>Ga0308021_10000647_pt1 | contig 16084 bp, 15 predicted proteins | sample Neamet351_FD_201296 | JGI IMG/M metagenome (GOLD analysis project Ga0308021, IMG submission 201296) | Marine microbial communities from water near the shore, Antarctic Ocean - #351 | ecosystem: Environmental > Aquatic > Marine > Unclassified | place: Southern Ocean | collected 2014-10-02
GCTGGCTTCAGTTATTTTCGTGTCAATGATGGCTTGTTCAAGGCAATTACTTAGTTCGGTATCAGGCGTATCGAAGTCGCTAAATAGAGCTTTCGGCGAGTAAACTAATTTATCGTTGACGGTAAAATCATAAGTCGCACAGCCGGCAAGAAGCACCACTGTTACACAAACCGAAAAATGGACAATACAACGTTGCATGATGATGAAGTTACTCTGGACAATTAGATCTATAATGCTAGCCTGTCGAGTAGACAAAAACGAGTGCTACCATGTCCGAAAGTGAAAAAAAATGAACCCCACGGAATTAGGATTGTGTGGTGGAGATTTTTTTCGAGACATTGTCTGTTGTGGCCGAAGAAGCGTCTCGCGAGAGTTATTGGCTATACCCGTTGCTGGATTCTAAGTGAGTACGCCGTTTCCAGTGCTTTCAGACGGCGAAAACAGCGTCTCTATCGAGGTGCTGGCCCTATCCCCAGCAGATGAATTGGCCGCCAAAGCTCTGGCTGAGCAATTAGCGCTGCCTCTGTGCCAACCCGGAACCGATGTTCGGGATTATGTTTCGGCGCAGTTTCTGTTGATCTGTTCTGAGCTGAGAATATCTTTGCAACAAACCGGGCGTTCTGCCCCTGGCCCCATTACTGTGGAATTTGGTGGCGCAGCAATGCGACATCGTCGTCGCGGGGGTCACAATGAGTTATTGGGCAAAGCGGTGGGTCTGTCCCGCAAGCCTGGCATCGCCGTGTTGGATGCCACGGCGGGTCTTGGGCGAGACAGCTTTATTCTGGCAGACCTGGGCTGTAGGGTATGTCTATGCGAGCGTAATAGTCTCGTGTTCCAAATGCTTGCCAGCGGCCTGAGTAAAGCGGCAAAGAGTTCGGATGAATGGTTGAGGACGGTTGTGCAACGAATGTCGCTATATTCTGGCGATGTCAGGGAGATAGCCCGTTCTGAATTACAGGCAACAGAGGTAATCTATCTTGATCCGATGTTTCCAGAACGAGGAAAACGCGCCAAGGTTAAAAAGGAAATGGCGCTTTTTCACCAGCTGCTGGGGACGGGAGAAGATTCAGATGAGCTATTACTCTGGGCACTGCAGCAGGAAGTGGCGCGGGTGGTTGTAAAACGTCCCCCCAAAGCGCCGCAGCTTGCAGGGCACAAGCCTTCTCACGTGATTGTCGGAAAAGCGGTGCGCTACGATGTTTATGTTCTGCGCGGGCTGTAGGGTAATAGCACTAGAGACGTGAGGGTATACGGAAAAACCGTCGAGTCAATACCGATTGGAACACAGGGTCGGCCCAGCGATACAAACGGCCAGATAAATAAAGGGGTTTACCTTTTTCGACGGCCTTCAGGCCATCTTTGACAACCGTTTCTGCCTTGTACCATAGCCACTTTGGCATCGATTGCTTCATGTCTTCCAGGCCCGCGGTGCTGTGAAAGTCAGTGTGCGTGTAACCAGGGCAGAGAGCGCAGACATTTACACCCGTGCCGTGCAGGGTGACAGACAAATCCTCAGACAGCGCGACAAGGTAGGCCTTACTGGGGCCATAGTTGCAGCCGCCAGCACGGGGTATCCGCCCGGCAACCGAGGCGACATTAATGACACGACCAAATCTGCGCTGCCGCATGTCGGGTATGAACAGGTGGCACAAGTGAGCGACAGACAGCATCATCAGCTGGAGGAAATTCTGTTGCAGCGCCCACTCTCTGTCCTCCAATAAGTCGCTTCCGGCAGCCCCGGCATTGTTGACCAGGTAGTCGATCTGGATGCTCGATGCCTTCAGCGTTTCATAAATAATGTTGGGAGTTTCTGGATCACTCAAATCTGCGGGGACGATGGTTACTACAACTCCAAATTGAGCGCGTAGGTCATGGGCCACTTCTTCCAGCTTTTCTCTACGCCGCGCGACAAGTACCAGGTTATAGCTGTTGGCGGCCAGTTGTCTGGCGAACTCTATTCCCAGGCCGGCTGAAGCGCCCGTGATCAACGCAGTTTTATTGCTGGACATGTGTGATTATTCCCTGTGATGTACTGAAACGAATTCTTTATTCCAAAATCGTTTATAGTGTTGCCCACAATAGTAACCTGCGCTAGGGCCATTGTGGAAGCAGGGCCACAAGCGTGTGGATTTTTAGCAAATCAGGGATACGAAAAACTATGTCAGATAGAAATATTACCGCACTGGTTACCGGGGCGTCTGCAGGGCTGGGCGCAGAGTTTTGCCGTCAGTTAGCTGACCGTTGCGATGTCATAATTGCCGTGGCCAGACGCGCTGAACCCATGCAATCTCTCGCCGATGAATTAAAAGATAAGGCTGAAGTGCACATCGTGGAAGCTGACCTGACAACTATCGAAGGTGTAGCGCGAGCCACTGAGGCCATCCGACAGCAGGGCCCCCTGGACTACCTTATTAACAACGCAGGATTCTGTTCGATAGGAAATTTTGAGCGCGGGGAGATAGATATGCAGCTTGCTATGGTTAACCTGCACATAGGCGCGACGTTGTCATTGTGCAGGGCCGCCATACCATATATGCGCGAGATTGGTGGTGGCTATATCGTTAATGTTTCTTCCGTTGGCGCGTTATTACCTTCACCCGGCGTCTCGGTTTACTCGGCCACTAAGGCATTTCTCAACTCATATTCGGTTTCGCTGCAAGCTGAGCTTGCAGGGTCTGGAATATCAGTACAGTCTCTGTGTCCTGGTTATACGCGAACAGAAATCCATGATACCGAGACTATGGAGAGCTTTGATAAGGGTACAGTTCCCGATGAATACTGGATGGAGGTTGGGCCTGTAGTCAGCACGTCTCTGGACAGATTGGGCAGCGAAGATGTGATTCTGGTCGTCGGTGAAAACAACCGGGCACTGATAAAAAAGGTACTTAAGATCCAGATGGACTCTCTATAGCAGCAATCGATGTAGCAAGTTTTTGTAGATAGCTGTTAGCGTCGGCAGGTCAGCTGCCAATACGGCTTCATCAATTTTGTGAATACTGGAATTCACCGGCCCAAGCTCTATCAACTGCGAGCCGCTGGGTGCAATAAAACGTCCGTCAGAGGTGCCTCCAGAGGTGGAAAGTTCAGTATCTATGCCTGTCACTTGCGCGATGCTCGCGATGGTTGCGTCCACCAATTCACCACTACCAGTGAGAAACGGCTGGCCGCTGAGGTTCCACTGTAGGTCGTAGTCCAAATTGTGCTCCGACAATATTGTCTCAGTTCTGCTGCGCAGTTCGGCTTCAGTGACCGCGGTTGAAAAGCGGAAATTGAACTGTATTTCTAACTCGCCGGGAATGACGTTGGTCGCACCCGTGCCGCCGTGAATATTGGATATTTGTAGTGAAGTTGGGGGGAAGAATTCATTGCCACTATCCCAAACTTCGCGGCACAAACTCTCCAGGGCGGAGAGGGCCTTGTGTATCGGGTTGTCTGCAAGGTGCGGATAGGCAATATGCCCCTGCACGCCCTTAACGATCAGGATGGCTCCCAGTGAACCGCGCCGGCCATTTTTAATGGTGTCGCCCAGTTGCTTTGTACTTGATGGCTCGCCCACCAGACACCAATCGATGCTCTTGCCATTTTGCTGTAGATATTGCATGACTTTTACCGTGCCATTTACTGCCGGTCCCTCCTCGTCGGCAGTAATTAAAAAGCCTATGCGCCCCGGATGATCGGGGTTCTGGGCGACAAACTCTTCACAGGCCACAACCATGGCTGCCAGGCTGCCTTTCATATCGGCAGTGCCGCGCCCGTAAAGAACGCCATCGCGCAGTGTGGGTTCGAAGGGGGGGCTGCGCCAGTGCTGTGCAGGTCCGGTTGGAACCACGTCAGTGTGTCCGGCAAAAACCAGGATGGGGCCATGCGTGCCACGCTCTGCCCAGAAGTTGTCAACTTCACCAAAGCGTAGGGGAGTGCACTCAAACCCGATGGCGCTCAAGCGTTTCATCATCACAGCCTGGCAGCCTGCATCCTCGGGAGTGACAGATTCTCGCCTTATCAGTTCGCAGCAGAGTTGGAACGTACTATCGCTCTGTATATTATGCATATTAATTGTGGGCATGGAGTTCGGCATTGAGCTCAACTGCTGAGCGGTTTGTCAGGCACTCAACTGCGCCTGACCCCGAGTTACGTCGGAACAGTAGATCGGACTTCCCGGCTAACTCGCGAGCTTTAACCCGCTCCACTGTTTTTCCGTCTGATGCAATCATGGATACTTTGGTGCCCGCGGTTACGTAGAGCCCCGCTTCGACTGTGCAGCGATCACCCAGGGGGAAACCTATGCCCGCATTTGCGCCAATTAGGCATTCTTCGCCTACCGATATAACAATTTTTCCACCGCCTGATAAGGTGCCAATTATGGAGGCGCCGCCCCCGAGGTCAGAGCCCGAACCAACGACTACACCGGCAGAGATCCGCCCCTCAATCATACCGGGGCCAATTGTTCCGGCATTAAAATTAACAAACCCTTCGTGCATAACGGTAGTTCCCTTGCCGAGGTAGGCACCTAGTCTTACTCTTGCCGTATGGGCAATGCGCACGCCTTCAGGCACAACGTAATTGGTCATTTTTGGAAATTTGTCGACGCAGCTAACTTCAAGTACTTCACCTTTCATTCGAGCAGCGAGTTGGCGTTGGGGGAGTTCTGCCAAATCCACTGCACCCTCATTGGTCCAGGCAACATTAGGCAATATGCCAAATAATCCCGTGAGGTCTGTGCCATTGGGTTTGACCAGTCGGTGTGACAGCAGATGCAGCTTGAGGTATGCCTCGGGAACCGTGGTAGGGGCCTCGTCGGTGCGAAGCAACACAGCAATGATGGGGGCGTCTGAATTGCAAAATTGTTGCGCGATTTCTGCCTGCTCGCCATTCCCGCACGCGACTAATGCAGTGTGTAATTGCGAGCGTTGTTGGCTACTCAGTGGCGTATTGTTCGATTGCCCAAGCTCGATGTCTGCAATGCAGGCCGCCAGTTCTGGTGCTGGGGACAATAGAGGCTTCGGGTAGAAGATATCCAGCCATTCGCCGTTGCTATTTTGTGTGCCTACGCCCAGGCCGAGCGCAAAAAAATTGGTAGTCATAAAAATCCCTGATCTGATTTTGTTTACAGAGTGTGTTGGGTGAATATTTTTTCGTAATTTTCGGCTAAAAATCCTGTGAAGCGACTTTCTCCTGTATCTAACAGCGGGCGCTTTATCAATGTAGGCTGAGCCATGATTGCCGCCTTGGCGGTTTCTGTATTCATGTTTTCTCTGGTGTCTGCGTCCAGTTGTTTCCAGCTAGTGCTGCGTTTGTTAATCAACGTTTCCCAACCAAGCTCTTTAAGCCATTGCTCTACCGGCTCTGCAGATAGACCATCGGTGCGAAAATCGTGAAACTCATAATCCACAGCGCGATTATCCAGCCATTTTCTGGCCCTCTTAACGGTGTCGCAGTTTTTGATGCCGTAGAGTATTACCAATGTCTCGCTCCACCATTTCGGTTTTTTTTGAGGGACGCGTAGCATACCAAACTGGCTTGATTTAAACAGCCTCTGTGTCGTTTCTATGGTAACAGCACGACTGTATTGACTAAGCTATACAAGCCCGTTTAGCTCTTAGGCTTTAAGGGTCTTTTTGGGGTGTATACGATTGGGGTAGCAGGTACAGCAAATTTCACAAACTCGGCCATCACAGCCCCTAGCGCTGCAGAACTCTCTGCCGTAGAAAATAATCTGCAAGTGCAAGCGATTCCAGAATTCCCGGGGGAAAAGGCGCTTCAGGTCTTTCTCTGTTTGTACGACGTTTCTTCCGTTGGTTAGCCCCCAGCGTTGTGCCAGACGGTGAATATGGGTGTCCACCGCGAAGGCAGGGATGCCGAAAGCTTGAGACATGACTACGCTGGCAGTTTTGTGACCGACCCCGGGGAGGCGCTCAAGAGCGTCCATGTCCTGTGGGACGATACCATCGTGCTGGTCTACTAAAATTTGGCTGAGGCGCTTGATGGCGCTAGATTTTTGCGGCGACAAGCCGCAGGGGCGAATGATGGCCCTGATGTCATCAACTTCTATATTAGCCATATCCTGAGGGTTGTCGGCGAGGGTAAATAGGCCAGGTGTTACTGTGTTAACTCGTGCGTCAGTGCATTGGGCGCTAAGTAGTACCGCGATGAGCAAGGTGAATGGATCGACGTGATCAAGTGGTACCGGCGTTTCGGGGTAGAGCTCCTGCAGGCGATCAAAAATGTAGTTGACGCGATCAGCTTTTAACATACTGCCATTATCCGATTTCGTCGAGACGGCGAGCAATTCGATGAGCTGCGTCGATACACTGCTCCAACTCGGCAACTAGAGCGATGCGTACCCGGTTTTCTCCAGGGTTAATCCCCGCGCACTGGCGGGCCAAAAACCGCCCTGGCAGCACTGTGACATGTTCATGCTCATACAGACTCTGGGCGAATGCCGTATCACTGATCGGTGTTTTGGGCCATAAATAGAAACCGGCATCGGGTTTTGATACGTCCAGCTTGTCCGAGAGGATATCCAGCACAGCCGAAAATTTTTGTGTATACAACGCTCTGTTAGTCACGACATGGTCCTCGTCGTTCCACGCCGCAATGCTGGCTAGTTGATGGTGTAGTGGCATTGCGCAACCGTGATAGGTTCTATATTGCAAAAATCGACCAATAAGTTCGCTGTCGCCGGCCACAAAGCCGGAGCGCAGACCGGGCAAATTGGAGCGTTTGGAGAGACTGTGAAACACCATGCAATTGCTGTAGTTAGTTTTACCCATTGATTCGCAGGCCTGTAACAGGCCAGGAGGTGGTGTATTTTCATCAAAGTAGAGCTCTGAATAGCATTCGTCACTGGCGATAACAAAATCGTGTTCTTGCGCCAGAGCGATCAGTTGTCGCAGTGTACTCAGTGGGATGACTGCTCCGGTGGGATTACCCGGACTGCATAGGTACAGAAGCTGGCACTGTTGCCACTGGTCTTGCGTGACCGAATTAAAATCTGGAAGAAAACCTGTTGCAGCACTGCAGTTAATATACTCCGGCCGAGCCCCTGCGAGCAAAGCCGCGCCTTCGTAGATCTGGTAGAACGGGTTGGGGCAAAGCACAATAGCGTCGGCCGAGGCATCGACGACCGTCTGGGCGAAAGCAAACAGTGCCTCGCGTGTGCCATTTACGGGCAGCACCTGAGTTTCTGGGTCTACGCTTGAAAGTGCAAATCGTCTCTCCAGCCAGCTAGCAATGGACTTGCGCAGCGGGAGCACACCTTTTGTGGCGGGGTAGTTGGATAATTTGTCCAGGTTTACAGCCAGTTCCTCAAGTACGAATAACGGGGGGCTGTGCTTGGGTTCTCCTACTGCCAGGCTGATAGGGGTTTTGCTGCTATTGGGTGTAATGCCCGAAAAAAGTTGATGTAGCTTTTCAAAAGGATAGGGCTGGAGCTTTTTTAAGTTGGAATTCATTGGCATCAGGACGCTGCCTGCTCATCAAGTTCGGTTCGAATGGCTAATTGGATAGATTCACAAATTTTTGGGTCAGTTATGGCTTGCTGTGTGCTGTCAGTGAGAAAGAACACATCATCCACTCGTTCCCCAAGAGTCTGGATTTTAGCGGCTTGTAGTTCGATATCAAAATCGACAAAAATCCTTGCTATGCGTGCCAAAAGTCCGGGTCTATCCGGTGAAGACACTTCGAGAATGGAGGCATTGTTTGCTTTATCCAAGGTCATTTTTGTGTAGGTTGGAATCGAAAACGATTTTACCTGACGTGGGGTTCTGCGTTGCGGAACATCCGGTTCTTGTGACACATTGCTGAGTGTTTCAGTGAGGTGCTCGGCGATGTTTTTGATGCGGTTTGAGTCTTCGGCTATGGACTGGCCGGTTGAGTCCAGTACGAAAAATGTATCCAGACTCATGCCGTGATTGGCGTTGTAGATACGGGCATCGTGTACGCTCAGGTCCAGTAATTCCAGCTCTGCGCATACGGTAGAGAACAGGTGGACTCGGCTTTGGGCATGGATAAAAATTTGCGTCGCGTTTGCCACGCTGGAATCTGTGGCGCTGCGAACAAGTACCAGAGGCTTGGATTTGTCGTAGTGACCGGCGATAGCCTCTGTGTGCCAGGCGATATCCTCGGTACGTTCGCGCAGGAAATAGTCTTCTCCGCGGTCTCGCCAAACCTCATTCAGTTCGCTCTCGGTGAAGCCTCTGTCCTCCAGAATATCGCAAGCTTCGGAGCGGCTTTTTTTAACCCATTCCTGTTTGTCAGCAGGGTTCTCCAGGCCGCGGCGCAGTGCGCGCGTGGTCTCTGCGTACAGCTGGCGCAAGAGACTGGAGCGCCAGGCATTCCACAGAGTCGGGTTTGTCGCATTGATGTCAGCAACTGTCAGTGAGAGCAGGTAATCCAGATGCAGCTGGTCCCCTACATGTTCGCCAAATTTCTGGATAACTTCGGGATCGAAGATGTCCTTTTTCTGCGAAACTGAAGACATGGTGAGATGATTGAGTACCAACCACGAGACCAGGTCAGAGTCCTCTTTGTTCACACCATGTCGCAGGCAAAAAGCGTGGGCATCTACAGCTCCAAGCTCTGAATGATCACCGCCGCGGCCCTTGCCTATATCGTGGTACAGACCCGCCATATACAACAATTCGATTTTGGGTAGGCGTTTAGTAACCCGGCTGGACATAGGAAAGTCTTCTTCGAACTCTGGGATTTGGAAGCGGCGTATGTTCTCTATGAGCTCCAGAGTGTGTGCATCTACGGTGTAGGTGTGAAACAAATCGTGCTGCATTTGCCCGACGATTTCCCCAAATTCGGGTAGATACCTTCCCAGCACCCCGTATTGAGTCATAGAGCGCAGTTGCCGGGTAAGTTTAAACGGTGCCTTGAGTATATCTACGAAAACTTTCTGGTTGTCACTGTCAGCTCGAAAATCGTCGTCTATCTGATGGCGGTTGTCTCGAATCTGGCGCGCAGTGGGTGCGCCTATGGCGGTAATATGCTCATGGGTGGCACCCAGTAAAAACACCTCCAGTAAGGCGGCAGGCGTAATTTCGAAAAGGTTTTCTATGCGTGATTCGATATAGCCATTGCGAACCTGAAAGCGCTCATTGAGAACTTCTATTTCGTCTTCGATGCCGGCGTGCAAAATAGCCTGATCAAAATTCTGTATGAGTACGTCGTTGAGCTGACCCAGAGCTCCCGCCCATCGATAATACAATTGCATGAATTGCTCTACGGCCAGGGTGTCGCCATCTTCAAAGCCCCACAGTTCAGCGAGCTCTCGCTGATGGTCGAATAGAAGGCGGTCTTCCTCGCGACCGCTTATCATATGTAGGGCATAGCGCACCCGCCACATAAAATCTTGTCCTCGGGAAAGAATTTCTGACTCTTCCTGGTTGAGAAACTCTTCTGCGGTCAAATGCTCTAAAGACACGACACCAAAATGACGCTCTGCAATCCAAGCAATTATCTGTAAGTCGCGCAGTCCTCCGGGGGAGCTTTTCACATTGGGCTCGAGGTTGTACTCGGTATCGGCGTATTTGCTGTGGCGAACCTTTTGTTCTTTTAGTTTGGCGCGGAAAAACTCGGCGCTGGGCCATATTTTGTCGGGGGCTGTTTGTTGTCGAACCGACTCCATGAGTGCTTCGCAGCCTCGAATGACCCGGGCTTCCATCAGATTGGTAAGAATGGTTATGTCTTCTCTGGCGTTTTCAACGCACTCCTCGATGTTTCTTACGCTGTGGCCAATATTTAATCCGATATCCCATAAAAGAGTGAGAAATTTCTCTACCTGGACGTCATATTGAGTACAGTTTTCGCCCAACAGAATAAGTAAATCGATATCTGATTTAGGGTGCAATTCCCCGCGACCGTATCCCCCCACGGCGACCAGGGCAAGATCATTGTGCTGCCAGTCTTCGCGGTCCCACAGTGTACCCAGCAATTCATCAATAAAGCCTGCACGTTGCGTCAGCAGTTCGCGGGCCTCTACATCGGAGAGAAATTGTTGGTTGAGGACTTCCGTGGAGGTGTTAATTGCAGATTTACAGCTACTGATGACGCTTTGTGTGTCCAGCTGTGACAGAAACTCTGACTTGTTGAATATTGGCACGTAAGAGGGTTTTTTCTTGGGCGAGCCGGGGTCTGTCACGGAAGTTTCTATAATGATTCGCCACTGCGTCGGGTAAACACTTCTACGCCATTGTCGGTAACACCCATGGTGTGCTCCCACTGGGCCGACAACCTTCCGTCTTTCGTTGTTACCGTCCAGTTATCCTTTTGGTTTAGCTTGGTTTGTCGGCGGCCGGCGTTAATCATGGGCTCAATAGTGAACGTCATGCCCGGCTCCAATACCAGGCCGGTGCCCTTGCGCCCATAGTGGAGTACCTGGGGATCTTCATGAAATATTTTGCCGATGCCATGGCCGCAGTATTCGCGTACTACCGAATAGTAGTTTTTCTCTGCATGTGCCTGAATGATGGCGCCTATATCACCCAGTGTGGTGCCGGGTTTTACTATGTCAATTGCTTTGTACAGGCACTCCTGCGTAACTTCGATTAAACGCTGGGCATGGGGGGCTACATTGCCCACCTGAACCATAATGCTAGTGTCGCCGTGGTATTCATCTTTTATCACGGTGACATCAATGTTGATGATGTCTCCGTTTTTAAGGCGCTTATTATCCGATGGGATACCATGGCAGATGACATCGTTTACCGAGGTGCAAATAGACTTTGGGAAGCCGTTGTAGTTCAGAGGAGCGGGAATAGCCTGCTGGGTGTCAGTGATAAAGTCGTGGCAGATTTTATCGAGCTCTCCCGTTGTCACACCGACGCGCACATGCGGCTCTATCATTTCCAAAACTTCTGCCGCTAGACGACCCGCGACTCGCATTTTGGCGATTTCATCGGCCGATTTGATTGTTGTGCTCATTGGTAACCTATTGAAAAATAATAACTATATCGATAGTAAGGTCGTGTTCGCTGTAATTGGCCCTGTTCGGGGGAGGACCATTCTACCCTATTCGGCAGTGCAATGAGAGATGTTGGCGGTGTAGAAACTCTAACCCAGCTAATTGAAGGCCTTTAATCCCGGGCTGCGCTGTGGTATAAAGCGCGCCTCTTTTTCGGTATGACCTCGGTTACGGCGTCAAATCGACAGAGAAAACAGCCCATTAGGGCACTAAATACGCACACATATCGTCACATGGTTCAGGGTGCTGGTTTCGACTGGTTGAAGCATGGGATATGTGGAGGATTAACCCAAAACACAAGGTATAAAACCATGGCAACACAAGTAAGCATGCGCGAACTGCTGCAGGCAGGCGCCCACTTCGGACACCAAACCCGTTACTGGAATCCTAAAATGGACCAGTACATCTTTGGCGCCCGCAACAAGATTCACATCATCAATTTGGAGCACACTGTTCCCGCCTTCAATGAGGCGTTGGAGCTAGTATCTCGTTTGGTAGGCAACAAGAACAAAATTTTGTTCGTCGGCACCAAACGCGCTGCCGGAAAGATAATCAAAGAGCAGGCAGAGCGTGCTGGAATGCCCCATGTCAGCCATCGCTGGTTGGGTGGCATGCTCACCAACTACAAGACAATTCGCGCCTCTATTAAGCGGCTACGAGATCTGCAGGCCGAGCAGGCTGATGGTACTTTCGAAAAGCTGACCAAGAAAGAGGCGCTGATGCGCACTCGCATGATGGATAAGCTAGAGCGTAGCATTGGCGGTATCAAGGATATGGGCGGTTTGCCTGATGCCTTGTTCGTGGTAGACGTTGACCACGAGCGTATCGCTATCACCGAAGCCAACAAGTTGGGTATTCCTGTCATTGGAATCGTTGATACCAACAGCAACCCAGATGGTGTCGATTACGTAATTCCCGGTAACGACGATGCAATTAGAGCCATTAAATTGTATGTCGCTGCTGTGGCTGATGCGTGTATTGAGGCTAAAGCTGAAGACATGGCGGTGACAGAAAGTGAGTTTGTAGAGGAAGGCGCAGCCGAGGAACAGTCTTCCGCTGTTGTGGAAGATCCAGCTGTTGAGTCGGCAGCAGAGCCTGTAGTAGCGGAAGAAGTTGAGCCGGCAGCAGAGCCTGAGGCAGTAGTAGCGGAAGAAGTTGAGCCGGCAGCAGAGCCTGAGGCTGCAACTGCAGTGGCGGAAGAAGTTAAGCCGGCAGCAGCCGACTAACTACTCGCCCTTATAACCCGGCGACGTCGCTGTCGCCGGGCGTTAATTTATCTATATATGACTCTTTTATAATAGTTGCAGCAGGAGAAAATACCAATGTCTATCGCACTGGTTAAAGAATTACGTGAGCGCACTGGCCTGGGTATGATGGAGTGCAAGAACGCACTGAAAGCGGCAGATGGCGATGTTGAAAAAGCCATTGAAGAAATGCGCAAGTCCAGTGGAATGAAGGCGGCTAAAAAAGCAGGACGTACCGCTGCTGACGGCGTTGTAAGTGCCCGCGTTTCACAGGACGGTAGTTATGGTGTGCTGTTAGAGATCAACAGTGAAACTGACTTTGCCGCTCGCGATGCTGGTTTTCTGGCTTTCGTTAAACGGGTTGTCGATGCCGCTTACGAGTCTAAGCAGGTGGATGTGGCCACTTTAATGGCCGGCGATCTGGAAGCCGCGCGTGAATCCCTGGTGCAGAAAATTGGCGAAAATATTACTGTTCGTCGTGTTGAATTGGTCAATGCCGAAGCGGGGGTTGTGGGTTCTTACATTCACGGCAATAACCGTATTGCTGTTCTGGTAGCTTTGAACGGTGGTGATCAGGATCTGGCGAAAGATGTATCTATGCACGTGGCAGCCGTAAACCCGCAGGTGGTATCAGCCGCAGATATGCCTGAAGAGGTTATCGCCAAAGAAAAAGAAATCTACACGGCGCAGGCGCAGGAATCAGGTAAGCCAGCTGAGATTATTGAGAAGATGATCGGCGGTCGATTGAAAAAGTTCCTTGCTGAGAACAGCCTAGTAGAGCAGGCGTTCGTGAAGGATCCCGACGTAACGGTGGGCAAATTGGTGTCTGCTGCCGGCGCAGGCGTGGTTTCTTTTGTACGGTTTGAGGTGGGTGAGGGTATCGAAGTGCAAACAATGGACTTCGCTGACGAGGTAGCGGCGCAGCTTAAGGCAAACTAGCAAATAATCTTTGTAATTATTGGGGCTTCGGCCCCTTTTTTCTGCCTGCTAGAATTTGAATATTCTTCAGCGCTTGTCCTCCGCCCATTACAATAGTTATTTGGCTGAGTATTGCGCGATAAAATATAGGGCATAAGCCAAATGTCCTGTAACATACGTCGCAGCTTGAGGAGATAATTGCCATGCCCAAAACTACGGGTGAAAGAAAATACAAACGTATATTGCTGAAACTTAGCGGCGAGGCTTTGACCGGTTCGCAGAGCTTTGGTATTGACCCGAAGATTCTGGACGCAATGGCCCTAGAAATTGGTCAATTGGTCGGTATTGGTGTGCAGGTTGGGCTGGTAGTCGGTGGTGGTAATTTGTTTCGCGGTGCAGCGCTTCAGCAAGCCGGTCTCGATCGGGTAACAGGCGATCACATGGGCATGCTGGCCACTGTGATGAATGCTCTGGCCCTGCGCGATGCATTGGAGCGCTCCAATATAGCGACACAGGTTATGTCCTCTATACCTATGAGCGGTGTTGTAGACCATTACGACCGGCGCAAAGCGATTCGGGCCCTCAGTAATGGCGATGTGGTTGTTTTTGCAGCAGGTACGGGTAATCCATTTTTCACCACAGATTCTGCCGCGTGCTTGCGCGGCATTGAGATCGATGCTGAAATTGTGCTCAAGGCCACGAAAGTCGACGGTGTTTACTCGGCCGACCCCATGAAAGATTCCGAAGCAGAAAAGTTTGCCAGGCTCGATTACGACGAAGTGCTAGACAGAAAACTGGAGGTCATGGATTTGACTGCCATTTGTTTGTGTCGCGACCACAATATGCCTGTGCGAGTATTTGAGATGGCAAAGCAAGGTGCGCTGCTTAGCATAGTCAGAGGCGGCGATGATGGCACTTTGATAGAATCATCGAGCGCAATGTCAGAGTAAGGAGATACGCGTGATAAATGATATTAAAAATGATGCCAGTGAGAGAATGGACAAAAGCCTCGAGTCGCTGACATACAGTTTCAATAAAATCCGCACAGGTAGGGCTCATCCCAGTCTGCTTGATGGCATCACCGTAGAATACTACGGGGCAAAGACACCGCTCAACCAGATGGCAAATATTGGTGTCGAGGACGCGCGCACACTGACCCTGACCGCTTGGGATAGAACGAGTATTCCCGATATCGAAAAAGCCATTATGAAGTCGGACCTAGGCTTGAATCCCTCTACCGCGGGGGAGGTTATGCGTATTCCTATGCCCATGCTGACGCAGGAAACTCGAAAAGGGTTTACTCGCCAAGCGCGCCACGATGCTGAATCAGCGCGTGTCTCCGTGCGCAATGGTCGACGCGACGCTATGGGTATGTTGAAAGAGCTGGTTAAAGAAAAAGAAATTGGTGAAGATGACGAGCGCAGAGGGCAAGACGCCGTTCAAAAGCTTACTGACAGCTATATAGAAAAAATAGAGAAGCTTCTGAAACAAAAAGAAGCCGACCTGATGGAAATATAGCGCTGCAATTCCATGCCCAATAGCACTTTTCCAGACATTGAAGGGGCGCTGAATGATGCCGCTGTCCCCGGGCATGTGGCCATTATTATGGATGGTAATAACCGCTGGGCGAACAGCAATGGTGTGTCTGGGCCCGAGGGGCATCGTGCCGGCGTAGAGACTCTTCGAGGAGTTATTCGTTCCTGTAGTGATCACGGCGTCAAGGTGTTAACACTATTCGCCTTCAGCAGTGAAAACTGGGGTAGGCCGCAACCGGAAGTGCGTGCATTGCTCGCATTGTTGTCGCGTTACTTGCGCAATGAAGTTCGGCAGCTGCACAAAGACGGTATCTGCCTGCGCTTTATAGGTCAGCGCACACATTTTAGCCATGGTCTGCGCAAGCTTATGCAGCGCACTGAGCGATTAACTGCGAGCAATACAGTCTCAACCGTGGTCATCGCGCTGGACTATGGCGGCCAGTGGGATATTGCCCAGGCGGCGCAAAAGCTTGCAGTCCTAGTGCAAGCGGGAACTCTGCAACCACAGGATATCAATGCTGACCTGATCGATCAGAACATTTCCATCAGTGATTTACCGCGCCCTGACTTGTGTATTCGCACTGGAGGAGACTCGCGTATCAGTAATTTTATGTTGTGGCATTTGGCCTACAGTGAATTGTATTTCACCGATACACTTTGGCCGGATTTTGGCGAGAAAGAGTTCGCCCGAGCTCTGGCTGACTACAGCACGCGGGAACGTCGCTTTGGCGTTCGTGACCTGGCACAACCATTGTCGAGTGAGGGCGAACATGCTTAGGCAACGTATTATTACGGCTCTAGTGATGGTGGCGGGCTTCCTGGCTGCTATTGTTTTCGTCTCGCTGCCCGGTCTGGCTGTTATCTTCGGTATTATTGTGAGCATGGGTGGTTGGGAGTGGGCACGCATGGCTGGATGGCAGTCCTATGTCAGTCGCAGTGTGTACGTATTTGTATTAGTGGCTACTTTGGGCAGCATTTACTTTTACTGCGATCTTGGTGGTTCGCCAGAGGATAGCGACGTTCAGCCTTTTCTGGGTTTGGCCTGTCTGTGGTGGTCTGTGGCAATACTTTGGGTAAAGACCTATCCGGCAAGTGGTGTCTTGTGGGGAAACATGGCCATGCGTAGTCTTATGGGTTTACTAATTCTGGCGCCTGCCTGGATGGCTGCTGTATATCTGCTGAGTTTCGCCAGGGGTGGTCTACTTATGGTAACTATGGTTTTGATTGTTGCAGCAGCGGACATAGGCGCCTACTTTTTTGGCAAATCATTAGGCAAGCACAAATTAGCGCCGGAAGTGAGCCCTGCAAAAACCTGGGAAGGTTTTTGGGGGGGCGTACTAGTTTGCCTTTTACTGTCTCTTGTTGTCTGGTATTTACTGCCGGTGCAAGAACAGCATATTAGCTTGATCGGGGTGGTAACC
>Ga0308021_10000649_pt1 | contig 16071 bp, 7 predicted proteins | sample Neamet351_FD_201296 | JGI IMG/M metagenome (GOLD analysis project Ga0308021, IMG submission 201296) | Marine microbial communities from water near the shore, Antarctic Ocean - #351 | ecosystem: Environmental > Aquatic > Marine > Unclassified | place: Southern Ocean | collected 2014-10-02
TGCCATCAGCTGAACCGGCGCGCGCTGCGGAGCAGCGTGCCACGCCGCTGCTGGACATCAAGTTCTCCCCATGTGGTGATGTGGTAGTCTCCAGAGCTGCAGACGATCAGCTGTGCAGCGAGCACGATGCCGATCGGATTGCGGGAGCTGCTCTGAACTCAGAGCGCGGAGGTGGCAGGAACGGAGGGCGGGAGGCGAGCGGGCCAGCTGGCGGCTCAGCTGGTTGCGGCGGTGCCCTGCGAGTCTGGGCCGTGGAAGGGATTCTGGGCAGTGGCGATGCAGTCATGCGGTGCCCTCCTATCGCGCTTGGAGATGCGGTGCGGCCAACTTTGTCTCCGGACGTCTGTGCTGCGGTGCACCGCGCGTCACCGTCGCGTCCCGCACCAAAGCTCGCTGCAGGCAGCCATCAGTTGCTGGACAGTGATCGTGCTGCTTCGCGCTCTGGCGCGCGTGATGCGCAGGAGCAGCAGCTTGGTGTGCTAGATTTTGACTGGTGTAATCTACCACAGCGTGGCGATATGGGGAATTTCGCCCCGGGGACGCGACTTGTTGTCTGGCATGCTTCGCAGCAGCTTCAGGTGCACCTCTGCACGTCCAGTCTGCACACAGCTGCCACTCCGCCTTGGAGCAGTGGGCCTTGGGGGATTGGAAGTGGGGGTGCTCGATTCGGCACCGGCGCATTTGGTGGTGTCGCCGGCACACCAGGAAATGCGCTCTCGCTGTTGAAGAACGACTTTGAACCCCTGGATCTGGAGCCACTGAATCGAAACGCTTTGCTTGGCCGCTCACAGCGCGGCATGAATCCCAGTGGGCAGGGACTTGCCAAAAACGACCTTGGTGGTGGCTGGGTCCAGCCGGGCTACGAGCGGAGCAGCAACCTGTTCGCCACTGGGGCGCTTGTCGTTGCCAACCAAGCTGGCAGTCATCCCGCTGGTCGGCTGGAGCCTATTGCCAATCAGGATACACCTGAAGGTGACTTCGACGATGCCCTACCGAAGCCCTCCCTGATTTCACGAAAGTCCAGTAACGAGTTGATAAGACAAGAGGCAGTCGGTTCGGACATTTGCTCTGGGGATGGCAACGGTGCTGGTGGCCACGAAGGGCGCTGGCGTGTTTGGCTGAAAGGCTTTTTGGACAATGATGGCCGATTGCGCAAAGGTATCGACAAAAGCGGTATCTTACAAAAGGCACAGCTCTTTCTTGCGCGGCGTGAGCAGGAGCGCAGGCGCAAACAAGACCAGACAGCGCGGAGCAAGGCGAGTCAGAGTGATTGCAAAAAAGGAGAGACTGCACTTTCGCGCAACAACATCGAGGGGTACAATGTTCCGTGCCCGCGCTACGCTGGTGGAGGCTTCAGCATGAGCGGCCATCTTGTCTGTTTCAATGTGCGAGCAGGGTACGACGGGGGTATGATGGAACGCTCGAGTAGCGTTGCGAGCGATCTAAATGTAGCCGGTGCAGGGGGGGCAGCAAATGTTGCTGGAGTGCAAACCGCAGGGGTGGGAGAGGACGGGTCCGCAGGTTCAGTAGGCCAGGATAGCGTGGGTGGACAAGGAGATGGCAATAGCGGGGCGCGGAGCTCTGAGCAGCCCAGTGATGGCGCCGGCGTGAAGTCTGCCAGTACCATCGATGGCAACAGCCGGGAAACAGATTCTGATGGAGTCGGCAAAGCGGGTGGCTCTGACAACTCAGGGCGTGGCCGGTGGCTGAATGCCCGTGCGCATGTCGAGGAGGCTCGACACCATGCGCTTGCTGCAGCGGAAGCGGCTGAAGCCGCGCGCGAGGCTGCTCGACGTGTGGGTGCTGTGTTTCCTCTGCAACAGATCCGCGGCCAGGACACGCTGCAGCCTAGTGTGCATCGAGCAGCCAGCTTTGCTGATTTGTCTGCCTCTGTGCAGCTCTCCAATAGTCATTCGGGCGAGTTCTTCTCAGGCGAGCAGCTACCATGCCTCCTTGGGTCCAGCGTTGGTGCCAATCGCAGCCGCTCCGGGTGGCGCCAGCCTCGCGACTACGATACACTGCTGGCAGTGCGCGAGTCCCTTAAGGATCGTGCTGAGGGGCGTGCGCAAAGCCACGCGGACGACATCTCTGCCTATACGCAACGCAACGACGAGCGCAACGGATTGGGAAGCCCCCAAGGATCTAGCGATGACGACGATGGGGAAGTGAGCTTCATGTGGAACGGCGAGCTTGCTACTCAGATTGGCAGTGATGAATCACAGGAAAACAGCGACGAGTCCAGGGATGACGGCGATGACGACGGTGCTGAGATGGAGGAAGCGATGCAGGATGCTGGTGGTGGGGAGTGGAGCTCGGATGATGGTGGCTACGCCGTTGGTTTCGAGTACGACGACATCGGATTTGGCCTGGCCCCTGTCGACGACGGCGACGTGCTTGGGGCTGCGCCGTCCGAGACGGCAAAGCTTCTTCACGAAGAGAGCAACAAAATGGGCAGCGGGGGGCGGGGAGGTCCCAGCCATAAGCAGCGGAGTGGCGGAAAGGGGCGCAAAGCGCGTGCGCGCGAGCGCTCGCGTCGCCGCCGGCAGCAGCGGCAAGCAATCAACTCGATCGGCAGTGAACCTCTGGCTGCTGAGAGCGACATCAGTGCAGGTGACCTTGCGCCGCTTGTGACAAGCACTGGAGAGTTGAATGCAGAGCACGCCAATGCGTGGCAGACGTGGCTGATGCGCGTAGGATCTACTGTGACGGTGACACATCTGGGCCTCGCTGTGGTGGATTTAGGCTGCGCTGTGTACAAGGCAGCAGTTGACGCGGCTGCTTATGCCACAAACGCTGCCCAGGCGGCCTCGGATGCAGCCGAAGAAGCGCGGCAAATGCAAGCAAACAGACAGCAACGCGATGATGCCGCAGCGACACGGGCAGTCGAAGAAGCGGAAGCGGCGTCCCAACAAGCCAGTGCCGCCGCGCTGGCTTCCCAGCACGCATATGCTTTGGCAGCAGTGTTCCGACCGCTGCCAGAACTGGCCGCAGCGGCTCCGGGACGTGCATGCTTATCGCTTGCATTTCGCTACAATTTGGGATTTCGTTGGGGCGTAGATGAGCAAAGCCAGGCCGGCGGTGCATGCAGCAACGGCAGTTTGGTATCGGGTGTGTGCAGTGGCGCGGCGAGCGGCAGGTCGATGGATGGCTCGGCTTCACGTTGGATGCCGGGTTCCAACCCGCGCGGTACTGGGCGGTCCGATCATATGACTGCGCTTGCTTGCCGCTCGAATGCTGCCGCAGCGTGCCATGCGGGGCGGCGGGACGATTCCTTGGCCTGGGCGCTCCTGAGGTAAGGAGTGGCACACATGTCGCGCGATGTCCTGCTTTCGCTTTTTTTCCTCACAGGCTCCCTCTCCACCGTCGACATGCGCTGCCCCTCCCCCGGCAAAGTCTTTCGACTACATCTCCAGCGGAACTGCGTCGGGCTCGCGCACGACAGCGATCTTCGGCCACTGAGCTTGCGCACGACAGCGAACGCACCCCGAACGCTCTCGCCTTCCTCCCGCCATCTTTGCTCCATGAACCCGTGGTAGGCTTCGATGATGCTGCTCCTACCGACATGTACTCTCAAGGTTGGGCAAGTCACCCCTTTGGCCGAATGCTAGCACGCCGGCTGCTCACTCGTCACGAAAGGACGGGCGACGTGCAGACGCTGCCAACTATGATTTGTGTGCTGGACCACGGGCGCCACCGCCGACATGGTCGTCGGGCGTTTGCGTTGAACGATCGAGCGCCGGCACTGGGTGTGGGCGCAATGGGCGGTTCTTCTTCGGTCAAGGTCATGAATGCGCGAGTAGCCGCAGCACACGCCGCAGCCACCGCCGCCGCCGCGGCTTTTGCTGCATTTATTGCGTGCGCAGGTGCGCACGACGCAGTGCTGGTGGCATTGCACCTCGAGTGCCTGGCCGAAGAAAATTTGAGCACAGATATATTCCGCAGCAGCGGCTATGACAATGGTGGCAGCGCTTTCGCAAAGGCTGAAGCGAAAGCAGCGGCGTCTGCTGCCGCATCGGCCGCGGGCGCCGCTTCCGCTGCCGCCGTGTCTGCTGCTTCTGTTGTCGCGCGTGCTTCTGCGGCGGCGGGGCGCCAGCTCCCCATGCCCGCATGGGGCAGCAAGATGCTTGGGTGTGGCGTGCAATTTGCAGAGGACGGGCGCGTTCTCGCGAGCGCTGCTCCCCCCACTGTTGAGTTCGACTTGGACATGCTGGCGGTTGTGGTGGCGGCGCCTACTGGGGCCGCACCTGCTCTCGCAAGCACACTAGCAGCTTCAATGTCAGCACGTGCTGCCGTGGTAGCCCTCTTTGCAGCCAGGGCAGCAGCGGCGGCGGCTGAGCGCGCCGACGACGCAGTGCGCGGGCGGAGCTGGGCCGTTGTCGCCGAGGCCGATGGCACTGTTGTGCCAGCCGACGACGGTGTCAGTCTGCTAGATCATGACGAGTCGCCGCGCTCAACGCTCGGTGCTGTACAGAGACAGCGCCACGATTCACATTTGCGACGGTACGCAGAGCTGTTGCTGAGATGGGGCATGCTCGAGGCGCGTGGCGAGGTGAGGCGTGCGCTGCGTGCTCGCCATTTCAGAGCCCCTCAGACCTTCTGCCTGTTTTGCCTGACACATTGCGTCCTTCTGTCCCTGGGCCCTGTTGTGCTGCCCACACTTCGCTGATGTCCTAGGTCTGCAAGCATATGGCACCGGCGGCGTGCGGCTCAGACAGCACAGCAGCGAACCAGGAGTCTCGCCCGGTCAAGGGGAGAGCACCAAGGGTTGCTGCTGCTCACGAAGCACTGCCGGCTGCGCCGGCCGTGCAAGACAAGCGCCTTTGTTTCATAGAGGCGCGCTGTTCACGCTGCGACGTGTCTCTGCCCAGCCATGCGATCTCAGACGGCGCTCAGGCGTGGTGTGACGAATGCAAGCGCTTCAACCTGGAATGTGCCCTATGCCGCTTGCCAGTGCGCGGTGCGGGGCTCTTTTGGCTGCGCTGTGGGCATGGCGGCCACATGAATTGCATGCAGTCCTGGTTCTCACAAAACTCGTGCTGCCCGCAGTGCGGCGAGGCTGCGCACCCGGAAACAGGCTGACGCAGTGAGATTTCCGAGGATGGATTAATAGGCAATCTAGTATTTTACTCTTAGAACTTATAGAATTCTAGTATTTACTGTCCTTGGTTCGAAAAACGATCGGAATTCTCAATCACAGACCACCACCCCTTCTCCCTCGTCCTGCTCGACGGGGGCCCAGACCTGCTTGCCGGGGGTCGTGACCTGCAATGGACTTGATCCGGCGCAGGCCGAAGCTCATGCTTGCGGGGGCGGCGGCCACCGCATACCTGGCCTGGAGTCGCAAGCAAGCAGCTGCCAAGAAGCGCGGCAAGCACGGCCCTGGTGGCAAAGGGCGGGCATCCGGCAAAAAGAAGAGTGGATACCCCCGCAAGCTCATGTGGAAGGTCGTGATGGAAATGATCAACCTGAAGGGCAGCAAGGTCGGCCACAATCACCTGCTCGCTATTATGGGCTGCGCAGGTGCCTTTGTGTTCATCGATCTGCGCAAGGCCCGCCTGCAAGGCGAGCTCTTCAAGCAGGTGTTCCTGGGCAACATCCCGAAGTTCCGCGGCCTGCTCGTGCAAAATATCGTGGCGGTGTTCGCTTTGGCGAGCTTCAACAAGATCCTCGCGAACATCGTGTCCTCGCTGGGACGCCACTGGCACAGCTGCATCGTGAAGAGCATCCACGAGCGCTACTTCCGCAACATGGCCTACTACCAGATCCAGGGCATGACGCCGTACGACCGCATCACCGGCGATGTGCCGCTCTTCACGCGCCAGCTCTCGCTCTGTGCAACTGACATGATCAACTCCGTCTTCCAGTTCATGATCTATGGCACGCAGCTGCTGAACTACGGTGGGCGCGTGGAGGGCATGGGCGGTATGCTCGTGGCCACGCCGCTCGTGTACATGGTAACCGCCTTAGGGGTGATCAGTGCCATGTCCCCGAACTTCGCTCAGCTCCAGAAGAAGCAGCGCGCTCTCGAGGGCTCCTACCGCAGCGTGCAATCGCGCCTGCAGAACAGTGCCGAGTCCGTGGCCCTGTTCGGCGGTGAGCAGTACGAGGAGGACGTGATCAACGGGTCGTTCGAGAAGCTGACGCAGCACATCTCGAAGCAGATCCGTGGCACGTGGTTTTTCGACGTGGCAAAAGACTTCTTCGTGAAGTACTTCCAGCAGACGGTGATGATGGTTGTGTGCCTTGGGCCTTTCTTCAAGCAGAAGCGCGCTGGCGTTGGCATCAAGGAGAGCGCGGAAATCATGTTCGAGATGCGGTACCTCGGCGACCTCATCCTGCACAACATGTGGGCACTGGGGCAAGTGGCGCGCCTGCTGAACACTCTGCGGGGCCTCGGTGGCCTCGTTGACCGCGTTGGGTCCCTTGCGAAAGATCTCGAGAAGATCGCGGACGATCGCGAGAAGACGCAGACGCAGCTGGCGGTTGCTGGCGCCGAGGGCACCGCTGATGGCGGTCGCATTGTGGAAGGCGAGCACATCGCGTTCGAAGGTGTGACTATTGTCACGCCTACGGGCAACACGTTGTGCACTGGCCTCACCTTTGACGTCAAAGAGCATGATCACCTCATTGTTTGTGGCCCGAACGGTGCCGGCAAGTCCTCTATTTTCCGCTGCCTTGGGACGCTGTGGCCCATTCCGAAGGGGACGATCACGCGCCCTGGTGGTGGCAAAGAAGGCCTGATCTCAGATGTGTTCTACCTACCGCAGAAGCCATACAACGTGCTTGGCTCCCTCTTGGACCAGATTACCTACCCGGACCCGCCGGACTCGACCAAGCATGGCATCCTGACCGAGGAGAAGCTTCGGGCACTGCTGCGCATGGTCGAGCTCGAGTATCTCATGGACATGAGCGCCCAAAACACCGTGAACTGGGAAGACAAGCTCTCCCTTGGCGAGACGCAACGCCTTGCGATGGCCCGGCTGTTCTGGCATAAGCCGAAGTACGCGATTCTCGATGAGTGCACCGCCGCCGTGTCGCTGAAGATGGAGAAGCGCCTCTTCATTACATGCCGCCGTATGGGCATTACGCTGATCACGATCTCGCATCGCCCTGCACTGCAGGAATACCACAACCGGATGCTAGTGCTTGATGGCAATGGTGGGTTTTCACTGCAGGGCATCGACTCGGCTGCGAGCGAGGAAACACGCGCACTGGAGATTGCAGGCAAGACTCGCGAGGAGGCATTCGATGTGATCTTGCACGAGCTGGAGGTAAAGGGCGATCTTGGCACGCACACCAAGCAGGGCGCCTCCCTGGATTCAATGGAGACGACCACATTGGGCACTGGCCTGTGGAAGAAGCTCGGGCGCCTGAATTCGTTGATGTTTGCTTCGCGCGCCGAGGAAATGCTGTCTCTCGGCTCGCTCGCTGGCCTCGTCCTGGTTCGCACTTGGATGTCGAATTCAATTGCGCACCTCAATGGCGACGCCCTCAACTACATGCTTAAGCAGGATCTTGGTGCATTCAAAGCGCTTGTTGGCCGCGCTCTTCTTCAATCTGTTGGGCAGTCTGTGCTCGCGCCAACGCTGGACCATCTCGAGCAGCACATGTCACTCGTCTGGCGCGAGCGACTGACCAAGCACATCGTGGGCCGCTACATGAACAACCTGGCGTATTTCAAGCTGAAGGAGACCATGCCTGACATGCAACAGGCTGGTGAAATCGATCAAATCGTGACCGAAGATGTGCGCCAACTGACCGAGGGAGTCGCCAACCTGTGGCATGATTTCATCAAGCCTGTCATCGATATCTTTTGGTTTGCTCGCGCCATGTGGACGCTCACCGGCGTGCGCGGTCTGAAGTGGCAGTGGACATACACCCTCGTCGGTGCTGCCTACTTGCGCATGGTCAAGCCCAACCTCGCGAAGCTCACTGCGGTGAAGGAGAAGCTCGACGGTGAATTCGAACACGTGCACGCACGCCTGCGCGTACACGCCGAGTCGGTCGCCTTCTTCAACGGAGGCGCCACCGAGCGCCGCATCGTTGACAAGCACTTCGACAAGAAGTTGGCGCACCAGAAGATGCAGAAACGGCAGGAGCACATCTACGGCGTCTCGCAGCAGTTTCTCGGCTACTTTCTTCCGCAGAACCTCGTCTGGGCCCTGTCGATGCTGTATCAGCAGCAGTACACAGCAGGTAAGCCAGCAGGGCACGCATTGACCATGAAGGAGCAGGGCGAGCTCAGCCACAACCTGCGCTACCTTGGATCTGTCACCACGCACTCTATCTCTGCGTTTGGCAACCTTTTGGAGCTCTATGGCAAGGCGGAGTCACTGATCGGGCACGTGGACCGCGTTTCGAAGCTCATGGAGTCACTGGAGAAAGTCGAGCTTGAGGCTGAGGCGCGCAGCACTGTTGTCACCACGTCTGGCGAAGTGTCGTTCGAAGCCGGTGGCGACACGATTTCTTTCAACGGTGCTACCATTATGACGCCGAACCTCACCCAGACGCTTGCCAAGGACCTAACCTTCAAGCTTACTCGCAAAGACCGCGGCCTCCTCATCACCGGTCCGAACGGTGTCGGCAAGAGCAGCGTGTTCCGTGTGCTATGCAATCTCTGGCAACTGCAGCAAGGCAAGGTAACCGCACCGCAACCCAAGCTGGATGTGCTATTTGTGCCCACCAAGCCGTACATGCCAACGGGAAGGCTGGCAGATCAAATCACGTACCCGGAGAAGCTTGCATCGCCGCTCACCGAGGAGCACAAGAAACTGCTCAACGACATCGCGGCCAAGGTCAAGCTGTCGTATCTCATTGAACGGGAAGGCCTTGAGACTGTCAGCGAAACCTTTGATCGCACCTTTTCGCTCGGCGAGCAACAGCGCCTCAACGTTGCTCGCGTCTTCTGGCACAAGCCAAGATTTGCGTGTCTTGATGAGTGCACCTCCGCGGTGGCTCTTGATGGCGAAGAAGAGATCTATGATCACATCAGCAAGCTGGGCTGCACCGTTCTCACGGCATCTCAAAAGCCGTGGCTAACGAATTACCACTCCGCCATGCTGGAACTTGCAGCCGATGGCAAGGGAGGGTGGTCTTACAAAGAGATTACCGAGACAGAGAGGTTCAAGGGGCTGACTCGACTTGATGCCAAGGCCTACGTCGACAAGCGACAGGTGCCCGCATCTTAAGTCCGCGAAGCTGCAACCAAAACTAGACATCATTACTTCGTGCTCACAACGTAAGCGCGATTATTTCGACAGCTCGCTCGCTGAACAACCACAGGCAGCATGGAGGCACAAACGCACGCATACGCACAGACACCACCGACGCATAACTTACGCATACCACAAACCACAAACCACGAACTGCTACAATCGATAGCGTGCATGTGATGGCATCAGCACAAGCGCAAGAGCACACACCAAGGGTGTAAGGCGCAAGCGCACACACAACGACACAACCACAAGGCACACACGCAAGATAAGACGACATGACCGCGCCGCGCGGTCGACCGCGCGCCGCGGCTTGTGAGGCTCACCTTGCGAAATATTTTAACCAGTAACCAGAGCGACACAGACAGCACAGATGTCTTCTTGTACATGTACAGAGTGTTTAATTCATGAATAAAAGCATCACGCAGCAATGAAGGCACAACCACACACAGAGAGAGATGTGCTGGGATGCTGCTGCTCTCTTGCTCTTGTGGGTCTCTTGGCCTTGGCTCTTGGTGCTTGGTGCGTGTGGATTCACAAACTAATCGTAATCATTGTGTGCAGACTGTGCCACGGCCACATCTAGCAAATGCCAAGGCTCGCGTTAAGGCTGCTCAGCTGCTGAATAGAACGCCCGCCCATAGACACCTGGTGCGCCCGGAAGCACCCGGCCAGCGCATCTGCGTCGCGAATGCGCTCGGCGCGTGGTCGGAACATCGTTGTGCTCTGGCTGCCAGCGGCACCAGGCCCTGCCGCTAGACGCTCGCTGATAGCGTCGGCGCGCTTCTCGAGCACCTGTGCCTCAGTGAAGCTCTCCATGAGCTTGGCCATGGACTCGCCAACGTTTGTGATGCCGTGTTTCTGGAATGCCGCCGCGCTGCGCAGGAGTGCCTCGGCACCGCACTCGAAGGACTGCACACTCTGGTCCAGCGCGATGCAGTGCTTCTTCAGGAGCGCCGATTCCTTGCGCGCCTTCTTCAGTTGTGCGTGCAGTGCCGCAAGCTCGGCGTCGGTCTCGCTCTCCGTGCACATAGACTCGGCCGCCGGCGTGGGCGGGGAACCCTGCGCCTGCAGCTGCAGGTTGCACGGGATGGTGAACAGGTTGCGAAGGCAATACATCTGGAACTTGTCGATGTTCAGATCATACGACTTAAATGCACAGCGCACGAACTCATCGGCCCCCTTGTCGGCGAGCGAAGGGCTCACCCCTCCTTCCTTCATGAATGCGGCCATCTCGTCGGCGCAGTCGCTGATGTACGTGTCCACCACCTGGCCGATGTCTTGGAACAGGTCCAGCGGGTTGAACGAAAAGAACTTCTCCTCGAGGCTGTATGCATCCCTCTCGTCCAGAGGCTGGCGCGCGGCCCCGGCCTGCGCCACAATGGTCCGGATCATCCCGTCGCGCTTTTTCGTCGCGGCAAAATCAACTGTGAGAATGTGGAGGAGAAAAAGTGGTCCGGTCCTTGGGGCCGTTGATTCGTCAAATCTCTGGGAAGATGCTGCCGTGGTCGTGCCCGCGCAACGATGCGGCATTGGCAGCTTAGCCGAAAAAAGGTAGCTGCCATCTCAGCGAGCCGTCCCGTCGGCGGTAGAGCCGGCCCGTGGGGAGCGTTTTGAAGGTGAGCAAAAAGAAGAATAAAAGGCAAGGCAGTGTCGTCGTCATCGTCCGTGGTGGTCGAGGTTGCTGGGCCAGCTGAATCAGAGTGCTTGCACTGTGGAAACGGATGCTGTGTTGCCGCACGCTACTGCGTGGGTCCGCTCACGCACAGCGCACCTTGTGCCGTAGCAGCTCGTCAAAGAAGGCACCTCTGCCCCAGATGCCGCCGCCGCCTCCTCCGGAGCCCAAGGGCGACGGCAGAGTGGTGGCGATCGCAAGAGCTTCCGCGGTCTCGCTTGCTGTTTTCATTGGCTATCGCCAGTTCTCGGTGCGTGCTACGCACATGCTAGGCACCTGGGCGCTCTAAGTGTCGTTCCCTGCATTGCTTGCTGCCGCTACTGACACGTAACTGTTCCACTCTCCTCGCTACAGGGCTCGGCTGACCTACTGCGGCCCGATGAACCCGAGTAACGTTTTCTGTCTGCACATGACATGGCGTTTTGCGCAGAGGCTCTGCAGACGGCGCAGACGGCGTGTCAGTGATGGAAAGCAGCGGCCCTGGCCCGGTGCTTTGGGCACAGTTTGCACATCGCTTGAGTAATCTTACAAAAGGCTAATCTTATCCGCACCTACGCCAATAAACAACTGTAAAAGCTTGTACTTAAACTACAGCTGTACCTAGGTACGTTCTCATGAGATTCACGATTTTGCTGTAAATCGGTTAGTGTCGTAATACAAGTAAGTATATAAGTATAGTGCCAAGATTTTACGGAGGTCTTGAAAGCTTGTAAGTTGTATGCGTACGCATAAGATTAAGAGTACTCTTAAGCGTACACTTTACACTCTACAAGCACAAGATAATTAATAAGCTTGTTACGTGTGCACCGGTAACTGTAACTTACGGAAACTGGGCACAGCCAAGGCAGAAGGCAGCAAATTCTGCCACTTGCTTTACCGAGCCTGGAGGAGCGCTTCGAGCATGGCCAGCAGGCGGTCTCGCTCCGCGCCGTCAGCCAAGCCGAGCTGCAGCTGTTCGGTGGGAGGCTTGCAGCTCACGGAGAGCCACGCTTCCTCGGGCAAAGCCTGCACGCCAAGCACGTCGCCAAGTGGAATTACCTTCTTTCCGATCAGGAACGCAGCGCCATCGCCGCTGCGCAACTTGAGCACACGCTTCTGCACCTTGCCTTTGGTGGAGCGCTTCTTCACCTTGACGCCTGCCCCCACGGCTTGCGTAGCCGCCGCGAGCGCCTCTGCCCTTGCAGCGCCTGGTGAAGCATCAGGCACGGCATCGGCGGTCGCCTCATCGGCGGTCGCCTCATTGGCTGTGCCAGCTTCGCTGGCGGTGTGCACGCCATCGCTTTCACTGGGGCCGGCCTGCGCTGCAGCCGCTGCACTGCCAACGCCCTGCGGCTCGCCAGCTGTGGGCGCGTCCACGACCGAGGTATGCGCAGGCTCAGTGGCCGCTAGCACTTCGCTAGCACCCGGCGGTGTCTGCGCAGCCTCCTCCTGCGGAACACTCTCCGCCGCGCCCCCCTCCTCGTCCTCCTCTTCGTCGTGCTCTTCATCCTCTTCTTGCACGGCCTGGTCCTGCACTTCCTCGTGCTCTGCCCGGAGCTGTGCCATGATTGTACCCATCGCCTGCGCAACAGTACCTTCGTCCTCTTCGCCGCTGATGCGGCTCACTACGGCAGCGTAGAAGGTCAGGATGGGCGGGATGTACGTGGAAAACGCCTTCAGCCTCGGGATGCTGCCAAGGAGGTCGCGCGGGGCAGGGATCGTTAGGCGAGACTCAGCATGGCCAGAGCAGGGCAGCAGGAGGCGCAGTGCTGCAAGCGATGGGCGGCACTCACAACTTTTCCGGCGCGTCATCCGGCCTCGCCCGCAGGCGCGCGGCGATTTCGGGGTCTCGAGGCATGTGCGAGGTGTGGTACAGCTTCGAAGTGGCAGGATCGATGCGCCGGCCGGTCACGCGCGCCTGCAGCACTGCTTCCGACAGCTCCAGCTGGACGATGCGATTGGGGACGACACCGTGGCGGCGTAAGGCCAGCGCCTGGTCGATTGTCCTGGGGAAGCCGTCGAGGACGAAGCCCGTCTCCACGCACTGTGGCTTTCGCAGCTCCTCCGCCACCATGTCAATCACCACATCGTCCGGCACCAAGTTCCCGCTGTCGACGTGCGCCTTCGCCTCACGCCCGAGCTTAGTGCTGCCACGAATGTGCTTCTTCAGCATATCGCCAGTGCTGATGTGCCGGATGCCGAACTGGCGGGCGAGGTGCGCACACTGCGACGTTTTGCCAGAGCCGGGCGGGCCACACAGGAATACCCGGAAGGGGGGCTGCACGCGCTCGTGCAGCTGCTGCGAGAGCAGCGACGTCCAGTGCAGATTGCGCTGCGCATCGCCGTGGTCGATGCACCAAACGCGCCCCGGCGTCACAATCTCGATGCAGCTGCGCCCGGACCCACCGTCCTCGGCCGCCTTCTCGCCACCTTCGGTTCCCTCACCGGTCAGCCGGATCACGGTGGTCGGCTTCAGGATAATCTGCCCGAGCGGCTTATCGTTCTCCCAGTGCTCGGACTTGAAGTAAACAAGCTTTCGCGACGAGAGAAGCACGAAGTAACGCCGCTTCCAGGAGCGGTGCAGCTTGCCCAGCTTATTCGCCCACGCCACCGCCACCACGGGTACGCGGAGCATTTCCACGAGCATGTCGGCTTCGCCGGCATTGTTGGCGGCAATGTTGTAGGTGCGTGCAGGGAGGACCAGCTCGAGACAGTGGCGCCCCTTGTCGGCTGTGCGGATCGGCGGCAGCGGGCAGCGCGCGCACGGTGCGGCGGCGGGAGTGAGCGGCAGGAAGGGGATGGGGTCGGGGCGCGAAGGGACGAGGGCAGGCAAGCACCAGCCGTTTGCTGCGCAAACGCACCTCCAGGAATCACGCGCACATTGATTGCGGTGCTCGTATCGATACTGCCGCGCATCGCAAAGCCGAGGCTCTCCAGGCTGGAGGCGGCCACCGCGCTCTCATCCACCGCGGTGCTGGGGGGCGCCCAGTACTGCATGACATTGTTGTCGAGCAGAGTGAAATAGCGGCGCTTGAAGTCAGAGCCTGGGGCTTCGCCTTTCTTCAGCAGCCACCCTTCCCAGCGCACCGAGGCCATCTGGATCAACGGGGGAACCGGGTCGAACCGGGTGTCGATAGTGCAGCAACTGTGAGACTCTCTCGCGTGAAACAAAAACTGCTTTAGCGCGCGAAAGGGAAAAATGCTCAGGAAGGGGGGCACGCCCAGCAGGGCGAAGCAGGGCAGCGTGCCGCCGCCCCCGCCGCCGCCGCCGCCGCCTCCGCCTTTGGACGAGCCCGCACCGCTGCCCCCGCCTGGTCCACCGCCTCCTGAATCGCTGCTCGGCTCCGACGACTACGATGGCCTGGAGACGGCGCTGGACATGTCTGCTGAGGGGAGCGTGGTGAGCGGCTTGTCTCAGCCACGCAGCTACGCGAGCGCCGGGGCTCGTGGAAGCGCGCTCGCGGCCGTGACGGCTGCCGCGCGCATGCTCGCCCACCAGCGCCACGCAGTGCTGCAGAGCGCGTCACCACTCGGGCCGGCGCACTCCGCAGCCGCCATGTCAAGCGCTGGGCTGGGGATAGGCGCCATGGGTGGGGGCGTTGCTGCGGCCTCGCCGCTGCACTCCGTGTTTGGCGGCACCATTGGGAGCCCCAGCGCGAGCTTGCTGAGCGGGCAGCAGCCGACGACGGCGGAGGCTGAGTCGTTGCGCAACGAGCTGGAGCGACTCAACATCCTGGTGTCGGTGAAGGATGAGCAGATGAAGAAGGTCCTCACCGACTACAACAGGCTGGCAGCGGATACCAATGCGCCTGCGCCATCCGTCAGCGGCGGGCCCGCAGGGAGCGAGGCCGGTGGCGTGGAGGCAGACGCCGCCGCCGACGCTGCTGCGGCCGACGCGGCCGACGCGGCAGACCAAGAAGGGCAGCAAGACCTGCTGGTAGCACAGCGTGCGCAACGGGCACAGGCAGCCAGGGAGCTCGAGGAGGCGCACGAGCGCGAGGCGCGCGCTCTGCGCCTAGCGCAGGAGCACAGTGAGGAGATCGAACGCCTGCGGCGCCAACTGCTGCTGTCGAGCAAGGACTCGGAGATCGCACATCGCAGCTTCCAGACCTCGCTCATGGAGGCAGAAGCGTCCAAAGCGTGCCAGCGCGAGCAGTTCGAGAGGGCGATCGATGCGCTGCATGCGGAATATGCCGAAGATGAGCGCAAGCGGGCTGCAGAGCTGGCGGAGAGCGAGTCACTAGCGGGGGCACAGTTCAGTGCCAGGCCGGCAGCGCGGGGCAAGGCAGGGCGGCCAAGCGGGCGCGGGGCGCTGGGCGGGCGCGAGCACAGCGTGCCCAAGCGGGAAGCTGGGGCCGACTCTTCCGAAACAAGTGAGGTGCTCTTGTTGCGGCGGCACCTGACGCAGGAGCGGGCGCAGCTGCGCACTGTCATCTCCGCGCGAGAAGTTCAGATCCGGACGCTGGAAGGACGCATTGCCGAGTTTGAGCAAGAGGCGGCCCTGGTCGCGCGGCAGGCCAAGGCAGAACTGACCGCCTCGCTGCGCACGCGTGAGCTGGAAGTGAAGCGGCTGAAGAAGAAGCTGTGCGATCAGAGCAGACAGCACGAGCATGAGAAGAAGGCGTTGCGGGCGGACGTGGAGCGGCTACAGGAGCACGGCGAGTCGCTGGAGCAGCTTGCGCAAGTGGCCATTATGGGTCAGTCCGCCCCAGTGTCTGCATCGCAGGCGCAGTGGGAGGCGGCGCACACGCTGGTGCAGCCATCGCCCGCGCAGTTCCCGCCGAGCTCGCTGGCCGAGGACCGCTCCCCTGTCATGGCGGAGCCGCACGCAGGGTCACACGCCGCGTCCCCCAATCCCGCGCTGCTTGCGACACCCAACGCCAGCAGCACGCTGAGACCGAGCCGCCGGGCTCCGAGGCCGCCACCTGGCGCATCGAGCAGCGGCAGCGGCTGGGCACCGTCGCCGATGCGGAACACACGCGCCAGGATAGATGAGAACGGGCGCGTTGTGATCGAAACGATCGGCTCGAACGGTGACTCATCCGCACCCGTGCCGATCACCAATTACATCCGGAACAACGCGCCCGCATCCAACTACGGGCGATGATGACTCATAAACCTCATGCCACTTCGCCACTTCCCACTTCCGTCTAATTAGGGCTGCTGACACTCGCGGGTGAAGTGCTGTTGGGTCCCCGTGCCGAC
>Ga0308021_10000650_pt1 | contig 16068 bp, 16 predicted proteins | sample Neamet351_FD_201296 | JGI IMG/M metagenome (GOLD analysis project Ga0308021, IMG submission 201296) | Marine microbial communities from water near the shore, Antarctic Ocean - #351 | ecosystem: Environmental > Aquatic > Marine > Unclassified | place: Southern Ocean | collected 2014-10-02
GTCCTGTACCACCTCAACACGATCCACCATGATCAGCGGGACAAGCCCATTCACATCGACAAAAACCTCTCCTGCACGATTGGGAATCCCGCCCTGGGTCTGACGCCGGCCATTAAGCAACACGAGTGTTGACGATGCTCCGAGACCGCGCAGATTTACGTTGGCTGCCGATTGCAGACCGCTCGATCCCGTATCACGGTTAGAAAACGATCCGGAATTCGCCGGAGATGCGGCAAGTAATGCGCCAATATCAGTACGCCCCATGCGCTGGATGTCTTCACTGCCGATAATGTCTATCGGGGAAGAATGGTCTTGCTGTTGTGGCCGCTTGATATACGAGCCAGTTACAACAATTTCTTCCACCGGTTCACTGGAGGCATCTTGTGCAACGGCGGGCGTCATCCAACCAGTAGCGATAAATCCAACAAGAACTGCGAAAGCAGCTCCTCTAACAGAGAAAAGTCTAATTGCGGATCCTTTCATGTTCCTGCCCCCTGACCAAGTAGGTCATCTAGTGGTTTTGCCCGTCATGCGAATGAATTTTCATACTATGCAATAATATTTTGTATAATGTAAGATGTATTTCCATATTATGCAATAATATTTTGTATAATGTAAGATCTATTTCCATATTATGCAATAATATTTTGTATAATGTAAGATGTATTTCCATATTATGAAATAATATTTTGTATAATGTAAAGCATCGCCAAGTAAACTGTAAGCCCCAAACGTGGGATAATGAGATCAAGTTGTTGACTTCGGAATTGCAAATGGATAGGAAGCTGTCGAAAAAGGGTCGAGGTCGCGGTCGGCCTAAAAGCACTGGAGCGGCGGATTCGGGGGTCAAGACCGTACATGTCGCCGCAAGAATTCTTGATGCGCTGGCTGAGTTTCCAGAGCCGGTTCGAATCACAGATCTTGCCAAGAAGTTGGACATGACGCTGCCTACTGTTTCGCGGCATGTTTCGACGTGGAGAGAGTTGGGGTTCATTGAAAAGGCGGAACCGCACGAAACTTACCGGCTTGGTACCAAGCTATTTAGTCTCGGTCAGGCGGCCACTGAGCAAAACTCGCATGTAAGTATCTCCTATCCGCATTTAATCGAGTTACGAGACAAAATTCATGAAACGACGATGCTATGTTCTCGAGTTCAGGAGCACGGTACAGCTTTGTTGTGCCTTGATAGCAATCGACCGATCACGATCATGGCGCGCCCTGGGGCAATTCTCTATTTACCTCACTCAGTCACGGCGAGGGTCCTTTGGGCTTTCGCTTCCAGTGAAGACGCCAAAGCGCGATTGAAAAATGCCGGGATTGACTTCTCACTCAAGCCGCGAATGTCCAAAAAGGCGTTTGCCGACCGTATATCCCGGATAAGGAAGGACTACTACGATTTCGATCCAGACATGGCTAACACTGGGCTCGGTGCAATTAGCTGCCCAATTTTTGAAAGAAACGCCACAGTTGAGACTGCGATTACCGTCTTATTTCCAGCACGCTCTTCGGCCTGGAAAGCAGGTGCTGCTAGAGTGACACTTGACCTGTCATTGCTGGATGAAGTTCGCAAATGTGCAAAAAACATTTCTCGAATTCTCGGAGCGAAGAGTTGGGGAGGCGAAAAACTCTAGGCCTGACAGTTCGCACACCTTTTCAACGCCATGGCAATCTAGCGTCCCAATGACTCAGCAGTGTGGCCACCGATCCCCCAGTCTGATTTTGGCACCTCGTAAATAACGACCCGGACGCTTTCTTCTGGTGCACTAAGCGCCCTCCCGATTGCTTCGGTTACTTCCCGAATCAGGTCCGTCTTCATTTCCTTGGACCTGCCTTCCAAAATTGATATTTGTGCGAATGGCATAGCGATTTCCTCTAAAAACTACGTTGTGATGTCAGCAACTCGAATAAGCACACTGCCATCTCTCTGCAGGTGATTCAATTAAGCAAAATAACTGCCACAAGGCCGAAGATGAGTAGCGCCATGATGATGTTAATCACTCTGCCGTGGGATGCCTCCCCTAACCAGTGATTCAATGCACGGCCCAACAGCATCCAGGTAAAACTACACGGCAGTCCCACAAGCACGAAAACCAAGACCATAATAATTGTGCGGACAAAAATGTCATCGGCAATATCAATATAAAGTCCCGCACTGGATAGAACCAAAATCAGGGCTTTAGGATTGGCCCACTGGAAAAGCGCTGCTTCGAAAAAATAGAACGGTCGGTTTGTTTGTTTGAGTGCCTTATCGTCATGAAATGTATGCTGCCTGAAGGCCTCTTTTAGAAAAGACAGTCCAAGCCAACAAAGCCATCCGGCCCCGGCCCACTGCACAAATAGCTGCGCCCATGGAAAATAAACGAGCAATTTACCAAGTCCCAGCACGCTCGCGATCATCAAAATTGAAAAACCGAATTGGATACCGAACATATGGGGCAAAGTGCGCTTGACCCCGAATAACATCACGGAAGACATCACCATTAGGTTATTCGGACCCGGTGTGATGGTGGTCAAAAAAGCGAATGTGATAAGGCTGAATAACAGGGTTTCATTCATGGTCGTTCAATGTTCAGCACCCAATTGACCTGGAGAACTTGGGCTCAGAGCTTCACGCAGACATTGCGCTGTTCGGTGTAAAACTCGAGCGAATGAATCCCACCTTCGCGCCCGATACCGGAACGCTTGGAACCACCAAAGGGTGTTCTCAGATCGCGGAGGAACCAGCAGTTGACCCAGCAAATGCCTACATCGATTTGTCGAGACACTCGGTGCGCACGTGAAAGGTTGCTTGTCCACACCGACGTCGCCAGCCCGTAAGGGCTGTTGTTGGCCATTGCGAGCACTTCCTCTTCGCTATCGAACGGTGTTACATGGGTGCAGGGTCCGAAGATCTCGTCTCGAATGACGGAAGAATCTTCAGCCAGTCCGGTCCACACCGTCGGCTCGATCCAGTAGCCATTGTCATGGTCGGCTACTGTCGGCACGTCGCCACCGGCAATAACTGTTGCTCCGTCCTCACGCGCCTGACTGTAATAGCTGAGCACCTTGCTACGGTGTTCAGCACTAATCAATGGCCCCATTGTGGTTGACACGCTGAATGGGTCGCCGAAACGATATTCCTTCGCCTTCTGCCCAAGACGCTCAACCACTTCATCGAAAACAGAACGTTGCACATAAAGCCGCTCGGTGCCGAGGCAAACCTGCCCGGTATTGGCAAAACAGGAGCGACCCAACCCTTCCAGCGTCTGCTCCATATCTGCATCATCAAACACAATTGCCGGGTTCTTGCCGCCTAGCTCCAGCGAGACGGGTCGCACACCGCGCGCGGCTGCAGTCATGATAGCTTCGCCCGTGGCAGTCTCGCCGGTGAAGGTCAGGGCATCCACGCCGGGATGCTTGCTTAGAAACTCGCCGGTGCTGTCAGCGCCAAAACCGTGCACTACATTGTAGACGCCGCTTGGTATGCCAACGGCATTCATGACCTCGCCCAACAAGGTTGCCGTTGATGGCGTCTCCTCCGACGGTTTCACTACCACCGTATTACCGCAGGCAAGTGCCGGTGCAACCTTCCAGGTCATCAACAATAGCGGCAGGTTCCATGGGCAGATGACGCCTATCACACCGCGTGGCACACGCAGCGCATAGTTCAGCGCCCCGGCTCCGTCTGGCGTCGACATCTCAAAAGCTTCGGTGCCGTTTGTCGCTATCTGATCGGCAAACATGTTGAAGTTCGCGGCCCCGCGCGGGATGTCAATATGACTGGCAATCGACACTGGCTTTCCGGTATCGCGGACCTCGGCATGAAGGAATTCGTCGAAACGTGCCTGAATGCCGTCGGCAAGCTTGCGCAAAATGACAACCCGCTCTGCAACAGACATCTTTCCCCACGGCCCTTGTAGTGCTGCCCGGGCCGCATTCACCGCGGCATCTACATCTTCCTGGCTCGCTCCCGAAACAACGCTCACAACCTCGTCCGTCGCAGGATAGCGATTTTCGAATTCATCGCCGTGGCCGGCTACGGACCGCCCGTCTATAAAGTTGGCTATTGTTTTCATGAGCAGCTAATCCCCATTTTTACGTTTCTTTTGTCGCTAATTTCTGCGTCGATTGACAGACGGGCCTATAGACCGGCCCCGCTCGACCAGTGTCTGATGATGGACTCTCGGTTGCTAACATCACCGTACAGAAACCGGACGTTCTGTAACGTCGCGTCATGCAGAGCCTGAGTATGGGAAGCGACACAATCATCCGCGACAACACAATAGAAGCCTCTGCAGAATGCATCGCGCACGCTATTTTCGACGCACACGTTCGTTTGCACGCCGGCAAATGCCAGTGTGCGAATCTCGCAGTCTGCGAGATAGTCGGCCAGATCGGTGCCGACGAAAGCGCTGTACGTGTGCTTGAAGAAGACTTTTTCACCATTGGCCGGAGACACACCGAAGAAGTCGGCACCCCAGCTTTTGTCCGCACAGCATATTGCATCACTCAAGTGAAGTTGCTTGGCCCGCATGTTGCCCGGAATTTGTTCAATTCCATAGCGGGCAGCAATCCAAATCACCTTCACGCCAGACTTGCGCGCGGCATCGACCAGTTCATTGACGGGTGCCACAATATCCCGGCAGGCTGCGGCATCCTTGCCCACGACTTTCTCCACGTACCCTTCCTGTGCACAGAAGTCATTCTGCATATCGATCACTATAAGGGCGCAATGTTCGGGGGTCAGGCGTTCACTTTCATCGCACAGCAACTTTTTTGAATGAGTATTCAAGTGATCAGCCTTCTACAGTTGCGGGCGCCAGCCCGGGAGAAAGAAGCGACAATGCATTTCCTTGCTCGATGGCGAAAAGCTGGTTCGAGCTCAGCGATAATTCTGTAAGTCCCTTGATCGTTGCAACCATGGTGTCCTCAGGCGCGAACGGATAATCACTACCAAACAGGACATGCTTATGATCGACGAGTTCGAGCAATGCGGAAAATGCATATTTATTGGCGGACAGTGCCGTGTCAAAGTACTGTCTGCGTAACAGGTTGATAACGCCGTCTTTAAGAATTTCCTGGTTTTTGGGAATGCGCTCGAGACGGGATAAACGTTCCGCCAGAAAGGGCACCGCACCACCGGCATGAGAGAATATAAAACGAATATCCGGGAATCGCTGAAATACGCCGTTCATCAATAGAGAAAGGATGGCGCGTGTGGTATCGAAAGGAAATTCCAGCGTGGCTGCGGGTACGCCTTCGATATGGCAGGCACAGGGACCACTGTCTGGGTGGACAAACACCACGGCCTGACGTGCATTTAATGCTTCAAATACTGGCAGAAATTCTGGATCGCCAATATAGCGGTCACTGTAGCTCGTCAACAAACAAATCCCATCGGTTCCGACATCGTCATAGACCCGGTCAATTTCCCTGACGGCCAGCTCGGCGAAGGGAAGTGGCAAATAGGAAAATGTACCGAAGCGTTCGGGATGATCGCAACGCATGCGTCCTGCATCGTCATTGAAGGCGCGGACTATATCGGCCGTTTCGTCTTTATCGAACCCGGAAACCCCTGGCGCCGACATGGAAGTGTAGGCCTTGAGGATTCCATTGCGATCCATAGCCGCCAAAGAAATTTCCGGCGTCCATTCCAGTGCTCTGCCCGAAACCAGAAGGCGCCCGATAGCTTCAGCACCCACGGCCTGCAAATAGCGTTGCGGGATTATGTGGTGATGAACGTCAATCCTGAATAGCTCGACCATTATTGCACCTCCGGTGCAACCATTCGGACGTGGCGATCAGCCATCGATACTCCAAATCGATGCACCGATGCCGCACCGCATCTCGTCAGATCCGACATAGAAAACCTGGCGTGACTTAGCTCCGCCGGCTGCGGCCATAACTATCATCCATGCCAGCAGCTCGGTGGTGCCACCACCTCCCGCTTCGTTCATCTTCTCGATCGTTGCTTCCTTCATCACGCGATCAGGGTCACTTTCTTCCATTAGGTCGAGAAACCATTGATCGAATGTCGAATCCATGGTGAAGTAGCGGGGCCCGCCCGGCTCGTGCGATAAGCCTCCGGTCGCAATCAGGCCGACGCGCAAATCCTTCGGCAGATCGTTAAGTACGATTTCTCGCAAACTCCGTCCGAATCTGATGCAAGTCTCCGGTGTCGGCATCGGCGAATTGATACAGTTCATATGGATAGGAACAATGGGTACGTCGTAGCCCAGGTACCAAAGCGGCACTGACCAATTGTCGTCAAATAGTAGCCCTTCGTCCTTGTCGATGTTGAAACCGGCAGCGGATGCGGCGTCATGGATGACATTGGCGATATCCGGCCGGCCATCAATCTCATAACCCGGCTGCTTGAGCCAACTCTTGAAAAATTCCGCCGGCCCGCACCAGTGCGCGGCGCAATCCACACGCCAATCCGGCGGATCGATAAGCGGCAAGTTGAGAAGATGATCGTTCGCCACACCGATAATGACATCCGGCCTGGAGGCCCGCATAGCATCGCTGAGCTCCGCATATCCGGCCTCGATTGCAGTCTGATCTTCGACAGGACAGTTTTCCAACCAACCCGTAATGCCTGGAGCGTGTGCCATTGCCATTATCGAAACGATTTCCGCCACTTGGTGATCCTTCTGCGATTTGAACTAGTTGACGATCTGATTGCCAAATGATTTGCGAAAGGCATTAGCCGCCGGACTCTTGGAATGATTGCCAGCGCTGCCGTGGATAAGCCGTGTCACCTGAGGAAGAAAATATTGGTGGACGCCCAGCTCACCCAAACGCCGTACGTCGACTTCGCGGAATGCATCCTTTTCCTCTTCCGAAAGACCATACTGCGTCATGAGCGCTTCAAGTCGTTCGTGAAAGTACGGCCAAACCGTATTGTCACGACGCACTTCGAATATCATTCGGTTGGATGGAAGCTCAGGTTTGAAAGTCACAACATTGGCCTTTGATTCGAACTTTGCAATCGGTTCCAAGGATGGTAACAAATTAATTACCTATAATACAAAATAATATTGCATAATATGAAAATTAATCTGTTACCATCTTTGGATCGACTAATTTCGGTTCATAAGAAGAATCCGTGATGGACGTTTCGAGACTCTAAAAACGCTCGATCACAACGCGAACTATCCATTATCAACTTATACATTTCGGCGTAGGCATAGAAAATGGCAATAAACACATTGCGAAATAGATTTAGAAGTTTCTCTGCTTCCAAACACTATAGAGGTTATGTGCTTGGAATCATCGTTCTAGTGAGTGTCCTGAATTTCCTCGACCGCCAAATCCTGTCCATGCTGCTGGAACCGATTAGAGGCGAATTCGGACTTACTGATACGCAGATCGGTATGATGTCCGGATTTGCTTTTTCACTGTTTTACTCACTTTTCAGTATTCCGTTAGCCAGGTTCGCCGACCGGCACAGTCGGACCCTGTTAATTGCATGGGTTGTTGCGGTCTGGAGTTTGACGACGGCGTTGTGCGGCCTTGCCATCGGATTTTACACGCTGCTGTTGGCACGGATAGCCGTGGGAATTAATGAAGCCGGTTCTAGTCCCGCTTCACAATCTCTAATCGCAGACTACTATGCACCAAAAGAAAGAGCCACTGCGATGGGTATTTATTCCAGCGGCATCTATTTCGGCATCATGCTCGGGTTTTTGCTTGGCGGATGGATTAACGAATTCTTGGGCTGGCGCATGGCCTTCGTGGTTGTAGGGCTACCCGGGCTCCTGGTCGCGTTGGTGTTTTGGTTAACCGTTAAAGAGCCTGCTCGAGGGCAATCTGAAATGGTCGTCGATGAGGGAGAAATGCCTACGCTTGGTGAAGTATTCCGAGTTATCTGGCGAAAAAAATCCTTTCGCCTCATGCCTTTTGCCATGGGTTTTTCCGCTTTTGTTGTCTATTGTAATTTGATCTGGGCGCCTTCCTTTTTTATCCGTACACATGGAATGAGCACCGCCGAAGTGGGGACCTGGCTGGCATTTACGTCGGGCTTGTTCGGAATGGGCGGTTGTTTTTTCGGCGGATATATTTCTGATCGGATCGTTGCGCGGACCGGCGATGCGCGCTGGTACATGTGGATCCCTGGTGCCGGTACCATATTGGCATTACCTTTTCTTGTCGCGGTATACCTGTGGCCAAGTCCGGTACAGGCGATGTTGATTTTTTCAGTCGTGTGGTTTTTGGGAAATCTGTGGATTGGTCCGACCTTTGCTACCGTTCAGGGCATATCCCCTCTGCGCATGCGTGCGACGTCCCTCGCGATACTGGTCCTGATCAACAATATTATCGGCATGGGCCTGGGCCCTCTGATTGTCGGGATACTAAGTGACGCATTTTCACCGACAATGGGGGCTGAATCCCTCAGATATGCGTTGTTAAGCGCGACTATTCCAGCTGGCATATTGTCCGGAATAAGTTTCATGCTCATAGCTCGAACAGTCCGACAGGACATGCCCCTAAAAGGATCAATCAACCAATAATGGTGAGCGGTGATTCTATTCGTCGATAATCGCCAACCACTGTCTCGAGGTCATTAACTAATGAAAATTGCACTTACCGGCGGTTCTGGTATCCAGGGAATGTCAGCAATGATTTATCTTCTGGATCAGGATGACGTCGAAGAAATATTTGTCAGCGACATGTACAACATCGACCGCTTGAAGCAACGCGTCAAGGACCTGGACGATAAACGATTAGTCATGGCTGAGCTTGACTGCACTGATGAGGCGGCCGCCGCTAAAGCTTTTGAGGGCTACGATGTTGTCCTTAACAGTGCGATGATAAGAGGTCACTATATTAAGACTACTCGAGCTGCGCTCAAGGCCGGGGCCAATTATCTTGACATGACCAGTTTGGGCGAGGAGCCCCTACAGATGGAATTGTACGATCAATTTAAGGAGAAGGGTCTCACTTGCTTGTTGGACATGGGCACCGCACCCGGGTTGAGCAACCTGATGGCGGTCTATTGTATGAACAAGCTGGATAAGACCGACACTATAGATTATGCGTGGGGCGTAATTGATACGGTCGCACCGGAAGACCACAGCCGCCCGCTTTACTGGGGCTTCGGATTCGAGGGGATGTTGGGATTAATCTCCGGTCCGAGCATTGTGTATGAAGATGGAGAGGTGAAGTATCTCCCACCCAGAGACCGACCTGAAAAATTCAGCTTCAAATCCGGTGACCAGGTCATTAAGGGTCTCGGACATCGCGAACCGGCCATGCTCGCTGAATCTTTTCCCGATGCCGGATTCAAACACATCATGTATCGACAGGCCTTCGATGCAGATTCAGAAATGAAATACGCGTTTCTTCGCGATCTTGGTTTTGCCAGCAAAGAGCCGATTGATGTGAACGGTGTGCAAGTACTGCCATACGATGTTCTTTGGGCTATGTTGGAACAATTACCTGAGGAGCAAAAAACGCCGGCGAAGTACGTCAGTGAAGGTAACTGTATCGCTCGCGGCTGGAAGGACGATAAGGAAATGGAAGTGCGCTTAATGATTCGTACCGACCCCGACAGTAATATGCATAAACGCTATACCGGCAAAGGAGCATTCGGTTCGTACCGCACCGGGATTTCTGCATCGATTGCCGCCGTCATGATGGGGCGAGGCCAGATTGAGAAGAAGGGGGTTTATCGCCCGGAAGTATGCATACCTGCTGAACAATACATAAAGGAGCAGGCCAGGGCCGGTATGGAAGTCGAGGAAACCATTACAGCAGTTCTTTAGGATAGTCACGAGTAACAGAGATAAAGCCATGAATAGATTGGAGCCCTTGCCGCTGGATTCACTCGCTGAACTTCAGGATACATTTAACTCATTCAAGGAAAGAATGGGGTTTATTGCCAATAGCGGATTAATCATGGCACGGCGACCAAAAATTCTGGACGCGTTGGGCCAGCTGGCGGTGGCAGTCTTCGATAAGGAAGAAAGCACCGTGCCTTATTCTCTCAAAAGCTGTATGGGTCAGATAGCCAGTTTGACGACGGGTTGTCTCTACTGTCAGGCCCACTTTGCTAATAACACATTGGTCTCCGGCGTCGATGCGGAGAAGTTGAAAAATTTGTGGAGTTTTGAACATAGCGATTTGTTTTCTGAAGAAGAGAGATCGGCATTACGTTTCGCGATGGCTGCGTCCCAGATTCCCAATGGCGTTACGGATGAGCACTTTGAGAGTCTGAAAAAACACTGGGACGATGGCCAAATCGTAGAAATGTTGGGGACGCTTTGTTACGTGGCGTTCCTAAACAGATGGAATGATTCACTGGCAACAACACTCGAAAACCACCCGGCGGAGGTTGCAAAAGAGCACCTCACAGGAACCGGTTGGGAGGCCGGAAAACATGCGAATAAATAGCCTCCAAGTGATCGTCCATAGACCTGCCGTATTTGTCGCAGGTCAGTATGATACTCACAGCCCGGCTCCGGAGCGATCGATTAGAACATGACACAAGCAATTCGAATTCACGCTTTCGGCGGGCCGGAGGTTTTGCAAATTCAGCCGGTCGATGACACGCAGCCCGCGGCTGATCAAATCCGAGTCAAACACGAAGCCATCGGTCTGAATATGGTCGACACGTACTTTCGATCCGGCCTGTACCCCGTAGGACTTCCGAGCGGCCTCGGCAGCGAGGCCGCGGGCGTCATAACCGCTATCGGTACGGGGGTGACAGGGTTCGCCGTTGGTGATCGGGTTTCGTACGCGAGCCCACCTCCACTCGACGCTTATTCGGAGGCGCGTGTGATCGACGCGCGCTGGGCCGTCAAACTGCCACCGGATATTGATTCTGCGACTGGAGCCGCAATCACACTCAAAGGCTTAACGAGCTGGTTTTTGCTCAAATGCAGTCAAGCGGGGCGACTGGATTTTGCTTTATGCCGCAGCCGGCGGGGTCGGCCTCATCACAGCGCAGTGGGCGAAGCGACTCGGCGCCCGAGTGATTGGAGTAGTCGGTAGCGAACCCAAACAGGCAATCGCGTTCGCGCATGGGTGTGAACAAGCCTTACTGTGCGAGCTATTAGCTTGTTTATGGTAATTGCCAGCCGCCTCAACCGCGATAATTGATTGCCGTACTTCGATTACGTAGGATAAAGTGATCAAGAAAAGGGCGTTTATTCTTCTTATACTCTGTATCGAGTTTGTAAGGTAGAATCATCGTAAGCCTTGAGTTGTTGCACCCATTGGGTGATGGTCTGCTTGGTCGCTAACCATTATACAGCCAAGGCTTTCTACGTTTTAGGGTTTTCTATCTGGGGATTGGGGTATAACTAATCCCACTGTATCGACGGAAACTATCCCTATATAGGGAAGCTGCTAGGTGGGTATATCACCTGACCGAATAAGCCACAGGAAGGACTGTGTAGCAATGTTAATAATATTGCTAGTTTCACCCTGCCAGGGCTTTTTGTGCCCGATAAACATGGTATGGCCCTCTATAGATGAAGAGATAAAAATCGCAAGTCGTCGAAGCTGGTCTGCACACAGCGCCGGATTAACTTGCCCCATGACTTCAATTAAGACCATTCGATACTTGTCATACATCGCGTCCATGAATTCAATAGCGTGGTCATCGTGATTGGCCAATGACCAAACTTCAGGGAAAAATACAGTGGTATATTTTGAGTTCAGGTCACGAAAAATCTCTTCGATTAAGGCCCTGAACTGTTTTTCTGGATCCTCGCCAGCGCTTGAGCGGATTTCCTCAAACTTGTCCAAGTAGCGCTGAATGGAATTATCCAGCATGGCTTTGACCAGTGAATCTTTAGTGGGGAAGTAGTACTGAAGGTTTCCCAAGGTTAACTCGGCTGTCGCGGCAACTTTGCGCAGAGAGAGATTGTGGTAGCCCTCGTCGATAACAAGGTTTTCTGCCGCCAGTAATATCGCCAAAACGGTGTGCCGCCCTTTTCCCGACCGACCCCTGTTAAGTGGCTTGATTATCTTTTTACCCGTTGGTTTTTTGGGGCTAGCCCTCACTTGGGTAATCTCCGTTAGTGAATATCTGATGCAGGTTAGCATGCTCGACACCTTCCCAAGTATTGTAACAGCAGCTTGGGATTATGGGTGACAACCCATTACACGACGTCGACGGGTCACTTTTTGGCTAGATAACATTGTGGGCGCGGTGATACACTTTATTTGAAAATAGCATTGCGGCAAAGTACTTACACACTATTTCTAGAAGGCGTAAATAGGCCTGCTTAGATCGCAGAGGCCAGAGCAGGAAAAGCAATATGTCTAATAAAAACCCCGAGATTGGTCTTCACGAACTGTATCGCCGCTTCCCCTCCAAAGCCGATAAAATGTTGTGGGGCCGAGAAGCCGACCCCGTCAGTCGACGTGGCTTTCTCAAAAACAGCGGTCTGGTCGCGATGGCCGCCGCTATTGGCGCACCCATACCATTTGCAAACAGCATGCCTGGTGGCCTAATTCCTGTCGCCTTAGCTGATAGCGACGAAGCCTTTCGTATAGAGGGCAAGGAAGGGCTGAGAGTTCTCAATGACCGGCCAATCAACGCCGAATGCCCACCACACTTATTGGACGATGACCTGACCCCCGCCAAGCACTTTTTTGTGCGTAATAACGGCCATCCACCGCCTCTGGATTCTATTGGAGATCCCGAGCAGTGGGAGCTGGAGATAGGTGGCGAGTCATGTGTTAACCCAGCCCGATTTAACTTGGGGCAACTAAAGAGAGACTTCAAACACTATAGCTACGCGCTTACTCTTGAGTGCGGCGGTAACGGCCGCAATGAATTTGATCCACCTGCAAAGGGTAACCAGTGGTCTTCTGGTGCGGTTGGATGTGCTAAATGGACTGGAGTTCGCCTGCGGGACGTACTGAATGCATGTGAAATCGCCGATGACGCAGTCTATGTTGCCTACTACGGCGCCGACAGCCACTTGACGGGCGACCCTGGAAAATCCAGCATTTCTCGTGGCGTCCCCATCTCGAAAGCGTTGGAGGATGAGACCTTGATCGCCTGGCAATTCAATGGTGTGGACATACCCTACCAGAACGGCTACCCGCTACGATTGGTAGTCGGTGGCTGGCCCGCCTCCACATGTGGCAAGTGGCTAAGAAAAATTGTCGTGCGTGATAGAGTTCACGATGGGGCGAAAATGGCAGCTCCTTCCTACAGCGTGCCCTGTGACCCTGTAGCACCTGGAAGCAAAGTCGCTGCACAGGACATGTGTATTATTGAGTCAATGCCCGTTAAGTCTCTGGTCACTTACCCCAAAAGCGGCATAAACCACTCGCTGGGAGAGACATTTTTTTGCCGCGGACAGGCCTGGGCAGGCGACCTTCAGGTAAGCACCGTGCAGGTCTCTATCGATTTTGGACAGAGCTGGACTGCCGCGAAACTCAAGACTGCGCCCAACCGGTTGGCATGGCAACGCTGGGAATCAAGCCTGCGCTTTCCTGGCCCGGGCTACTATGAAGTGTGGGCACGGGCATCCGATAAAAATGGTCGCTCACAGCCTATGCTAATTCCGGGGTGGAATCCGAAGGGCTATCTCAACAATGCCTGCCACCGCATAGCGGTCCAAGTTGCATGAGTATGAAGTGGCTACGCAATAGTCTGCTAGCTGTCATCCTGTTGCTACAATTTGGGGCGGGTCAAGTCGGTGCCGACAATATCTCTATTGATCCAAGCTCCGGCCTGATCATTGCTCCAGGATGGGAGCTAGTCAAGATCAATTGCACTGTCTGCCATTCAGCCCGCTTTATCACTTTTCAGCGGGGCGACAGAGAAAGCTGGACCTCGATGATACGGTGGATGCAAGAAACCCAGGGCCTTTGGAAGTTTGATGCCAAGACGGAAGACATAATTCTGACCTATCTTGCCGACAATTATCCCCCGGGGAAATCGAGCCGACGCAGAAACCTGCGCGCTGCAGACTTGCCCGTACGCGCACCCCAAAACTAGCATCTGCACTGGGCCTGATGTAGGTGTTTTTTGTGCTGCCTAGGTTTTAGTGTTCGCTTGTAGCGAAACCCCGCGATCGGCGCATACGCCTTCATCGATAAAACCAATTGCATCCTGAATTGTCGGAAACATAGTCTGCGTACTAAGATGCTCTTTAAGGGTAGATTTCATCAGCACATCACGCACCGGCCCAATAGCGTTAGTTATATAGAGCTCGATGTTCTGCTGTTCCAAATTATCGATGACTTTTTGCAACATGCGGATAGCGGTCGCATCCACAGTGGCTACCGCCTCAGCATCAAATATAACCACATTCAAATCGTCAATTTCCCTCTGCGCTATCCAGCCATAGAGCTTTTCTGTGAAGTAATCCTTGTTGGCAAAATACAGGGGCGCATCAAAGCGAAAGATTAAGACATCCTTGCGCACTTCCACCTCTTGAAATCGGTTAACGTTTCGATACAGCTTGCCACCTTGCATAGCGCCCAGCTCGGTCATATGTGGTGCAACCGTGTTATAGAGAACTCTACCAATTGATAACACGACACCTATTATGAGTCCCTGTTGGACGCCTAACAGCAGAGTAGTCAGAAAAGTAAGCATTGCGATAATAAATTCATGACGACTTTGATGGAACAAGGCTTTCATTTCTTTCGGTTTAAATAAGCCATATACCGACGTCATGATTATTACAGCCAGGATTGCTTTCGGGAGTGGGTAGTGTGTAAATGCAGGCGTAAAGAATATGAGTATAAGTACGATGGTAATTGAAGACACGACGGCAGACATTTGCGTCAGGGCGCCGGCCTCAACGAAAGATGCACTTCTGGAAAAACTCGCCGACACTGGAAACGCTTTGAAAAATGCACCCGCCAGGTTGGCCGCCCCCACCGCAATCAACTCCTGGTTCGGCTTAACCTGAAATTTGTCTGACGGCTTTTCCTGAGCTTTACAAATCGACATGCTGCCAACGTAGCCCATTAAGGCGACTGTAAGGGCGGTTGGAAGAAGCTGTTTAACAATGTCCCACGAATAACTAGGCGCTACCACAACTGGCAAGCCTTGCGGTATGTAATCAATGACTGAAACACCATGGTCCTGGGCATTCCACAGACCCGATACAATCATGCCCGAAACAATTAAAATTAATCCAAAAGGTAAGCTGGGGAGCCTTCGTTTGGGATAAATAAGAAACAATAAACCAATCACAGAGATGGCCAACGTTGGCCAATGCCAGGAGCCGATACTTTGAGCATATCTCGACACTAAACCGAAGACGTTGCCAGCGCCAACGTCCACCCCAAGTACATTATCTAATTGGCTCCCAATAATGATAATAGACGCCGCAGATGTGTAGCCCAAAATGACGGGGTAGGACAAAAAATTGGCAATAAAACCGAACTTCAGCAGACCCAAACCGAATTGAATTACCCCTACCATTAAGGTAAGAGTGACCGCCAAAACCAAATAATTATCGGTACCAGGCTCGGCGATCAGGCTCAGTCCTGACAAAATAAGAATCGAGTCCAGCGCTGCCGGGCCGATTGATAATTTGTTAGAGGTGCCCAACAGGGCATAAATGATAGGTGGAATAATGCAGGCGTAAAGCCCGTACTCGGCCGGAAGCCCAGCAACCAGCGCATAGCCCATTCCCTGCGGGATGAGCATTGCTGCGATAGTTATTCCTGAAAGAAGGTCTCCCCTAAAAGTCCGGCGATTATAGTCTTGATACCAGGCTAATCCAGGAAAAATACTAACCAGTTTTCCCATAATTGTACTCCAACGGTGTTTCCAGTAACGTCCGTATTAAGATCTATTGTTGAAGAAGCTGATAATTCGGCCGGCAACTTATGTCGGGCGCACCCTTGGCGCACTTTTATCAGCAAAAGCTTCTAATCTCTCATGGGACGCTGCCTGAGTATTAACGATCCCAGCAACGGCTGACTCGGCATAAGCTGCATCCATGGCAGACATATTTTGCATGTGGCTAATTGCCGAGCAGATGGCAAAGTTTGACAGTGCAGGGTTTTCTGCGGCTAAGCGGGCGACTTCCATCGCTTTATCGTCGCTGGAACCGTCAGTAAGATACTGACACAAACCAACTTGAACAGCCTCTTCTTGCT
>Ga0308021_10000652_pt1 | contig 16038 bp, 9 predicted proteins | sample Neamet351_FD_201296 | JGI IMG/M metagenome (GOLD analysis project Ga0308021, IMG submission 201296) | Marine microbial communities from water near the shore, Antarctic Ocean - #351 | ecosystem: Environmental > Aquatic > Marine > Unclassified | place: Southern Ocean | collected 2014-10-02
TATTGTTCATAAATGATTGGCTTGGGGAGCGGTATATGTTGGCCGACCTGTTCTCCTCGGAATCCGTTACTAGCGGACACCCAGACAAATTATGCGATGCTATTTCTGATGCCATTGTCGATGCGTGCCTTAGAGTAGATGCAAATGCAAGGGTTGCAGTTGAAACCTGTGTAAAAGGAAAAGACGACAGAAGTCTAATCGTTCTTGCTGGAGAGGTTTCTCTTTCAGGAGATATACCGGATTATCAAGCGATCGCTCGTAAGACGGCAGCCTCTATTGGATATACTAGTCATGAGATTGGTATGGATGCAACATCTCATGAGTTATGTGATGTGCAAGTCCACATTACTACTCAAGCGGCGAATATCGCTCAGGGCGTTAACAAGGATGGATTGCAACAGGGTGCTGGAGACCAAGGATTAATGTTCGGATATGCCTGCACTGAAACAGAATCATATCCCGAATTAAAGGGTCGCTATTTCCCGTTAGCTGCTGCACTTTCACAAAAGTTAACCCGTAGACTCAGCGCAGTACGTGAACAAGGGATTTTGCCTTGGGCTCGTCCTGATGGCAAGTCTCAAGTGACAGTTGAATATGGTGAAGATGGTAAAATTAAGGGCGTTCATACCGTTATTATTGCTATTCAACATGACAAGCATCTAAAAGACCAATTCGATGGTGATGAAGCAAAAGAATTAGAATATGTTCGAAAACAAATCACTGAGCACGTCGTAAAACATTCAATTCCTGCTCAATTAATCGATGGCGATTACAATCTGGTAGTAAATGGGACAGGGAGATTTGCAGACCCAGGTGGTCCATATGCAGATGCAGGTTTAACAGGTCGTAAAATAATTGTAGATACCTATGGTGGCATGGGCCGTCATGGCGGTGGTGCATTCTCTGGTAAAGATCCTTCAAAGGTTGACCGCTCAGCAGCATATGCCTCAAGATGGGCTGCAAAACACGTAGTTGCTGCAGGATTAGCAGATATTTGTGAGATTCAATTAGCATATGTTATCGGAGTTGCAGAACCTGTCAGTTTGAGAGTTGAAACCTTCGGAACTTCTTCGCTAACCGATAGGCAAATCGCTGAAAGGGTTGCAAATGTTTTTGATTTCAGACCTGGTGCGATTACAAAGGATCTGAATTTGCTAAGACCAATCTATTCTCCATGTGCAGCAGGGGGCCATTTCGGAAGGATTCCAGGGGCTAACGGCGAATTCCCTTGGGAAGTAATCGATTCAGAAAAAATCACAGCATTACTATCCTGAGTTGGTTTAGAAACTCAAAATGTAGTCATTATAGCGGTCCTTAGGGCCGAACCTCTCAAGTGGGATGGACACACCGCTAGTTTTGGTCCTATGTCTTCACAATCTACCCGTGCAGTGGCTCTCGTTGTTGTATTGCTTATTGCAAGTCTAACACCGTTAGCGTTTTCAGCCGCTGCAGATGAAGCGATTCACCTCTCAACAGATGTGGCTCATGTTAGCCTCAGCGATGGTCAATCTAGCAATGTTACTCTTACAATTCATAACAATGGAACTTCAATTGAATCCTATAATGTCACAATCAATTCAGCAACTTTATCTTCAGTTTGGGAGATTATTGCTAGTGAAGATGTAGTTGACAATGTATTTCCTACTTGGTCAAAAAATACTACGATTATAGTTAGACTCGGTGAGGGAGGGACTCCTAGTGATAGTGGCTCATTCGATATTATCGTAACCGAGCCAGATGCTAATGTCTCATCATCAACTACGGTTTTCGTATCTGTTGCGCCATCTTACGAGCCAACACTAGAAAATAGTTGGCCAGGTGGTGTCGCTTTCGAACAAGGAGAAAATAATAATTTAACTTTCACAGCATGGAATTATGGTTCAGTAGAGGACACGTTCCTTCTGGATGTTGAGTACGAGCCTGATTTGGCTGGTTGGTGGCAAAATCAAACAACAGTAATTGAGCCATGGGATGAAGCAAGCGGAAATGAAACTCTAATGTTTACCGAGCCTACAAATGGAACTTCATATGATTTAAGTAACGGTGCTATGAATGTAAGTGTTGAAATAAATCCACTCGAATCAAATGTATCTTATCTTTTGGAAGTTGTAGCAGAAAATGATTTGGGAATTCAACTATGGTCGTGGAATGATAGCCAAAATGGTACAGTAGCGATGGCAAATCTTTCTACAACGTGGCTACCGCTAACTACTGGTAATATTACCATGACTGGAACATTATCAAGCAATGGAACTACAATTGATTCTAATTCAATACAACTTTGTCTCTACACATTGGTTGGGTGTGGAAGTGGTTCATCGGGTAATGGTACAGGAAACGGAACCGGCAACGGAACTGGTAATGGCACAAGTAGCAACTCCATCCAACCAAACGGACTCGGTGGAAATCTGCCAACAAATTGGAATATCTTTTGGCAAACCGATGAGTTGAATAACGTAGCAGCAGGGACCTCAATGCAATCTACATTACAGATTGAAGTTCCAATCAGTGCAGAGCCAGATTATTATGGATTTAGACTCTTCATCGCTTCAACAGAAGGCAATATTTCTTCATCAACATTACTTGTCATCGAAGTGACTGAAGAATACGAAGTCTCCTTTGCATTCCTTTCACAAGATCAAGATTTCATCGCAGCAACATCGAGCAATACGACAATTCAAGCAACAAACTTAGGTAATGGTCAGCAAAACTATTCCATGCAACTAAGTGTTAATGGTGGGCCATGTACTGCTTCATTACTTGATATGACACCTCACGCTTTCGATTCTGGAGAGGCCAAAGATATTGGTTTACAACTGGTAGTTGGAGAAAATGCAACCGCTTCAGATTCCTGTGATTTGACAATTAGTGCAGAAACTGATATCGATGACACTCTAACATTAACAGCGGGAACATTTTCATTTACAATCGGAGTAGATGAATTAGTTGATTTTACGATTGTAGTTCCCAATGGTGGGATTTCAGTAACTCCTGGAACTGCTCTTGACTATGAAGTCAGGGTAAATAACTCTGGTTCAGAACCTGTGACATATTATCTTGATGTTGCGAATAACGAGGGTCTAACAACTATGATTACTTCTTCCACTGGGGTCTTAGTTGAATCCGGTCAAGTTGGGATTTGGGCGCTTTCAACCGATGCTGACATCGGTCTACTGGGCCAATTAACACAGCAATTCTCTATCACATATTCCGGACTTACAGTATCGGCAGATCTTGCGGTTAATGTTCAATCGATTGCATCTCTTGAAATGAATGGCCCTCTAGATGGGAGAATCTCAGTGAAACCTGGGCAATCTTCAACTATTGCAGTACAGCTAATCAATACTGGAACACAAGACCTCTCGTTAGTGGCTTCTTTGTCAGGATTACCTGCAGGAGCTGAATTGGAATTGAGTCACTCCAGTGCGCAGATAGAAGCAGGTCAAAGTTTGCAAGTTAATCTTACAATCAACATGCTTTCAAATGGTATTGCAGGTTCACACATGTTGACATTCTCCTATGGTGGTAATGGTACATCAGCAAGTTTATCCATAGATTTACAGATCTCACAAAAGGTGGAAGTTCTCCTTTCAGGAACAACTGGAAGATTGGTTGCAGGTCCGCTATCTGGTGCTGAAATGACATTTGATGTCACAAATCTTGGAACTATATCCGATACCCTTCATATTGGCTTAGAAGATAATGGGGCATCACAATGGTTTGAATTCATATTATCTTCAACATCGGTTAGTTTGGATGCTGGCGCATCATCCGCAATCACTCTTAGCGTTAGAGAAGCCTCTTCTGGAGCACCTACTGGTGGAATGTCAATCACTTTGATCGTATCTTCATCCGCGGATACAACTGTCATGGATTCTATGAATCTCACCATTGAATCCTTACAAGCAGGAGCAACTATTACAGTGATTTCAGATGACGATAGCGCAAAACCAGGTGAAACAATTCACGGAAGCGTTGTAGTAACCAATAGTGGGACTGGAACTGATAATTTATTGCTGACAACAGTTGCTGATTTTGAATGTGGTATTTCTGAATTACTAAACTTGGATGCAGGAGCATCAAGTCAAGCGATTAGTTGGTCTTGTATAATTCCTGAAAATACAGCAGCAGGAATCTCTCACTTCAAATTTAGAGTTACATCCAGTGCAAGAACAACTTTCGTTGAAGAGGTGGCCGAAGTCTACACCGTCGAGGAAATATGGAGCGACCAAGGTGCGATTTTCATTACAATAGGAGCCGATGAACTAAGTGTCCCAAATGCCGGTGGCTCGAGTATGATCTTAACTATTTCAAATCAGGCCAATTCAGTTGTAAATGGTAACTTGTCAGTGGTTGGAATGGGTGATGGATTATTCTCTATTGAATGGAACAGATTGTCAGACCAAGTACTTACTTCTGAATATACATTAAGTCCGGGTCAATCCGTTGATTTCTCGGTACAATTTAATTCTCTAGTCAGCACCAAAAGCCATGCAGAATTGACTATTAGGGCTATCAGTCAAATCGGTTCTAGTACTAATTCAGATGATTCAAGAACCTTTACAGTGGACATCGAAGGTCCACAATTACCACCTTCCGGTGTTTCACTTCCATTGGGTCTTTCATTGAGCAATAGTGCCAGTATCAATATGCTAGCAGGTGGTTGGTTAGCGGCAATTATTCTTCTCGTAGTTGTCAGAACAATGAGGAAGAAATCTTCATCAAGCGACGAGTTAACCGGTGAAGATGAAAAAGAGGATAAGAGTGAATCTGAGGAAGACGAACTTGGTTTTAATGAGTGTAGGATGAGCGAAGATAACAAAGTGTCATGTCCGAATTGTGAGAGCAAATTGGGCGTGCCACGTGGTTCAACCGCACCGTTCCGATTTAGTTGCCCTTCTTGTGATCACAAAATCAGAGTGATCGAATAATTGCTTGAATCTAAGATTCATTGCATTCTATATGCAAATAGAAGGAACGCTGTATGGCCAAATGCGCCGTTGACTGGTCGCATACCGCCTTTGCTTGCCATACCCCATTTGCGTTCCATTAATTCTCCTGCCCATTCAACTATTAATCCTGCACTTTCACAAGCCTTCCAAGCTGATTCTACTTGGCTTGTTACAGGGCAATAGCAAGCGATTCTGCCACCGATTGAGAGTAGTGGAGCAACTGCTTCAATAGCAGGTGCGTGTTGAGGTAAATCAAGGATAATCGCATCAAACTTATCGCTGTGTTTTTTGATATCATCTACGACTTCTTCAATGAAACCTTCGACATGGTGGTGGGTCGGAAATTGTGGCCACATCTCCTTAGCTCTGCGTAAATTTTCAAGACCAACTTCTGCATGCTCAGAACGTGGCTCTACGGTGACATGTAGTCCTGAATCTCCTAGTGAGCGGGCGATATGCATGGAAAGACCTGCGCTACCAAGGCCAGCCTCGAGAACACGATCGCCTGGCCCAATTCCCAATTTAGCGATAAAAAGTCCTGCATCTTTGGCGGAAATAGTCTGTGCTCTTCTTTTCATTCCCCTAGTTAGTTCGGTTAGTCGTGGAACTACTCTTGTGAATGATTTGTTGCCGAATTGAACTGAATCACCAATCTCTAATTGACCGAGTGTAGCAGTTGTATCTATGACTCCAATACCTTTGATTTTAGTGACGCCTTCAGATAATTCGATGACATAGATTTTTCCTTCTGGCTCGCTAAGAACTACCCAATTGCTGTCATCCATGTGCCTGCGAGACAGCATCATGTTACAACAATGCCGATTAAATATTATGATTTTCCGATAATTTGATAGAATGGAATCTAACAATACTTTAATCGTGGTACTGAGTCATGTTGTGGAGTGGGGTTATAATGATTTTAAGTTATATAAAACCGACATCTGTGCGAGGCTTTAAAATACCGTCGGGCGGGTCGGGTAATCATGAAGATGCCAGCACGTCTACTTGCGCTAACTATAGTTGCACTCTTTTTAGGTAGTTTATCCATGGGATTCACTACTCAATTGAATGTACTTGAAATAAACGAAAACCTTGAGAATGAACCTCTTATTGAATACGCTTCATCGGCAACTAGTCCGGGCAAAGTTGTTTTCGGACAATACATTTCATCAGATAATTGTGGCCACTGTTCAAAAGTTGGCGGAGGGTCGGACAGCCATCATGGTTTGAAGTTAGATTTCCCAGATGAATATGTCTATGTCACATACATGTCATCATCATATGGCGATACTGATACTGCCCGTGCTGGTGCAGTATCACCTTACAACTGGGCTTGGTCTACTAGTGGCGCACCAGATGCTTACTTTGGCGACCGCACAGATAAGAACCAAGGCGGGGCTTCAGCAAATTTTGATACATACGACGCTTTATTTTCTTCCGGTGGCGGAATGGCTGCCACTACCAATGACTACGGGATGAGCGCATCCATTAGTCAAAGTGGAGCAACTTATGATATCGATATTTCATACAAATATACTGGTACAGCAAGTCCAGCAGGCAATATGAAATTATACGCAGCACTAGTTGACAAAGACTGTACTGGTTATTCTTACACAAGTGGAATTCCACACGGCTATAACTGCTGGATGGGTTGGTTAACCTCTGGTGATACATACAAATCTAAGAGCGCAGGCACAGGTTCTTCCTTTGCCAGTGTTGCACCAACTTCCACTTCACAATCTGAAACTTGGACTTCAGTACCAGTATCTGTAGTTCCTGGTGGCTTGTCAAAGGCAATTGTTGTCGGAGTATTGATGTCCGGTAACAGTGTCTCTGTAGGTGGTACTACAGAACACGTATACCATGCAATCGACTCGACAATGGGTCCAAAAATGGATCTTACTCCAGGCCCAGTTCAAATCACAAACCCAGAAGGGTCAGTAGGATACGTCACAGGAGATGTTCTAACTTTAGAATCTACAATCAATAACGTAGGGGATTTAGATTATAGCGCTGGTGGAGATGTTGAATTCTTTTACAAGAATGGAATCAACGAAGTTGCAATCAATTCAGTTTCACTAAACAATTTGAACATGGGTGCAACACAATCTGTTCAAACAACATTTGACACATCATCTCTTCCTAGCAGTGCTTGGAAAACCACCTTTGGAGTTCGTTTAAAGAACTTGGTAGATGAAACAAATAGTGCAAATAACGTAGTACTAGAGCAACTTGACCACGACAGAGTTCCTCTGTCCAAGAAAGCAGCAGTACTCGATAGCAATATCGTTGAAAGAGGAGATCAATTCTCTGTACTAGCAAAGGGTGATGCGAATGATTTCGTAGATACCATTCACACAATGTCGTTTGACATTGAAGTGTCTGAAAGCGGTGCTAACCAGTGGATCTCTGAAATTATTAGCGGTGGCGAAACAGTGGTCTATGAAGGGACAAATAATGAAGGAAGAGAATATGTGGTTTCACCTGTTCTTGAGATGTCTGCCGGTTGGTATGACATCCGTTCACGAACTGTAGACTCTAGAGGACAAACTGGAGATTGGCAAGTCTCAACAGGAAATGATGGATTCAAACTCGCAAACGGTGTTCCAACCATTGTAGCTGAACCCGTGCCTTCAGTAATGTGCGATATTCCAACAATGATTGACATGACGGGTCACATCAATGACCCGGAAACTCATCTTTCAAATCTGCTAATTACTTCGGATGACACTTCATTTGTCGCTTGGCATCCTGGGACACAAGAACTTGAAGTCAAGTTTGCATGGGATTCGGTTCAAGGTTGCCCTCTTGGTCAACAAGGAATGGAAGTTCGAATGGATGATGGTGGAGATTATAGCGAAACTGGTGAACTACCATATGGAACACTATTATTCAATGTCATTGAAAATGGACAGCCTCGTTGGGCAGGTCTTCCAACTCAAATGGTAGATGAAGGTGGCAGCGATATCCTTTCTTTGATGTCTTATGTCACAGATACTGACGACATGGGTCAAACTCTAGATATCAGTACATTGACTCTACAGGTAATAGATAATAGCAACCCTGAAATCATTACAGCAGAAATCCATGGCAACATTCTTTCTTTTGAGACAGTTGATGATGATATAAATGGTCAAACAACTCTTACTCTAAGAGCCAGTGATGGAGAGCAATATTCCGACCAAACAATCGTTATCAAAATCCAAGAAATCAATGATGCACCTCGTGTAGACATGGACGGAATTGAATCAATTACTATCAAGAGAGGAACTCAAATGGTAATCGATCTCGGTTCAAGGATTAGTGACGTTGACGATGATGCATCCGAAGCATATGTCACAGTTGTTTCCAGTGAACCTGGTGCAGCAAGGTTCAACTTGATAGACAACAGTTTAACACTACTATTCGATGATACTGGAGACCAAACTATCACTCTAATGGCAAGCGACAAGTACGATACAAACTCTTACCAGATATCAGTTGTAGTATTTGATGCATATCCATTTATGATAGCAACAGATAATGATGGCTCAGGACACATGTATATCGCAGTCACAGACACATATGTAGGACAAACTCCAACTGCTGCAATGACGCTTACGGAAGATTCACCAATCTTTACCAGTCTATCTGTAGCATGGAATGTATGTAATGATTTAACTGGAACTTGCGATGGACTTTGGGAATATGACCTTGATGTGTCCAAGTCTAATATCGGCTGGAGCGCAGAATTACTTATCCCATCACTATTTGCCGAAGGACAACTAGCAAGAGACTCAGGTTCAAAGTACATGGATTATTACCAAGTTACCTTTGAAGGGGTTGACAGTAATGGTGATGATTACAGGACCTTGACCGGTGTTAAGTGGCATATTACTGAAGAAATGCCAGCAGTTGCGGATATGGATGATACCATGTTTAGCGATTACCTTGCTGACCTATTAGCGAGCAAGGATGAATTAAAGTTACAAATTACTGAATCTACTGAAGACACCACTGAATTAGATGCAAAATTAGTTGAACTCGAAACTCAACTCGGACCTGCTTGTGAAGATCCACGCGCAGAATGCCCTATTGAAGATGTTCAAAGTACCTCTGAAACAAGTGATATGTCAAATAATACTATGATTCTTATTGGAGCAGTTACATTCGCAATAATTGCAGCATTACTGATTGGTTTGATGGTTATGCGTGGAGGTAATTCCGCAGAAGCAGAAGTCAAGTGGGGCAGCGAATTGCCTGCAGATGATTTAGTTGCAAACTCTATGTATGGTGGAACTCAAGATTTGTTCCAGCAACCAGTTGCAGCAATGCCTATGCCTATGCCAATGCCAATGCCAATGCCACAACCGGTAGTTCAACAACCAGTGATTGTACAGGCGCCTGTAATGGGTCCACAAGTGCCAGAAGCTGGAATCCCAGTTGGCTGGACAATGGAACAATGGCAGCATTACGGACAACAATACCTAGAAGGTAAACTTTGAGCCAACAGGCTTTTAGTGAGTCGTTTAGGCATTGTTGCTGATAATAATGAAGGCTAAACCCCTAAAGGGGAGCAACGTGAGGGAATATCGTGGCAGAAGACAATGAAGACACAGGTGACCTTGTAGAAGAGGAACCTATCGCTATTGTTCTCGAAGAGAATGATGCAGTTGATATTGATGAAACTGAAGTCACAATTTGGGCGCCGGAGCCTCTGGGTTCGGATGAAATTCTACAATCTAGTGTTGAAGAATGGATTAGTGACGTTGATTTTGAATCAACTAAAGATGTCCCAATCCCAAAGAGATTAGTAGACCAAGTAATTGGTCAAGAAGCAGGTTCTCTCATTATCAAAAAAGCAGCTGAACAACGCAGGCACATGCTAATGATTGGAGACCCTGGTACTGGTAAATCAATGCTAGCAAGATCGATGACCGATTTACTACCAGCAGATTCTCTTGAAGATATTTTGATTTATCCAAATGAAGAAGATGAGAATGAACCTAGAGTTCGTTCGGTTCCGGCTGGTCGCGGTGATAGAATTATCAAAGTCCAAAAAGAAGCGATTCGCCAACAAAAGGCCAAGTCACAAAAAGTACTACTACTTGCATTTGGATTAATTGGTCTTCTACTATTTGTCGCAGCCATACAAAATGGAGATATCATGACACTCTTATTCGGAGGTTTCCTACTAGCCTTTGGATACATGTTCATCCGTAGCCGTCTAGGTTCGGTTGATGAAAGCAGAATTCCAAAACTACTGGTTAAGCATGAGCAAGGAGAGGCACCACCATTTATTGATGCCACAGCGACATTAGCCGGTTCATTACTAGGTGATGTGCGACACGACCCTTTCCAATCTGGAGGAATGGAAACTTCTGCCCATGACAGAGTTGAACCTGGTGCAATTCATCGGGCTAACAAAGGAGTTCTCTACATCGATGAAGTTAATTTACTTCGTTTGGAAGAGCAACAAGCTCTGTTAACAGCAATGCAAGAGAGGGCTTTTTCTATCTCAGGACGTTCAGAACGCTCTAGTGGTGCACTAACCAAGACTGAACCAGTTCCATGTGATTTTATTCTTATCGCTGCAGGTAACCTAGATGCAATCCAAGGAATGCATCCAGCACTGCGAAGTAGGATCAGAGGATATGGGTACGAAGTCTATGTCAATTCAGAAATGCCTGATACCGCACGTAATCGCCGTCGCTTGATTAGATTCATCGCTCAAGAAGTATTGAGGGATATTGATACCTCTCGTGAAATTCCACATTTTGATAAGAGTGGAGTTGGCATAATTCTAAGAGAAGCACAAAGAAGAGCGGGACGACGTGGAAAACTATCACTGCGCCTGCGTGAACTAGGTGGTCTTGTCCGTATTGCTGGAGATTTAGCAATGGAAGAAAACGCTCCTCTCACTACAGCCGAGCACGTTCTAAAGGCACGGGAGATTGCTAAACCTCTTGAACAACAAGTTGCTGACAGGATGATAGAAAGAAGATTAGATTATTCACAAATAGTCAGCACTGGTGAAAGAGTTGGTAGAGTAAATGGTCTGGCTGTATTAGGTGCAAATTCCGGTTTGTCCGATTTCAGTGGTATCATGTTACCAGTCGAAGCATTAGTTACTCCAAGTCAAGGTGGTGGCGGTAAAATACACGCCACTGGTGGTCTTTCAGATCTCGCCAAGGAGTCCGTGACAAATGTTAGCGCAGTAATCAAGAAGCTAACAGGTAAGAATGTATCAGATTATGACATTCATGTTCAATTCGTTAACACGCACGGTGTTGATGGAGATTCAGCATCCATCACTATTGCAACAGCGGTTATTTCTGCAATGGAGAATATTCCAATTCGCCAAGATTTGGCCATGACCGGCTCATTATCTGTACGCGGAGAAGTACTTCCTATCGGTGGTGTAACTGCGAAAATAGAGGCAGCAGCACGTTGTGGAATCAAAACGGTGATCATTCCTCGTGCTAATATGCAAGATGTACTCCTTGATGACAAGTATGAAGATATGATAGATATCATTGCAGTTGATACTTTGGATGAAGTTATGCAACATGCTTTGGTTAAGCATTCCGATAAAGCAAGTTTAGTAGAGCGATTAGAAGCGGTTATCGACAGATTAACACCAGCAACTACATCAATTTCTCCTGCTTGAACATACACTCATTTTAATCGTAATGCAGGGCATTACTGATATCCACCCATCTATTACAAAAGGGTGAATCTTTCCCTTGAACTGGGTGCAATAATGGTTGACACGGGTAAGGTCAAGGATGCGAGTAAAGGCGCACTTGTTGTTTTATTCCTTGTAACTATGATCGATATGATCGGGTTTGGAATTGTAATTCCATTCCTAACCTATCTCGTAGAAGACCTTGCTGGAGCAGAAGGAGTAACCGAAATAGGCCTCTGGGTCGGGTTGTTAATGACTTCTTATTCAGCCGCACAGTTTCTTTTCTCTCCATTTTGGGGGTCGCTGAGTGACCGCATTGGGCGAAGGCCGGTTTTGATGGTAGGCCTAGTTGGAAACACAGTCTTCTTTGCCGCCTTTGGTCTTTCAAATACATTGATGATGGCTCTTGCGACGAGATTTCTAGCAGGTGTTTTCAATGGTAATATTGCTGTTGCTAGAGCATATATTGGCGATGTTAGTAATCCTCAGCAATTGGCGACAAGAATGGGTCTAATAGGGGCAGCATTCGGTTTAGGTTTTACTATCGGTCCATTTTTGGGGGGCGAATTATCTGCACCGGCATTGAGATGGGAAACATTTCAAGGAACTATCTTTGAGACCTATCCATACTTATTGCCTTGTCTTTTAGCGAGTGCATTATCTACGATTTCATTATTGGTGGCAATTAGAAACTTGCCTGAATCTTTAACTCCCGATATGCGCAAAGTTGACGCATCGAGAAGTTGGAGCCAGCAGATGAAGAATATGTATGGTAATTCTAGGAAAATGCTCGGTAAAGGTTCTATTGCAGTAGCTATTTGGGTGGCGATGTTATTCACATTTGGTTTCACCATAATGCATGCGATTTTCATCCTCTATACCGGCATGCCGATTATGGATGGCGGACTTAATTTTAGTGTGGCAGATAATGGTCGTATATTTGCCATGATTGGAGTTACAGGAATTGTCACACAGGGATTCTTAATCGGTCCATTGACCAAGAAATTTGGTTCGCGAAGATTACTTACAATTGCTGCATTGTTGACAGGGGTTGGACTTGTATTGATACCTTATTCGCAATCCGAATATGCTTGGTTACACATACTCACAGTTACGGGTCTACTGTCAATAGGCAGCGGACTGTTCCAACCGTCATCATCAACTCTATTGGCCCAATTTGCAAAAGGGGAGGGATATGAACTAGGAGTTGTAATGGGAGCGAATGAATCATTTGGAGCATTTGCAAGAATACTAGGGCCACTTTCAGGAGGCTTAGTCTGGGTATTGACTTCTGATGGCAGATACCCATGGGACTACCATACAGCCTTCCATTTGTGTGGTTTACTTATGCTCTGTTCAGCAGCACTTTCATTAAAATTACCAGAGCCCAAAATATACGGTGCGAGTAAAGCAGATTCCACTCAAGAAGAGTGAATCAACGCATTATTGGGTGTCATCTTGAAGAATGATAAGGGGATGGAGACGCATGGAGCATGCAGTTGACACTTCAGATTTTGGTTTATTCGATAGACGCTTATCTGCAGCTGCCAATGTATTGGTCATAATAACGGTATTAACCATTGCAATGATATATCTGGAAGGTGTTTTACAACCATTTTTCATTGCTTTAGCAATCTATTTTGTGTTGAAACCAGGAGCGGATAAACTCTCAGTGAGTGGGTTTCCAGTTATTCTGTCATACTTTACAATGCTAATGATGGCTCTACTGATTGTTAGCAGTGCTACACTTTTTGCATATCAGCAAGCAGATGAATTGGTAAGCGATGATGAAAAAATGCAAAAATACAACCATCGTTTAGACAAAAAGTGGTCGAAAATTAAGCATATGCCCATTGTTGGTCCAGTAATAGTGGATGCAGTGGGTGGTCCTGATTCTGATCTAGGAAGTGATTTATCTCAAATGGGATTGCTATCTAATGATCAGCAGTTATCAGATGTGCTGGTCGGAATGATGTCTGGTACAGGTGGTGCATTGACGACGAGTTTAACAGTGATGTTCTTCCTAATTTTCATTATTTTCGAGGCCAGTTTACTGCCGGGTAGAATAGAACGTGCATGGCCAGGCGGAGCAAATGAAAAGGTACAGATGATAAAGGATCAAATTGAATCAAGTGTCAATACATATATCATTGTAAAAACAGGAGTTGGAATTGGTACAGCGGTTATTGCTGGTATCATAATGGCATTTTTCGGTATTGATTTATGGTTCACTTGGGCACTTATCACATTCTTACTAAATTATGTCCCTTACATCGGTTCGCTAATTGCAACAGTGCCTCCAATTATTCTTGGGCTAATCATACTAGACCCGAGCACTTTGATTCTGCTAATGGTTCTATTATTGACCAATCAACAAATGTGGGGTAATGTAATCGAAACACGTTGGGCAGGAAGAGCACTAGATCTGTCACCTGTTGTTCTATTGCTAGTAACCGCATTCTCATTCTGGTTATGGGGTATTCTAGGTATGATTTTAGCAGTACCATTCGCAGTAATAATAAAAATAGTTCTCGAGAATATTGAGGAAACTCGTCCAATAGCAATACTTCTGTCGGAGAGAGCCCCCACTATTGATGAAGCATGGAAAAATGCCCTCAAGGACGGTAAGATTTCATTATATGAGACTAAAATTCTTAATGAGTTGCAAACAACTCTTGGATTGAGCGATAAGGAAGTAATTTTGATGTCATCTAAATATTCGGCAGAACATGTCCTCCGCTATGGAAGGATTACAAAAGATCAGAAAGATTTGATTCTGCAAGGGGCAAAGGAATCTATGACTCCGGCTCAATATGGTGGACTAAAGGAATCTTTGAGTGAAGGAAAAATCAATGCTGAATCACGAGAGATACTGGACATATTCGTTGAATTGGTTGAAGAAGAATGATTTCACAGTACTTCGATTAGAATCTTTTCTAGTTCAGTATTTATCATCAGAATTAGTGTTCCAAATTCTGGAGGAATATTTGGGTCCTCGTAAAGTTCTTCCAACTTTGATTGTGACATTGCAATGCGGACATCAAGTTTCTTTGCTTTATTGAGCAACCACAATTCGCAAGTCTCTTTTGCTTGTCGGCGGATGTTGCGAGGAACCTTAGGATCGTCGATTTGCTTAATGACCGAAGCCACTTGTGTTAGTCTTGTTTCGATATCCATGAGAGGTCCTCCATTGGGGGGTAATGGTTGCTCCATGAAGGCCGTCTTTAAGGTGATTGCCACCACCCGCATAGTATGTCCATTAGTGATGACGCGATTCTTAGCTGGACCAGAGTGCTTGTTTTGTTGTTTGGAATGGGGTGGGCTGCTTGGATGGACCACAAAGAAAGAAGAGTCAAAAATGAGCACTGGCTTGTTTGGATTAAGCCAGCAATCTTTATTTGGGCTCTAGATCTAATGGTACAGGGTGCAGATTGGACAATACTTTTGACGGCATCTGCAGTAATTGCTTATGCTAGTATGTCGGTAATCGGCAGACCGAGTTTGAAAGACCTTCTACGCGGTTCAAAACTCGACATTATTGTCACAACATGGTATATGGTCAGTCTTACGGGTGTCATTTGCGGTGCGATTTTGTATCAACAGTCTTTGCCGTTAGAAGTTCTTGTCGGCAACGATACCTCATTGGGTGCCCTTTGGTGGAAAACCTTGGCAGTAGGTGCATCAATCCTGATAATTGATTTGGCCTGGAGGGTTAGATTGATTCATGGTGGTGCTGATGCTAAGTGTCTAATGTGGGTTGCAATACTAATCCCAAGTTGGTCCGCACTGCCTCTTACCTACTCATCTGCAACAGTAGATTCTATCGTTTCATTACCGCCTGCGATTTCATTGCTAATGTGGGGCGGTTTCATCTTCTTGCTAATACCATTCATTCTTCTCGCTAAGAATCTTTCAAACGGTAATATCAAGAAATTATCGGATTTGAGATTGGCATGGCATGCCTCTATGATGCCGCTAAAGGAAGTTGTTGGTTCACATGTTTGGCTTCTGTCATCTGTCATCGAGATGCCAGATGGGACTACTTCAGTGCATCACAGAACTAGGGCGCCATCAAGAACTCCAAGCGATGAAGAATTGCTTGCTCATGTTTCAACATTACAAGAACTCGGAGTGGAAATGGTTTGGGTCAGTTACAAATTACCACTTTTGGTATTCCTATTCCCGGCGATAATACCATTTGTCCTAATCGGCGACCCAATGTCACTATTTTTACCACTACTTGGACTTTGATAGTCCAATTGATTTTGATAAGGCTAACGCTCTTTGTCGGATGAATTTTGATAAGGCTAACGCTCTTTGTCGGATGAAAATAGTTAGTGATGAAAGGTAATCAGCTACCTTTGCGCTCAACGTTCTTCAATCGAAGACCTTTGTAACTACACTTTCTGCAACGTACTG
>Ga0308021_10000654_pt1 | contig 16000 bp, 2 predicted proteins | sample Neamet351_FD_201296 | JGI IMG/M metagenome (GOLD analysis project Ga0308021, IMG submission 201296) | Marine microbial communities from water near the shore, Antarctic Ocean - #351 | ecosystem: Environmental > Aquatic > Marine > Unclassified | place: Southern Ocean | collected 2014-10-02
CACGATGGACCCGGGCACCGTGTGCTCGTCGAAGGCGAACTCCAGCTTGGCCTCGTTGCACTGCATGACCTCCTTGCCGTTCTCCGCGCGCTCGCGCTCGCGCGCCTTCTCCACCGCGGCCTTGTGCTCGGACTCGAAGTTGCGCTTGCGCGGCTGGTTCTCCGCCTCGCGGTCGGCCTTCTCCTGCTTCTCCTTGGCGGACTGGCGCTGCTCCATCAGGCGCACGTCCGGCGTGTGCTCCGACGGCGCATCGGGGTCGTACTCCAGGTCCGGCGCGGGCGCGCCGCCGCGCGCCGCGAGCGCCGCCGCCTTGCGCGCGCGGCACGACGCGGCGCGGTCGCGCAGCTCCTCCTGCAGGGCTTCGAACTCCTGGGAGGCGAGGATCCGGTCGGAGCGGGAGATCTGCCGCCCCTCGAGGAACTCCAGCTGCGGCAGCATCGCGATGGCGTAGCGCTCGAAGCCGGGCCAGTCGCTCGCGCCGGGGTTGCCCATCATGAAGAGCTCGCGCAGCAGCACGAGCGGCTGCAGGTGCGCGATGGAGGCCTCGAGCTCGTCGAAGTCGACGAAGTTGAGCGTCATGTCGAGCTTGTTGAGGAACTCGCAGGAGCCGAGCCCCTCGATCTTCGGGATGTTGTTCATCGCCAAGTTGAGGTACTCGAGCTGCTTCAGGTGGTGCAGGTTCTCGAGGCGGCCGATGACGTTGTTCTGCAGGTACAGGATCTTGAGGTGGCGGCACGTGGTGCCGATCACCTCGATCTTCTCGATTTCCTCCTGGTGCAGCGTGATCTCCTCGAGCGTCGAGATCATGCCCTCGTTGTGCTCGGCGCGCTTGCGCAGCAGCTCGTGCGTGATCTTGCCCATGGGAGGGAAGTGGTGGAGCGCAGGACGCAAGGGGGAGACCGATACGCAGACGGCACAAGGACGGTTCAGATTGTAAGTTGAACTGAAGCGAGGGCGCACAGTCGTCACCAACCACCGAAAAAATGCTTATGCTTCGATTCCTTGTCCTGGCTGTGGCTGTGTCTCTGGCCTGTTCGGACGTCGTCGTGGAGGTCGATGCCATGGGCAAGACCTCGCCGGCAGCCGACGACGATGCTCCGCCCGCCTCTGCTGCTTCTGAGGAGAAGCAGGCCACCGCCGAACCTGCTGAGGCGGGAGGCGGCAGCGGCAGCGGCAGCGGCAGCAAGGACGAGGGGGGCGCGGGGGACTTGTCGGCGATCAGCCGCGAGCTGGCGGAGACGGAGGCGCTGATCCAGGCGCAGCAGCAGAAGCTGGCGCAGCTGGCGCAGCTTCGGCGCGAGTTCCTCGCCGGGCGGCGCGGTGGCGTGACGGTGCAGCAAGCCATGGCCAGCGCCGCGGCGGCGACGACGGCCACCGCGGGCGGCCAGGGCGGCGGCGCGGGCGGCGGGGACGACGGTGAGTGGGGCACCTCCGTGGCCGAGTTCCTCGTGCCGCGCGCGAGGCTCAACGCCAGCGCCGGGCTAAGCGCCGTCACCCTCGCCAGCTTCGCCTGCCGCAACAGCAAGGCGCCCGCCCACGGGGAGGGGCAGCAGCAGCAGCAGCAGCAGCAGCGCCGCGCCCCCGCGGTCGTGCAGCTGGTGGTCCTGGCCACCGCCGACGGCCAGCTCGTGTTCCACGAGGCCGACACGGGCTACGAGATCCTCTCCGTGCGCGCCGGCCACCCGGGCGCCGGCGCGCGCTCCACCGCGCTCGCCATGGCGCAGCATGGCGACTCGCCCATCCTGCTGGCGGGCGGCTCGGACGGCACCCTGGTGGCGCACCGGCTGACGCTGTGGCGCGACGGCGCGGTCGTGGCGGGGCGCGCGCCGGCGCCCGTGCGCGACCCCACGGGCGACCTGGACGCGAGCGGCGCGCCGCTCATGCTGGAGACGCCGCGCCCCGCCGCGCACCCGACGTCGGGCTTCGCGCTGGATGCCTCGGTGGTGGGCAGCGGCAGCGGCCTCGGCGGCAGCAGCAGCAGCAGCGGCGGCGGCGGCGGCGGCGGCGGCGGCGGCGGCGACGAGCCCGACGCCGCAGCGAAGGACGCGGCGGCGACGAGCGGCTCCGTAACGGCGGTGGCAGTATACACGCGGCGCAAGCAGCGCCTCGCGATCGTCGCCCTCGACTCCGGCGCCGTGCACGCGCACCGGCTCAACGGCACGCTGGTGGGGCGCTACCTCGCGCCGGGCCCCGTCGCGGACATCGCGATCGTGGGGGCGCGCCTCGCGCTCGCCGTGGGCACGGGCGTGCGCTTCCTGAACCTGCACACGCTGAAGGAGCAAGACGACGCCGCCTGTCACGGCTCGCTGAGCGACGTGCGCAGCCTCGCCACCCAAACCGGGGGCGCGTCCGGCCGCGGCGCGGGGCGCGGGACGCTGTACGCGACCACGGCGGCGGGCGAGCTGCTCGCGTTCAACACCATGGCGCCGGCGGCGGGCGGCGGCGGCAAGCACCGCGGCGATGCGAGCTTCGCGTGCCGCGCGCTCCGCAAGCTCGGGCCAGCCATCGCGACGGCTGCCGGCGGCGTCGCGCCGCCGCACGGGCGGGGCTCCACCGCCACCGTGCGCAGCGGCTACGTGCTGCTCGCCGCCGCCGCCCAGCTGGCGGTGCGCAACGTGAGCGACGGGCTGCGCGCCGTCAATGGCGGCGCGCTGCCCTTCGGCGAGCACGGCAGCGCTGCAGCCCCCACGGATGGCAGCTCCGTGGTCGTTTCGAGCGGCGGCGCGCCCGCGCGCCGGGGCGCCGCCGTCTTCGTCGCCGTCGCCACGCTGGGGAGCGCGGCGCCGAGCCAGATCACCGTCTTCCAGTCGCTGCTGCCCAGCGCGGGCGCGGGCGCGCGCGGCGGCGGCGGAGGCGGCGGCTTCGACCTCTCGACCATTCGGAACATCGCCATGGGCGTGGTGCTCCTGGGCGTGGTGGGCTGGCAGCTCATGGGCCGCCGGCGCAGCGCCAACGTGGCGGCGCAGTTCAACGACCCGGCGTTCATGCAGGGGTTCCAGGACTTCCAGAACAAGCGCGGCGCGGCGGGCATGCCCTCGATGGGCGGCGGCGGCGGCGGCGGCGGCGGCCGAGGGCCGGGCATGGGCAGGGGCGGCAGGGCAGGGGGGCGTGAGCCGCCCAGCTTTGAAGCTGAGGACTGGGGCGGCGAGTGATCTGCGCCTCGCCTCTTGCTCTCTTGCCGTTTGCGGCGTGTGGCGTGTGGTGGCCGCTTGGAGCGTGCGGTGCTGCCGCGCCATCTTGCGCCAGACGACAGCGGAGGTGGCGGAGGTGGTGGCAGTGGCGTGCGCCGGCCGAGGGCGACGGCGTCGACGTGGCACGGCTGGGGTGCGGGCCAGATCGCACGCATACCCCTGTGCCTGGTGCATCCCACGTTGCCGCCATTACCTGGAAAGACGAATGTAAATACACCACTATGAGATAAGTCATCGATATTGCGACAGGATCCGGCAATAAGAGTGAGTCGCCATGGCTACCTCCGTGGCCGGCCGGCCGTTGATTCAGGAGGGCGAGGACGACCACTTCGTGTGGAAGGGTCTGCTCAACGATGACGGCAAAGTCCATAACTACCGCAATCCCGAGGCGGGCGTGGGCACCATGTCGTTCAAGGTGGCGCAGTTCGCCACGACGCCCACGGTCGAGTACGAGGGGCAGTTCAAGGACGGCGTGCCGCACGGCGATGGCACGCTCCGCTACGAGTACAAGGTGACGACCGAGGACGGGAAGGAGGTGCTGGGCGGCTACCGCTATGCGGGGCGCTGGGACAACGGCCGCCGCCACGGCGAGGGCACCCTGAGCGTGTACCCGCTCGGCACGCCGGAGAACCCGCGCCGCGGCGACGTGTACAAGGGCACGTGGCGCAACGACCGGCCGAACGGCTCGGGCGAGCTCAAGCTCGGCGTGAAGCGCCCCATGGGCGCGGACGTGAAGAAGGGCACGTGGGCCGGCGGCTTCCTTCCCGACGCCGACCCCGACGCCGCCGCGGCGGCGGGCGGCGGCGACGAGCGCCAGCTGCCGCGCGGCACGCTCCTGTTCTTCGACGGCGACCGCTACGAGGGGGAGGTCGCGCGGTCGCTGCCGGTGGGCAGCGGCGTCTACTACTATGCGCACGGCGGGCGCTATGAGATGCGGTGCTCGCAGCCGCGGCGGCAAGGCGAAGGGTGGTGCTGGAGCACCGGCACCGGCACGGAGGGGTCCCGCCGCAACCAGCGCTCCATGATGGTGGTGCGCACGGCCAAGTACGCCGGCTCGCACATCCCGCACCTGCGCGGCGTGCTGCTGCCGCTCGACTGCATCGCGTGCCCGGCCGACGACCCCAGCGCCGGCGGCTTCGATGTGGTCACGTGGTGCCGGCGGGCCGGCATCGTGGGGACGAAGCGCGACGCCGTGGCCAAGAGCGAGTTCCCCCTGCACGCGATCCTCGACGCGCTGCTGCGCGAGTACGAGATGAGCGACCAGACGTCGCGCGAGAAGATCGATCTGCTGCGCATGACGCTGGAGATGCCGAAGCTGCACGCGAACGTGACGCGCTCGGATGAGATTCGCAGCATGACGCTCGGCGAGGAACTCCCGCTGGAGCATGAGAGAGACTGACACTGGCATTACATGTGACCGTAATGGGGCATGGCGGTCAGAGAGAGAGAGAGAGAGAGAGAGAGAGAGCTGAGAGCTGAGAGAGAGTTTAGAGAGACTGAGACCTGAGAGCTGTGTGAGAGCTCACTGAGCACTGCTGAGCTGCTGAGAGCTGAGAGAAGGCGCGGAGCTCGGAAGTCAGACAAGGGATATATGCGTATGGCGCATCTACGTTTTGATAAATCTCTATGTATGTGTGATAAGATCTCTCATCTCAACCAGCTTATTTTATATTCCACAGAGAGTCCAGAGCGCCTCAGAGCTCAGAGAGCTTATTTTTAAAGGTTGAGGTGCTCGGCTCTTGTTGCACGGCCTCCAGCGGGGCCTCCAGCGCTTGATCCGGATCTGGATCTCGGTTCGTCATCCGGTTCTGATGGCCGGCGTTTCACCTTCATGGCATGGGAGTGGCCCACAAAGTCGTGCGTGCTTTCTAGTCCCAGCGGGTTTTCTGCATCTTGCCGCTCTTGCTCCAGCATATCTCCCTTCCTCTGGTCATCTTGCTCTTTCTGCCGCTGTCGCTCTTGGGCGTCGCGCAGCGCCCGCTCCTGGTCGGGGTAAAACAGGACGCGCGCCAAACGCTTCTGGTGGAAGTGCGAGATCTCCAGGTGCTGCAGGTCGCTCTGCTCCAGCTCGGACAAGTCCTCCATGTCCGAAATTCCCGACTTGCCCAGCTCGGCCTTGACCGAGTCCAGCTTGTGCTCCCTCAGCCATTGATCGAAGGCCATTGTCATCGGCACCATGACCTGCCTCCCAAGGGGGTTCATGACATCACCGCTCCTTGATACTGGCAAGGCTGCCGGCATGCCGCGCCGCATCACGCCCATGCTGTTGCCGCCGGTGAGGCCCTTGGCGCTGCCGCCGGTGCCAGTGCCCCGCCTCTTCAGGATGTCGAGAGCGCCTTGGATTTGAAGCGCTGCGCCCTTCATGCTGGGCCGCTGCTTGGTGCCACGGATCTGCCCGAACGGAGAATCGGGGTTGCCCGAATGAGAGCTGAGACCTGCCGACCTTGCCGTCCCGCCGGACACGCGGAAGATCTCGACGCCGGCCGGCGTGCCTTCCGATAGCTGCCCGGTGCGCAGCGGCGACTTTACCGTGCTCCTCGAGACGATTCTGTCGGAGGTCGCGTTCTCCTCGTCGTCGATCATCGTGGCGCGCCTGGCGGCGCCGGCCACCAGCAGTGCGTCCTTGCGCAGGACGGGCAGCATCTGATCCGGGTTCTTCGCGTTGTCCTGCAGGGCTGCCTCCACGTCCCTCTTCGCGCGCTTGCGCCCCAGCTTCCCAGCGCCCGTGCCGGCCACCTCTTGCGCTATTTGCGCGAGCGGGTTCTTCGGGATTGGACTGAGCACGTCCGTGATGCTGAAGTGCCCCTCCTCTCGCTGGGCACCGACGCGCACATGCCCGTGCTCCAATATGCCCTTGCCGTCGATGTGCACCTGGATGCCCAGCGCGCCGCCCACGAGCTCCTGGTCGTGGTCGTGGGCGGCCATGCGAATGAGCTCGTACTTCAGGTAATCGTGCGCCCGGATCTCGTCGACGGGGAGGACCACCTGCCCGTGGAAGGCGTCGCCCCTCAGCGAAGACAGCCCCGACTTCTTATTCCACACCTGCAGCGTCAGTTCCTTCTGGGTTTTGTGCCCGCTGTCAGCCTGCCACGAAGCGCCGGAGTCCGGCGCGGTGCTGGGCACGTGCGTCTCGACGAACTCGTCCGACCACAGCGGGTTCAGCGCGCCCTTCTGCACCCCAGTGCGCCCGACCTCTTGGCCGTCCCACAGCGCGACAACGTAAAACGAGCGCGGCGCGCGGTCATCAACCTCGTGCAGCGCGGTGCAGTCGACGATCTGCACGTGCAGCTTGACCAGCATATCCACCTCGACCGAGATGTGCCCCTGCACGGCCGTCATCTCGCCCTCGCCCGGCGGGCGCAACGGCAGATCCATGTGGCCAGTGTTGAAGTTACCCGCGTAATTGCTGCGCAAGATGCTCTGGCCCAGGAAATCGTTCTTCTTCCGGCCGAGTCCAAAGCCATCATGGTCCCTCAAGACAAAGCGCACTTCCTGCAGCGGCATGATGTAAACCGCATCTGCCCACACTGGCGTGCGCGTCCTCTTCAGGGGCGTCGACCTTCCCAGCTCGGTGCCGTTGTAGCTGATCACGTAGTATGGGTCGCACGAGCCAATCAGGTCGACCTTGGCAAGGTCGTGCGCTGACATCAGCTGCAGCTGTAAGACATCGATGGGCGCAAATTTGAGGAAAAGCTGCCCCTTGCCGTCCACGTACTTTTGCTGGACCTTGCTCCTCTTACCGGTCTTTGCATCCTTCAGGGAACCCTTCCCGCTGTCAACTGTCGACTTCTTAATGAGGTCGTACTGCTTCCCAGCAAACGGGAGGGTGTTCAGTTGCTCCCCCTTGAAGTTCACCTCCCCCAGGAAATGGCCGGAGCCCCACACTTCGATGCAGAGTTCCGAATCGCGCCACGTACGTACCCTCTTCATCTTGGTCCTGTCTTTCGGATTACCTGCTCCTTCCTCGACGTCGCCGCGCACCATCACCCTCACGACCTCTTGTTCCCAGAGGGGCTCGCATGACCTTTTCACGGTGCGCGTTTCGTGCATCAGCTCGTCATTCCAAAAGACTTTGCAGAACGTGTCGCTGCCTTCGTGGAACGTGTTCGTCTTTGCCAGCCCGCTGGCGCTGCAGACCTCGATTTGCAACGATTTCATCACTGTGATTTCGAGCTCCAGCACGCCTTGCACTCCCTTCTGCTTCGTGTTCGACTTGCCAAGCCACTTCTTCGAGAGCGAGCGCTCCTGCACGCCGCGCAACGGATTCTCCAGTGCGTCTCCCTCGACTTGCACATGGCCCAGGAACGTGTCGGAGGTCAGCATGTCGTGGTCGAAGAGGTCAATGGTGAGCTTCGACAGCGGCAGATCGATGACCTGTGCATCCCATACTGGCGAGGCACTGTGCGTAATCACTGGGGTTCTGAGAATTTCCTCCTGGTTCCAGAACACCGTGCAGTACGGGTCAACCATAGCGTGCGACCCCGCATCGTGCTTCAGCAGTCGATCCGCGCCATTGACCTGCAAAAACAAGTTGTGCAGCGACAGCAGTTCCCTCTTGCCAGCGGTCTTGGAGACGTCCAGCTGCTCGGCCGCGGAGAGCGTCGAATTGCGACGTCCCACCAGCTTGCCGATCTTCTGCAACTCCTTCGCTTTTTGCCACCCAATATTGGTCGTGATGAAGCTGAGCATCACCGTTCCGCTCACTTGCGACGCGCTCTGCCCAACTCGCGGTTTAAGCGTGTAGGGACTTGGCTCCGTGGGCAAGTCCACTAGATCCCTATCCGACAGTTCGATCTGCCCCAGAAACGAAATGATGCCGGCGCCTGTCTCGTGGTTCACCACGAGCTTGAGCGTGCAGCCCGCCACGTCCTTCGGGAACAGGCACTTGATGCGCTTGTCGTCCAAGCGCGGGTTATAGTATTCCTTCTTCTCCGACTTGGTCTTGCCCATGACCTCGCCGTTCCAGAAGCCTTGGACGTGGACTCCTTGGACCTCCCCTTCCCGCTTCTTGCGCAGGTTGTCACAGCTCACAATGTGGCAGACGAGCAAGTCCTCCAACCTCAGCGCGTTGGATTTGGTCATGTCCTTCCAGCCATGCTGCCTCCTCCAGATCCGATGCACCACCGTGGCAATGGGCAGAACCGCCACCTTGATCACGACACCCACACCCACGACCATCGGCATGATGTTGACAAACATCAGGATGAACGCGAAGGTACCCCCCTCCGCTTTCACCTGCGGGTCCTGCACCGTGAGGAGCAGCGCCGAAAAGTAACTCATGAAGATGGCAAGCTGGCAGCAGAGCTGCAGATTGTCGTCGTCATCGGCCTTGTACGGCGAAAACTTGGCGTACAGGGTGATAAAGACAAGTGACAAGATGCACCCCACTGCCAGCTGCGTGGGGGTGTCCGGCATGATGAAGCAGATCAGACCGACTAGGATCAACTTGCGCCCCAGCTCAATCACCTCCCAGTACCATCGCTTGGGGTCATACGCGGTGTAGAGCTGGCCATACTTCAGCGCCAGCGCCTCGTCTGGCTCTGTGGGGTTGCCCCACACGTCGAGGGGGCCGTTGGGGTCGTAGAGCACAGCTTTGTTCTTGTAGAGCACGGAAATGAACAGCAAGGGCACTCCGATGGGGTACACAAAAATCATGAAGATCGCCAGCCCACGAGCATCCGGGTAGGAAATGGTCGACGAGCCCAAGAAGATATCGACCTGTTCCGTGCTGTCGCACCGGATACGATAGTCCGCACCCAGGTACTGTGAGCTGTCATGGAGGGTATCACAGCGGAGCATCTTTAGGATGGTGTTCGACGTGCCAGGGTAGATAAAGAACAGCACGAAAAGAATGTACTTTGGCACGACCGCCGGGTTCGAGAACGTTTGCATATCCAGGAGCTTCGCTGTCTTGTGTGCAATGTACACCAACACGCAGATTACCGGCGGGATAGTGATCTGCATGATGAAGGTCTCATAGAACCCTGTCTGAGCGGCGCAGCCGACTGCTTTCGTGTCGAAGAAGTCGAAATTGAAAATCTTCAGATCAGCTGTAAAATCCTTGAACTCGAAGGGCCAGTTCACCTGCGGGAAATTTGCCGTAAACTGCGACAGCACCTGGAACAGCGAGATCATGATCTTAAACTTCATCACGATGCCGCCTGCCTCATCAATGTCTTCGTCCGACATCCCAGCCTTGTGCATCATGGTGTTCATCTGCGCCTCCTTGTACTCCTCAAATTGCCGCGCCTTCTCCTTGATTATCCTTCTAGCGAATGAGACGACCAGGATTGCCAAGATGATCAGCGTGAGGGCGAAGTAGTAGATGGTGTTGCCTGAGAAATCGTTATTGCCCCCACCCCCCGGGCACGCCGCACAAAGGCCGTCGCCACCCTTGAAAAATAGCTTGCTGGTGCAATGCGCGCACATCGGCCCTCCGTGGTTGGGCTGGCAACCGCCCGCGAACTCACTTAACGTGGCCGGGAAGCCCATTTGGCTGTCACCACCGACGCATGTCGAGCACACCGTCTGGTTGCCAAGCAGTGTCCCGGTGTCGTACGACACGCAGTTGCCTTCAACTTCGGGACATTTTTCGTACTTGAACTCGACTTCAAAGTTCGGTACAGCTCCCTTGCCTTTTTTGCTCGTATCGTTCCTGTAGAATGACTTGACCTGCCAGAAGCCGGGCAAGCTCGTAAGGCTGTCAAACGTGGTCCCAATCTGCTGGCAATTTCCACCCGTGGGGCACGGCATGCACACCATATTGGATGGCTCAATTTCCCTATTGTACTTGTTCGCCGCAGTGGGCATGGAATTCTCCTTTTTCACTCCGAGAGGCAAATTCAGAGAGGCCGCCATGTCATTCTCGTCCTTGACCGAATACAGCCCGGTTCGGGCCGCTACACTTTCGATCTGGTACAGCGGGTCTGCAGCAGCGAAGTACCCTTTTTCACAGATGCACCCCGTGGCGCCAAACGTACTTGTCGCATTATTCGTTGATTTGGAGGGGCAGGTGAGGCACGTGATCCCATCCACGCTGAACGCGGTAACTGGGCATGTCTCGCACAAGAGAGCGCCAGGACTTTCGCCGACATCGCACGCCTTGACGGTGAGGTGCCGTTTCATGAGCGGCAGCGACGTGCCACCCGTGCACTGAATGTGGACCGACTGGTTCGTGCCAATCACACCAGAACCTCCTAAGGTGAGATCTTTGAAGACGAATTCGTTGGCTTCGCTATCCGCCTTCGGTCGAATTTCGACCTCGCCACCGCTAATTAGGGCGTTGTTTGCGCTCTCACCGCTGGCCTTGACGGCAGTGCCGGCAAAACTGAACGTACACGTTGCAGAACTGAACACGGCCTTGTTCAAGGCCGCCGCTGACGCATTTGTGGCATACTCTGCGGCATTCATAATGTGAACTGCCATCACCGTGGCGCCCAGCTGACCACCGATAATCTCGCCAGCGATGGCCTGGTACTGCCTCTCGAGAGTATCCACACGGTAAGGCGTTTCCGCCTTGACCACAACGACCAGCTGGTGGAAGCCAACCGTTGCTTCAATTGGAGACATTTTGTTTTCATCGTTCTTCTGGCCAGCTGCGTAGCATATAAAGCGGATGACAGCAGTCCCCCATGCACCAGGATTTCCCCCGTCGCGATCGTCGCCAAGGGAACCAAGATTCGCGGCAGATATCGACAGCTTGCGGAACGTGATAACACCATTGATCGCAGTTGCCGTCACGCCATCTCCAAGCAGACTCCACCTCGAGCTGTTCTTCGATATAGCCTCGCACAGCGTGGCTTGGTCATTTGTGTCTGTCTTATTCTCGCTCGTGTCAATAATCTGGATGGAGGGGAAATTGTCGTTCGTGCCGTCAACAGCGCCAATGAAGTTCATGACGCCGGTTTTGCTTGCGTACACCTTGCTTGGCAGTGGGTTGCGAAATTGCGCGGCCACGTTGCCGACCTTAATGGTGCTGGTATATAGCGGGGGCAAGACGACTGTTGCGGTGCACAAAATCTTCAGCCGAACATCTGTGCCGAGCTTAGCGGTGACCGACACTGGATCGAAGGAACCAGCGCCAGCATTCAATGTTGTGCGCACGAGGCCCTTTAGCGCGGGCGCCTTTGCCCGCGTTCCGCCCTTGGCAATGTAGTCGTTGGTGATTTTGCCGTCCACAATCACATTGCCAGCCACATCTGGGTCGGGATCGTAGGCATAATCGATAGAGATATCGCAATGAATGGGAGGGCCCGGAATCGCGTGCACCACGCCGGTAGAATTTTCAATTTGGACTTTGAACCAGTTTTGCACCGCGTCACTCTGCACCATGGCAGGGATGTCCGGATCCTGCCATGCCACTGTAAGATTACGCACGGCGATGCTACGCTGTAGCGACACGAGGGGCTGTGGCATTACCTGGCCCTCGCCTGCACCACCCCAAAAGCATGATATCTTCAACGCCACCTCGCTTCCCATATTGGCAGAGAATGCCAGTGCCGTGAAGTTGGCAATGCCATCTCGTACCACAACAATTGCACGCTGGACCAAGAGCAACTGTGGCACCGCCACCGCCACCGCGCCATCCTTCCGATGCACCGTCGCCTCGCAGCGTGTGCTGTTGTCCACCGCGATCACGGAATTGTTATTCGACACATCCCTGATGCTAACCACAACAGGTGGGATGGGCCAGAGGTTGCCCGAGAACTCGTACTCGCTCGCACTGGTGTACACATGCGAGGGAGGCGCCATGTCCCAATTAACGATAATGTTTCCCACCCGGATCTGGTGATCGACGCTCGGGATCGCCTCTGACCCCTTGCAAATGGCCCGCAGCGTCACATTGGTGTCGATAGGCGCATGCAGCACAAGGCCTGCGAAATGTGCTACGCCTTCGACCACAATTGCACTGGTGCGGCCCAGCAAAGCAACGCTGTAGAGCGGGACGGACGCACCGACAACGTGCACCGTGCAGCGCACGCGTGCACTAAAATTAGAGAGGTAGCCATAAGAACCCCCGGTATGGTTGGATACAGCAATCTGGAGGTGCGGCGCGATGGGCCCATCCGCAAGTGTGTAGGCAGGGATAGCGTGCCAGCTCGCGCTCAGGTTTTGCACCACAGAAGGGCTGTGAATTGGCACCAGGCGTTGCTCGGCACCAAACATATTGCGCGTGCACTGCGCAGTAAATATGACATTCGTGCCCAGCGGAGCTTCAACGGCGACGTCCTCGAAAATGGCCACGCCGGCAACCATCTTTGCATTCGATGGTGTCAGCAGTCTCGCGACCACTGCAGCATTCGAAGCGATGCTGCTGTTCACCAACGAGGTATCAGCGGCAGCGGCGAGAACGCACGTGGTGCTGTTGTCATTGGTCATGATAGATCCCGTGTGGTTGCGAATAGCAACGCGCACTGGGTTTGCGATGGGTTCGATCATGCCGCGGGAGCTGCCAACCAGATACTGCGGGGGGCGTACCAAAAAACCGATAGTGACGTTCTGGATTGTCGCTTCGTTTTGAATCGGCGCAATAAATTCCTCTGGCGCAGGAACTGTACGCGTGCAGCGCACACGAAACGCGATGTCAACGCCGAACGGAGCATCTACTGCCACGCTGCGGAACGTTGCAACACCGCGCTGCATTTTCGCCAGAGAAGGCGAGAGCAGAGCCGCTGTGCTGTTCGCCACCACACGCAAGATGCACGACGTGGTGTTATCGTCCGTCATAATTGCCCCACTATGGTTGCGAATCGCAATGCGTACGGGCTTGGCGATAGGCTCGATGACAGCAGGCGAGCTGGCAATGATGTAGCGGGGCGTTGGCGTCAGGAAGTCCAGCGTGAGGTTTTGTACCGTCAGATTGCTGTTGACGGCGGGAAAAATTCCGCCATGGCCATCGCACGCCGCGGCCAACTGAACCGCTGTGTGCATCTTTTGCTGGATGCGAATGCCGGAAAATGTGGCTCTGCCACCGATCAGCTCCGCCTCTGTGTGACCGTGCAAGATGGCATCAGACTCGGACTCGGTCAAGAGCGTGTCATCCACGAGCAGCGCACGCAACTTGCACGAGACAACCCCATAGTCAGTATGTGATCCAGTCAGGTGCCCTTTTCCAGAGGAGTTTCTCACATCGATGACGATCGGTGCCATGGGCGTCGAGCTGAGCGCAAATGAAGCAGGTTTCGCCACCCAGTTCGTCGTAAATTGGGGGATGACAATCTTGTTCACAGCAATGGTCTCAGGGGCATCCACCTGCTTCCCGTTGGGACCAAGGGTAAAAAGCGTCGCATTGCTTTCTGGAACTATCTTTGGAGGATTTTTGACGTGGGCCACCATGAAACGCACAGTCGCATTGGCAGGCAGCGGTTCTGTCGTCAATTTGATGGACAGCTTGTTGGAGCAAGCTGACCAATTCGTGAGGACGGACACATTTGAGTGCGGCGACAGGAATTCAACATGCGGTTGCTGGGGCATGTCCCATCCGTCGCAGGGCAGCAGCAACTGCACGCTCCCGTTGCTGGGCACTGGCGAGTGCGTGATGAACGAAACTTCCACCGGAGATGTATGGTTCGGCGCGTCCAGTGCGCTGTCCCAGTACAAATCGCCGCGAAGGTTCCCTGCGATAATTTCGTTCACAGCAATAGTCGTCGGGCCGTCGATGACCATCCCATTAGCAGTGCGTGTAGTGACGTTTGCGACCGTTTCAGGGCGCACTGAATGAGGAGTCTCAATGCCAGCTACGACAAGCTCCACAGCAGACTGCTGACTCACAGCGAGCGCTCCAGTTAGCGTAATAGTAAGCCGCTCCGCGATCACGTTCCACGTGCTGGTGGCGGCCATACTCGCCGGTTGAACAACACTTACGGTCGGACTTGCCTCGAAAATCCATCTGTCCTTGGGCATATCCACGGTAATTTGTCCATCCTTCGGCACACTGCCGTTAACCGAGAATTTGATTGTGGCCAAGCATGGCCGACCAGGCGTGACTACTGTTGTCGCAAACTGCTTCAGCCCACCCAGGGCACCTGCATGCACCGAAGCCAGTGAGACCATGCGCGGCCCGTCTATCATTTGCTGTTGCGGAGTGTTATACTTGGATACAACACTGAAAGCCATGACCTCCTTCGGTGCTACAAAGGGCGGGGTGGAATGAGCCTGCACCGTGAAATTTACCCACGCACTGGCATCGATCGTTGCGTTCGAAAGCAAGATGGCGAGCTTGCTAGTCGAAGCATTCCATCCTGCAGCGCCTGCCAGAAAGGGAGGGCTGGTGAATTTGACCACAATCGCGCTTCCCCATCCGAACTGAGATGCATGATGAAGCGGCAAGCTGAAGACAAGCGAGCTTCCCGGAAGCACTTTGCCGGTTGCACGGAAAGACACCTGCAGAGGGCCTTGCTTGCCGGGCGTGTTCACTGCAGGCACCCAATTCACCTGGGAGCCACCCGCTGCCACTGCGAAGAGCGCCACATTGTCGATTGCGATGTCCACCACGGAAATAGAGAGCCCGACAGCCTTCATGGAAGTGACGAGCTTCGATGAAAAGTTGCTGGACTTAGAGGCAGCCGAAATGGCCGCAAGTTCCGAGAAATTGCTCGACAAGACGCCGAACGTGATCGCAACGCTGCTGGCGAGCACAGCCGCGCCGCCGCCACCACTGCCGCTGCTACCAACGAGATTCCGCATGCGGTACATGGAGGAATGCTCGGGTTCTTCGTCCATCAGCCATGCATCCGGCGAAGAGTCCAGAGCAGCAGGGGCAAAACCAACGAGCTTACGGCTATCGCTCATCGCAGAGGAATCCAAGCCACCGAGGCGACGCCGCGCAGACGACGAAGACCCGAACGCCACAGAAATGATTTCAACTTCGCTGCTGCTCACGTTTAGCGAATCGGCAAAGCCAAGGCGCACGTTCTCACGCACCACCGGAGTAAATGTGGCTGGGGTAAAACCACCAAGTGTGCACCCGATCGAGAGCACAAGCTCTTCGGCCTGCTTCAAGTCCTCGACGGTCGCCACTGCAGCCTCCACAGCAGCAATGGATAGGTTCGCAGAGCCATCAATCACGCCACCATCGGGTGCAATGGTCACAATCGTGGTGGCATTTGATTGGGCTGTTGCGACGAGAGGCGTCGTAACATCGCTGATTTTGAGAACCATGCGGCCGACAGGCAGAATGGCCCCGCCAAGAGTCACAACAAGCATGTTGGTGGTAGCATTCCAAGCGCCAGTGGCAGCGCCCGATCCTACCAGCTCAACTTGCGGGACGGGAACCATGGTCCATGAATCAGGTAGAGTGATCTTGATCTTGCCTCCTGTTGCAATGGCTCCGGATGTGTTGCAGGTGATTCTCGCCTCCCCCGTGACACCCGGCCGACTAGCTTCCACCGCGAAGGAAAGGGCACCATGCAGCGCGCCAGCGCCAGTGCTCGCAACGGCGAGATTCATATTCGCGCCATCAATGATGCCCATGTGAGGGCCAGTGGCAATCATCGTCGTGACTGTACCAGAAGTGGCGGGCCTTTCAGATTGTGGTGTGAGCACGTCTTCGATGGACAGCGTTGCAGCCGAGCCAGCCGGTATGGCCGCGCCCTTGATCAGTACGCTCAGAATGGATGAACCGGCTGTCCACACAGCTTCTACAGCCGTTTTGTTCACTGTGCCGTTTGTGACGCGCTGCAGACGCACGGTTGGTGCCGGTGGCAATGACCAACCCTGGGCCGGAAGTTTGATTTGGACCGTGCCTCCGGTTGGCAGCTCTCCCGTGAAATGCAGTGGGACCGATGCAGTCGATCTTGTCCCAGGTGTAG
>Ga0308021_10000665_pt1 | contig 15853 bp, 18 predicted proteins | sample Neamet351_FD_201296 | JGI IMG/M metagenome (GOLD analysis project Ga0308021, IMG submission 201296) | Marine microbial communities from water near the shore, Antarctic Ocean - #351 | ecosystem: Environmental > Aquatic > Marine > Unclassified | place: Southern Ocean | collected 2014-10-02
CCCAGATGTGGTCCAGACGTTTCAATACTTTGCCATCGCTATCAATCAAAAAAATAAATGGCTCGTAAGCAACTCCCGTCGCTTTAATAATCGGAGCCAGTTCCCCAAGATCAGCCGAATTAGGATTTGCATAAACCTCGGTATGTATTACGTCGATTTCTTTATTAGAGGCATCAATTTCTTTTATCAATATTTCTAGGACTGGACCACACATCCAAGTAGTGCCGCAGAAAGCCGGTGTGCTAGCGATTAGGAGAGTCGGTCTGGTTCCGTCTAATGAAGTATCAAGCGATATTTTATGAAACGGGCAAACTGGATTACGTGTGCAAATTATTGAAACACCAGCGCTGTCATCACTGGTAGGGGTCTTAAGGGATGGAAACGAGTCCCCGGGCCAAAAAATTGAACTTGAATTTTTTGATTCTGGGCTTGTAAAACCCACATAATTCCCGTGGTTAGGGGTTTGGAAACGAAATTCATAAATACCAACTGCAGGAAATATTGCGTTTACGGGGTAATAAGGCAGGGCTACTCCATCTATATGTCGAGTTGCTTCTGACTTTTGAATTGTTTCTCCAGAAGGATTGATGACCTCTACTGATATTTTTTCTGGTGCTGAATCTCCTAAGTTGCCGTCTTCGTTTCGAAATGACCAGATTGTTCGCTGTGGACCAGCGTTTGCAAGAACTGTCTGATCAGAAAACCATTTTGTTGCAGCTCGACTGAATTGATTTTCTGAGCGGGTGAACCCACACCCAGTCGTGGCGATTGCCCCGGCTATTCCAGCCGCACTGATTGTCAGGAAACGGCGCCTACTCATCGAATCAGGCATCCAAATTGATTTCCGCACCATCAAAAATCTACTGCATGTGAGGGTGATTGAGACGGAACTTCGCTACTGATTGAAACTGAGTTACTCTTTAATCAAGACAGGTTTGTCTTAGAGCGACGTATTTTTGTAACTGGTTCTAACGAGAATGTGTAAGTAGAAAGCTCAAGTCAAATACAACTTCATACTGTTAGAGCAAATCAAAGCCCACTCGAAATGAATATAAAAGGAACAAAACATTTATGTCGAAACCAATAGCTCACTATTCAGCGTCCTATCGGGCAGGCGATTTACTTTTCGTATCAGGTCAACTTGGAGTCAAAGATGGGGAACTAGTAGAGGGCGTTGAAGCTCAAACTGCTCAAGCGTTAGTCAATATGTTGGCCGTCTTAACAGGGCATGGTGCGACTCTTGAAAATTTAGCTAAATGCACTGTGTTTATGACAGATATAGGTAATTTTTCGGTCATAAATTCTGCATATGCGGAAGCCTTTGGGGATCATCGGCCAGCGAGATCGGCAATCGCAGTTAGAGCTCTTCCGTTAGGTGGACTCGTGGAAATAGAAGGTTTTGCACACTTGGGCTCTGCGTAATTTATTTTTATAACAAAATATGTCCTAGGTTCGGTTTGCTTTGATTTTTGATGTCGACCGAATTCGTGAAGTTTAAATTTTGTTAAATAATAGATATTAGTTGGTTGATGATGGTTGGTGATCGAATTTTCGTCACTCTTGGGAAGAAGCAAACCAGCACGTTGAAGCCTGAGAAGAACTTAATTCTTGTGACAACTGGGTGAAGCTTGTAATTCATGCTTACTAAGTTCGACAGTCGAACCTGCATTAGTTTATTGTTCGGCCTGAGGTTTATATGAAAGTATCCGTTAGCTCGAAAGTAAAATCTTTGATCTCTCGCCGGACCCAGGCGGTAGTTATCGATTGGATAGCTCCAACATCTGGTTGAAGTCCTGAAACATCGCAAATGTCGGTCGACATTGCACGAAAGGGCAAAGATATTTCAGGTTACATAATTCATGAGATTGACGGCATTAGGGTATTAGTTGCTCCTTTTTTGAACAGTCAGTTTGGAGAATTGGCGTTAGTAGCTAAAGGCTTAACTGGTCGAAAAATTGTTGCGGTTTTCAACGCTGCATCGAGTGAGATCAAATGAATACAACGCTTATTGGCTTAGGTGGAGTATCGGATTAGAGCCAGATCATGATTTCGCTTCACGAATTCGCTACTATCAATGTCATGGCAGGTGGAATAGTAATGGCGGCTTTGTTGTTGCTAAGCCCATTTATAATACCGATGAGCCTTGCGGCTCTGGCTGCGTTAATGGGTGGGATGCTAAAACGTGATGCTGAAGAGCGACATGAAGGAAGCAGCCTTGTAGAGACAAACTATTAAGAAACAGTCGGTTGCCCATCTAAAAGTATTATTGCCAGCGCGATTTTCCGAATCTGTAACCAACACTTCGTACTGTCTGAATCAAGTTAGCGTTCTCTTCACCTAATTTGGCTCTCAAGCGGCGTACGTGAACGTCGACAGTTCTGGCTCCGCCATAGTATTCGTAGCCCCAAACTCTGTTAAGCAGGATTTCTCGTGTGAACACACGACCAGGAGCTACTGCTAAGAAACGAAGTAGTTCATATTCCATATAGGTCAAATCGAGAGGTTGGCCCTCGACCACGGCTTCGTATGTTTCGAGGTTAATTACTAGGGGACCGTATTCAATGAGGTCGGAAATGCCGATATCTAATTCGCTGGCAAATAAGTGGGTTAGGCGAGCTTCTAGTTCTTTAGGATGAAAAGGGTCTAAACAGAAATCATCAAAGAGTTCGTCACGCAATTGCAGCTCATGGAGCTGATTTCCTTTGATAAGAAGCATTACTGGTTCGGTAGGAACATCTTTTCTGCGAAGCGCCCGAATAATCGTCCATCCTCGTTCCGGGTCTTCTCCGAGTTGGATGATGGCACCAGCCCAACCCTCCTCCGGTTCTAGGTCAACAACATCATTCTCAGTAACAATGCGTTTCCAAATATGGCCACCGAGATCTAGGAGTTGAGTCAATTCAGGAGAAGCCTCAGGGGTATAGAGCGCTACAGCTGACATTGAGGTAACTCCGATCACAAACTCGAGTAGTAACGGTCAAGCTCGAAGGGTGTTACTTGAGTCTTATATTCGGCCCATTCAAGACGTTTGTTTCGCAGAAACCATCCAAATAAGTGTTCACCTAAGGTTTCTGCAACAAGTTCACTTTTTTCCATTTCGTCCAGTGCCTCCGACAGTGACTGCGGAAGCTGATCTTGATCTATAAGGCCACCGTGTTCTGTGTAGCCGGTCATTGAGGGGGGAGCTTCTAGCGGTAATTCGTAACCCATCTCGATGCCTTTCATGCCAGCAGCGAGAATAACTGCGAATGCGAGATATGGGTTACAAGCGGGATCTGGTGCCCTGTATTCAATGCGCGTTGCGTCTTCTCCTGATCCTGCTCGAGGAGTCGGGATTCGGATCAAGGCGGCTCGGTTTGATCTCGCCCACGAAACGTTTACCGGTGCCTCATACCCGGTGATGAGACGTTTATAGCTATTAACTAGTTGATTAGTGACTGCTGTTATCTCACGCGCATGATGAAGTAATCCTGCAACGAAATGTTTCGCTGTCTCAGAAAGCCCATCTGGGCTATTTGGGTCATAAAAAGCATTTTTGCCATCCCGGAAAAGGGATAAGTGTGTATGCATGCCTGAGCCCTGTTCTCCTGCGAGGGGTTTAGGCATAAAAGTTGCATGGACGCCGTGTTCAAGCGCTATTTCGCGCACGATGAGACGAAAAGTCATGACGTTGTCAGCCATCATTAGCGCGTCTGTATAACGAAGATCAATTTCGTGCTGGGACGGAGCATCTTCGTGGAACGAGTATTCAACTGAAATACCCATTGCCTCAAGACTTGAAAGTGTGTGTCTTCTTATATCACTAGCGATATCTGCAGTGGTTAGATCGAAGTAGCTGCCTCTGTCGAGCGGGATTGGGCTCCCTTTTCTGTTTTCTTCAAAAAGAAAGTATTCCATTTCGGGTGCAGTAAAAAATGTATACCCTTTTACTCTGGCTTGTTCCATAACGCGCCTGAGAACGTGACGAGAGTCACCAGGAAAAGGAGTTCCATCAGCTCGCTGAATGTCACAAAACATCCGTGCAGCATTTTCGTCATTATTGCCCCAACGCATCAATTCGAAGGTTGTTGGGTCGGGCCTTGCCAGCATGTCTTCTTCTCTTATCCGCGAAAATCCATCTATCGATGAGCCATCGAAAACCATTCCATCTTCGAAAGCTGACTCGAGCTCAGCAGGAGAAATAGCGAATGATTTTAGTTGACCTTGTACGTCAGTAAACCAAAGACGAACTATGCGGATGCCCCTTTCTTCGACTCTTCGAAGCACATAATCTTGGGGTCTCTCCATGGAATTACTCAGTTCTGTGTGTCTCAGCTGTTTCTGGTTTGTGCCTTTAAATAGATGTGTTTAGTTTCTCTCGGCCATTCTTGATCTGTTAGCAGCCTAGACCTGCTACTGAACTAAATAAATTCATATTCTGTTCACATAAGCACGATACGTTGGGAAATCAACTCCTGCTTAGTGTTTTGGGCTGAAGAGAAGTTTGAGGCATGTCGTTTAATTCATTCGAAATTGTTAGGTTTTGCATCTGATACCCCCTTCATTCATTCTAGATTCAGGAGCAAAAAGTGGTTTATAGGGCCGAATACATATGGATTGATGGCACAGAGCCAACCGTGCAACTTCGATCAAAAACCAAGGTTGTTGCCGACGGCGAGGCATTAGGTATTTGGGGCTTCGACGGCTCAAGCACGAATCAAGCCACCGGTGATAATTCTGATGTTGTTCTTCAACCAGTTTTTCAATGTCCTGACCCAATACGTGGTGGCAACGACGTTCTTGTTCTTTGCGAAGTTGCTTTAAGTGCCGATTTTTCGCCACACCCGACAAATACGCGTGCAGCGGCTCGTGAATCGCTCGAAAAATACGGGTCTCAGGAACCATGGTTCGGGTTTGAGCAGGAGTACACGATGTTGGACCCAGTAACTGGATGGCCTGCTGGGTTTCCTGAAGGTGGTTTTCCAGCGGCTCAAGGACCTTATTATTGTGGTGTAGGCGCAGAAAAAATTTCAGGTAGAGAATTAGTTGAGTTGCACACAACTTGGTGTATCGAGGCTGGCCTGCAAATCTCCGGAACAAATGCTGAAGTTATGCCTGGGCAGTGGGAGTTCCAAATTGGGCCGGTTGATACTGTCAGCGTCGGTGATCAGCTTTGGATGGCTAGGTATTTGTTGTATCGAGCTGGAGAGCTCTTTGATGTGGCAATAAGTATCGATGCGAAGCCGATGAAAGGCGACTGGAATGGTGCTGGTATGCATTCCAACTTTTCGACGAAAGCCATGCGTGAAAGTTATGCAGCTGTTGAGACAGCAGCTCAATCACTGGGTGCTCCTGGAAAACCTGAAGAGCACCTATTGGGTTACGGAGCTGGGATAGAGGATCGTCTTACCGGTGCTCATGAGACACAACGGTATGATCAGTTCAGTTATGGAGTTTCTGACCGAGGAGCTTCTGTCAGAATTCCTTGGCAAGTAGCGCGAGACCAAAAAGGTTATATAGAAGACCGCCGCCCGAATGCCAATGCGGATCCTTATGTTGTTGCGACTTTGATGACGAATACTTGTTGTGAAGCACTTGTTTAAAAGGTTGTAGAGTTTTCCAAACCTTTAAAAAATATTATGGGGGTAAATGGGGCAGGGGCTTAGCTCTCTGTCCCATTTACAAATTTTAGGGGAGACTTTTCTATTTCTGGCAAGTGTTGTTGTTGTTGTCCTCCTACTCTCAAGAGGGTGGGAAATATTCGGGTGGCGATGGCCCAACTCAATTTAAGAGTCGGTGACCTTATTGAGAACAAACAAAAAATTCTTGACGCTTACAAGACTGCAGTAGATAATGCGGCAGATGTTGCTGTTTTTAGTGAATTGACGATCACTGGGTATCCCCCTGAAGACCTCTTACTAAAACCGAAGTTTGTAGAAGAAGCATATAAATGCGTAAAACTATTAGCACTAGAAACAACGCGAACTGTGGCGGTAGTTGGATTTCCAGAATTTCATGATGGAGACCTCTACAACGCAGCAGCACTTTGTGCACATGGTGAGATTTTGGGGATCTACAGAAAGCAGTTTCTGCCTAATTACTCTGTCTTCGATGAGGCTCGGTACTTCAAAGCTAGTCAAGCGTCTAGCGATTTGTATGAAGTCAATGGTGTTCTCTTAGCGTTGTCTATTTGTGAGGATCTATGGGTAGATGGTGAACCGAATTTTTCGGTGATTCCAGATGGCGCCGAATTGGGAATAAGCCTCAATAGCTCGCCTTACGATTATAAGAAACAAAAAAACCGTGAACGGGTTGTGAGTTCGAGAGCAGTTGAGTCTGAGATCCCATTGGTTTATGTAAACCAGGTTGGGGGACAGGATGATTTAATATTTGACGGTAGTTCGTTTGTGGTTGATGAGAAGGGCAACACGATTTGCCGTTTGCAAAAATTCGTTGAAGAAGTGGCGTTAATTGATATCGAGATTACGCAAAAAAACGATAGAGACATCCTGATAAATCGCACCCTTATCTCTTCTGAAGTTCAGCGAACGCAAGTGATAGAGGAACCAAAGTTACTTCAGGCGTTGGATCGCTCTTCAGAAGTGTGGAGTGCTCTTGTAATAGCTACTCGAGACTATGTGCAAAAAAATGGCTTTACGGATGTTGTCGTAGGATTATCAGGAGGAATAGATTCGAGTTTGGTGGCGGCGATTGCGGTAGATGCAATCGGAAGCCATCGAGTTCACGGTGTTTCTATGCCATCTCGCTATTCCAGCGAGGGCTCGCGCAGTGATGCCGCAGAACTAGCGAATAACTTGGGGATTAGTTATCAAACTATTCCTATTGAACCGGCTCATCAAGCGTTTCTTGAAAGTCTTACCCCGGCTTTTGGAATAAAAGAGCCTGATACAACAGAGGAAAATTTACAGAGTCGGATCCGAGGTGTTCTGATGATGGCGCTGTCGAATAAATTTGGGTGGTTAGTTCTAACTACCGGAAATAAAAGTGAGACAGCAGTCGGTTACTCAACTCTTTACGGAGATACTGCGGGAGGTTTTGCAGTTATTAAGGATTGCCCAAAACTTTTGGTCTATGAACTTTGTGAATGGAGAAATAACGAATCTGAAATACCCTGGATTCCTATAGCTTCCATAACCAAACCCCCGTCGGCCGAGTTGAGACCTGACCAAACAGATGAGCAATCGCTGCCTAGCTATGAAATTTTAGATCCGATGCTTGAGGCGTACATCGAAGATGATCTAACTGCCTCTCAACTCGTAGCTGAAGGTTATGACTCTGAATTAGTGGTTCGTATCACCAGACTCGTTGATCTAGCCGAGTACAAACGTCGCCAATCCCCTCCAGGCCCACGTATCACCCCTAAAGCTTTTGGAAAAGATAGACGGCTACCGATAACAAATTTGTACCGTTAGCGATTAAACTTAGATGTAAACGAACGACCAGTAAGGTCTTACTAAATTTAATGTGAACCCTATCGTTATGTGGACGTTTAGGAAAGGTAAATATGGCCGAAGTGAAACGTCCACGAGAGCCGTTCGCACCCTGGGATAGGCGGGTGCTGCCGGGGCTTTTCGATGTCGAAGAGACTGCCCGTCGAGTAGGTAATTACAAGTGGGTGGAGACAAAACTTTTTGAGACTTTAGGGGGATGGATAGCTACTGTTCCCGAACTTGATGTGAAACTTCGCCTGGGAACTCATTGTTATCACCATGCCTGGCATGCAGAGCTATTTGATAAGCGACTGCCCGAACTTCGGGAAATGAATCCAGAGCGACTAGCTATTCCCCCAAACGAGAATTTAGTAGATTTCATGGAAGCGATGAGTGAACCAGAAGCACCTGGTTTGACCATAGAAAAGCTCGTCGGAGCGTATCGAGTTCTTCTTCCGCATAAAATTGCTGCTTACACCTATCACCGGAACGGCACGAGCGAAGTGACCGATATGCCAACTATACGTATGCTCGATTTTGTTTTACAAGATGAAATGAACGATTGGCGTGAAGGTGAGATGTTGCTTAAATCTATCATTGAGACTGACGAAGAGATTGAACGTGCCACTGCCCACCAAGCTCGACTAGAAAAATTGATGCTAGCTGCTGGCGGAATTGCAGGTAAGGGCTCTATAGGGAATGCTTACATCGATATCACTGAGGAGAAATAATGCGGAAAATTTTCCCTGCTGAAGAATTGGCACGCGACTCGCGTTTCGTTCGACAAAGTAACGAAGACCGAATGAACGATCCACGCGGGGCACGCGTGGGCGGAAGTACAGGAGAGAAATTAAGTAAGTTGACGCCTACTCTTCCCAACGGTCCCGATCGGGCGCGTGCATTAATGCACGGAATATTCGTTGGTGAAATCCAGGCCCTAGAAGGTGCTGGGCGCACCTGTTACGACTTTGAAACCACTACCGATGTTCCGTTTGCTATGAAGCTAGACATGGCTCGCCAATGTTGGGATGAGGCACGACACTGCGAAATATCAGTTGCGTTAGCGGAACATATGGGAACAGAGATAGGGGAATTTGCGGAAAACACGCTTCTCTATCAGGCGGCTTGTAACCCTGACCCTGTTTTGCGATTAACGGGCGTGAACCGAGCCCTTGAAGGACTTGCTATAGATGTTTTCAACACTATGAAAGAGTTCGGCAGTCTTGCGGGTGATCCGGTCCTCGAGTTTTGTGAAGATTGGATGCTGGCTGATGAAGTAACCCATGTCAAGATGGGATCTGATTGGTTGAGGGAACTAACTTTGAATGATAAAGAGCGCTTAACGAAGGCACTCGAATTTCAAAAAGTAGTCGACCGTTTGTTCTCATTCAATGGATTTCGTGGTGAGGATGATGAAAACCCTATTCAGCTAACTCGAAGATTTCGGGAATTGGCTGGCTTTTCTGACGAAGAAATCGATGATATCGCTCAAATGTCCCGTGAGGCGGCGGCGGAAACAGTTCATTAATGACTGAAATCCAGATTGAACCGAACTCTTTTGAAATGGTTTTTTTTGATGCTGAAAAAATTGCTAATTTAGCATCAGAGGTAGCTCAAATATTGGAGCTAGGTGATGAGCAAATTAAGTTACGAATAGATGAAACGTCTTCGATGGGACGAAGCAAAGTAGAAAGTTACGACCCGATAATTTTAGCTGTCGATGGTGGAGCCTTCGAAAATACCCAACGACCAAGATATCTGGGAGAGACGCGCACATCTGAAACAATCGCTCGTTTGTTGATGAGGATAATTGATCGAAGATCTCCTGGATTTGCAAATGCTCCGGAAGATGATTTATTAGATTTACCATTGCGAGTTGCTTGGGATACCTACACGGTTGGACGACTGAACCATTTAGGACTGAGTACACAAAAAAAGCGTAGACAGTACCAATTTAGGAATCGCCATGGATTCTCAGACGCGGCAGACGAAGCCTTTACATATCTTTGGGGATCGCCAAACAAACTCGTTTGGGCTGACATTGAAAGAATTTCTGTAGGTTGTCGGATCGCTTTAGTTTAAGAATTAAAGGCAAGTAACTGCTCTTCTATCCATGGGTAGGTTAGAGCTAGACCGGCGGCCAGAGAATAGATCGGTTTGAAACCCGTCGACTCAATTACGTCATTTGAGAAATTCCGGCTTTGGACCCCCACAGGGCCGCTTACCCATTGTGGTTTGATTTGTTTATTCGCTACATTTGCAACTATTTGGATAAGTTCTTGGACGGACACATACTCTCTTGTGCCGATGTTAGTTGGCTCTTGGATGTCACTTTCCATAAGCTTGCGTATTCCAGCTACTAGGTCAGCTACATATATAAAACTGCGTACAGCAGTGCCATCGCCCCAGGCTTCGATCTGACTGTTGGTACTTTCAGCGACTTTACGGCAAAGAGCTGCGGGGGCCTTCTCTCGTCCACCTACCCAGGTTCCCTCTGGCCCGTAACAGTTTTGGAAGCGTGCAATACGTGTAGAAATGCCAAATTCTCTGCCGTAAGCCAGGACTGCTCTTTCTGCGTAGAGCTTCTCCCAGCCGTACTCATTGTCAGGATTGGCTGGATAGGCATCTGTTTCCGATAGTTCGCCTTCTCCGATTTTCATGTCACGATACACGCAGACTGAACTAGCTAAAAAATATTTTTTGACCCCGCTACGTGCTGCTTGGTCTATGACGTTCAGATTGACAAGCATGCTGTTTCTCATGATCTCAGTTTCAGCTGAATGTATGAAACCCATGCCGCCCATATCGGCTGCTAGTTGGTAAACATGATCGAAGCCGCCGCTTAAAGCCTTAGCAGCCTGATCTGGTTCACGAAGATCTGCTAGCACAAATTCTTGCGCTTTAGATTTGCTCCATTCTGGTTCTTTAAGGTCTACTCCGCGGACATAGAAGCCTTCTTCGACCAGTTTGTTGACAAGGTGACTACCGATAAATCCGCCTGCGCCACACACTAAGATTCTTTTAATCATAAGATCCTTCTAGGCTAAGTCGTGGGCGCTTATACCCTCGAGTAGGTCGATTTCTGGTTGCTTGGTAAGTAAATCTGAACAATTTTTTGCCATTTCTATCATGACATCAGAATCGAAATGGCTTCGAGCAGCTATTTCGGAGTCCCACTTTTCGATAATAATAAATTTGTTCGAGTCGGTGAATGAACCACAAAGATCAACATTTCTGCAACCAGTTTCAGAGCGTGTCATGACAACGTATTTAGACAATATTGCTAAAAGCCCTTTCACGTCATGAGTTGTGAAACTCAGTTGGAGTAGAGTTGTTTCGATAGTTTCTTCGATTGTCATTGTGATAAATCACCCATGTCGTTTCCAATAGTTAAGCAATTGAAATGGTTATAGCGTGACCAGACATCGGAAATGAACATCGGGACCGATAGCTTGTGAGATCTAAGAAGCATTTATAAATCTGGTCCTGAGTTTGAGGGGCGGACTAGTTGCAAGTTTGATCGTAGCTGCGGGTGGCGGGGCTAAGGCGCCGTTCTACCCATTGAGGGAGCGAGGTACAGGTGGCCAAAGATCGGGTCGAGCGTGATGAGGAAGATCTTGTCCGTCTGTATCTAACCGATATAGGTCAGTACCCATTACTGACAAAAGATGATGAAGTTCGTCTGGCACAAGAAATTGAAATAGGCATTGAAGCCCGAGGGATAAGAGAAGCTGGAGAGTTACCAGACGGCTCAGTTATCTCGCCAGCTAAAAAACGCGAACTTCGTAAATCCGACAGGGCTGGTGAAGAAGCAGAGCGTACTTTTGTCCAATCAAATCTTCGTCTTGTTGTGTCTATCGCCAAAAAATATCAGGCTTCCGGGCTGCCACTTCTCGATCTTATCCAAGAGGGCAACTTGGGGTTAATGCATGCAGTCGAGAAATTTGATTGGCGAAAAGGATTTAAGTTTTCTACTTATGCAACATGGTGGATCAGACAAGCCATTACACGTGGCATAGCAAATACAGGTCGAACTATTCGGTTACCTGTTCATGCAGGAGATACGCTCGCTCGGTTGCAAAAAGCAAGATCAAGGCTGGAACTTAAGTATGGCAGACCAGCAAGTTTGACTGAGCTTGCTCGTGAAGTTGATATGCCAGAAGACAAAGTTACTGAAGCTCTCCGGTTTGCTGCTGAGCCGTTGTCATTGTCAGAACCATTAAGGGAAGATGGCGATGCGGAATTAGGCGATGTTGTTGAAGACCGATCTGCGGACTCCCCTTTTGAGGTGGCTGCGACTGCATTGCTACCCGATGAAATTAATCGGCTCTTAGGCCCATTAGATGAGCGTGAACGAGAGATATTAAAGTTACGATTTGGCCTAGACCGTGGGGAGCCAAGAACCTTGGAAGAGGTTGGAGAACACTTTAATTTGACTCGTGAGCGGATTCGCCAAATTGAAGCACGTGCTATGTCCAAACTTCGTCATCCTAGCTCTGACACTGGAGCGCGAGATCTTCTTACGGTTTAATCCGACCAAGGTTGCGATTGGTTTTGCTTTCGGATCTCAATCGGCTATTGGTTTAGGAGTCTGACAGCTTTCTGGCTGCTATTGCTATCAGTGCACCTACCATGACCATGAGAAGTAATTTTTTCACTGTTTGCACTCTTTCTTTTTAGAGTTTGCTATCCAAAGAAGTTGGCGGAGGTGGACGGGAATCGAACCCGCCGGACGGGGATCTCCCGTCCCACCCGCTTTGAAGGCGGGGGAGTCCACCAGGCGCTCGGACACCTCCATGAGTAACTATGCAACGATTCATAGTGGCTTGGGAAGCCCTGAGTCAATATTTTCTGTAATTTAAATTTTCGCTGCCATATTGCCAATGAAAAGGTGAATGGTTAAAAAGATGATGGATTTGGCGGTATTTCTTCAACTTTTTCTTGCACTCTTGCTCTAAGTAGAGTTCAATAACAACGGTGTAATTACGATCACGTAATAAGATCGGAAGGGCGAACATCTAATGGCATTCGTAGGCGCGGTCAACGAGGAATCTGGCGAAAAAAGCTGGTGGGATTTTGCTAACTGTTTAGGTGTCGATCCTGATTTGTTCTTCCCGGAGCGTGGAGCTAGCACTAAAGAAGCCAAAGAAGTTTGTCGCGGGTGCATTGTTAAAGAAGACTGCCTTGAGTATGCGCTGAGTCACGGTGAAAAGTTTGGTATTTGGGGTGGGATGAGCGAACGAGAAAGACGTCGCTTACGACGCCAAAGAGCTTTAGCCCGCCGTGCAGCCTCTGAGCATGCAGTATAAAAGATCGGAACTTATGCCAAGGAGATTTTAAACTTAAGCACGTACTGGTAATGTCACAGATGTGAACCTTGGCGGACCGGAACTCATTATTGTTTTGATTATCATTTTAGTTCTTTTCGGTGGAGCTAAATTACCCAAACTTGCTCGTTCTTTAGGTCAGGCACAAAAAGAATTCAGGGATGGTGTCAAGGAAGCTGAAGAATTAACCGACGAATGATATTTGGGTTCTATATCAACGCACGCCTATAGATGAACCTTGAATCAGTAGCTCTCTGCGAGCTTTTAGAATTCGACGGCGTTGACGCTCTGATGCTCCGCCCCAGACTCCGTGGTCGACGCGATTACGAAGTGCATATTCTAAACACGGTATTTTCATGTCGCATGTTGAACATATTTTTTTAGCGACCTCCACACCTTTTCCGTCACTAGGAAAAAAAAGTGATGGATTCAGATCTGCGCATTTCCCATCAGCCATCCAATAATTGGTTGCTATCTCATGAGTCATTTTTACTCCGGTATTTGCGAAAACATCTCGTTTCTATAGAGAATGACTCCTGGGTAGGAGGTTTGGTTCCATAATTTTTATTTTCTTACATAAAATTAATTCAACAATAATGAGCTACGAAATATCTTCTTGAAGTGACGGGTCGAAACGGCAGATACAGTAGAGGCGTCCCTGAGAAGGAGCACTAGTGACCAATATCGAAACTGAAGTAGTATCTGCACCTGAGACTGGTGTGCGTGTTGTGTACCTGGGACCTGTTTCTCCGCATTGGGAGATTCAAGGGTTGTTCGGGCAACAGAGCATTGTCGATGAATTCCGGAGACGAACAGTGGCTCGTTTGCAGTTGTTACCGCCGCATGATCCTCAGTTCCGACGTAACCGTGAACGAGTTAGTCGCGATGCTGAGCGGGAGAACGTGCATCTCGAATGGGATCTTGGCGTTCCTGAGTAGTAGCTACTCAAATCCGCCAACTATTTTTTATCTGCATTGATTGATTTTTGGGCGCATTTTGATTTAGTTCAGACTCTCTGGTTTCCGGCAAATTTTTTGGTAGTTAACTAAACATTGTTTCTGTCAGTCCCACCGGGACTCTAAGGTGAAGGTGTGACCGGTTCTGTGCCTGCTGATTTTGAGGAACACCGCGACCCTGATTCTCGAATGACTGATAGCAGATCGGTGCGTCCAGTTACAACTGGTTTTGCTCGTCTAGCTAGGGTTCACGTCTTGTCTGCGGCGGCTGATACTTGCACGACCATTGCCTTGGCAGGTTCACTTTTTTTCAATCTAGACCCCGCTGCGGCTCGACCGAAAGTCGCTCTGTATTTACTTTTAACCATTGCGCCGTTTACGGTTATTGGGCCGTTGATTGGCCCTCTGATTGATCGACTTCATGGTGGACGTCGCGCAATGGTCCTAGTCGCAAGTATCGGTAGAACTTTGTTAGTAGTGTTAATGATCCGTCATCTGGATTCGCTTCTGTTATTTCCTGAAGCTTTTGGAGTCTTAGTTTTAGGCAAGACCTATCACGTAGCTAAAAGCGCGATAGTGCCGGGCCTGGTTCGTGACAAAGCTGATTTAGTAGAGGCTAATTCAAAGCTAGTATTACTGAGTGGTGTGGGCTCGGCTCTAGCGGCGGGCCCAGCGCTGCTACTCAGTCTTGCTGGGTCACAGTGGGTGCTTGGTTTCGCAATAGTAATTCTTATTTTACTAATAGGTGCAGCGGCGAGATTACCAAAATCTTCAGTCGCTGTGCAGCCGATCGAAGTAAGCGAACGCAACGACTTAAGGAGTTCTCGTATCGTTTTAGCTGCTTCTGCGATGGCGGTGTTGAGAGGCATGACAGGGTTTACACTTTTCCTCGTTGCATTTTGGTTACGCGGAGATGGAGCTGCTACAGGATGGTTTGGTGCAATGGTTGCTGCTAGCGCGGCGGGTTCTCTCATAGGGGCTCTCGCTGCTCCTATCTTGAGACGTTTTGTGCAGGAAGAATATCTGTTAGGTGCAGTTCTGACTGCAGCATCGATAGTCGCTTTTATTGCAGCATTTCCGAGTGATCGAATAGCTGTTGTGTTTTATAGTTTAATGATTGGGTTTGCCGCGGGCTTAGGAAAGCTTTCGTTCGATGCGATAGTCCAAAGAGACGCACCGACTGCAAATCAGGGTAGATCGTTTGCTCAATTTGAAACCCGATTCCAATTAACCTGGGTAATCGGCGGTTTAATCCCGGTAATTGCTTCGAACGAAATTTTGCCCATGCGTGCGGGCCTAATAATTTTGGCGCTTGTGAGTGGAGGTGCTGCATTCTTGTATCTGGGTGGGTTGTGGGCACTCTCAAGAGGAAGACGAACGCCCTCTCAGTTGTTAGGTGAGAGGCTAGGGTCAGAGAGGAGATACAAGCAGGCAAAAAATCGTATCAAAAGTAACGTTGTAACAAAGTCTAAAAAACTATTCCATAGCTAAGCCTTACAAAGCACTTTCGAAACTTGCAATAGTCGCTACTACCTAAGTAGTCAATCGGGAAGCTCAATTCGGGCAAGCCAAAGACCCGGTGCAAGTAATTCGTTTGGAGTCGGAAGGTTTCGGCGTTCTGTCCAGAGTTGTTCCAAGCCATCTCGCCCTGCACGTTCTATAACTCCGTTAATGAAGAGTTGACCCTGTTCAATTAGTTCAATTCGAAGATTAACTCCAAAAAGTTTTTCTACGAAACGATCGCTTGTGTCTGTGGTAACACGTCGTCGATGGAAAACTTCGACAAGAGAGGTGTAGGAGGCGATCAGCTGCGTGCAGGATTCTTGGATCACATAGTCGGTGTATGCAACGACTACTGAGAGCAACGCTTCAAGATCAGGAACAACAGATGCTTGCTCATCGCTGCGCATTGCACCGAGGAGCGTATCTGGATCGCCAAGAGCGGATTCCAATTGAGATTGAATTTGTGAGAGATCAGATCCAGACAAATCTAGATTCTCGAATTTTTCTTGCAACGAATGAGGATTGTGATGGAACCCTTTGACGTACTTGGAAAGTAAAGACATTATTGAATCGGCGACGTGAGGGCGAGAAAGAATGCTGTGCATTGTTAATTCGTGAATAAGAACCCACAGCCTTA
>Ga0308021_10000668_pt1 | contig 15791 bp, 10 predicted proteins | sample Neamet351_FD_201296 | JGI IMG/M metagenome (GOLD analysis project Ga0308021, IMG submission 201296) | Marine microbial communities from water near the shore, Antarctic Ocean - #351 | ecosystem: Environmental > Aquatic > Marine > Unclassified | place: Southern Ocean | collected 2014-10-02
AAGCTTTCAGCTTCCTCGTTTGGACCAGGGTTCGATTCCCTGCATCTCCACAGCAAAAAGGCGAACCATCTGGTTCGCCTTTTTTGTTTACTTTATTTTAAATCAAAACTAAATAATCTGTTGTGGTATATTGATGCGACAGAATCTTGAACCAAGGGATTATAGTTAATAAATTAGTCTTTTCTCAACCGTCCCATTATCATAAACATAAAATAATAGGATTCCATTCCTATGTACTTGTTGGTCTTGCCCAAAGATATCTATCATTTTAATCAATTTTGATTCAGGAGATAAATTTTCAATCGAATTTACCGATACATCTTCACAAAGACTTGTTATTTCAATTTCTGAATTACAGCCATTGGAATTACTATTAATATTTGAGGGACCGATATTTTCAGTTAAATACTGACAAAAATTATCTAAAGAACAATAGTTAAGAGAGAGACAATTAGATAATGTCAGGTCCAAGATACTATTAGCGTCAATATTCTCTAGTCCTGATAAGCTTTCAAGGCTCTCGTTATATCTAATTTTAATCAGTCCATTTAAACCTGTTATAGCAGCTAAGCCTTCTAGACTCTCCAATGCAATATTATTCTGACAATAAATACTTCCATTTAAACTATTCAAATTTGATAAGGCATTTAATTCTAAAAGTACAGGGTTATCATCAATTTTCAAATCACCTACTATAGTTTTTAAGGAGTTCAATCCTTCTAAAGAACTCATTGAATCATTATCCCTAATTACTAAGTTCCCACCTATATAATTTAGAGATTCAAATCCCTGTAAATTTTGTAAGGATATAGCTTCATCAATGGCTAAGCTACCTATTAATGATTCAATATTTTCGAAGCCTATTAAATCAACCAAAACATTACATTCAGTTATAGATAAACCTCCTAAATAAGTTAAATCACCTAAACCAATAGTACTAATTAAATCACTGCATTCACTAAGGCTTAAAATCCCTCCTATATAGTAAAGATTATTTAGTCCTTGTAAATTAACCAAATCAGAATGAGGTTCGTCGATATGCACACCACCTGAAACATAAGTCAAATTTGCTAATCCTGCGAATGATGTGATCTCACATTCATTACAGATAATGTTACCATCTATAGAATCTAACTCTAAAAGAGCAGGGTAATTAGTTAAATCACCACCGTCATATGGAAGACGTAGAGAGCTAGGAAGCTTTGAACACTGAGGGTATTCAGCAACAAATTCGAGGATGTCAGAACAATAATAATAACTAGGAAAGTCAGTTTGAGGACAAACTTGTGCCATCAAATTGGACACAGTAAGATAAATAAGGGTTAAAAAAAAATATAATTTTTTTTTCATAGCATAAGAGGTTTTAAATTTCGATTTATGTCAAATTTCATACCAATAATTAAAGATTTATAGTAAATTCTGAGTTGCTTGTTTGAGATTAATGGACCAAATATTACATTTAATTTAATAATTAGACGATTACTGAATAATGGATTTGTAAGTGTTCTGAAGAAGCTCAATCTCATACTATATAAATTACGTAAACAAGAGAAATAATTGCCCGGAATTCACTTTTGATATTATAGTAAGATGGATTAATGCTAAACAAAAGTATACAAAGAACGAGATGTTAATATGTAATGTTAAATAAAAGGTAAATAGGATTCTTTTAAATGTGTAAATATAGCCTGCTTTCTTTACGATTAGTAGCTACATTGCTAAATTATAATGTTATAATAATTGCTTTTTTAGACAATAACGATGTTTTGGTGTGATTATTGAAGTTCTATTATTGTTGAACAATTACTCATATAAGTTAAACAGTATATTGTTTAGATTTAAAATGACGTAATGTTGAAGTACATAAAATTAAAAAAAATTAAACCACCTCAGCTATGAAATTTTCTACCCTCATTTTAGGATTACAATTATCTCTATCTGCTTTTGCTTCGTCTTCAGAATGTGATTTGAACTTTAATTATACCAACACTGGTTCTAACATGACTTTTGCCTTACCTAATTCCTCGATTGAATCGATTGAAGAATTAGGAGCTGGTACTTTAGGCGCCTTTTTCTTCAATAATCAAGAAAACTTGATTTGCGCTGGCTCAAGTAGCATTAATGGTATGGAAACTGCTTTCCCAATTATGGGAGACGATTTAACTACAGAAGATATAGATGGTTATTTAATAAACCAAGAATTAAATTTAATATTTACTACTGAATATGGAACTCAATATAAACTAACAGCTTCTCCTAGTCAAGCGTATGAAATTAATGGAATTTACTACGTAGATTCTTTTTCATATGAATTGATTGAATGTGGAAACGAAATCTTTGGATGTTTGGATAGTGAAGCTAATAATTATAACTCTGATGCAAACACAGACAACGGATCTTGTATCTATGATATAGCAGGGTGTACAGGTGTTGGTTCTTGCAATTACAATGAAGATGCCTTGATAGACGACGGTTCTTGCGTTTATGCGTCAAGTATTGATTCATACAACATTCCTGTTTCACCTGCAAATTGGGGAGGAGACATAGAAGACATTAACAACGCTGCAATTGCATTGATCGATGAATCTAATGATCTAGGTTGTAATTTGATAGATTTTGATTTAGATGGTGCCATTGCACTTATTAAAAGAGGAGAATGTCAATTTAGTCAGAAAGCATTAAACGCTCAAAATGCTGGAGCTTCTGCCGTGATAATTTTCAACAGCAGTCCTGGGAATTTATCAATGGCTGGTGGTAATTACGCTAATGAAGTTCAAATACCTGTCTACTCAATGGAAGGAAGCTATGGAGTAGAAGTTGCTTCTTTCATAACTAGTACAAACGAATCTTATACATCTCATCTACAAGAACATACTTTAACAATAACAACTGCTGCTTTTGACTGCGATGGGAATTGTGCTAATGATGAAGACCAAGACGGAATTTGTGATGAACTAGAGATAGAAGGTTGTATAGACTCTCAAGCATGTAACTTTAATCCAGAAGCTAGCAACAACAGCTCTTGTATTTATCCGGAAGAAGGCTACAATTGTGCTGGAAACTGTAACGAAGACTCAGATAACGATGGAATATGTGATGATGAGAGTTGCTTAAGTTTAAGCTACAACTATTCCAACACTGGTTCTAACATGACTTTTGCCTTACCTAATTCCTCGATTGAATCGATTGAAGAATTAGGAGCTGGTACTTTAGGCGCCTTTTTCTTCAATAATCAAGAAAACTTGATTTGCGCTGGCTCAAGTAGCATTAATGGTATGGAAACTGCTTTCCCAATTATGGGAGACGATTTAACTACAGAAGATATAGATGGTTATTTAATAAACCAAGAATTAAATTTAATATTTACTACTGAATATGGAACTCAATATAAACTAACAGCTTCTCCTAGTCAAGCGTATGAAATTAATGGAATTTACTACGTAGATTCTTTTTCATATGAATTGATTGAATGTGGAAACGAAATCTTTGGATGTTTGGATAGTGAAGCTAATAATTATAACTCTGATGCAAACATAGAAGATAACTCTTGTACTTACGATGTATATGGTTGTTTAGATAGTGAGGCTAATAATTATAACTCTGATGCAAACCTAGAGGATAATTCTTGTACTTACGATGTATATGGTTGTTTAGATAGTGAGGCTAATAATTATAACTCTGATGCAAACCTAGAGGATAATTCTTGTACTTACGATGTATATGGTTGTTTAGATAGTGAGGCTAATAATTATAACTCTGATGCAAACCTAGAGGATAATTCTTGTACTTACGATGTATATGGTTGTTTGGATAGTGAGGCTAATAACTATAACTCTGATGCAAACATAGAGGACAATTCCTGTGCTTATGAAGAGGGGAACTGCGGTTGCTTAGATCCTAATTATACTGAATATTATACGCAGGGGTATATAGCAGAATGCGAAAATGGATCTTGTGCTATTCCAGTTCAATCAAACGGTATTACATATGAGAACTTTAATTCACCATTGAATACGGGTAGTAACTCAATAATAGGATTTAATTTAATGAATATTTACATACCTGAAGGTACAATAGTGGGAGCATTTTATGATTTAAACAATGACGGACAAATTAGTGGAACCCCATCTATAAATTCGATGAACGGGATCTATTTTGAATGTGTAGGGCTTTCTAACTACCAAAATAGCTTCTTTACATTAGCAATTTGGGCAGACGATTCATTTTCTATTGAATTAGATGGAGTTCCTTCAGGTGCAGATAATATTTTACTGGCTTTATTATTACCAGACCAGACAGTCGTCTCATTCGATATTTCACCAGAAACTTTTGTATTCACAGTAAATGACTTAATTGCTGTGAACACAATAAACTTAGAAATTAGCATAAATGGGTGTACAAATCCAGCATACTGTAACTATAACAATAACGCTGAATTAGACGACGGTTCTTGTGCAGGTTTCTATGGTTGTACGGAAGAGATTTATGTAAATTACAACTCGGATGCTACTTGTCATAATCAAGAACTTTGTGCAGATACTTGGCAAGATAATTTATTGGACATGGAAGATGCATATGAAGATGTATTAGCTTCTATGGATTCAGCTATTACTGCCAATGAATATTTAAGTTCTGCTTTAGATAACCAAACAGAAATTACTCTAGATATTGAGAATGAAATGACTAATATGGCTTTGAGCATAGAACAAGCAAATGCAAACATTGCAAACCTAATATCTCAACTCACAGAAGCAGAAGTTAACAATGATAATTTACAAATCATCAATAATGCCATAGAACAAGAAACCAGTATTTTAAATTCTTTATTAGACAATGCAAGCTTAACCATTATAGAGATGAACAGTTCTATGGAAAACTTAAATACTGATAACCAAGCGATGCAAATAGGAATGGCTAGCTTAGAAAATACAATGAATGAAATGAACAGCATGATGGATACATTAATGATTGAAAATGAAACTTTAATGGCTCCAATAAACATCGACTTAATCTCAGGTTGGAACATTATAGGATATACGCTAAGATCAGCTCAAGATGCAGTAATAAGTTTCGATAATGTAATTGAAAATATTTCTGTAGTTAAAAATAATACTGGTGAGGTATACTGGCCAGAATTCGGATTCAACGGTATTGGAGATCTACTTCCAGGTCAAGGGTATCAGGTCTTGACATTTAATGAACACAACGGATTCAATTTTGAGGATATGGATGGCTTGCGTAGAAATATATATCCTACAATTCCTCAATGGGCTATAGATATGGAAGCTGCTGTACATCCAAACGATGTAAGAAGTCTGGTTCGTATAGTAAATACATTAGGACAAGAAGTAGTTCCTGAAAATCAATTCAAAGGCAATATTCTTTATTACTTGTTCAATGATGGTTCAGTAGAGAAAAAAGTAAATTAAGCTTTTAAAGCTGAAAAAATTAATCGTTTTTTAAAAATAAATTTCAATTGACTTATATGGTTCTGTTAAATAAAACAAAAATTCATTAATTTTTGTTTTATTTAACAGATTTACATACTTATTATATTGTGTTTAAATTATTGATAGCTAGTAATTTATATAACAAACGAACAAAATAATTAATACGAGAGAACATTAAAATTTACACATGAGAAATTATATTATTATTGGCGGTTCATCAGGGATTGGTAAAGAATTAGTAAATTTATTAGAAATAGAGGGAGTTAAGGTATTTTCGACTTACAATAATAACGAAGTTGAAGATCGCGCTAATATCAAGTATATAAAATTTGATGTAAAAAAAGACACACTTAAACTTGAGGATTTACCTGAACAAATTCATGGTTTAGCATATTGCCCTGGAAGCATTAACTTAAAACCATTCCATCGCTTTACAGATGAAGATTTTATTGAAGATTTTAAATTGCAAGTTTTAGGTGCAACTAAAATCATAAAAGATCTATTACCGAAAATAAAAAAAAGTAAAGATGCATCAATTGTATTGTTTTCTACAATTGCTGTACAAAGCGGATTTAGCTTTCACTCTCAAGTTGCAATTTCTAAAGGAGCGATTGAAGGATTAACTAGATCTTTGGCTGCAGAACTTGCACCAACAATAAGAGTAAATGCAATAGCACCATCTTTAACAAATACAAATTTGGCTTCCAAATTTTTGAACACTCCAGAAAAGTTTAGTCTTCAATCTAATAATAATCCATTAAATAAAGTTGGAGAAGCAAAAGATGTTGCTGAAGCAGCATTATATTTGTTATTAGAAAAATCATCATGGGTAACAGGTCAAGTACTTCATATTGATGGTGGATTTTCAAAAATTAAACAATAGCATAAAATAGGTACCAACTTCATAATTACTATTTCATTTAAATATTCTGATTAGTTTAATCAATAATTTAGTTACAGACTTCACACTGAGAAGGTTATTAAATAGTTTGATATTGAAGTTTATTTTGTCTAATTTATTGGGAAATCATCGAAATTTAAGAGGCTATAGGTAAACAATTTGGCATGATATATGATAAATTCTTTAAAAAATGAATATACATGAAAACTATTTTCACCACCCTTCTAGGGTTTTTATGCTTTTCAGCATTAGCTCAGATTGACAACTGTTGTATTAATCCAGATTGGATTGAACCAGAAGCGATGTGTATTGCAGTTTATGACCCAGTGATTGGTTGTGATGGTATAACTTATGGAAACGCTTGTATCGCTTCAAGTTCAGGAGTAACTTCTTATACTAATCAATCTGAAATAATAAGCACAATCGATTGGGATTGCAATCAATCAAACGCTTTGTGTACTTCTTGGGATGGAATAGAAATTTTTGAACCAGGAATGTGGGTGAACCCAAACAATCCTTGCGATATGGGCGAATGTTCTCCAACTGGAGAATTTTTTGGCATCGCCATAGACTGTGCAGAATGGATGGGCATCCCTTGCAATGGAGAATGGGTATTAGAAGATGGAGACTGTTGTGCAACTTGTATTGAAAGTCTGGCTTTGTGTACTTCCTTGACAGGTGTCGAAATTTTTGAAGCAGGTTTTTGGACGAATCCTAACGATCCTTGTGATATGGGTGAATGTACAGCTAATGGAGGGTTTTACGGCGTTGCTATAGATTGTTTAGAAGGCGTTATTCCTTGTGATGGAGAATGGATTACTGCAGAAGGTGACTGTTGCTCTACATGCATAGAAACACCACCATTAAACTGTGAAGATATATCTATTACACTTACTAATGGTTGGAACATGATTGGATTTGGCTGTGCAGAAAATACAGATGCAATAATTGCTTTTAATTCTATTGTAAATAAGATTGTTATTGTAAAAGATGGTATTGGTAATGCTTATTTACCAGACTGGGAATTTAACGGCATAGGAGACCTCGAAAGAGGCTATGGATATTTAATAAAAGTATCCGAAGAAATTACCAACTACAATATTTGTGAATAATAAAACGGCCACTTAAGAGTGGCTTTTTTTTATTAATTTCATCTCTCATATTTGTAACTTAGACAAAAAAAAGTACTACAGTTATTTTGGGCTTAGCTCAAGCTCTTAAAAATTATTGATTAAGGCTTTAAAGCATTTATTTCTTCCCACTTTACCCCATCAGCGTTATAAATTTGAGATTCAAAACTTAGTGAAGAATCAAATAATTTTTTAACTGAAATTGGCCTGACCATATTAACCAGGGTATTGTTAACATTAAATACTTGATAAAAGGCAGTATTAAACTGATGGTTTTTCTTAAATAATTTTTTCTTTTCAATCTCAATATACAGTTCAATTTCAATAAAATCTAGGAACCATACCTCATTTATGTTTCGGTAGATTCTAGTGGATTTTATTTTCGGGTTTGTAAGTCCAAATCCTGCAAAAAAGAGAATCGGTTTAACCTTTAATGGAATCTTAATACTACCCTCGTAGCTAACCGATACTATAGCATAAGTACTTCGATCAATAAGAACTTCTCCTGAGATTTCTATATAGTTAATAGGTTTTAAGCTTTTAAATGTAATAGAATGGTATCCAGGGATTTCTTTTGCACTAAAGCTGTACTCGAAGTTTTTAAAATTTAAACTATATAGAAAGAGGTCTTTATTTTTTGCATTATGGCGAGCATTCAGTTCCTGTAATAATTGAGTAGAATTTAATTACGGATTCACTAATAAACTAAAGCCAAGATTCTTAAATCTTATTCAAGCACTATAGCAGCCTGAACTATTTAAAATCTAATTTATTTTATGTTTCTAGCTTTATATAATAAGTCTATTTTAGGTTGATTTTGTAAAAAATTATAAGCATACTCTCAAATTAAATCAAAACAGTATGTTTATAGTTTGAGTTCATACAGTTATCAATCGAAAAAATGTTACTTTAGTGTTTATATAAAAAAAATACTCATAAGTTCAACCTTAAAAAAATGAAACTTAGATTAATAATTAAGGACTTAATTTGTTTAATGATTTTAACTTCTTGTATGGCACCAAAAGTAATGTTCCAATTCAACCAAAACTCAGAAACAAATAAATGGATAGTAGTAGATGATGATGTGATGGGGGGGGAATCATTAAGTACTTTTAAATTGAACACTGATGGTTACGGTGTTTTTGGAGGTTCAATATCTTTAGAGAATAATGGAGGTTTCTGCTCTGTTCGTTATGGTTTCGAAAAAGTACAGTTGAAAAGAAATAGTAAGATTAGAATTAAACTACTTGGTGACGGTAAAGACTATCAATTTAGAATTAAATCAAATTCAGGAGACTATTATTCATATATAACTTCTTTCACAACTACTGGAGAATGGCAAGAAATTGAAATATACCTAAAAGATATGTATCCATCTTTCAGAGGTAGAAGATTAGATAAACCAAATTTCTCGGATGTCTATTTTGAAGAAATTACATTTTTAATAGGTAACAAAAAGAAGGAAGACTTTAAACTCATGATTGATAGAATTGAATTAAGATGAAAAGATTAATAATTGGAAAGAGAAATCATTGAGGGATAAATCAAATTCAGATTAAATTAAACTCACAATTTTCTTATACTTGAATGATAATCCACACGTAATGAACAAGATACTTTATATCCTTCTTATAAGTTTTAGCTTTTCTGCTATAGCTCAAACAACTTTGAAAGAAAAAATAGTTATGAATAAAGAAAACGTATGGAAGAAACAACTTAGTTCGGAAGCCTATCGAGTTCTTAGAGAAAAAGGAACAGAACCTAGATATTCAGGAGTGTATAATCTTCATTTTGAAAAAGGTCATTATAACTGTAAAGGTTGTGGAGAAAAGCTGTTTGATTCAACAACCAAATTTGAATCTTCATGTGGCTGGCCATCTTTTGATAATGCAATAGAAGGTAAGATTATTGAAAACAAGGATTTTTCTGCTGGTATGGTTCGAACTGAAATTATATGTTCTACATGTAAAGGCCATTTAGGACACCTATTTAATGATGGTCCGTCGGAAACGGGTTTGAGATATTGTGTTAACTCTATAACTTTAGATTTTATAGAAGATGAAACTAAATAACCCATTGCTACTCGTAATGTTTTATTGATAGTATCCTTTTTCTTTACATTCGAATTTCTAATATACTCGAAATGAAAAAAATACTATAGATATTACTATTAGTTCCTATATATAGTTTTGGATATGCATATTCTCTCTGTGAATATACTACAGAGTATATTTTTGATCATTATTTTCTTGGTGGATGTCCTTTACGGAGTCAATCTTAGCTACAAATACAACTCTTTTAGCGCTGTGTGTGAAGTGAGTTGAACAACTAAATTATATTAAAAGTTAAATTAAGCAAAACATGAGTTTTTTAAATGCAGAATGGAGAAAATTAGCGATTGCAAATTATATAATTGACCCAAGTATTATCAAAAAATATGTTCCAGCAGGAACAGAACTAGATTTATGGGAAGACAAATGTTACATCAGCTTGATTGGATTTATGTTTTTAAACACTAAATTATTTGGCGTAAAGATTCCATTTCATACTAATTTTGAAGAAGTAAACCTACGGTTCTATGTCAAGCGTTTTGAAAATAACACGTGGAAACGGGGAGTTGTTTTTATTAAAGAGATTGTTCCAAAACCTGCACTATCATATATTGCAAATAAGATTTACAAGGAACACTATCAAACACTTCGAATGGAACATCAGTGGGAAGAAAATAATTTAAATAGAACAGTATTGTATCGATGGAAGATGAATAAAATTTGGCACTCGTTCAAGGTTACTGCAGCATTAAATGCTTTAGATATAATAGAAAATAGTGAAACTGAATTTATCACTGAACATTATTGGGGCTATGCAAAAGTGAATAATTCTGTAACCAATGAATACGAAGTTATTCATCAAAAATGGAAACACTACCCTGTATACCATTCAGATATAAACGTTGATTTTGGCGCTGTTTATGGAAAAGAATTTAAATTTATTAATACTCTTAATCCTGACTCAGTAATACTTGCAGAAGGTTCTGAGATAACTGTTGAACACAAAACTAGGTTGTCGTTCGAACTGCAAAAAAAAACTGAATAGAATCTTTTGGAGCTTAAAAAATACTCCAGATAGGAGTTGTTTAAAGTAAAGCAAAATATATTAGCTTCAATTAATAATGTAAAAGTAAAAACATGCGAATTTCCATTCGACCTAGATTTTATTATTAAGAAAGAGCATCTGTGTCAAAATACTTTTTTTGTGCCAGGTACTTAGGCAATTACTTATAATAAAAATGTTATTTACATTGGATCATATAGTTAAAATGAGACAGTTAATGTTATAATAAATTGCTGAAAAAAACATATAGTGACTATAACAAACAGGGGTTATTGGATTAGATTTACTGTAAAAACTAAAAGATCTAAAATCCCAATTAAATATCAATAACACTTTGACAGAGATGAAAAATTTAAATACCTGGGAACTGAATTGTTACAACTATTGTAAGATTAATTTCTGTGGAATCACGGTCTAAATACATCTCCAGAATCAATTATTACCCTTCCTTTTCTCTAATGTTTCAATAAGATTTATGAGCCCACAAAGCAGTGTTAAATCGGTAAAATAGAAGTTCGATGTATCACCCTGCATCTCCACAGCAAAAAGGCGAACCATCTGGTTCGCCTTTTTTGTTTACTGTACCTTTGTTGTAAAATAGTTTGACCATATAAAATTATTGCTAGCCATAATCCAGTGTACTGCAAAGGCAGTCCAAATAGTTTCTGTTTGCGCTGTAATAAGGCATAGTATTATACCCAGTGGTATGGATCCTAAAGTTTCCTTTTTTCCTTTATATAGATGTGCGCCTGCATATAAAATAGTATTTATAAATACTGCAGGATATAAACCTACAAATGGAAGTAAGCCTAGAAAGAGTATTCCTCTAAAAAGAAATTCGTATCCTAAAAGGTAGAGTCCCCAACTAAGTATGTTTGTTGAGTATTCTCTAAGATTCCACCTAACCATTCGTACCTGTGGATACATTGCTAGATGTTCTTTTCCTTTCGCATTTATAGCTCCTAGAGGAATGAGTATAGTTGCGAGAATTAAGGTGTATTTAGTATCTATATTAGTCCAAATAAAGTCTATTTCCCAAAAGTAAACATCAAAGATGTAGATGTACACTAATGGTAAAATAGCCATACATACAAAAGCAATAAGACGGCTTAATTGAATCCAATAAAACGAAGATTTTGTTACAGAGAATTTCGCGCAGATTAGCTGCTTAACTCGAGCATCTTTTAAAAAATAGAAATAACATAAATACCCAATAATTCCAATGAATAATGGACTAGATTCAAATAGAGAGAACTTCAAGTTTAATTAAAGTGTTTGGTTATTTTTTCGCTTAATGGTTTTGTGATAGAGTAGTAGTAGTCTACAAACTCCCCTTTAGGACTTACTAAGTATTTTTGGAAATTCCATTTTACAGAGCTATTAGATTTATTGTTTTCTGCTTTTGTAGTTAACCATTTGTAAATAGTATGTTGTTTTTCTCCTTTAACAGAGATCTTTTCTGAAAGAGGGAAACTTACTCCATAACGCACTTTACAAAAACTTTGTATTTCTTCTGAACCACCAGGTTCTTGTCCACCAAATTGATCACAAGGAAGTCCTAGTACTACTAAGTTTTCTTTGTACTGTTCAGCTAGTTTTTCCAATCCTTCGTACTGAGGGGTAAACCCGCACTCTGAAGCTACGTTTACAAACAGTATATATTTCCCTTCAAATGATTTTAAAGAAACAGTCTTACCTTCAATTGAGGTATAGCTTAAATCGTAGATTGAAGTTTGTGCTTGAGCAGAACTCTTTGAGAAGAATGAGAAGAAAGCCATAATCAGTATTTTAAGTAAATGTTTTTTCATACTCAAATGTACAAAAAAAGCCCTCGAATAATCGAGGGCTTTTTATTAAATCTGCGATCTTAAATCGCTTACTATATCTTGTATATTTAAGTTGAGTTTAAATCTAATTAACGATTGGTATTTCTCATATGCTGGAACATCAGTCAAGTGTAAAGGGAAATAGATTTCTAGCCTTTTAGGAATAATAGAAAGCATTAAACCCGTATCTATAAAATTCGTACTCTCACCATCAGACTTTAAAGTAGCAATATTAAAGTACCCTTTTATTTTTTCTGTAAGAGGGATTTGTAGGTTAGCACTTAATAGCAATTCATTTGCTTTATGCTGATCTCCTATTACAAAACTACCATCTGTATTTGTAATTTGTTTAGAGAATAGAGCATCTCTTCCAGCTTGATCTAGTATTCCTAGTTCATATAAATAGTCATTCTGCTGTACTAATCCAATATGGTAGTCCTTGTTTTCTGTTTCTTTTAAGAATGCTCCCCCAAATAATCGAAGGTCATAAGTCCCTCTCTTTTCTGTTTTTAACGAATACTTATTTTCTACAGTAAGCTTTGTAAACTCCTCAGAAAATTGAAGCCTTGTAGTTAAGTCAACCGTTTTTAAAGTATGCTTGTATTTGTATTGATGTGTAATGTCTGAAATGGTATACTCGCTATTGTTTGTTTTAACAATATGATTCGTTCTTATATTTAGTTGATGACTATGCGCAGAGCTTCCAGGATTCTTTTTAAAGTCGATCTGTATGTTTGCACCTAGTTTAGTATAGGTGTCTGCTCTGTCGTAATGAAAACGATCTACTGTACCATTTACTCTAATAGATCTAAATAGTCTTGAATTTGGTAGGTGAGTATAGCTTAGTAGAGATTTCCCTACCAATGTATTAGAACCTGTACTATAAGCAGGAGTAAGGTTGTAAGTAAATGGTCTTTTTAAAATTTGTTTATTATGTATACTTAGACCCAAAATAGTTTTATCCGCAAAATTAAAGTTTGCATACGGACTTATAAATAGTTGAGTTTTAGAAGGTTCTTCTAAACTCCATAATAAGTCAATGTCTATAGGCTCTATTTTTGGAAATATAGATTTACTGTTGTAGAAGTTATTCTGACGATTTATTTCTGGAATGCAATGTGTAGCATCAATCAAAAAGGATTCATAATTTACACCTTTAATTTTAAGGCTGGTTGTAGATTCAAATCCCTCTGTCCATAATGTGGTACTAGTACCCTCTTTAGTACGTGCAGTAATCGAAACAGGTCCGTTAATAGCTCCTTTGTTCGTTAGTTTAACTTCAACATGATCTTCGTGACTGTGAACTTTAGCAATTTTGTAGTCAATTTTCTTATTCGTATTTATTAGATCCTCAAAAAACCAAGTCAAATCTTTGTTTGTAGCTTCCTCTAAAGTTGTCTTAATATCAGAAGGTTGTGGATGCTTATATTTCCATTTCTGAAAATAGCTATGCATTGCTTTGTCCATTTCATCTTCTCCTAAATACGCTTGTAGGTATTCAAAAGCCAAAGCTGTTTTTGTATAGACCATTAATCCATAGTTGGTAGGCGTATGGTCAGATGAATGTAACCCACAAGCCTGGTCCAATCCTTCTCTCGCATTTAGTAAATACTGTAAGTAGTTTTCTTCGCGGTGTTTGTATTCTTTTAATCCAGCTAGTTTACCAAGTTTAGAATTTATGATTTTTTCCGGAACCATTGAAGTTGCTGGGTACTTTGTTTTTATATATCTGTATTCATTAAAGGAATTTATCCCTTCGTCCATCCATGGGTATCTACGTTCGTTAGACCCTAAAATTCCGAAAAACCAATTATGTCCTACTTCGTGTACAATAACCGTTTCTAAAGAACGTGCAGTGCTTACCGATCCAATAACGGTTACGTTAGGGTATTCCATTCCTCCTCCAGCAGTTAATGCTCCATCTACTGCTGTACATTGATTGTAAGGGTAATCGCCATTCCACTTAGAATAGTAGAACAATCCATCGTTTATGTATTCTATTGCATCATTCCATAAATCGGCATGTCTGTTGGTAAACATTGCCCATGTTTTTACTTTTCTACCTGTATTAGGTAGTGTTACTTCACCTGATAAAACATTAAATCGCTTGTCTGCAAACCAGGCGAAATCGTGTACATTATTTTGGGTGTATCGAATTGTTTTTAGACTTTTAGCGCTTTCAGGGAATTTAACATCTACCTCTGTTGTATCAGAAGCTCTGGTAACTTGAATTATTCCTTTTCTTGTTTTTACTGTGTCTCCCTTTACTGAGGGTTTGAAATTTTGTAATCCGACCACCGCCAAACTATCGAGCCATGCAATTTCTGTCGGATTTTGTAAATCTCCAGTAGCACCAACTACATAATTTTCGGGTAGTGTAATACTCACATCGTAAGAACCGTATTCAGAATAGAACTCACCTTGAGATAAATAGTTTAGTGGATGCCATCCTTCATGGTCAAATACTGCAGGTTTAGGATACCATTGTGTCATTTGATAAGACTCACCCAAATGTCCTAAACGGGAATAAACACCTAATGGAATTTGAACATGAAATGGCGTGCTAATTTGAATTGTTCCACCCGCTTTTAACGGACTGTTAAGAACAAGAATAGCAATATCATCATTGCTGTTCCAATAGTTCCAATCAACTTTTTCACCATCTACTTTAAAGTCTAATTGGTCTATAAATCCACGATCATTTTCCTCGCCATATTGAAAGTTTGTTTGACCACTTTTAAGTATCTGCTGAGCTAATTTTGTTTCTTTATGCTTATAGGCATTAGGCCATAAGTGAAAGAATAGTGTGTCTAAAGTAGTTTTAGAATTATTGTGGTATTCTATTTCTTGGAAAGCGCTAATCTCATGATTTTCATCATTTAGAAAAACTTCCATTGTGTAGTTTACTTCTTGCTGAAAATAATCTTGGGCATAAGTAGCACCTACAAAGAGGCTGCAAATAAGTAGTATATTTTTCTTCATTATGATTTGTCTAGTTTATTTTTTTATAGTTTTTCATTTGTTTGGTAGGTTCTATTATGGAGTAGTCTTTCCATAAATCTTCATCAAACTGATCTACATAGATTATGTTACTAATTTCATCTTGTTTAACCTTATTGAAGACCTCATTGTTTATTTTGTTTTCTTCAAGAATGAGTATTTCAATTGATGATTCTGATGAGACACTAACATTTATTCCTACTTTAATTTGTTCTAGTTTTTGATCAAAAAGAAATCGTTCTTTTTTCTTTAGAAAAGACACGGTTCTATCAAAGCTAAAAACAAGTCCTTTTATCCTAGAACAATATTTTAGCTTGTAGAGGTTGTCACTTTTCTCAAAATAGAGGGATGTTTTAAATTTGTTTTCGGT
>Ga0308021_10000669_pt1 | contig 15772 bp, 8 predicted proteins | sample Neamet351_FD_201296 | JGI IMG/M metagenome (GOLD analysis project Ga0308021, IMG submission 201296) | Marine microbial communities from water near the shore, Antarctic Ocean - #351 | ecosystem: Environmental > Aquatic > Marine > Unclassified | place: Southern Ocean | collected 2014-10-02
ACCAATACGGTCAATGGAGGAGTTTCCAGCACCTGATACACAAGCATCAGCCCCATCAGAAAGCATCCATGACTCATCAGGATCTGAGATCCCGTCGCCATCTGTATCAGCGCAACCGTATCGGTCAATGCTCGAGGTATCTCGAACCGTTGGACAATCATCTGGGGTAAGGCCAATGGGGTTCTCTCCATAGCCATCACCATCTGCATCTGCCCATTGAGTCGGTTCATTTGGGAAAGCATCGCCACCCATGTCGAAGCCCCATGAAATATCTGGGTTTGAGTAACCATCACCGTCGGAATCGATACAACCGAACCGGTCGAGGGTGGAATTGCCTGGGATAGAAGGGCAAGCATCTGCTTGATTGCCTGATGCGTTATCACCGAATCCATCCATGTCTGCATCCTCCCATTGTGTCGCATCGTTCATGAAGGCATCCATTACGTCGTACCAGCCATCTGCATCTGCATCTGGGCAACCGAGTGTATCAGCTCTCCATGAGGTCCCTGAACGGGTCGGACAAGCATCTTGCGTGGTGGCATCAACAACCATCTCACCTGGCCAAGAAGATTTACGGTCTGTCCATGTGGAATTCGCCCAGTTATCTCCAAATCCGTCGCCATCAAAGTCAGACCATTGAGTCGAATCATTTGGGAACGAATCTGCACCGTCTTCAATATACCAATCTGAATCTGCATTCGAGTAGCCATCTTCATCTGCATCAAAACAGCCTAAGCGGTCAAGAGTGGAACTACCTGGAACAGTAAGACATTCATCGGGAGTGACACCTTCAGAGTTATCTCCAAAGCCATCGGAGTCGATATCCATCCATTGAGTGAATTCATTGGGGAATGCATCATCAGCATTCGACCAGCCGTCTCCATCGTTGTCGGGACAGGCGTTTTTACCACCAAGAGTCGAATTACCGGCTTCACTGGGGCAATCATCGGTCGTGTCGGACCATCCATCACCATCGGTATCCAGACAACCAGTTGTCCCTTCTGTCGAAGTACCTGCAAAGGTTGGACAATCATCATTGACATCGTCGAATGAATCTGCATCGTCATCAACGTCTTCATCACTGTCGCGGCATCCATCACCGTCGATATCATTGGTTGCAGTGTCAGAAATCCAGGTTGGGCGCGGTGGGCTGTAAGAAGTGTAAGGGCAAAGGTCATTCACATCGAGGACTTGATCGTTATCATCATCAGAGTCTTCGGCATCATCTTTACAACCGTCATTATCCCAATCTGTCGAAGCAGATGGGTTGTCGAGGTCTTGCATACTGGTCCAATTGAATTCACTGTTACGAGGGCAAAGATCGGGATAATTATCTGTCAAGCCATCATTGTCATCATCGGAATCACAAGCATCGCCACTGGAATCACCATCTGTATCAACTTGTCCAGGATTAGAAACATTTGGACAATTATCATCAACATCAACAATACTATCACCATCCGAATCCTTCAGCGCAGAGGGGTCAAACACCCAAACATAGGCATCTCTACCACCACTCGAAGTCAAGGTTGTTCCATCATGGGTCATCGAGCCTGAGTAAGACCCAGTAACACCGATGTAATCACTCATGTTCACGCTCATGCTCCAGACATAGTCATACTGTGAACCACCAATTTTTTCAGTCCAATCAAGTGTTCCAGATGATGAAAGTCCAACCACATAGCCGTCATGGTTTGAAGGAACCATGGTCGTTGAACCTGCGGTAAAGGCTGAGGTGAAATAGCCACTAAAGATGACAAGACCAGTTGAAGTTACTCCAAGGTCCATCGGCTGATCCGCTCCACTTGTGCCTGAAACGAATGACCAACCGCCACTCTGCGCTTCTTTAGCAACAAAGACATCGTTGCCTCCGTACGTTGCTGTTGCAGACCAACCATTACCTGAGATGGTCCCACCGAAAGAACCGGAAAAATAGGTATTACCCGATGAATCAATATTGAGATTTGTTACAATAGTCTGTTGATTACTCGCACCAATCCCCTTGAGATTGAGAACTCCGCCATTGGCATCTAATTCGACAATCACCGCATCAAGAGTTCCGATTGCAATATAACTCGAAGTACCCCAGAGAGTAAATCCATCGGAGATTGTTGCTAATTTGATCGTTGGATTGGCAGACTGTGAGATTGCAATATCAAACACTTGGTTTGCACCAATACCGCCACCGCTAACGACCCAATCGAGCATACCGTTTCTTCCATCGAATTTGGCGACATAAATTTGTGCGTTTGACACATTGAGGATTGTGCCACCAAAGTCAGTTTCACCTTGGAATTCACCAGAGACGAAGATATCACCGAAGGAATCAATTTGAGCAACACTCGTCAAACTGTATTCACCTGAACCATTGACTAAAGTGGTGAAACCGTTTGCCCACATCCAGTTGCCCATGGGGTCTGCTTTCGCCATGAAACCTTCAAAATGATAGCCCGAATTCGTGTTCGTGATAATGCTTGCAGGGTTGCCTCCTCCCCCATTAAATGAAATCTCACCATAAAAATATCCTGTCACCAGAATTTCGCCTGTAGCCTCGACTTCAACATCGGTGAGGAAGGAGAGTCCACCGGCTCCGAAACTATGATCTGCTCCGAAGACAGATTGCCAAGTACCGGCACCATCAACTATAGCTAAGAAAAACTCTCCATATGATGCACCATACGGAGAAGTTGGTTGAAGTGTTTGAGTTCCAAAGGTCAACGTAGTATTGTATTCAGAACCAATAATCCAACCACCATTTGGGTTCGCTTCAATATGCTCTGGGTCAATACTTTGAGTCGATGAGCCACCGGCGGAAATAAATGAATTCGAAGAAGCACGGGCAGAAGAAAACTGAAGCCGTTCAGAACCGATGTCATCAAGTTCCATTGGAGTTTGAGTTGGATGCTCAAGAACAATGACTGATGAGAGCATTAAGAAGGTAATCAAAACTGCAGGAAGTGTTGCAATCAATGGGCGCATAGCACGACCACATGGACTACCAACATCAAACCTTTGCTTTCATGTTGCCAAGTGGATTGGCAACAGAAACTGTAAAGCTTCACTCAAGGTTTGTCTCGAGTTGAAGTAAATCACTCTCGCCAGCATCAATGATACTGATGGTAGAAACCGAAAATGGTTTACTGCAAGCAATTCCAAGTTCACGGTTGACCAGAGTCGAACGGAACTTTGTCACTTCAGGATGACTGGCGTGCAGTTCATCAGCAAATTCAGTTGGGCAGTTGGCAGCAAAAATAATTAATTTCGCTTCACCACGAGCACACGCATCGAGTGCTTGGCGTTGTCCAAATCGTAGGCTTCCTGTTGCGATTGCTGTCTTTAATTGTCGGTTTAGATCCATATATTATTCCTCCATACTCCACATCGTTTCTCATGGGTAGAAAATCATTCGTCGTTCGGGATGTAGTAGAGTTCAACACTACCGGTTCCAAGTGAAATTGGTTGACCAACGATAATGTTCTCTGCGACACCTGTAAGGTAATCACTTTCACCGATGACACCGGCTTTGAGCAAGTGGTTGACGGTAACTTCGAAAGCTGCACGGGCCAAGATACTGTGTTTTGTTCCTGAAACACCGTGTCGTCCAATAGCACGAACTTCACCTTCAGAGGTCATCACGTCAGCAACCAAGAGCAAGTGTCGAACGTCGACTTCCAAACGTGCTCCGTCAAGAGTTGCTTGGAGTTCGTCGACAATAGCCTGCCGTGCTGCTTCAATTCCGAGGAATTCGAAGATTTCAATGATGTTGTTGGTATAGGTTCGGTTTCGGTCAATGGTTTCAATTTCGCTGACACGTGTCAAGTTTGAACCAATGGTCGAGAGGTAATACTCACCGGTCTTGTCGTCCAATTGGACGTTGGCACGAGTGATGTTTGGAATACCCTTGAGTCGCATGTCTCGTATCTTCTCTTCCAATTGCAAAAGCATGGTGTAAGATGGAGGGTTTTCAGCGATTTCTGCCAGATCTTCTTCAGTGTGAACACCAGGAATGAGGGTCAAGGTCGAAGGGTTCTTTTCCTTGTCTGCTTGAATCAAAAGACGTGTAGCACGCTCAAGCTTATCCTTTACTTCAGCACCAGTCATGTTCTTCTGCTTGAGGTTAGCCTTATTCAATTTCAAGACCAAACGTCGTTGTGCGACGTCAGTTTCCAGAGAGGCGATGTTCACCGTATGGGTTTCTTCAATAGCAGCTGCAAGTTTACGGGCTTCATCAGCGGATGTAATCTTGTCACCAGCCAAGTAAATGACCATTGTAGGGGTGTTTGGAACCTTTCGAGCATCGACAATCTCGATGATACGAGGGAGACCTTGAGTTACGTTAACCGTTGCAACACCAGCATAGTGGAAAGTACGCATGGTCATCTGAGTTCCAGGTTCACCAATAGATTGAGCAGTGATAATTCCTGCTGCTTCATAGGGGTCAATACTGGCTCGGTTAAGAGCAACGACTGATTCATCAACAACTTTCTTTGCTTGAGGCTTCGTTAATTTATTCTTGCCACGAGCGTGGATCGCTTCTGTCAAGTCGTGGAAAATCCGATTGGTAAATCGAGTTGAACCATCTGCTTCAACAGCAGCGACAAGAGACTTGAAGACTGGGTCTTCTGCAAGAGGGTCTTCATATTCCAAGAGTTTGGATTCAAGGTCGTAATCAGTCATAGCGACTGAAGTCTTTGCACGAGCAATTGAACGTCCTGTTCGGCGAAGTCGGACGGAAGTTGTCGGTCCAGTGTTTTCACTGTTGGAATCTCCGCCTTTCTTACTTGCTGCCTCAATGGTAGCTTTGATAGTTGCAGCAGTTTCTGAATCGGTTTCACACAATTGAGCGATTTCACCAGCAGCGAGGATTTTGACATCGTCCCACTTCTTATCATCAGCAAGAGTATGCGCATAGTTTTCTGCGATACCCAAATCCATGAGCTTCTTCTTTGTTGCACTCTTTACGACCATCAAGCCTCACCTCCTTCAGGAGTATCTGGTTCATCATGTTCCCAGCCACCGAAGTCTTCTTCGGCTTCGCCACGATCAAATGAATCTCTTTCGACAACGGTAGCACCTTCGGTTCCGAGGGCTTCGTCGACGATAACATCGATGTTGAACGGAGAACCGTGCACACCACGTGAAGGGTCAATTCCATCTTCTCCATAGCTGAATTGGATGATACGGTTCGCAGTGTTTCGAACTGATAACATTGCGTCGTTATACACTTTCAAGTCGTCCATAGCGTTAATCAATCGGCGTTGCATATATCCGGACTTTGCAGTACGAACCGCTGTATCGACCAGAGATTCTCGGCCTGAAATGGAGAGCATAAAGAACTCCGTAGGCTCAAGACCACGCTTGAATGAACTTGCAATGAAACCACGGTCTGCAGCTGCACGACCGCCACGGCGGAAGTGAGGAAGAACACGTTCGTTGTAACCACGCTCAAGACGCTTTCCACGAACCTTTGCTTGTCCAATCGAACCAGCCATCATGTTGAGGTTGTCCATGGAACCACGAGCACCGGAAATTGCCATGTTGACTGCAGCGTTGGTCGAACCGGACTGAGCCAATTCGTTCTTTGCTATGTCACCAGCTTGTTGCTTTCCTTCATCGAGGATAACCATGATGTCTTCTTCAAGAGTTTCACGAGGTGTTCGACCAGGTCGAGTATCGTATCCCTTGCCTTCTTTTCCGAATTTAGCCAGAGCAGCTTGAACAAGCACACCAGCTTCGGTGTTGGCGTCACGAATGGCTTGTAGAGCCTCAGCGCTGAGATCTTCATCGTCAATACCGGTGGTAAATCCAAGGGATGTGCACGCAGCAATGGTGAGACGGGTGAAGTCGTCAAGGAATTTTGCACCAAGTTCAGGACCGTTGGTTTGAACGATGGCATCGAGGAGACGTCCATCTTCTGCTCCAATGGCTCGCTTGTCGAGGGTTCCTTCGACCTTACCGTTCTTGACAACGACATCGTCGTTTGAACGGCTACGGAATCGCAGGTGGATGTTGTCCGGGATGATCAACGAGATGATGTCTTGACCACGGAAGCATTCTTTGCCGCCTTCGTCTTTGACAATTTCAGGTAGTTCGCCGGTCCATCCGAGGTTTCCAAGCATTTCAAGCCCGTGACGTCGGTTGATGAGGGTTCCAGGACGAGAGAGCAAGTATGCTCCCGAAATGTGGTCGTGGATACCGCCAATCACTGCACCACCGTAACGAGGGGTGAGGATGTGTTCTTGAACACGCATCAAAATCTTAGCTTCAGCACGTGCTTCTTCGGATTGAATGACGTGAAGGTTCATTTCGTCACCATCGAAGTCAGCGTTGTATGGTGTACAAACTGCGAGGTTGAAACGGAAGGTGTGTCCTTCCATAACTCGAACTTCGTGAACCATCATTGACATTCGGTGAAGAGATGGCTGTCGGTTAAAGATAGCAACATCGCCATCAATCAAGTGACGTTCAACGAGTAGACCTGGCTTTGGATTGCCATTTCGGTCAATGGTTGAGAGACGGTCTTCAACACGTGTGCGGTCTCCCCATTCATCAGTTGGACTTCCACAGTGTGGACAACTGATTTCCAGATGTTCTGGATGAGGGTCTGGATGAACCTTGTCGGCTTGAGCCAATTCATGCATCCAGCGGTAGTGGAGTTTTGCTCGAGGGTCGTCTTCATCAAGTTTCTGAGATTCGAGATCTTCACCACGAAGGTTTGCAAGTGTAGCTCGGTCATCAACAACGTAACTGGTTTCTTGACTACCATCAACTGGGTTGACGAGGATTTCCGGCTTGATGACAAGGCCTGGCAAAAAGTTTGGAGCAGGCAAGCATTGGTGCATGTCAGGTCGGAGTGTTGTGTCTTCGTTACACTCTGGGTTGTGACAGCGGTATCCTGCATTGATCAAACGGCTGCGTTCGTTGATACGAACACGACGGTTATCGCCACGGATAATGTAGTTCACACCAGGGTGAACATCAGGACCACGAAGGATCATTTGACGCATTTGCTCTCGGTTACGAGAAGTAACACGGATTGGGACAGTAAGTTCCTTTGCAATCTTCTTCGGGACACCGACTTCATTGACACCCAAGTAAGGGTCAGGTGAAATCACTGAACGGGCACAAAAGTTGACACGCTTTCCGGATAAGTTACTTCGGAAACGGCCTTCCTTACCTTTCAGTCGTTGTGTCAAAGTTTTGAGCGTACGACCTGAGCGGTGGCGGGCAGGTGGGATACCTGAGGTTTGGTTATCGAAGTATGTTGTAATGTGGTATTGCAATAATTCCCAAAGATCTTCAACAATCAATTGAGGTGCACCAGTGTCTCGGTTTTCACGGAGACGTTGGTTGATTCGGAGAACGTCGACTAATTTGTGAGTCAAATCGTCTTCAGAGCGGTCTCCACTGTCAAGTGTGATCGAAGGTCGAACAGTAATTGGTGGCACAGGGAGAACCTTGAGAACAACCCATTCTGGTCGGTTTTTCTTATCCATTCCAATGAAGATTAAGTGTTCTGATGGAATAGCACTGAGCCATTCACGGACGTCACGAGGGTTCAGCTTACGCTCAACTTCTGCTTTTCCTGCACCTTGCGAATCAAGACGTTCTTTGAAAGTTGTTGGCTTGTCCAACATAATCTTGCCTTGCATTTCTTGGCAGTGCATACATTGTCCACGTCGAGTTCCGGTGGTGACCTTTTCGACTTCCTTGATGATCTTGGAAAATTCTGTTGAACCAACACCGTGCTTGATTTGAATATCACGGATACGGGTACGGTAGTAGTCTTGCTCACTGAGTTCCGGATTTGAAGGGTGTGTGTTTTTGGTGTCGTGCAACAAAATGTGGCTGCACTTCGAACAGGTTGCCTTCAAGGCGGTCTTGATGAGGTTAACGAAACCAATGTGGATAACTGGAAGTTCCAGAGCAATGTGGCCAAAGTGACCAGGGGACTCGTCATACTTACAGTTGTCAGTTGGACAAACCAATCCAGGTTCGATAACGCCCATATGAGGGTCCATTAAACCTTGGCGGTAAGCGTGTCCATCATCCTTGTATGTGTCAGCAGTCTTCACTTCAACAGCAGACATTTGTCGGATTTCTTTTGGTTCCATCAGGCCAAAACGTATCTGAGCGATACGCTTTGGAATCATTGTATTGTTTTGGCTCATCGTCGGTCCTCCAGTTCAAGACGCATGGCCACACCTAAACTCTTCATTTCGTCGAGGAGCAGCTTGAATGCATAAGAAGTTTGTACTTTGTAGACTTCAGCGCCATCACCATGGATTGGGCTGACGTATGTGCGTCGTTTCGGGTCATACCAAGCGATGTGACCAGATTGAGCACAGACATACATGTCAATACCATCGGATTCATCGAGCAAACGATCTTTGATGACCATGGAAGCACCGTGGGCAATCAAACAGTCACGTTCCATCTCACCGAATCGGAGACCACCTTGGCGGGCTCGACCTTCAGTAGGTTGACGGGTAAGAATTTGGACACGGCCTCGGGAACGAGCGTGAATCTTGGACGAAACCAAGTGGTGCAATCGTTGGTAGTAAATGCAACCAATGAAGATGTCTGCTGGATAAACTTCTCCAGTTTCACCGTTAATCATGGTTTCACGACCAGTGTGTGCAAGTCCATTACGAACAAGTCCATCACGGAGGCTACCTTCTTTTTCACCACGGAATGCAGTTCCATCGATGCGACGTCCTTCCATCGAACCAACTTTTCCACCGATCATTTCCAGAACGTGTGCAACAGTCATTCGTGAAGGAATAGCGTGCGGGTTGATGATCAAATCAGGCACGATACCATCGGATGTGAACGGCATATCTTCCGGTTCAACAAGGCGTCCAATGACACCCTTTTGACCGTGTCGAGAAGCGAATTTGTCTCCAACTTCAGGAATCTTGTGACTTCGAACCATTACACGGACCAAGCGACCGGAGTCAAGTGATTCGGTAACATAGACGTTGTCGATGTAGCCCTTTTCGCCATGGCGAACGAGCATTGAAGATTCACGACGTTCTTGAGCGAGGAGGAAAGCACCACCAGCAGATTCTTCGAGGAAACGAGGAGGACTTGTTTTTCCAACAAGCACATCGCCACCTTCGAGATACATCTCAGGCAATGGCAAACCATCAGCTTCCAAGTGTCGATAAGCTTCTTCAGGCTTGAGGCCCTTGACTTCTTGCAAAGAACTTCCTGGCTTTTCGATTTCTTCAACTTGACCACCAGGGAATCGGCGGCGTTCAGCGTTGTAGGTACGATTGAAGGTAGAACGACCAAGTGCACGGTCGATTGAACCTTTGTTGATGATGACAGCGTCTTGCATGTTGTATCCGTGAAGAGACATGATTGCAACGATGTAGTTTTGACCACCAGGACGTTCGTCGAAGTGAGTTGATTCCATAGCTGCTGTTCGAGTAATCGATGTCTGCGTGTAGTGCAAGATGTGAGCACGTGTGTCAGGTCGCATTCGATAGTTCGAACTTGGAAGACCCAATGATTGCTTGACCATTGCAGTTCCACCAGTAACACGAGGAGTTGAGTTGTGTTCTGGATAAGGAATCAAAGAAGCACAAACACCCAACACGAGTTGAGGGTCGATTTCACAGTGTGTGTATTCTTCATCATACAACAATGGAACCGAAACTTCAGCGGATTCCCAAGCACCGTTTGGCATACGAACCTTTGCAAGTAATTGTGCATCGGTTGCGCCAGGTTCTCCAAGATTGACCCACTCAACGTTTTCGTTGGTAAGTGGGCGTCCCTTGTATGGGCCTGATGGAATGGTTTCAGGAAGAACGAACGGTCGAGCGGAGATGAGGAGATCTTCTTCTTCTTCTGCGTCAACCCATTCAACGACACCGTCGTTGACCAAGTTCTTGAACGTCATTTCACCATCACGAAGGGCTTTGAGATGTGCACCAGTTAAACGTGGAGCTCCATCGTAAAGAACGACTAATGGACGCAAGATACGCCCTTTGTCGGTGTTGATGAAAATATCCTTGTTATCTCTGTCGTGTCGAATAGAGACTTCAGCAGGGATGGTTCCTCGTCGGCGAGCGGATTTGAAGTGGCGAACCAAATTCTTACCGTTCTTGTGAATACCATAGATGTCACCGTTCACGTGAATTCTGTCGCCGGAGCTCCAATCTTCAAGTTCACTGTTCACGTCGAGTTCATCGAGTTGTTCTCGAACTTCGACTTCACTGATGTGTTCTGAGATATCGATCATTTGAGCTGCGTTCTTCACAAGACCACAGTTCTGACCTTCAGGTGTTTCGTTTGGACACAAGCGGCCCCATTGTGTAGGGTGCAGGTCACGAGCTTCGAAGTGAGGTTGGCTTCGAACCAAAGGTGAGGTGACACGACGCATGTGGGACAACGATGCAAGGTAGGTTGTTCGGTCAAGCAATTGGCTGACACCAGAACGTCCACCGACCCAGTTTCCTGTTGCCAATGCGTGCATAATCTTTGAAGTCAAAACGTCAGGTCGTAGGCATGAAGTGATTTTCAATTCTCGCTTACGGTTGTGGTGGCGTTCAAGTTGGTATTTGAGGTCACGAGCAAGTTGGCCTGAAGAAACACGGAACAAGTCTTCGATAAGGTCACCAGCAAGACGAACACGCTTGTTCGCATAGTGGTCCTTGTCGTTTGGTTCACGGTTGGTCAAAGCCATTTCGAGAACTTGACGAACGATACGACCAAGGAAAATTGCTTTCTTCTTTCGGTCGGTTGGCTGGTCACCAAGGTGAGGAAGGAGTTCACGGTCAAGCAATTGATTGACACGTTGTTCTCGGTATTCTTTTTGTTGGCCTGCAGCGAATTTCTTTTGCAACCATTCGTGTGCTTCAACCATAGATTGAACAGCATACTCTTCGTTGTCATTGACTTCGTTGAGGTTTGCCACGATATACTTGAAAGTCTCTGTAGGACCTGCAACGGTCTGGAATACTTCTTGGTCGTTTTCGATTCCAAGAGCACGCATCAACAAAACAACAGGGATTGCGGTGGTTCCAGCGGTGCTGATTTTTACCATGAGCATACCGTCACGGCGCTTTTCAACATTCAATGGTTTGCGCATACCGTCTTTTTGAGAGAAAATCTTTGCAACTTCGGTTCGCTTTGCATAGCGCTTGTTGATTTCAACAGTAACACGGTTTGGTGCAAGATCTTCCATTGAGATCAAAACACGCTCAGTTCCGTTGATGATGAAGTAGCCTCCAGGGTCCAGAGGGTCTTCGCCACGCTTTCGGAGCAAGTCGTCCCACAAAGCTGAATCTTCAGTTGAGGTGGTTGGGTAGAGTTGACGTTCTCCAGCAATGTGCTTTGCATGGAGGTTACATCGTGTTGAGCGGACCATAATCGGCATGCTACCAACTTGAACACCAGTTTCGACTGGTGAAGGTACGCCGTTACGGGTGATTTGGAAATCGATGGTAACTGGAGACATATAGGTCAACTTACGAAGTCGGCATTCCATAGGAGTGGAAGGGTGTTCAGCACCGTTTGCTTCACGAATTGTTGGTTCACCGAGTTTGATGTTCTTCAAACGAATGGTGATGTCGTGGTCGACGACGTCCAGTTTGATATAACCGCCTTCATCATCGTGGATTTCTTCATCTGTTCCAACACGAATGTTACGAATGATTTTTTCCATACGAGAAATGGTGTTATCCCCTGATGGAATACAGTCGTCATAGGAAGCAAGTTGGTGGTTGACAAGGCTACGTTCTTTGAAAAATGATTGTATAATTTCTTGCATATTAATACCTCCCCTCAGTTACCCTCTACAATGAGCCTATAGGCAACTGTTCTACCCGCAGATGGTGATTTGCGGATTACTTTCACAACGCGGTCGGCGATCCAACCTGCGGCGAGTGGTTTGTGTTCTGGGTCTGCAGCAAGACGGGCATTGTCTTTGTTCTCTGCCATTTCTTTGATGACCTGAACGACTGGGTCAGTGATGAGGATTTTTGGCAACCATTCTTTTGCCAATCGTGGCTCGCCAGTTTCATCATCAGGTTGAATCATTTCCCAAGGAGCGAGTTCTTCGCTTTCGATGGCAAATTGGTCTTCAACAGAAATATTTGCTTCACCAACCAGTTCTTGATGTGGAACCAAGTGGTGGTTGAGTGCATTGAATCGCATGGTGATTTCAGGGCGATCGAAATCATCGATAGCCTTGGCACGGATTGTAATTTTCTTACTCTTCGACTTAGAACGTCGACGGGAACCTTGCTCGGCAATAACCGACATGGTGCTAATGAATTGTTCTGAGTCTTTGGAAACTCCGAGGGTAGAGGCGACTTCATCAGAAGACATGGCCTTGATATCGGTCATATTCCGGTCAGTTGCCAGTTTATGTGCGTATTCTTCGGAGACTCCAAGCTCCATGAGTCGTTTCTTTGTTGCGCTTTTTACTACCATCCACATACCCCATTCGACCCGGCCATCTCGTGCCGGCAGCCCAGTCAGGCGGGCCTGACGGGGTTCGAACCCGCGACCATCGGATTAAAAGTCCGACGCTCTACCTGACTGAGCTACAGGCCCAAAATAGCAACTTGGGCTTTTTGGCCGACTTTGAAACCGTTCTTATACCTTACGCAAGCGGCATTTGGCACAGTTTCGTAGAGGAGTTCATGTATTACCTCGGATTTCAAAAGCCACATACACAGGTTTGAGGCTCGGGTTGCACGATTTGGATAGATTGGATAGTCATAAAGACTCCGAAAGGTTGGCCCCAATCGAACCAAATGTCTGGCGATGAATACTTCGGGTCAAATGACGCCGAGCAAGAAATTGAGCGATTAAATCGAGTCGCAAAACAACAGGTTTGGACCACACCACAACACCGTCAAATCCACCTGACTATACCTCCAACAGTGTATCCTCCGAGAGAGGACACAGATCTTCTTGCAAGGGTCATCCATGAACTGCCAAATCCAAGCGGGAAACGGTTACTCGAAATTGGCTGTGGATCTGGTGCACTTTCGCTTTTTGCAGCACAACTCGGTTTCTCTGTTACCGCTTGTGACATCAACCCTTATGCAGTCGCCAGCAGCCGAAATGCTGCACGAGAAAATGACATCAAAATCGAAGTACGAGAAGGTGGACCTGGCCCTCAAAACGATGGCGAGGTACGACAATGGGCAGGCGATTTACCTCATGACATCATCATTTGGAATCTCCCGTATCTGATGCCAGAACTAAATTCTCAACACCTTGGTCCCCTCGAAGAAGCAGCACTGCTCGATACGGATGATATGGGTCTTGTATCCCGCCTCTTGAATCACCTCCAAACTGCAAATATCCTTGCCGAAGGAGGCGTGATTTATCTTCTCATCTCGCAAAACGAACGAGGGAATTCCGCACGCACATTATGTCTTCGAAATGGATTTGCAGTTCGTACAGTCACGACGCACGAATTTGATGATTCGGAGTGTTTGGAAGTTCTTGGCATTTGGAGACCGTATCAACTCAATTCTCAGTTCTACGAAAATGAGATTGACTCAACCAATACCTCATTGCTCAATTCAGACAAAAAGGAAGGCGATTTTTTACAAGCAGGCCGACAACTCGCCGGCCATGGGCGTCGAGGGCGCATTTGGTCGCATGAAGATGCGGCGTTTGCAGGGTCATGGGTCATCCATGAAGACACTTTGACTCCAAACCCTGGGCTTCTCCAACTCCAAGGTGGATTGGCTTTGTTTGAAGCAATAGCAGCACTCACTCAAACCACCGAGACTCATATCTTGAAATGGCCAAACGATGTCCTTATCCTAAAGAACGGTGAACTGCGTAAAGTTGGCGGGATCTTAGTCGAAAGTTTGAGTCAAGGAAAAAAGACACGTGTGATTCTTGGCATCGGTTGCAACATAGGTTCACAGGAATTACACAAAGAGGGATATTCCATCGCCACACTTCAAGAGTTAAATTCAGAAATCACACTGCTTGATTTTCAACGGGTCATTCAAGCTGCAGTAGCGTCATGGTTTGAACAAAAAGCCGGGCTCCAGGGCGTGAAGAATAAGGCGGTTATTTCCCGCTACTCTTCAACTTTTTCTACCGGGATTAAGAGCCTTGGAGAACCATTCTATAGAAAAAAGAATATGGCGTTTGGAGGCATCGAAAGCGATGGAAAAATTACACTACGAGACCATTTGAATCAAGCCCATCTCATCGAAGATGGTGAAGACATCTCCTGGTCGAATTACGAAAAGAATTAGTCACTCGATTCTAAAACTGCATCCAATGTCTCGTTCATTTTCTCATCTTTTCTTTTGGCAAATCCAAACACAATGCATATGATTCCGAGTGGATAAATTATGAAATCAATCAGCAATTGACGGTCAACATCCACAACAACTTCGCCTGATCCTTCTGTGAATTCTACCGAATAGGAATGGAATCCCTTTCCATCTGCTTCAAACATGATTGAATTGGAATCTCCGCTTGCGAGGAAAAACGATTCAGTCAACACTGAATCACCATTTTCATTGAGGATTTCAACGTCAACAGAAGAGGCGTTTACGGCTGTAATGGTGAATTCAATCGTATCTCCTTTCAACAAAGATGCACCATTCGAATAAGGCTCAGTGTCCGCATCAACAAGAGTCGGTGGGACGAATCCATGGATAAACAGACCACCGATCAAAAAAGTCACACCAAGAAGAATGAACACATCACTCATTTTCATTGCAGGTGCAGTTCCGCCTCCAGACATGACCCAACGAGCAAGCGAAATCACATGAAGGTGATGGTATCAACGATTACGATTTGGACGAGGGAGATTCAGTCGTTCACGAACTAAACGGATTTTACCGCTGCTGGTCAAGCTGTGAACCCCATGGTGCGAAAGTGAATCATCTCGCTCGAACAACAGACGGACCGCTTCATAGGCTGAATGTGGAATTTGAAGAATCCCAAAACCACGTGGTTCGGTACCATCCAAGGAAGAGACGGTGTCGATGGCCACTTCCGAGCCTGCAGGATAGAATTCCATCAATTCGAATTCTCCTGTTTGTTCGATGGATTCAAACAAATCGGAAAGATGTTTTGCGAGGGAAGAACGTGAATCAAATTGAGCCGTACATTCGATGCCAACCCATCGGCGTTTTCCCCTAAGGGCCTTAGATAAGCGCTTTGCCATCGTAGAGTGGATGTACTCCTCCTTCAATACATTTGACCGTAAAATCCGTGCATAGACTGAAAATAGAGAAACATGAGGATACCCCATGGAGGAAGATGTCCGAGTTGAGGAAGAATCCTCCAGCAGCGATAACAGATTGTCCGACCTGGCATCAAATGAAACCTCATTGTTCGCTTTGATTCGAACTTTACTTTCTCCGAAGACGCTGCCTCATGTGGCCTTAATCATCTTGCTTTCGGCCCTCCTCTATTGGATTGCTAATATCGAGAATGGAGGCGATATTGCTGCCCTCGGATTCATCTCACTTTCGTGCGGCTATGGACTCACGGCCCTCTTCTCGAACCACCGACGCGTCAATTCATGGATCTCACTCACAGACCGAACCGAAAAAGAAGAAAGGGTGAATCCAATCTTTCGATTCTTTTTGAGTTTCAAAATTTGTATATTCCCCTTGGCAGTATCTGGCACTCTTGGCTTACTCATCCTGATGCTCTTTGGGGAAGAGCAAGGAATGAACCTACCCTCTGCATTCCCAATTGGTTTAGGAGCGCTTTTCGTGCTTTGGGCAGTTGCCCAAGGACGCTCTTTTAGCTCATGGGCTTCATC
>Ga0308021_10000682_pt1 | contig 15632 bp, 7 predicted proteins | sample Neamet351_FD_201296 | JGI IMG/M metagenome (GOLD analysis project Ga0308021, IMG submission 201296) | Marine microbial communities from water near the shore, Antarctic Ocean - #351 | ecosystem: Environmental > Aquatic > Marine > Unclassified | place: Southern Ocean | collected 2014-10-02
CGATAAGATCGTCCTGCCCCATGTCGTCGTCCCACGCCTGCACAACGAGGCTGAGGTCGGTGGAGTAGTCCGTGTCCGCGTCCTCCGGGAGCAGCACGTTCAGGTCCTCGCTCCAGACGGCGTCCTTTTCGTCGTCCTGGTCCTGGATGGTCTTGGTGTGCGCCATGGTGCGCCACGGCATGAGCGCGATCTTGATGTACGGGTCCATCTTCGAGTCCGAGAAGTCGGCCATCATGGCGAGCGCCTTGATCTTGCCGCACAGCGCTCGGCACCGGGCAGACGCACCCGTTTCGACTTCCAGCACGTCCGTGATCTTCTCGTGAGCGGACTTGTCGCGCATGGTGCGAGCCCCAGAACGCGAGGCCACATGAGCGGCGCTTCCCAGACTGGTCATGAGCGACTTCCGCTTCCCACGTGCGACCTGCGCAACAGCTCGCTACGATTATTGAGATGTGAGAGAAGGAGAGGTGTTGCTTGAGCCGTCGTGGGAGTCGTTGGTTGTTGGGCTTACCAGAAGATGCTGTGTACTTGGCCGCATGTCCCTCGCACAGTTGCGAGCCCTGCACGGTTCAGTCGCTGCGCTCACAACTGTTTTCCGCCCAGCTAGTAGGCAGGATGAACTCTCGCCCTATCATTTCACCTTGTCACTTTCGCGGGCGGTCCAACCGCGCGGGTTCGGGCGGCGTAAATGTCGTCGTCGGTGGTGAAGGGTTTCGAGGGGGTGTTCTCGAACACAGACAAACGTTTCGGCAGAGTGCGGAAGCAGCCGTCGAAGCGGCCGCTCGTGCTGGGCAAGAAAGGCAAGCTCGACTCCGCCGAGATGGAGGCGCTGCGGGCAAGGCTCGAGACGGTCACGAGCTGGGGCCATGCCGCGCCCAACCACAAGAAGCGCGCGCAGGGGACGGCGGTGCCGTCTAAGAACAAGGCGCGCGTGGTCGTGCCGCAGCTGGGGCGCGACGTGCGCGGTGGGGCGGGGCCCATCTACCACCAGCCCATGAAGCGACGAGCTCGGCAGATACTCGCTGACCTCGAGGTGGCCAAGGCGCGCGAGAACGCGCAGCCCATGCTGTCGCGACCGACGTACGCCAAGGCGGCGAAGGAGGCGCTGCAGGAGGGGTACCGCAGCGACCTGCGGGAGTTCGCGCTGTGCTCCAACAGCCTGGTCCGGCGCGACACCCGCAGCGGCCATGAGGTGGGGCAGGCGGCGGCGGAGGGCGGCGCGGGGCGACGGCTCTTCGAGGGATCGGGCGAGACGTCAAGTCACGTGCAGTCCGCGCTCTTTGACCCGTATCGCGCGCCTGCGGTCACAGACGACGCGACGCGGGTGCACCTGAAGGCCATGTCCGCCGTGCGCGCGCACTGCACGCCCTTCGCACTGGCGGACGCCGCGTACAAGGGGGAGGCGGTGTAGCGGAATGTTGAGGCGTTAGACAGAAGAAGGCACAGCGAGCGCGAGGCGAACAAGCCTGTCGGAGATGGATGGAACCAGGAGCGCTGTGCGGCATCCAGGCGATGGCGAGGTCGCAGCCGACGCAGATCATCGCGGGGGCATGCCCACTGCCAATGAGCGGGGTTATGGTTTGACAGGAACGGCCGACTGGCGCAGTCGGGCGGTTTTGTTATTCACTGTTTGGATGCGAGAGAGCAGGCGTTTGAATGCGTGTTATCCTGAAAAGACCTGTTTGGCAGCGCTGACAGCGCTTCTGTCCGTGCCAACACCACACCAGGTCCGGCCCCAATTAATGCAGTAAAAGGACGTGCGCCAACGCAAGCGGCCCGCTATTAGCGGGCGTTTGGATGCGGAGATAAGGCTGAGTGCGTCCACACTCGTCACGCGATTTTTGACTTTTTTTGAACAGTTCCTCCTCAGCTCTTTCAGTCGGCCCCCTCACAGCCCTCAGTCCCTGCTGGCCACAGTCCAAGGTTAGGAGTGTCACAGTCGAAGGTGTACAAGCGCAGGCCCCAGGACCTACAGGCCCGCCAGTCAGGCCATGTCGCTCGTAGGCGCCTCTCTCGAGGTGAAGGGCACGTTCGGGCGCTGGTCCACGCGCTTCTTCACGCTGATTGGGACCGAGGACGGGACGCTGCTGCTGCGCACCTACGTGAACGAGGAGGCGCACGACTCCAACCGCGACCCGCAGAGCACGCGCGCCATCGCCGGCTTCTCGGACCTGGAGGACCGCGACAGCGCGCGGCCGAACCGCTTCGATCTGACGTTGGTGCGCGGCAACGGCACGGTGTCGCTCGCGGCCGCCGACGCCGAGACGAAGGCGGCCTGGACCACGGTCGTGGTGCAGGTGCTCGGCGCCAGCTCGCGCCAGACGCGCTCCGACTCTGTCCCGCACGGCGACGCTGGCGCTTTCGGGGCCGCCGCCGATGCCGCCGCCGATGCCAGCGCGGAGCTGGCGCTGCTGCTGGTGGAGGCGAAGGCTGAGCTCGGCACGGAGCTCGTGGAGAAGTATCGCGTGGCGTTCGAGGCCGCGGAGCAGGACGGCGACGGCGTGCTCAACGCGGCGGAGCTCGCTGACCTGGCGAGCGGCCACCTGTTCCACGTGCCCGAGGAGGGCGAGATCGACGACATGATCGCGGCGGTGGACACAGACGCCGACGGCGGCCTCGACCTGGGCGAGTTCCTCCAAGCCATGCGGCAGCGCCGCTGGGGCGAGGGGCCCGCGGTGGAGTTGGAGCCGGAGGGGTTCTTCCTGCAGATGCTCAGCCCCGGCATACCGAACGGCGGTGCGCGCGTGCGCCGCACGGCAGATCGCGACGATGACAACCGCGTGGGCGTCATCCACTGGCGCGACTACGAGGGCAACCGCATCCGCGTGTCGGAGGAACGCGAGGTGAACGGCGAGAAGTGGTACAAGGTCCACAGCGACTCCTACCCCACGCTGGAGGCGCACGATGACTTCGTAGAGCACGATCGGCGCACGGAGGGCTGGCTGGTCAACATCATCGACGACGATGGGGCGATGTACGAGGCGCACGTGCCGCTCGACGCGCCGGTGCCGCGGCGCGCCGAGCGCGGAGACCATGTGCGGGTCTTGTCGGGCCGCACGGCCGCAGGCCTGGCGGAGCGTCCGGAGGCGGGGGAGAAGAACGCCTTCTTCATCAAGCGGGACGACCACGACCAGCAGCCGTACCAGCTGTACCAGCGCGAAAGCGGCCACTACTACTACGAGCACGAGGTCGCGCTCATCGACGAGGCGACAGAGAGCCGCGCCAAGCTCTTATGCCCCGGCCCGGAGCACCACGAGATGGTGCGCTGCGCCTTCTACAAGATGGAGTACTCCGGTGGCGCGTCATGCGACTGGTGCAGCAACGGCATCGCGGTTGGCCAGGAGCGCTGGTTCTGCCCCGAGTGCCAGGCCGACGTCTGCTTCAAGTGCAGGCCGCCGTGCGCGGGCGTGCCCAACTCGCACCCGGACGCCCCCGCCGCGGTCGAGTTCCACACAATGGACGAGGACGGCAGCAAAACCACCTTCGTGGTGGACGCCGCCGACGGCAAGCTGGCATACTGCGTCGACGACGCCATGAGGATCGCCCAGGCGGAGGTGCGCGACGAGGAAGGACCCACGTGCAGCCGGGGACACCTTCTCACTGACCGCGGCGAAACGCCGACTTCCTATTGGTCCTGCGACATCAGTGGCGACGCCTGCACCAACGACCGCCCCGGCTTGATCGGCCGGTATCGCTGCTCGCAGGGGTGCGACTACGATGCCTGCGCGGGGTGCTACTCGGCAGAATCCCATGCCTGCGAGGCGAACACGTTCGTGGTCGTCGGCACCGCCTGCGGCTGCGACGGGCAGGCGTGCGTCAAGGTTCAGGCACCGACCGCGGAAGACGTCGACCGCGTGCGCGCGTTGGCTGAAGCCACCGCCAGCGCCGGCGCCACTGGCTCGGCTGGCTCGGCTGGCTCGTCAGGCGAGTCAGGCGACGAGACTGCGCCCAGCAGCGCCCCGGTTCCGTTCAAGGGGCTGCAGGCGAGGCTCGAGCCGCAGGAATTCGAGTGCCCGCTGTCTGGGATCTGGGCCGACTCCAGATCTTCCCTCGATGGCATCGACACCTCGCACGGCCCTCTCAAGTCGGAAACCTCGCACGCCCCAGGTGCGGTGTCCTGCAGCTGCTGCGGGAAACGCAGCGCGGAGGGCGACGAAGCTTGGCGGGGCTGCGTGGATTGCAAGTTCAACCTGTGCCCCGAGTGCAGTTCTGACAGCACGACGCTGCGGTACGCCAGGCACGCGGCCAAGGGCAAGATCGAAGAGTGCCCCAACGAGAGCGACTTCCTCAAGCCATTCAAGATCACACGCAATGGCTATGGGTGCGACGGTTGTCGCAGCTCCATCGCGGTTGGTTCTTATTCGTTTGGTTGCCATGACTGCTGCGACTTTGACCTCTGCGCGCAATGCTTCATGGACACCACCAAGCGCCGCACCGCCCTCGCCGAGGCGCGCGAAATCGTGCAGCAGATCCGCCAGCGGCGCGAGGAAGAAGAGCAGGAAGAGGAACGGCGCTGGCAGGAAGAGCGGGACGCAGCGGGCTCCGACGAAGAGGAGGAAGGTGGCGACGCGAACCGCGCCACGAAAGGCGATTACTGCGAGATCAGCTACAACGGCGATTCCGAGCACCCGAAAGGGATCTACTATGGCCGAATCATTAGAGACGACAAGGACTCGCAACCCTACCAGGTCGAGGCCCTGGTTTTGAAGGAGAAAGCCGAAAAAGCCAGCCCGCTGAAGACAGGTGATGAAAAGCCGAAGCTGGAACCATTCGAGGATGAAGAGGCCAACTGGGATCCACTCCCTGCATGGTTCTATGAGAAGGCAGATCACAGAGAGCAAAACTGGGCAACTAAATTCATCCCGGACGATGACGATGACGGGGAGGCCGAGGTGGCAGTCTCGGAGCACTCTGGCTTTCTGGTGGCGGCGCAGGACACCGAGGACGAGCTTTTCAAGGTGGACGAGAACACGTATTTCGTCGAGGGCGAGGGCGATGCGAAGCGCGTCGCCAGAGACACAACCAAGGACGATGCTAAGAAGCTGCGCAATACCGTGGTGCTGGATTTCACGAACGAGGACCACACGGCCGAGGGCCATTGCCTGAACAAGACCGTGTGCCTCAAGGGTGCGTTCGCTTACTCGCGTGCTGACTTCAATCGAGGCGAGATGCCTTACTTCGAAGTAACCTTCGAGAACGTGAAGTACATGGAGGGTGTCAAGTTCACAGATATGTCCAAGGAAAAGGACGGCAAAATGGAACAGGACGACAACTTTGTCAAGAACGTGCCGAGTGTGGGCATCGGCCTGATGAAGGCGCCGTCGTCGGTGAAGGAGCTGTACGATCAGAAGCTATGGGATCATCCGAACGCGGATAAGCTGGCAAAGGAGGCGCGAAAGAAAGCGGAGACCAAGCAGCGCGACGACGCCGCCGGACAACAAATTTCCAGCGCGAAATCCAAGGACCCGAAGGCCGCACAGAAGAAGGAGAAGAAGGAGAAGAAGGAAGCTTTGAAGGCAGCGAGCAAGGCAATCAAAGCGGAATTGGCTGGGCGTCCCTGCGCGCGCAGCTTTGTGCAACCGTGGACCATCGTCAACACCAAGAAATGCAGCAAGGCACTCGCAGTCGCCAATGCGGCGGAGAAGCAGGAAAGTGCCGCGGGTGAGGGTGGCACGTCGGCAGCGGGCGGCGCGGAAAAGGTGAAAGCCACCGAGTTGAAAAAAACTGCCATGAAGAGGCGGGTCGGGCTCGATATCCAGGACAGCTTCGGATATTACTCCGACGGCTCTGTCAAGGTCAAGCATGGCAGCAGCCCCGAGGCCGAAGCGTACTTCTTCCACCGTGCAGAAGACGGGGACAACTCCGAGGCCGACGCCCCAGAAGGGGACTGGTTGGATTCCCCTCATGATGATAAGAGGAACCTGAAACCGTTCGAGACCGCCACCTTCGCTGCTCGCGACAGCGACAAGGCCAGCACAGTGGGCTGTGGCCTCGACGTTGGGCAGCGCGAGCTGTTCTTCACGCGTGAACGAAGCGACGGTGAAATGGAGTACATTGGCACTGCTTCGTTCCGCGCTTGCGGGAAGCGCAGCGATATCAACGACTCGGCACGGTTTATTCCTGTCATCACGTTCACGGGTGTGCTCTCGGCCAAGGTGACGATCAATTTCTGCGCCAAGGGCGACGAAATGGCCGCGAGCAAGAAGGATTCTGCGGCCGATGCCGGAAAGAAAGAACAAGAAGGGAGCGGCGAGACGGCTGCCAACGCCGGGCGCACGATTTACGCGGACGTCCCGTTCTGCTCTTCGGCCCAGTTCTCCGACTTACAGGGGCTCGCTACGACGCAGGATGGCGAGGCGGTGCCGGTGAACGACATCCCCTTTCTCCCGGAGTTCAGTGCCATGATGAAGTACATTGCGCTGAAGCACGACAAGATGGACGACGGTAAAGACGATGTGGAGAAAGACCTGCACCACGTGATTGAAGACTACGTCAACGCGCAGGTCTCCATGTACAACAAGCAGTTCAACCTGGGCGACGAGGTCACATTCGCTATCCCCGACCAGGGCGTGGGCGTCAACGCCAAGAAGATAACGGGTGACGGCATCATGTGCCGTGTGCCGCCTCCGGGTGGCCACGGCGCATTCGTGTCCGACGTCCTCTGCGAAGGCTACGTTGTGATGCGCACCGACAAGGACTCCGGAGAGGATCACACATTCTACGAAGTGCCATCGGAGGACTGCCTCAAGAAGGTGGCTTCCACAGCGAAGAAGTTTACGATCTCGACGCGTTTCGTTCGCGTGCTCACGCAAGCGGTGCGCTTCTCCCACAATCCCATCTCCGCGGCACTCGGCGCCTCGTACGCCTGTGCAAGCGCGGCATCGCTGCAAGGAACGACGAAGAAGCAGCAAGGCTTGCTCAAAGGGCACGCGGAAAAGTTCAGCAACATGGCCAAGGCCCTGGTGGACAACATCAACGACGCGTCCAAGCTGGGCGTTCTCCTGCCGCGCACCCAGCAACAGCTCGCTACCGTGCCGCAGCAGCGCCAAGACGAGACGGCCATCGAGCTGGCGCTCACGCTCGAAGACCGCGAATTCACCTGCCACAAGGATGTTGAGGAGCATGTCGAAGAGCTCTGGCGCGGCGGCAGCGCCAACCTCTGGAGTTCTCTCAAATTCCCGGGCATGGCGGACCTGCTACACAGCAAAGAGGTCATGGATATCTTAAGCCACAACGTCGAGAAGCTGACTGACATCGACCTCATCATGTCCCCCGTGGTGCGCTTCTTCACCGCCTTCTCCTTCCTGTGCGGTCTGGTGGCCTTGCAACACAGCGTGGTCTACACGCCGAGCACGTTCGATAGCGTTGCCACCTTCACCAACACCGAATATGTCTTCATCATCGTTTCATTCGGCTTCCTCTTCAGCGAGGTGGAGGAGGTCCAGGCCGCCATCAGCCGCCGCCGCATCACCAAGTACCTGTCCGACGGTTGGAACATCATCGATTGGCTGCTCCATTTCGTGTTCGCGTACTACTTCTTCACCCGCTGGGAGGGGGTCCACAAGCCGACTTCGGTGCCTCTTGTCGGAGTCGGGGACAACCTGTGTCGCGACAGTTTGCAAGCGGAACTCGCAGACGGCACCGCCGCATCCCCAGGATGCAAAGAAGCGCGCACGGCGATGCGCATCCTGTCTTTCAACTGCATCTTCCTGTGGGTGCGGCTGATGAACGTCATGACCGTCTCCTCCAAGCTGGGGCCCATGATTCGCATGATTACGCTGATGGCCAAGGATGTGGCCGTGTTCCTTGTGATGCTGTTCATGTGTGAGTATTTGCCGCCTTTCGCCTCGTGCTGCTTTTGTGTGGCCCGATTACTCACCGTCTGCGCTGTTTTGCACCTGGCCTTCTGTGCCCGCCGCCGAACTTGCCTTAACCACCACCAGACATCGTCGGCTTCGCCGGGACCTTCTACGTGTGGTTCAAGGACGTGCCGGACGACGGCGCCGCGGACATGGACGGCCTGAAGGTCGACATCATCACGGAACTCGGAGCGTCCATGACCCCTAAAGTGACTGCCACCGCGGCCTCCGCCACGGAGCTGGACCCCGCCGGCTTCCAAACCCCGGTTATGACCATGATGACGCTGTTCAGCGCCGCGATGGGCGACTTCTCCTTCGACGCCATCCGCAAGCCGGAGCACGGGCAGCCGTGGCTTGGGCCCATCCTCATGATGCTTTACCTGTTCGTGGGGGCCGTTATGCTTCTGAACCTCCTCATTGCGATCCTGAGTGACGTGTACGCCACCGTGAATGACGGCGCCCAGAAGGAGGTCGCGTTTACCAAGGCCAAGACGGTGACCACGTACCGTGTTTTCTGGGACAAGAAGCGGACCCTGATTCCACTGCCACCGCCGCTCAACCTCGTGACGGCCGCCGTGCTGCCCATCTCGTGGGTCGTCCAAGGTGTCGCTTACTTGGTGAACACAATCAAAAGCTGCACGGCCAGCTCGGACAACGCCGACGATGGCCCTGGCAAAGCCTCTTCTACTAGATCGAGCCATTCGGGCCGCCCTAGATCGGGGAGCAGCAGGAAAACGATCAACGATGAGAAGAAAAGGAAGAAAAAGCAGCTCGATCCCGCTGCGGCTTCGCTACAGCTGCACAGCACTGTGAACGCCGGCCTTCTTATCGCCACGCTTTCGACCATGATGGGTTGCTGCGTCTGGGCCCTCGCCACAGCCGCCTACGCCCTCATGATCCCGGTCCTGATCGTGAAAACCCTCCCCGCTGCCCTGCAAGTGGGCAAGAACTTGGCTAAGGTCGCCAAGAAGATGACGAAATCGGATGGGGCGGTGGGATCGATCGTGTTCGCTGTCGCGTGCATCGTGTGTCTCCCGTTTGCCTTCGCCATGCAGTTGGTGCTCACAATTCTTTACATGACGTACTTGATCGTTTACATGGCGCTTGTCATGCCCCTCAAAATTTTTGCGGCGGGCTGCGTTAGCATGGCGGAGGTGTGCGACGCGCAGCACTTGGACGTCGTGTGGCTGAACGAATTGCTGACGGCCGGACAAAAGGACGACTCCAGCAGTGCGAAGACCGACGAAGAGAAACAGCATGAGAGAATGACAGACAAATTGAAGAAGATCAAGGACAGGTACGATGAGGAGGGCGACCATGGCGCCGGCCGGCGCAATTCTCCGCAGGCCGCCGCTTGGTGGAAGCAGTTCGTCATCTGGAAGCGTGAGGCCGTCTTGCAGCGCCTGAATGAATCCCAGATGAGCACCAAGGACGGGAAGATGGTATGCAAGGACCCCCTGGCGGAGAAGGCGATGCTGCTGAGGAAGTCGGACGAGAGCAACGATGCGCGCAAGAAGTACCTCGCCAGCAAGGAAATCGTGCAGAAACAGAGTGAGATCGAGGAAACGGGCATCTACGCGAAGGGCGGTGACGAGGAGACTCCGCTGAAAGTGGAGAACTACATCGACAGCTTCAAGGTGGAGCTGGAGTGCGTCTCCGCGAGCGACAAGAAAGTCTCGAAGCGCACGTACTTCCTGTTCGAAGACTACGTCATGTGTGAGTGCTTGAGAATACCCGCCGAGCTGCGCGCTGCCGCGCCCCCAAAATGCTGACGCCTGCCTGCGCCTCCCCCCGCGCTTTCTTTCTTCCTCCACCCATTTGCCTCCAATAGACATGGTGTTCCGCTACCCGAGCCCACCGGCCGTCTCCCTGGGAGACGTGTGCACGCTCTCCAGCAAGGACATTGCCGAGACCGGCAGCGGCGCACTCACCAAGGAGGGGCAGAGGCTGGCTGATGAGAAGCAGCAGCGCGAAGAGATTGCGCAAGAAGTCTCCAACCGCATGGTATGTGACCGGCGCGCAAGCGCGCGCACAGTGCCCCGCCGTTGCCGAGAACTGACGCGGCCGGCTCGCCACCACCCTTCTCTCTACCCCCTGTCTGCACCCTAGGACGCGAACCCGTCGAAGAATGCCGATCAAGTGCTCAACAACACGAAGTCGATGAAGCTCCAGCTGGATGAGCTCACCAAGCTGGTTGAGCGCCTCACACAGGCGCAGTAGCCGTAGTACGAGGTTTAGCTGAAATCGCTCACCAAGCCGCCAGCGACCACAAAGCCTCACAGACGACGAAGCCATCCAAACAACCAAACACCACAACCACGACCACAATCACTGCCGAGGAACGCGCAATGCGTAGCACCCGGCACCATAGGAGACAGGCCTCCTGAGCTCTGAGGTCTGAGCTCGAGTATGCCACTCCACTCTTCCACTTCCTCTTCCCCGTCCATTCGCACATACATGTCATCCACACAGACGCATGAGAAGAGCGAAGTCCGCAACAGCTGTAAACTGTTTTTGCTGTTGGCCCGAAGAAATAAACCGCACAACGCACAACGGATAACGCTCGCGCTCCGTAATCTTATCTTTTGGTCTGCTCATGGCGGCCGGTGCTGCACGAAGGCGGCGGGGTCGCAGGGGTCGGTGCTGCACGCGTGCGCGCTGTGGTGTGCCCATTTGTGTGCTGTTGCTGGCATGGGTGCTATGGACGGTGTCCGTGGCCAACACAGCGCTGTCGGTGGAGGAGCTGACCGCGCACCCACCACCCGGCCTGCTGGAGCACCTGCTGCCTCCCGCCGCGGCGGCGGCGGCGAGTGCCAAAAGAGCACAGCTGGAGCAGTTGCTGAGCGACAGCCTGCACAGCGTTGGACACGAGCTTGAGGGCCTGCACCTCTTCAAGCGTGGGGCGGTGCGCCCCATTGCGGCCGAGCAGCCCATCGCAGGTCGGACGGTGAGCGGGGCGGGGCGGGGTGGGGCAGCGCCCGGCGCGGTGTTACGCGGCAGCTCCGGTGGCAGCGGCGCATCTACCACGCAGGGTGAAGATGCAGCGAATAATGCGGCGGTGGTGGCGGCGGCGGTGGCGGCGGCGGCGGCAGCGGTGGCAGCTGCGGCGGCAGCAGCAGCAGCAGCAGCTGCCAATGCCGCTGCTTCCACGGGCTCGTGCCGAAACACCGTGCAGGGCAAGTACAAGCTAGCGGACGATCGCGGCGCCGTGTGCCGCCGCCACGAGCTTGATGTGGACACCGGCTGCTGCGCCCGTTCCGGCCGCAAGCTTGGCGGCGGCTCGCCGGGCGGCTTGTCGCTGTACCAGTGCGCGGGCTGCGACCAGCGCAGCGAATGCTGTGCTGAGTACGAGGTGTGCGTGGCGTGCTGTTTGGATCCGAAGCATTTGCTTCCAGCCGCCTCGGTGGCGCAGGCAGCGGGCGGCAAGTGGGTGTTCTGCCTCCAGCGCTGTCGCACCAACGCTGCGGCCCTCGCGCACATGAATGCCTACAAATCGACGCGACATTTTTGTTATGCTGCAGGACCCCCTCCCGTGGCGCCGGTAAGCGCCAATCGGGGGGAGTCGTGCACGGCGGCGTGCGCGCGGCAGGGCATGGTGTGCGAAGCATCGCGCTTTGCCTCCGTCAACACCTGCGCAGCGCTGCGCAAGCACTTCCGATGTGTCGCCTGCGATGTGGGCGGCGGCTTCGACCAGCCCGCGTGGGTCGCACTCGACGCGCCGCAGGGGTCACTGCCCGGGCATTGCCTCTACAACGCGGACACATCATTCTTTTCGTGCGACGGCAAGCACGCCCAAACCGTGAGACTTTGTCCGTGCATGTGAGATTTTGAGTACATGAAAGATTACGGCGCGTGGATGTTCTGGGAGTGATAAAGCAGCAAAAAATCCCAACTTTCTAAAAACTGCCGCGTACGCATATGTGCGTTGCTTCATTAAATCCGTGCTCTCCCTAAAAACTGCCGCAGTGGACTAAAACTGAAACATTGAAACAATACTCAGCCGGCCTGGATCACAGCGGCAGCTGCCCACTGTAGAACGATTGCGTGCTATTCGACGGCGGTTCCGTTGCCCACTTGAAGACCAGCTGGCACCCGGTCTCCCTACAGCTGAAAAAGTACCGACCGTTATTCGCCCCCACCTTGAGCACTCGTCGCATCGTTGCGGGTGCGTTATGTGCCGAGCAGCGTGGGAATGCGCCGTCTGCCCACACGAAAAACGAGCAGCGCGCTCTGCTGTTCCGCGAGCCGCACGACCAGAATAGCCGGTGTTGGTTCGGGCCAGTTTTGCGCACGCGCTGCAGCTTAGCTGCGGCGGGACGGCACTTGCACATAGGCTGCATGAGAGGAATACGGCGCGTTCCTCTTCCCCCTGCTCCTGCTCCTTCTCCACCCTTCCCCACCGCCGGCACCGCCGCCGCTGTTACCATCGATGTTGCTGCCGTTGCTGTTGCTGCCGATGCTGCTGGCTTGGGATCATCGCAATCAGACCGAGACCGTTTTCTGCACGAGGTGGCGGGTTCCATGGCCCCACCCGCTGCCACCGTTTCGGCACACTGCTGCTGCCGCTGCCGCTGCTGCTGCCACGCGCAACGAAGTGAACCGACCTTGGGTTTGGGCAGGCAGTTCGCACGCCGCCCCTGCCGCTGGCACCCGTCACAGAAGTAAGTGATGCGCTGCTTGTCGCCACAGCGCACGAGCTGCACGCGCCCCGTGCCGCAGTGCGCGCACGTCTGCCGCCCGTACACAGCGTAGTCGTGGCGCCGCCCCGCGCGGCAAGACAAGTACCACGCTCGCGCGAAGGCGCGCAGCGCACCCAGCAGTCGCCGCAGCGTCTGGTCCTCCAGCTCCGCAGTGGGCGTGAGTGGGTGGATGCCTGCTGCCAGTAACCCTTCGCACTTGATCACGTTGCCGACTCCCGGCGCAACTGCCTGGTCCATAATCGCATCCAAGACGGCCCGTGTGTCCCCACGCAGCAGCCCCACTGCCGCCTCGGTGTCAAAGGGCAGCGCAAGCACATCGCGCGCGGCGCGCGCCCGCACCGCTTGCACGTAAGCCGCGGTGCGCACCGTGGCGGTGGCACCATTGACCAGGGCGATGCGGTGCGTGTCGAATACGAGCACGAGCGGCGGTGGCGGCGGCGACGGCGGCGGCGGCTGCTGCTGCTCCGCCTTATCGGTCGCGCTATTGATCAGGGAGTTGCCCGACATGGCAAAGTGCAGCCGCAACGCCGCGCCGCCTTCGAAGACGAGGAAGCATTCTTTGCCGACGCTGAACACCTCCTGCACGCAGCGCTGCAGCAGGGCTGCGGCGGCCGCACCCGACAGCGCCGAAGCCGCTTGCGCAGCCTCGATGCGCAACAGCCGCCGCTGCAGCAGCACAGCCGCCAGCTTGAGTGTCTTCAGTCGGCATTGCGGGCCTTCAACCATCGGCACACGTGCGCCGTCCCCCGAAAAACTCCGTCGCTGCCCGCACGGTTCGGCTCGTCAGCCTCCCCAGATTATTCTCTCCGCGCCCGCGCGCGCCTCTGTTTTGAGCCCTTGCGCCCGCCGTACACGAGGACGGGAGCGAGGCCAGGTCGAAGCGGGGGTTCCATGCCGTGGCAAGCGAACAACAACGCGATGGGCGAGCTGCGCATGCCCTCGGTAGCGGCGCACGCCGAGGCGCGTGAGGCGGCGAAGGGGCGGCTGACCGTGCGGCTGCACATGCTCGCTGCCGAGAAGGTGATGGTGGCCCGCAGCGACTGCGCTGACCAGGTGGCCTACGTCAGCGCGGGCGTGCCCGGCCTCGCGGCGCTGCTGGCGGCGGCGGCGGGGGAGGGGAAGCAGCTGTACATGCACGCGCGCGAGCACGCCGTCTGCGTGGTGCGCATCTGCGAGCACAGCGCGCTGGCGCCCGCTGGCGCCGCTGGCACCGCTGGCGCCGCGATTTTGGCGCCCGGCCTAGGCACCGATTTCGACGGCTTCCTCGCGCTGAGCGAGGTGATGCGCGCGAACTTCAAGGTGTGCGCCGGCACGGTGGAGGAGTGGTCGCTGTACAGCCTGCAGCCGGGCAGGGCGGACCGCGACGCTCCCCTAGCCGACGTGACCCTCGAGGTGCGCCCGCGCCGCCGGCCGCGCGGGGCGGGCGTGCTGCGGCTGGACGGGCGGCGCCTGGCCGCGCAGCTGGTGCGGCACTGCTCCAGCAACGTGCTGAGTGCCAACGAGCTGCTGCTCATGCGGCCGAACCTGCGCCTGTGCACCGCCGCCCCCGCCGCCCCCGCCGCCCCCGCCGCCCTCACCGCCCTCACCGTGGAGGCGGCGGTAGCGGCAGCGACATCGGTGGCGGTGGCAGCAGCGGGCGCGGGCGCGGGCGCGGGCGCGGAGCCGCAGTGCCGGGGGGAGGAGGGCAGGGAGCGGGGCAGCGCCGTGCGGGCCACAGCGGTTGCCACAGCTGCCGAGGAGGGCGACGACGACGACGACGAGGAGGGCGACGGCAGCGACGACGACGACGACGACGACGACGACGACGACGAGGATGATGATGATGATGATGAGGAGGAGGAGGGCCTGGTGATGGTGGCGCGGGTGCTGTCCATGACGCCATCGGCCGAGGAGCTGCCAGACGGCGAGGACGCCGCCGCCGCCGACGACGACGCGCTGACCGTGGTCGAGACGTTTCGCGGGCTCGTCACCGCCGACACCGTCGTGTACCTCCGGCACGACGACTCCTTCGGGATGGGCGCCGACGTGTTCGAGCTCGTCGACGCCGCGCCGCGCCCGGCAGGGCCGCCGCCGCGCGGCATGGTGGACGTGACGACGTCTGACGAGGAGCTCTTCCCTGTGAAGCGCAAGCTGCTGCGCCCCTGCATCAAGCTCACCTCCGCGGTCATGGCGGGCGCGGGCGTGCATGCGGACGCCACGACGGCGGCGGGCGTGCCCGTTGACTGCTGCACGTTTGACCGCGTGCTGCTGTTCCTCGAGGCGCAGGCGCGGGGGCCCGACGGCGCGGCGTCGTTCTCGTTCGGCGCGGAGCACACCGACGCCATGCTGCAGGCGGCTCGGGATCTCGGGCTGCGGGGGCTCGAGGAGCTGTGCCTGAAGCGGCTGGGCGAGTTCGAGTCGCGCGTGCGCACCGCGGGCATCCCGTGGGCGGAGGTGATGCGGCGCAACGGCGTGGGCGAGCGGCTGCTGGTGATGGACGGCATGGTGCTGGACGTGACGCGCTGGCTGGAGGAGCACCCGGGCGGCAGCGTCATCATCCCGGAGCAGGCGCTGGGCGTGGACAGCACCGTCTTCTTCGAGCTGTACCACAGCAGCCGCCAGTCCTTTCGCTACCTCAAGGAGTTCTACATCGGGGAGGTGGCGGGCGCCGACCGCGACAGCGTGCCCGCGCCGCCGGAGCTCCCCTCTGACGCCTTCGTCGAGCAGCTGCGCCAGTGGACGACGTGGCGGATCACCCCAGAGGACAAGGTGCACAAGAGCTTCTGAGGCCAGCTGCAATTTGGGGACGGAATACCGTCACAGAGAGCGGGGGCACGAGACTACACTGTTAAAGCTCGGGCTGACCAACGGTCTTTCCACAGCCAACTCCTCTTGCTATTACTACAGCTGTACAGCTGTATAAGATTAGTAAGAATTCTACATGTAGGCTTCCCACACATTCAGCAAATAATCATAGAAATCTCGTGTCAGATCTTATTGAATTTCTAACACCATGTCCGGCGGCTGCCACCGCCTCCTGTCCTTTGCGATCGCCATCCACGTGGGATGGTCTTTGAACTGCCACGGTGTCCCC
>Ga0308021_10000687_pt1 | contig 15547 bp, 1 predicted proteins | sample Neamet351_FD_201296 | JGI IMG/M metagenome (GOLD analysis project Ga0308021, IMG submission 201296) | Marine microbial communities from water near the shore, Antarctic Ocean - #351 | ecosystem: Environmental > Aquatic > Marine > Unclassified | place: Southern Ocean | collected 2014-10-02
CCACGGTTTGCGTAATGGCCGAGACAAATGCGCTTGCGGTTGCGCTTGCTAATGCCCTTGTCCAGCAGCGGCACCCAAATGGAGATTTTCGCCTGGCTCATGGTCCCCTGCGAGTTCCATAGCTCGGTGAAGTGCTTTTGCTTGTGCCGCTGCACCTTGAAGCGCAGGATAATGTCCATCGACACGTCTTGCGCTTTTTGGCCCGCCCTGCCGAGTTCCGTGATCTCGTGGCGTGTGGGCTCGGCAGGCGCGGCGACGGCGTCGCCTCCAAAGAGCGCTGCAGCAGGGTCGTCCAACAGTGCTGCCGACGGTGCCGCCGCCGCCGCGGCTCCGCCGGCCGCCTCCGGGTTGAAGGCGCTCGCCTCCGAGTCCAATCCCATGGTGTCGGGATCATAGAACGCCTCCTTGAAGTCGTCGAACGAGACCTTGCCGTCGTCATCTGAGTCGATCATGCGGACGAGGTCGTGCACCTGCTCGACGGAGACCTTCAGCCCCAGCCACAGCAGGCCCGAGTAGATGTCCGAGCAGGTAAGCGCCATCTGCTGTGAGAAGTCAAAGGCGCGGAAGGCGTCGAGCAGCAGCATACCCTTGTCCACGATGAGCTGCTGGATGCGTGTGCACGTGGCACGGTGCTCGAGAAGGTGGTACTCGTCCGGCGTCGTGAACAGCCGTGCGAGCGACGATTGCTTCCAATTCGTCTGCCGCCGGCGCCGGCACGCGCGCACCTCCATCCAGAAGGTTTCGCGCGCCTTGCAGTCGTTCGGCTGCATCGCGCGCAGCAGGATGTTCAGCATGCGCGGCGGGTACTCCGTCTCGGAGTCCATGAAGCGGTAGCACTGCGTCGCCGTCGCGCGCTGGTAGGCCGGCCCCTGCTTCCACGAGCGGCCCGGCGCCGTCCATGCGTCTGTGGTGAAGATGCCGGCGGAGTTGAGCACCCGCAGCGCCACCATGGTTCCGCCCACGAGCCCCAGCCCGCCCTTCATGTGCATCACGCCGCGGAACGACTCCGCCTCCACAAGCGAAAGCAGCACGAAGTGACGGCCCTTCTGCGTAAGGTAGCGCTCGTGGTCGCTGAGGAGCACCTTCACGTGCTCGAAGTCGACTTGCAAATCGGGCGCCAGCTCCCCCTTGGATTTCTTCGAAATGCCCATCTTGAACAGCAGCCGCTTCAGCTCATCGTCGTCCACGACATTGGCGCTTGCTTCGCTTGTGGCGTCGCGGAAGACGGACTTCGCACCGACACCGGTCACTTCGGAAAGGAAGGCATGCTTGGCATCCATGCCGTTGTCGCCGTCGGCGTCCGCGATGCCGGCGGTGAAGTCGAGCGCGCGCAGCAGCTTCTTGAACTCATCAAGATTGAGCGTGCCCGTCTTGGTCGTGTCGTACCGGTCGAACATGCCGCGGATGCGGCCCTCCTGCTCTGCGCTATGCGCAACGGCATGCGAGCCACCGTCCTCGTCGACCTTCGCGACGTCCGGGACCCATTCCAAGATGCAGATGACGTTCTTCAGGCGCCGGTGCGAGCCACCATCCGCCCAAGACCACTTGGAGTCGTGGTAGTTCTTCGACGAGTAGCAGTAACGCGGGAATGCGAGCGGCTGCGGCGTCTTGAAGAGCGAGGACTTGATCGCAAACTTCGAGATCGGGTAGAAGCCGAGCGCGCCGCCACCTTCCTCGGGCGGCTGGCTGAGCGAGGCGATGGGCCACGGCGTGGGAAGCTCGTCGTCGCGGTTGTACTTCTTCTTGATGAACTCGTCTGGGTCCTCCGCCTCCTCACGCTCCTCCTCTTTCTCCTGCTCCTGCTCCTGCTCCTGCTCTTGCTCCTGCTCTTGCTCCTGCACCTGCTCGCGGGCAAACGAACGCTCGGCGGCCACCTCGGCAGCGCCGCCCTGGTCATCGATGTCGCCGATCGCCGCGGGGCCATCCGCAGCGGCTGCTTCCGCGCCCGGCGCCGCCACGGCGGCGGGCGCCTCAACCGCAGCGGCAGGCGGTGGCGTGACTACCGCCTTCTTGCGCATCACCGTCTTCTTCACCATCTTCTTCACCTTCTGCGTGGTCACCTTAGGCACCGCCTTCGTCGCTTTGCGTGTCTTCGTCACCTTCACCGCGCGGCGCTCCATTTTCTTTTCCTTCTTTGAGCCCATCACGGGCTCGCAGTAGTTGGCCGGGAAGAGCTTGGGCTCGCCCGTCGGCATACCCAGCACGTCAGTAATCTGCCCCGTCCACCAGTCGGCGGAAGGCACCTTCCAGCCCGTCACCTCGATGACATCGCCAGTCTTGATGCTCATCTCGTGCGGCGCAGTGGCGGCGAAATCGTGCAGCGCCTTCGCCGACACGCAGACCGAGGGGCCATCCACCTCCACCTCCACTTCCTGCTCCTCCTCCACCTCGTATGTCTCCTCTACCTCGGCCTCCTCCATGACGGTCACCTGCTCGTCCACTTCCTCCTCCACCTCGACCTCTACCGCCTCCATCTCTTCCGAGGGGGCAGCAGCAGCTTGGGCAGTAGCTTCGGGCGAAGCGCCGCTCGTGGCGCGCGCGCGCGCGACGGCCTCCTCCATCCCAGCCTCACGCTGCGCTGTTTCCGCGTCGAGCACAGACTGCCAGATCGCCTCCACCGTGCTGCGGTCATCTGAGCCCTTCAGGAGCATGTCTTTGTTCATGCGCACCAGGTCTTCGAGCTTCTTGGAGAAGCGAGTATTCTTGGGCACGGAGTTCTCGACCTCGTAAGAGAGACGCTCCCTGAACACGTCCATGCAGCGCATCAGCTGCTTGACCTCCGGCGTCTCCTCCGCACCCTTCGGTCGGTCAGCGCCCGGCATGTGCACGAAGTCTTCCATGAGCTGCTGGTAGCCGCGCCGGCGCCACACGTGCTGGATCTGCTGCTCGCAGAGCAGGTTGAACTGGATGCGCTCTGAGCGCATGGAGTTGATCGTCAGCCACGCAGCCACATCAACCAGCATCTGCTTGTTCCGCTCTTGTGACTCCGGAGCACCGATCTTGGCAAGATTGGCTTCGCGCTGCTTCGTGTTCAGCCCCTCGCCGGCAGCCACCTGCTCGCACACCAGCTTGTCCACCTCGGGGATGATGATCACGTGCACCTTCTGGCCACGCCCGATGCCGCGCATACGGAAGGCACCCTAAGATTACCGAAGACAAGATCGCAAAAGGCAGCGGTGTGTGAGTTTTCAGCGCAGCAATAGGCGCAGTCGGACGAGTGCGACAGACAGCAAGCATGCCAAAACGCACCTGTGCATAGTCACGGAAAGTCATGTCCTTGCCCAGCGTGATCGCTGCGCGAGCATTGAGCACCTGCTTGATGTCCATGCCCGTGGTGTGCACCTGGGCGACCAAACAAGGGACAGAGGCAGCGGGCGCAGGCGCGGGTCAGACATCAAGCTGCAGCATTTCTCGCACAGTAATTACTAGCAGCAAAGCTGCGGCGGCCAGCGGCAGCATCATGAACACGCACCTGGTCAAAAAATGCAAATCGCTTGCTCTTGGAAATGCCGCTCTGCGCCAGCTGCATGACCTTCCACCCAGTACGTTGCAGGATCATTTGGCGATCGTTGTCGTCCAAGAAGATAACACCCTCCATCTGCCGGAGGCCGCGCTCCAGCAGCGCACGCGCCACCTCGTAGTTTGTCAGGCCCGTGACAAGCGCACCGGTGTCGATCAGAGAGAAGAATGGTGGGCTGGCGTTGGCGATGTGGTCGATGACGCTTTCCACAGTCCAGTCGAGCGGCAACACCTCGTGCGAGGTGATCTCCGTATCAGTCAGGAATGAGATCACCTTACCGTCCGTGCCAGCCTCGTACTGGCAGTCGCCAAGCTCGAGCGGCAAAAGGTCCGATGGCGTGCCCGAGAAACCGAGACTGTTCTCAAACAGCATGTTGCCGCCAAGGTCCTGGCCGTTGGATGTGAGCTTGATGCCCTGGTGCTCCATCGTCAATGGGAAGATGAAATCATGCAGGTACATCTCGATGATGTGCGGCAGCGCACGCAGCAACCGGAAAAGCACTCCCATCACAAACTCGTCGCGCAGGTCAATAAGCTGAAGCGGCCAGATGTCATCAATTGGGTCTGCGTCGTCATCGTCGTCACTTGAGTTATCAGCACCGTGCGCTGGAACGCGGCCCCGCATGGGCTCCTCAGCACCGCCGTCTGCGGTTACGGTCATACCACCGCGGCGCATCGTGCCGCGCACACGGCCACCAGACAAATGCACCCACTTGATAAAGGTCTGGCACGCGGGGCGCTTCATGTACGGCCCGTGCTCTTCCTCCATGCGCTCGCGCAGATCCTTCATCACCTGAGTAAAGTCCATCATGCGGAGCGACTGGTGGCGGTATGCCATCATGGTCAGGCCAATGACGACATCCGGATGAGAGAACTCCGACGCCTCGCTCGGCACGTCTTTGCCCATGAAGGGCACCGCGAGCAGCTTGCGCGAGCGCGGCATGCCCGGATCCCGTTCCGCCGCGGTCGCCAGGTCGGCGGGCGACAGCAGCCCGAAGCCCACGCGGTTGATCTTGGCCATGATGAAAGGCAGGTAAGAGGTGAGCCAATCGTGCGCGAGGTTGAGCATCTTAACGTGGTCACCCGAGACGCTCTGTTCGAAATACAGCGCCATTGCCGGGTCGCCATCCAGCGAACGGGCTCCGTGCTCGAGGTACTTGGACATCTGCTCGTCGCTCATGCCGGCGAGGCTCTGCGCGCGAAGCCACACGATCATCCACTGCGATAGCAGCGCGCGCAGATGGCTACGGTAGAAGTTGCGCGAGAGTAGTACCACGTGTGGCGTGGTCTGCATAAGGCGCTCTTTCGCGCCGTACTTGAAAGCTTCGCGCAGCTTCGCAAGCACCGTGCGCGCCTCACGCGAGTCGGTGAACGGCACGGTCATGGTGGCATCGTCACTGGCCGCCACGAAGATCGCATCCATAAGGTGCCAGGGCAGCTGCCAACGCAAGCCCATCCCCGTGGTGCTGCGCGTGAAGTCGAGCGCCTCCTTTTCGCCCACCGGCCAGTTGAGCTCCGAGCGCAGCGGGTGAAGGATCATGTCCACCTCGTCCAGGATCAGAGCAGCCTTCTTGAAAACACCGCCCACGATCTTGGCGCAGATGCTCGCCTGCGAGCGGAACGAGGCGACGTCGGACAGGTCGAGCGGCTTCTTCTTGCGGAAGCCGAAGAGACCCTGCAGCCAGCCGCGGCGCTGCACTTCTGCACGGTCCTCCACCACATTGTGGTGCGACTTGTTCAGCAAGTGCATCACCTCGATGAACTTGAGCTGGAAGGACTTGATCGCTGTCGGATGCGTTACCATGATGCCGCGCCCCTCCTCCACCTGCAGGAACTTGGCCAGCATGCTCGGCTCGACCTTCTCCGTGCGCGTGAACATGAACGTGTAGATGGATTTGCGAATGACGGCGCTGAACTTCTCGCGCACTACGCTGCGCGAGAACTCGAGCAGGGAGCGCGGCACGCACTGCATCACGAGCCGCGAGCCGTCGGCGAGCAACAACGCGAGCAGCGGGCCGATCACTGTCGTCTTACCAGCCCCCATGATCATCTGGTGGCACTCCGAGCGCCCCGAGGCCGCAGCCTCGGCCAGTTGCCGCACCAACTCCACCTGCGCCTTGCGCAACATGATGCTGTAGGTGAATTCGAAGACAAGGAAGCGCGGATCGTACTCGAAGATGCCGTTGCCAGCGGGCGAGACGTAGTGACGCTTCACTGCCAGCACTGACGCGAGGTCCGAGGCCAGCGATGTCACACGCGGCCGAAGGCTGCTATCCGCCAGGATGGAGTCGAGGGCATTGCCCATTGACGCCATGTTAAACTCATCCATCGACGTAGCACGCATGCGTCCGTCCCTTGGCTGCTCCGAGCCAGAGCGCTGGCGTACGAGCTTTCCGGCGTCAGTGGCCTCGCGCTTGATGCGTTGCAGCAACGAGAACAGGTCGCGTGCCATGCCAAGCGCACTGAGCGTCTGCGTCATACGGGAAGCGCGCAGGAGCGCGCTGGCCACCAGCTGCATGACATTGCGCGCAGCGTCACGCTCGATGAACGGGTTCAGCCGGTGCAGGTCCTGCGCACCGTCCGGCTTCAGCAGCAACAGCGTCAAGTAGTCGAACTCCACCTGAAGCTCCTTTCCCGCGCTGCGACAGACGATGAACGCCAGACGCTTCTGCCGCTCCTGGTCATCCGTGATCAGGCGTGCACTCGTCTCAATGTAGTTGGCCTCGTGCACGGAGTGCTCGATGGCGTGCTTCATAAAGTCTTGGTCCGCCATGGCGCTCTCCCACAGGACGCTGCGCAGCTCATCAACGTGTGCCATCGCGCGATCCAGCGACACGAAGTCGCCGGCGTCGTCCCCGGCGCTGATCAAGTGCGCGGTATGGATGATGTTCGTCACATCTTCATCGAACAAGTGGGTCAGCTGCGGCACCATCGATCCGTTCGACTTGCCGGCGTAGACCCCAATGTCATCGGCGACGCGCTTGACCATCTTCTGTGCGGCGCTGAACTGCGATGCGCGGTGCTTGTCGACCGAGAAAGGCATTGCCGCCGAAACCGGTGGCAGCGAGCGGTCCGTGAGCGAGCGCAGCTTCACAAACTTGTCGAGGCCGCCCGGCAACACGGCCAGCGGTTGACCAGCGAACGCCTCGACGTCGGCTGGCGTGCACGACAGGTTATTGCCCAGCGTGTCACTGATGATGTGCGCATGCAGGCGGCGGCTGTTGCACGAGTAGTCGTCGACGCGAGGAGCATAACGCCGGCGGTCGCCGACGCCCAGCGGGTCGCGCAGCTTCACGAACTCGGGGTTCTCCATCCGCGGGGCGTCAATGGCCTGCTCGAAGGTTGGCACGAACTCGTCGGGGAAAGTCAGCTCGCTCTGCTTGAGCTGCACGTGAGCGGCCGCCTTCTTGAGCAGGCCGCTGAAGACGTCCGAGCCTTTGAAGATCGTGGTCGTGCGCAGCCGGCGCGTGTCGGCGAAGTGCGGCGCAGTCTCAGCAATGTGCGGGTTGCGCGCGAAGATGCGCAGTAGCGACATGAGGAAGGATTTCTTGTTCGTCTGGTCATCAATTGGCAGCATGCGCATGAGCATGGAGCCCCAGTTAGCAGGGCGGTCCTCTGCGAGCATCTTGGCGGACATCGTGCCCGTGAACAGCTCGTAAATGAAGAGGAAACCGAGGCCGTCCTTGCCGCCGCTGAGCTTGAAGCCGTTCTGCATCCACGTGGCCATGTAGTCCGCAAAAACCGGGCCATTGACAACCTCGCAGTTCGGGCGCTTGTACGACACGGCGGCAAGCGCCTTGAGCCAACCCGTCTCGGAGTCGCGCTGCAGCGCGGTCACGTCGACGATCATGTCGAAGTCGAGCGCGTCCGGCGGCGGCGTGACGGAGAGCTGGAAGGGCTCGAGCCACTGCGGCGGCTCCGAGCCTGGCGTGCCGCGGTGCACCCCACGCGCCTTCTCCACCGCGCGCAAGAAGCGCAGCCGGTTGTCGATCAAGTGGAGATTCTCCTGGGCCATTGAGGCACGGCCTTCGAGCACCGCGCTGCCGGTTGTCGAGCCGCCCGTTTCGATGTGGATGGCATGGCGCTCCGCGGCGAAGTCGAAGGACTCGAGAAGACGAATTTCCTCACGCTCGGTCAGGCGGCAGCTGGAGAAGACCTGCGCGTACTTGACCAGGTACTGCTCCATCTCGCGCTGCGGGCTCCACGGCGGGCGCATCGAGCCAGACGCCATCGTAGCCAGCGAAAGCTTCAGGCGGCATGCGTGTGCGTTCGGGTTGAGGTCCACGCCGAGGTACTCGAGCTGCTCGAAGATCTGCGCTTGCTCCGCCGTGAGCGGCATGTCGTTGGCGCACGAGTCGGCAAGCCGGAAGACTTCCTCGTAGTCGCGGTGCAGGAAGCGCAGCAGCAGCAGGTACAGGGCCGACTCAAAGGTCGGCGTGAAGAGGAACGAGTGCGACGCGTGCACGCGGTACAGGTAGTGGCGGCACTCGCCAACGATGGCCGCGTTCCAGCCCTCGCTGTCGCCGCGGTCCAGCAGCAGCTCGTTGGAAAATTGCGTGGAGTGGCTCTTCGGGCGCGAAGGCTTCGCCGTGGCGGGCACGAGCACCGCCAGCTCGCCGCTCTCGCTCTCGAGCAGCAGCGAGTGCGGGATACCGCGCACGAGCTTCTCAATCGCATTGCTGCGCCGGTTGCTGATGAACATGCCCTCATGATCGTTGGACCACAGGCGCAGCTGGTCCTTGCTCGTGCCCGGGTCGCGGTAAACTCGCGTGGTGAACGAAAGGCGCAGGCGCGGCAGCTCGATCAGATCGGGGAAAACGAACTGGTTCGGCGTTGCGATCTGGCCGCGTGACCACACCAGCACGTGCGCGAGCGACTCAATGCGCGAGATCAGCTCTCGCAGCGACACGAGCAGCAGCCCACCCTTCAGATCCTCCGTCGCGTACATGATGTTGACCAACGTCATTTGCTGCTTCGACGTGTCCTCCACGTCGCGCAGATCCTGCAACCCAGGCAGGCAGCGTGTCTTCTCGGAGGCGAGCAGCGTGGCGTCCACCGTCCCGCCCTCGCAGATGGGGATACGCCGAATGATGGCGTTGGCCTCGGCGCAGCCGTTGCCCGTCGTGTCCGCAGGGCCGGTCGGAATGAGCTTCACGTGCAGGCGCGACGCCACCATGCCCGGGTCATTGCGGTCATTCTCGCGCTGGTAGCCCGACAGCGAGTCGTCGGCATTCTGCCAGAAGACGTACTGGTTCAGCAGCGCATCCGGGAGCAGGCCCTCCATCAGCCTGCGAGGGACGAAGTCCTGCTTGCCCAGCGCCTTGGAGAGCGAGCGCGAGATCAGTAGCGAAGGCGTAGGCGCCACCGTCGAGCTGGCGGTCCCCGTCATGTAGTAAGGTGCGCCCGCCTTCATCTCGGCCATGGCGGAGGAGGGGCGCAGCTCGTGCAGCGCCATTCCCGCCTGCGACGCGAAAACGAGGGTGCGGAAGAAGCGCCTGCCGTGCTCCACGATGTTGTAAATGTGCACCACCTTGGTCTTGCGGAAGACGATCACCTCCTTCATCGTCATGGCAAGGTAGCCAGCTTCCTGCTCATCCAGCGCCTCCTCCTCCTCGGAATCGACGTGGTAGGCGTCGGAGAACTCGTTGCCGGTCTCGGCCGTGCGCTTGTCCTTGATCGCCTGGCGCTTGGCCTTGGCCTTCGCGCGTGCCTCTTCCTCCTTGAGCAGCTTCTTCTTCTCCTTCTCCTGCTTCTTGAGCAGCTTCTTCTTCTCCTTCTCCGACAGCTCCTCCTCACCCGGCAGCGGCTTCAAGCTCTCCTCGAGCTCCTTCACCTTGTCGCGCTTCTCCGTGGCGCGACCCATCAGTCGCACGTAGCCCGAGCGCTCGCAGCTCGCCTCCTGCAGGAAGAGGTCGCACCCGAGCAGCTGCTGCCGCCGCACTGCCTCCAAGTTCTGGAACAGCCAGTTCTCCGCCGGCAGCAGCCCGTTGCCTTGGTCGTAAGGGCGTTGGAGAGCGTGCTTCGTCAGGCGCTTGTCCTTGACCCACCACTGCAAATCGTGGCGCCGCCCCACGAGGCGGACGTGCGTGCGGTTCTGCGTGTTCTGCACTTCCGCGCACTGCATTCCGTTGAAGTCCGACATGCGACCGAAGATGCCGATGAAGTCGGGGTCCTCGTAGATGCCCTCGTCCAGGTGCGGCTGCATGTGCAGCTGCTGCAAGTTATTGCGCCGCACGGAGAATTCGCCAAGCTGCACGTTGATCTCCATATCGACGACCTGGGTCGTCCAGTCCCACAGCCACTTCTCGAAGGTCGTCGCCGGGTCGAATTCCTCCTTCTTGCGCCTGAGCAAGTCCCAGTCCGAGCCGGGCACGAACTCGCCTGCGGCATCGGAGGCTTCTTCAGTCGAGAGCGTCGGCTGGCCCAGTTTGTCGATGCCAGCGGCGCCGTTGCCCGACGCGTCGGTATCGGGCGCGAAGCGGCCACGGCACATATAGCCCAGCATGGACTTCCACTCACGGTTAAGCAGGTTCGCCTTCTTGGCCTTGGTGCGGTTGCCCGTGAGCGTCACGACGCGCACAACCGACTCCATCACCTCGTTGCACACCTTTGGATTCGCCTCGAGGTAGGCGAGCAGCTTCTTGCGGTGCTTCGTGAAGATGTCGAACAGGTCCGTCTGCGGCATGAGCAGCCCGGCGTCAACGCGCGTGTCCAAGCGCTTGCGCCCGTCGGCGCGCTCCCTTTCGGCCTTCTCGCCCTTGCCCTCGCCGTAGTTGTGCCGCACCTCGACGTCGTAGCGGTAGTTCACCGTCAGGAACTGCTGCGCGATGAGCATCGTGCTGACGATCTGGCGCGTCAGCTCGTGCTCCTCCACGTTCTTGAACAGGTAGGCGAGGTGCGCCTGCAGGATGCACGTGTTCGCCATCTCATTGCGCTTGATGGCGGCGGCGGACCAGCGCTCCAGCAACGGGAAGACCTCTTCCTTCAGCATCACCATCATCTGCTCGTGGTGCGCGCGCAGCCGCTCCAGCGGGTCGAAGCTGTCCTCGCCCACGGCTTTCTGGCAACGCAGGCCGCGCACGCACGAGCGGTATCCGACGCCACTGCGGTATTCGGTGGCGAGGCTGTCCTCCTGCTGCTTGGTGGGGGCGCTGCCCGCCGCGGCCGCGGCCTTCATCTTAGCGACCTCCTCTTCACGCCCCTGCGCCCACTCCGTGTGGCGGATCACGTAGCGGATGAAGCCCTCGACGCGCACCATCAGCCTCACGATGTAGAGGATCACGCCGCTCGACTGAACGTAGCGCCCCGTGTCGAGGTCGATGACGTGGTGCATCATGCGCTCCAGCGCCCCGACCACAAGCTGCGGCGCCTTCATCAACTCATTGAAGAGCAGGCCCGACGGCGTGGCCAGGTGGTCGCGCGTCTCAGCGGGGCAGTGCGTCGGGCGCACGCGAACATCGTCGTTCCAGTCGTCAGACGTCTTCGTGATCGACGGCAAGTCCAGCCACGCGCCCGGCTCGAAGAGGCAGCCGTCCAGCACGCCCTGCAGCTGGATCGAGTGCAGCGCCGCGATGCGCACCGGGTCGGAGAAGAACTGCAGCACGAGCGGGATGCGCAGGTACGGCACGGTGAGGTACTGCAGCAGCAGCTCGCTGTCGCGCGCCTTGAGCCGCCCGCCGAAGTCGGGCATCTTCTGGATGTGCAGCACGTCGTCCTCGGTCTCGATCGGCTCCTCCGTGATCTTGCCGTGCACCAGCACGGTGGGGTTCGCCGCCGACGGCGCGATGCGCGGCTCCGTGGCACCGAGTCCGAGCGCGCGCTTGATGCGCCCCAGGATGTTGTAGCTGCGGTTCCCCAGGTTGCTCGAGGTTTTGGCCTGCGAGAACGCGCACGGCAGCAGCTTCATACCGCGGAATCCGACGACGATCAGCCTCCCCGGAAGCTCCGGCTCGCCGGGTGCGCCGCTGGGTGCCGGCGTATACTTCCAGTTGAGCTCCGCTTCGGTCACCTGCCAGCGCCGCAGCACGGGCAGCGCCTCGGACGAGGGCGCGAGCATCAGCTTGAAGAGGAAGACGATGTCACGGAAGAACGCGAGCTCGGGCAGGTGCTCGACAAACGAGGGCAGCTGGCCAGTCAGGTACGCCGCTAGGTCGTCCGGGTTATGCGCAGGGTAGCCGAACTGCAGGGCCACCTGCTGCAGCAGCATCGTCTCGCCGCTCGCCCGCGGCACGGCGAGGTCCTTCGTGCCGGGAGCCGCCTCCTCCCACTTGAAGATGATGTGGTCAGCCGTCAGCTGCTGCTTCAGCGCCGCGAAGTAGTCGAGCACCAGCGAGTACGCCGTGGTGAGCTCGGGCGTCGTGAACTTCAGGCACTCGGACTCGACCGCAAACGCGCCCATCTCGAAGCCGAAGGGCAGCACGGGGCCGTCGGCCTGGCCGGAGTAGTGCAGGCAGAGCTGCGACGGAATGTCGCACGCCTTGATGCGCATCACCACGTCGGCAATGGTGGCCATGCAGCCGAGCGTGAGGATGCGCGTCGCATCGAAGGAGCGCGTCAGCTTGAGCGAGAGCGATGCCGAGGCGAAGTGCCGCGCCAGTAGCGCGGTCAGGCGAAGGATGTCCGCCTGCGTCTCGTAGCGCATCGGCTGGCTCACCCAGAAGCACTGCGCCTCGCGCTGCGGGTGGCCGAGCGGCAGCGGCAGCGGGATGACGCCCGTGAAGAGGTGCGTCAGCAGCGAGACGCGGATGCACATGGTATTCTTGATCAGCTTGTCCTGGTTGCTCAGCAGCAAGCACAGGTGCACGGCGTGGCGCATCGCGTTCGCGACGTCGTTAAAGGAGTGCACCGCGTCGGGCACCAGCGTCAGCTGCACCGGCAGGATGATCGGCGGCACCGACTTCGAGCCCGCGAGGTGCTCGATGTCGTAGTCGCGCCGGAGCCGCCCCATCATGGGGAAACACGCGCCCCACTCCGCGCCCGCCTTCGCGCGCAGCGCGCCCATCACCTGCTCGGGCTTGGCCGCATCGTCCGCCTTCTCCTCCGCCACGACATCGTCGAGCAACAGCCGCGGTGGCACGGCGTCGGAGCACTTGGCGCGCAGCTCAGTGGTGGTCACGCGGATCGAGTTGGTCAGCTGCTGGATGATGGCAAGCTGCTGCGCCGTCATGGGCGTGTCCACCAGCCGCGCCTGCTTCGCGGCGCAGTGCGAGAGCTGGTCGCACGCGATGCGGATGAGGGTGGAGTCGGAGCACGAGATTGCGCCCGCCGCGTTCAGGTCGCTTTTCATCATGTCGATCAGCTGGAAGCGCACAAGCATCGATATGTGCTTGGCCTGCAGCGAGGGCAGCCCCTGGAGCTTCATGAACTGGTGCATCGCCTCGGCCACGAGCCGCGCGTGCGACGAATCGGCGCCACGCGGCGCGGAGCGCAGGTTCTTCTTGAGCCGGTCCATGCCCTCCGTCATCCGCGTGGGCCTGATGGAGCGCCGCTGCTCGCGTGTGCTCCCCTGGATGAGGCGCGCGGGCTTCTTGGAGACGAACTGTGCAGTGGTCGGCGGCCTGGCGAGGCCCGCACCCGGTTGCGGGCCGCCGGGCACGGGCGTGAGCGCCGGCGCCTGCACGAGGATCGGTGCGTCGCCCGTGTCGTCCCCGCCCTCGACGGGCGCGAGCGGCATCATGGGGTTGGCGAACACGGGGCGCATGTTGAGGTGCGGGATGAGCACGTCGTACATGGTGCGCGGGCGGTTCTTGTCCGACGGGAAGGCCACCTGCATGAGCGCGGGCATCCAGAACGACGAGTCGCAGAGCTTGTGGATGGGGATGTTGTCGGCGATCATCGTGAGCTCGCGCAGCGTCTTGGCTTTGAGAGGGTCGTGCACGCATGGCTGGAAGGTGCGCCCTTCCATGCCCGTGTTGCTGACGGAGAAGCTGCAGATGTCGTTGGCCGCGCCCACGGCCTGCGCTTGCTGCCCCGCGCCGTGCTCGCCCTTGGTGCCGCGCTTGCGCTGGATGCAAAACAGCACCATGCGTCCGGTGTCGTCCTCGCGGCACCAGCCGCCCGGCACGACGAGAACCTCGCCCACGCGCATCTGCCGCACGCGGCCGCACAGGTGCTGCACGACGGTGAAGAGCCGCCCCGTGTCGCCCTGGATCGACCCGATGCGCTGGCTCAGGTCCATCGCCTCGTTGAAGGCGCGGTGCGTGTCGGCGATCGTAATCGAGATCTCGCGCAGATCGGAGCGCCGCCCCAGCCGCTTCAGCACCTCGAGGAAGAAGTAAAGCGAGTCGGACAGCGCCGCGGCGGGGGACTCGAGCGAGTCGGCGCGGTAGTCCTCGCCCACGTGCGAGTCCGCGAAGAAGTCGACGAAGGCGCGGTGCCGCCACAGTGGCTTCGAGCCGCCCATGCACATGCCCACGGAGCCGCCCCCGGGCACGTCGTTGATCGCCTGGATGTCGCCCATCTTGGGCGCCATGCCCTCCTGCGCGGGCTCGGCGGGCGCCATCGAGGCCTCGGGCTCGGGCTCGATGCCGTTCGCCTCGGCGAGCGCGGCGATCTGCGCCTGCAGTGCCGCGATCTGCGCCTCCGCTGCCGTCATCTCCTTGGCTGGCGAGGGTGCGCCGGCCGCCGCCGAGCCGGCCTGGCTCGGAGAGGGCGGAGGGGGCAGCCCCGCCGCCATCGCGGCGGCGGCGGCGGCGGCGTGCTCGGCGGCGCGCTGGTCCTCCAGCGCCTCGTCCGCCTTGGCCTTCGAGCGCGCCGCGATGCGCGCGCGCTCCTCCTCGGCTTTCTTTGCCGCCGCCGCCGCCGCGTCAGCCTCGGCCTTGGCCTTGGCCGCCGCCGCGTCGGCCTCGTCCTGCGCCTGCTGCCTCGCCGCGTCCGCCGCGCTCTGCGCCTGCGCCACGATGATCTTGGCGTTCGCCTCGGCGCACTCCGGCGAGCTGCCCACCTTGAGGAAGGCGTGCAGCTGCACCTGCGCGTCCCGGATGTCCACGCCCAGCGCGTTGCCCTCCACGCGCGCCACGATGGCCTGCAGCCACGCGGCGAGCTTGCTCTGCCGCGCCGAGCCCTCCGTGAACTTCCCCGGGAAGCCCAGCGAGGGGTTGCCCGGGATCGCCTTCTTGAGCGCGGAGCTCACCTTCTCCATCTCGGAGTAGCGCGCCCGCACCTCCCACTTGGCCTCGTGGCCGGAGGGGTGGCCGGACCGCACCTGCAGCACGTACAGCGTGTGGCTGCCCGCCTGCACGTGCCGGTCGACGTTGGCGTCGAGGATCTTCCAGCCCTTGGGCGTGCCGGCGATGCCACCGCCGGGCACGGCCACGGCGGTGCCCATCGCGCCGGAGCTCGAGCGCCGGTGGTGCTCTGCCACCGCCGCCGCCGCCGCCGAAGCAGCGCCCGCAGGGGCGGTGGCCGCGAGCCCCGTCGCCGCCACCACCGGCACCGCCGCCGCCGCCGTCACGGCGGCAGCTGCTGCTGCAGCCGCTGGCGCTGCAGCCGCCGGCGCGCCGACCGGGACCTTGGAGATGTAGTTCTCGGGGATGAGGCCCTGCTGCCCGCCCTTGGACGCCAGCACCCAGCCGGGGTGCGAGGCGGTGTCTGGAGGAAGGAGCAGCGCGTCGCCCTTCTTGATCGTCAGCTCGTGCGACTCCCGCGCCGCGAAATCGAACAGGGCCGTGGCCGCCAGGCCCGACATCGTAAAGGCGAGCTTCTCCCTCGCGAGTGTGGATCTTCACGGCGGGCGGCTCTGCTCCGTATCTCGAAAAACTCGTCTACAGCTGAGAACCTCGACGCTGCCGTCGTCCATCAAGCAGCGGTGCTGTCAGCCCGGCCGTTCCTGTCATTCACCGTGTGCATATAAGCTTATTCCTCGTGTGACAAGTGCCTTTATATCTTTATAAAATGACTACAAACAGAGGTTTCAATTTCAATGTCCCCTCCGCTGTCACTGTCAAGTTTTTCTCCGCATACAGCTGAACTACTTCGGTACCTCGCACTCGCACTCGCACTCGCACTCGGACTCGCACCCAACACTCAA
>Ga0308021_10000692_pt1 | contig 15493 bp, 6 predicted proteins | sample Neamet351_FD_201296 | JGI IMG/M metagenome (GOLD analysis project Ga0308021, IMG submission 201296) | Marine microbial communities from water near the shore, Antarctic Ocean - #351 | ecosystem: Environmental > Aquatic > Marine > Unclassified | place: Southern Ocean | collected 2014-10-02
CCAGGAGCTTCAGCTCGCGCGCATCAACTCTTTCCAACCCGTCGGGTGCAAGTGGGGGGGAAGCCGAACGAACGGGTGCAAGTGCAAGCATGATGAGCCTGAGCGATCTTGCAGGTGCGACAGGTGTGGGCGATGAGCTGGCGGAGCTGGCGGAACTGTCCACGCTTGCGCAGCAACTCGGTGCCCAGCTTACCCTCGCTCAGCAGCACGTGGAGGAGGAGCGCGGCGCGCGCGAGCTGGCGCAGGAGGAGGCGCGCGCCGCCCAGCAGTCCGCCGAGGTCGAGCGTGCCTCGCTCCAGGCCATGTGCGAGGAAGTGACTGAGCACGGGCGGCTCGCGCACGAGGTGGCGGCGGAGGAGCGCGTGGCGCGCCGGCGGCTCGAGGCCGAGCTCAAGGAAACGGCCGAGGCGGCGCGCGAGGCGCAGCGCCGCGGTGAGATGGCGGCGGCCGCGGTTGCGGAGGCGGGTGCCGTGGTGGCGGAGCAGCGCGCGCTGGCGACGAAGCTGAAGGAGCAGCTGTCACGCGCGACGGCGCGCGCCGACGAGGAGGCAGAGGGGCGGCAGCGCGAGGAGGCGGCTGTCAGCCGCGCGCGCGCGCAGGTGGACGAGGTGCTGCGGCAGTGCGAGGTGGAGCAGCGTGCGGTGTCGGACGCACGAGACGAGCTGATCGCGCAGGATCAGCTCGCGGCGGTGCGGGTGGGCCAAGCGCGCGCAGAGGCCGAGGAGCGCTTCGCGGAGGAGCGGCGGCAGCTGGAGGCGGTGCAGGCAGGCAGCGAGGCGCGCGCCGACCGACTGCGCGAGGCCGTGGCGGCGGAGCGCGCAGCGCGGCTTCGGGCCGAGGGGGTGGCGGCGGAGGGCGCGGTGGAGGGGAGGGAGGCGGCGGCTTCGGCGGTAGCACGCGAGCGCGCCGCAGTGGAGAGGGCGCGGCTGGCGTGCGAGGAGAATGAGCGGGAGCGGGAGCACGCGAGCGTGGCCGTCGCCGCGGCGGAACGGCGCGAGCAGGCAGCGGCCGCCCGTACCGCGAAGCTGGAAGCGGCGGCCGAGGAGGCACGCACGGCGGCCGAGGCGGCGGCGGCGGCACGCCAGACGGAGCGCGAGCAGGAGCGCGAGGCGCGCGCCGAAGCGGCGGCTGCGGCCGACGAGCGGCTGCTGCGCGAGCGTGCCGAGCTGGAGAAGCTGGTCGAGAAAGGGGCGGAGCAGGCCGCCACTGCGCGGCGCGCAACAGATGCGGAGGCGGCGCGGCGGCGGCAGGAGGCGGAAGGCGCCAGGCAGGCCATTGCGGCGCTGGAGGGGCGGCTGCGGCAGAGCGAGGCTGCAGCGAGGTTGGCGGAGGCAGCGGCGGAGGCAAGCGCCGAGCGCGTGCAGGCGGCGCTGGAGGAGGCGCGCAAGCAGTGCGCCGTGGAGGCGGATGCGCGCGCCACGGCGGAGCGCCGCGCGCTGGCAGCACAGGGCCGCGCGGCCGAGGAGGTGGAACGCGCCGAGCGGGCGGCAACAATGGGAGCGATTGAGGTAGACCAAGTGAAGCTCGAGGCCGAGGGCGAGGCGGAGGCGGCGGCGGCGGCGCTAATGGAAGTGGAGGCACTGGTGGCGGCGGTTGCCGCGCAGGCGGATGCCGCCAAGTCAGCAGCGGAGGAGGCGCAGGCGGATGCAGCGCGCGCCGTGCAGGAAGCAGACGCGTTTCGCGAACGGCTCGCAGTGGCCGAGGCGGCCACGCGCGCAGGCGTTGCGGAGGTCGCCCAGGCGCGCGCCGCGTCGGAGGCCGCGGCCAATGGCGCGGCACGCGAGGCAGTGGGGCTTGGCGCGCGGCACGCTGAAGCCGAGGCGCGGGCCGGGCGGCTGGAAGCGGCACTAGCACAGCAACACGAGCGACAGCGAGAGGAACGAGCGGAATTTGAGGCAGCGGCGGCAGCTGCGGAGGAGGAGGCTGCGGCTGCAGCGGCGCTGGTGCAGGAGGAAGCGGCAACACTGCGTCGCGAGCTGGAGGAGCAGAGAACGGCGGTGGTCCGCATGCTGGCACAGCTCGAGGCTGCGACGACCGCCGCCGCAGCTGCCGAGGCGCGCGCGGGGCGCGGCGAGACGGTGTCGGCGGCGGCACGGCAAGCAGAAGCGGACGCGCGCAAGGAGACGGAGCGACGGTATCTGAAAGTGGCTGCAACGGCGGAGGAGGCGCTAGCGAAGTCGCGTGCAGCGGAGGCGGCAGCAGCGGCCACTGCTGCGGACGAGCGTGCAACAGCGGCCGCTGCTTTGCTGCGCGAGCAAACAGAGCGTGGAAGCTTGCGCGCTCTGCTGCGTTCTACGCGTGCTCTGCTCGAGGAGGAACAGCACAGGCGGCGCCTGTGCGAAGCTGATGCGGCGAAAACGAAAGAGATGCTCGAGGCACAGCTGAGTGCGACAGCGGCGCGGCTTGGTGCGGCGGAGGACGCGGCGGCGAGGGCAGAGGCTGCGCGTGCGTCAGAGCGCGACGAGGCGGCAGTAGCAGCGACCCACGCTGCGGCGGAGGCGGAGGCGACACTGGAAACGGCGGAAAATGCACGTCGTGAGATTCGGGGCGAGCTGGAAGAAGCTGTGATGGCGCGCGGCAAGGCAGAGGCTGACGCGGCGCGGTCCTCTGCGCACGCGGGCATTGCCATTGTCGAGGCCGAGGGCGCGGTGGCGGAGGAGTCCGAGCGGCTGCAGCTGGCTGCGTTGCACGTGTCGGCGCAGGCGGAGCAAGCACGGACGCTGGCAGAGACAGAGCGCGACCGGCGCGAGGCGGCAGAGGCGGAGGCGAGCGCGGTGCGGCGCGAGGCGGAGATCGCGTCCGGTGCCGCGGCCGCGGGCGCTGCTGCGGTGCTCGCTGCTACGCGTGCGGCCGCTGGCGCAGCCCTCGCAGCACAGTGCGCCGAGGCGGCAGTGGCTGCCGCTGCCGCCAGCGAGGAGGTGCGATCTTTGTCGCATATGGCAGCGGCATCGCAGGCGTTGACAGCAGCGGCCGAACGGGAGCTTATGGCGGCGGCGGAGCGCGCTGAGACGGAGCAGGCGGAACTTCGGCGTGAGGCCGAAGAGCACGCGGATGCGGCACGGCGCGCGCGTGCTACCGCACTGGCCGATCGCCAAGCTCGCGCGGCACTCGAGGAGCGAGTGCAGCAAGCGTGCATGTCCGCAGAACTCCAGCGATTGTCGGGCTTTGGCGTCGGCACAACGAGTGCGCTGCCACCAGCGCCGCCACCTCCTGGCCACCCGCAGCCCGGAGGTCAGGGTGGGCAGCGCTCGCTGTCGCGGTCGGCCCTGCAATCATCTCTGCTGCACTCGCCTGTCGCGCCACGTGCGCAGCAGCCGCAGCCCCACGTGCGGGCGGGAGCGGGAGCGGACGCGCTGATCGCACGAGCGAAGGAGCGTGCGCGGGAGCAGATGTCGTTCGGGTGGTCGACCACGCCAGGGCAGCGCAGCCCTGCCGCCCTGGCACACACGACTGCGACCGCGGGCGGTGGCAGCAGTGGCGTTACGGCCGACGAGCTGCGGCGACAGCTCGAGCGTGACATTGCCGAACGCAAGCGAGCGATGGTTGCTGCCATGTCTGGCAGTGCGACACAGCGGCAGCCAACTTGGAGCATGTAAGCTTAGTGTGTGGTACACCACTGGTACCATCTCTCGTTCTCGCAATGAAGACAGCTCTGTACTTTACTTACTATGCGTACTGTAGAATTCTAGAGTAGCACTGAGCTAGTAGCACGAGTTATAAATATTATACATACATTATACGTACGTACTACAGGGAGGCAAAAAGAAAATTTAGAATCGACCAGACCAGATCGCTCCACGCTCCACCATTTCCCCTTCTTCGTCGTTGACGTTTGCCGCCAAAGCTTGCTCGGTGCACCTGCTGCACCGTCACAAAGCATCTGCACTTGGCGTGGACGTCGGATTTGCCAGCATCCGCCTCGTGTCGTCCCTGGGCAGCGCGACTGCTGACTGGCGCACGCCATGCTTCAGGGAGATGGAGGATCCACGCCGTCCCACCCCCTGCGCGGCGCGCCCGCTTCGCCTTGCCGCAAATTGCGGCCGGATGCAGAGGAGCCAAATGAGCATGATGCCGCCGACGACAGTCGCCGTGACACAGGTGCTCGCCGCCAGGCCGATGCTGGCCTGCAGTGGAATGAAGGCGGCGGTGGCGATGCCGCCGCCCATGAGCGCCGCGTGCACCGGTTGCTTGTAGCCGAAGGCGCGCGGCACGCCCGTCACACCCTCCGGGTCGACCATGCGCAGCAGCATCAGCCCCGCCGCGATGACGCCGGTGTCCTGGCCGAAGCACGCGATGCCGTTCTCGAACCAGTAGGTGGGGTTCATGAGCGGCGAGAGGTACAACACGCACAGGACGTCCGTCACGAGGCCTGCGACCATCAGCAGCAGGAACGGCACGATGTCCTTGGCGAGCGACGCGACGTTGACGGAGGCGACGGCCGCCACGATCAGGAAGTCGAGTGCCGTGCCCTGGATGCGCTCCATCGTGGCGCGGTCGACGAGACGGTAGCGCACGTCGTAGCGCTGCAGGGCGAGCTGCATGGCGAGCCCTGCCATCATGCATAGCGAGAAGAGCGGGAACGTGCAGAACGCCTCGGGCGAGATGGCGATGAGGATGGCGCGCAACGACCAGCCCAGCAGGCACGCGATGCCCACGATGACGAGATGCCAGGCGAGCGAGTCTATGCTGTCGCCCGTCGTCGTCTGCGTGCCGGCGAGCTCGCGGCCCTCGGGGTCCGCAATGCCCTGCCGCGCAAAGAGCGAGGCGCCTGCGGTCTGGCCACGGCTGTGCTGCACCCAGCCACGCGCCACGGCGAGGTTGACCAGCACGATGCCTATCGTCACGGCAGCGATGATGCCCACCGTGGCGCTGGCGAGCGAAATGGTGCCACCGTCGGGGAACCCTGCGGCGGTGAAGGCCGCAGAGAGCGCGGCGGCGGTGCCGTGCCCACCTGCGAAGCCAATGGGCAAAGTCTGCGCGAACAGCGGGTTGACGTCGAAGGCGGGCACGAGCAGCGCCCACGTGAGCACGAAACCCACCAGCATCTGTATCCACGCCGTGGCCATGCCGTACATGAGGTTCGGGCCGCTCTCCTTCCACACCTCGCGCGGGCCCGGGATGCGCTCGCCCAGGAACAGCGCCGCGAAGACGATGTTGATCAGGAACTGCGGCAGCATGTTCCACCCCGACGTCCAGTACACGTCCATGTCGGCGCGCGCCCCGCTGGACAGCGCCTGCAGCAGCACGAGGCCGTAGAGGCCGCCGATCACGCTGGAGGGCAAGTACAGGAAGTGCAGGCAGCTGGCGTACACGCGCGTGAGCTTGCCCAGCATCAGCAGCAGCCCGAGCAGGCTGAAGGAGAGCAGCGCGGCCTGCGCGCCGCCGTCGCCCAGCGTGCACCCCACTGCGCCGGCGTGCGGCGGGACCCAGTAGCCAGTCGCGCAGGCGCACCTCCCCGTCGCATTGAGGCACATGCCGTGCTCTCCGCAACCCAGCTGTCGGCAGTCCACGTCCTCGAACTCGGGTGCGGGGCACAGACCCGTAGGGTCGGCGGAGATCAAAGGCAGCACGGCCAGCGCCAAAGCAGCGAGGCGGAGGTCACCTGCAAGGCGACCACCCATCTTTCTCGACTACTCTCGATCTCGCGTCCAGAGCTCCAGCTCTCTGGCACCTGATATTCTCGGTACGGCGTCGGGGAAAATCAGGGCAGCCAGTTACCTTTGGAGGGTTCTGTAGTGCGCGCTGAAGGGCCCCGATGACTCCTCGCGCGGTGGACCGCGAGTGAGCAACCGGACTTCTGACAGGGTAGACCGGATTGAGACTGGGATCCAAAACAGTTCTGTAGAAACAACAGCTGGCATTTCACTTGCCTCCTCCTCCCCTCGTTCACCGGCCTCCTCCTCCTCTCGTGCAACTACCAAAGATGTTTGTCGGTGTGATTTTCTGCGCGCTCGCCCTTCCCGCTCTTGCGGATGACGGCAAGGTGACCGTGGAGTTTTACGGAGAGGGGCTCTGACCCGAGTGCCAGGATTTCGCGACGGGACAGCTCAACACGCTGCTGCAACTTGATGATCCAGCGGCGGCCACTGCTATGGCGTCGATCCTGGAGTTCAACTTCGTGCCGTGGGGGAACGCGTATGTCAACACCACGGAGTGCGGGCTGCCGGCCGCGCCGGGATGGGAGAAGACGGGCTACAATGGGGCCGCGAAAGAGTGCTGGATGAAGCAGTGCGCCGCCGACCAGGCCAAGTGCGCCGCGACGGCGAGCGAGCCCTTGATTTGCCAGCACGGCCCGAACGAGTGCCTCGTCGACCGCTACGAGGGCTGCGCCATGTCCCTGCGCCCGGGCTACCTCAATTACATGCCCTTCGTGCAGTGCTTCGAGGGGCACGCCGCCTCGAGGGCAGTCGTTGGCGTCGACACCGACATCGCCGCGGTTCACCTCGCGGCGCAGCTCTGCGCCATCGTGAACAGCCCGACGATGGACTGGCTGGCGCTGCGCGCCTGCGCCGCGGAGGGCAGTGCCGATGGCGACGCGCAGGAACTCGCGATGGCGCTCAAGACCGTTGGTCTTTCGCCCAAGCACTTGTTCACGCCGTGGGTGACCCTGAACGGCGTCCCGCAAGACCCGTACCCTAACTTCCCGGCGGACGACGACGACCCGAACCACTACAACCCGCTCGATCACCTGGTAGCCTCCGTCTGCGGCAACTACACCGGCACCGCGGTGCTCCCCGCAGCGTGCAACAAGACCGTCACCGCGTAAAGCTGCGAAGTCGACGGAGGACGAGGGGTCCGGCGGGCAGCGCAGGTTCCTGCTACTACACTGCATGCCAAGCTCCAGCCAGCGAAATGACGGCGCTCCTGCTGCAGATTCATCCAGAATTGCAGGACGCGCCCGACACCGGCTGAGGAAATGCCATGCTCGATGCCACTCTCCCTCCCCCTCCCAGCTCCCAGTATCCTAAAAGAAAAGTCATCACTGTGATATAAGCAACCTTGGATCATACCTTGATCTTGAACATTTCGCCGCAAGAGCAGGGGAGGAAATTGCGAACCACAAGCGCCCACAAGCGGACACGGCGAGCGGGAGAAGCGAGATGATTGTGATTGTGATTTGTGATTGTGAAGCGATCAGTTATCAGAAAGCTTGCACCACGTACATACATACAGACGCGATCTCTAATTCAAGCATCGGCTTCTTGTGTGAGCGTGTCGATGCTCGCGATGATGTCGCACTTGCTGTCATTGTAGGCCTGCAGGATCTTGTGTGTAGGACTTTGGGGGAAGTTCTCCTGCAGCACAAACACGTCCTGTGCTTGCTCGGGAGAGAGCGCGAAGTCGCGCCCGAACGCAGATTCGCGCCGGACCACCGCCCTGGGAGATTTTGCTACCTCTTCCGCAGCAGCAGCAGCAGCAGCAGCCAGCGTAGGCTTCGCCCCGTTTGGCTCACCGCTCGGGCCAACCGCCTCGATGGCGGCCTCCACGGCATCCAGCCTACTGTCAGCACCGGCTGACCATTCGCGCAGCTTCTCGAGGCGCTTGTGTAGCGCCGCTAGCTTTGCAGCGTCGTCCGCGGACGGTGGCGCCGGCGCAGCCGCCGCCGTGGACGGCGCGGTGGCGGAGGCGGCTGCCGGCGCCGCCACCACCGGCGCCACCACCGCCGCACTATCCGGGGCGGACGGCGTAGGTGTCACGCTCGGCGGTGCCTGGGGTTTCGAACCACCACATCCCATCGTAGAGGAGAAGGAGGTGGTGGTGGTGGTGTCGGGCCTGCAGGTGCCGCGGTGTGCAAAGGCGCGGCAACCTTGTGCCCTTCCTGTCTACAGCTCGTACTTGGCGCGAAGAGGTTAAAAAGGAGAGGTTCCCCTGAAGAGGCGTTTCGTGCTGGCAACGGAATCTCTCCTCGAACACAGGCTGCCTTCTACACGAGACGGCCTCGGAAGCCACCAACGTGCGGAGGAAAGCGTCCATCACCCTTCAGGGCTGCGTCAACGGTAAGAAAAGGGTCTCCTCGTCTCTGTACCCTCAAAGCCAGGAAGCTTTATCTAGTGCAACACCGGACGATGGGTTGCAGCTGTTCGAAGAAGAACGAGGCCGCAATCACCGCGCCCACGCCCACGCCGAGCGCGGCGGAACGTCACCCGAGGGACGTGGCATGTTTCGATATGCAAGCGGCGCAGGCGCAGGACACTGGCCCCGCCCCCGCTCCTGCCCCGCGTGCGCCAAGCCCTGGCATCGGTGTGCGGGCCGAAAGCACGCAGGCCGCAGCGAAGGAGGACGCCGCCAAGCTGGTGACGCTTAATAAGCGCGTGGCAGCGCTGAAGGCGTGGGATGTCCAGGCGGAGCAGCGACTCGGGCTGGCGGCGGCTGCGATGGGCGAGGCTGCCACCGCCGCAGCTGCTCGCGCCCCCCCCTCCTCCTCCTCCCCCCCCCTCGCCCCTCCTGCTGCTGCGGCAGCTGCTGCGGCAGTTTCGGCAGTGGCGGCGGTGGCGGCGGTGGCGGCGGCGGAGGAGGAGGAGGAGGCGCGGGGGGGCGGCGAGGAGGCGGCTGCATCCCGAAGCACACGATCGCCAAGGAAGCCCGCAGTCACGATCGCCGCCGTCAAGACGCACAGCGAGAGGGCGGAGTTCCCAGACAACCCAGGCCCGGATTGGATTGCCACGGCGACGAGAGTGCAACTGGTGGGTTTTCTGCAGGCTAAGGCTACGGCCGAGTTCCAACGGGCGCACGAAGTTGGAGGCAGCCTCTCCAGCACCGCTGCGAGCAAGAGCAAGGGCTCGCTGTTGAATACGGTGCAGGCATTCTTTGCGGAGCAGGCCAGTCCGCCACCCACCCCAAAGTACCCCGCGGATACCGTTGGACACAGCATGGGCGAGGCCGCTTCGCCACGGCCACCGCCATCTAGTATAACGGCGGCGGCGGCAATAGCAGCAGCAGCAGCAGCAGCAGCAGCAGCAACAGCAGCAGCAGCGGAGCCGGGGGGCGGTGTGGAAGGCGGAGTGGCAAGTGCCGAGGGTACGGCCGAGTCGGGAGAGCAGGGACGCAGAGAACGGGCGCAGAGCCGCGCGCGGGCGCGGCGGGAGTCGGAGTTCGGGCGCGAGTTCAACCTGCCCGCCGACAAGGCACAGGATGTGTTCGTTTTGAAGACGCACTTCCCCTCGTCGCCCACCAAGAGCATCTTGCGCGCCTATACCGCGCAACAGTTCGACCTGCTCGCCACCATGGAAGCGCTGATGATGGAAGGCGAGGTACCAGCGGGTGAAGAGTCGCCGGGTTCCAATTCCAATGAAAGATGAAAGAGAGCTGAAAGGTAAGCTTAGGAGCTAGTAGGAGCCTCCTACTCCTACTAATCTTATGTTATGGTCATACAGTAGGACGTCTACACGTACGAGCGTACTTCGATTGATCAGCTTTGCTATTTTGGCCGTTGCTGAAGCTTGATCAGGAGCTTGAAGCTTGAAAGAGCAGGAGATAAAGGTCGATTCGAATAAACCTGCTGCGAGCCCTCGCGAGGCTGGCGCGAGGCATGCTTTTTCGGTCGGTGGAAGCGGTGCACAGGTTTTGCTTCCGTTTCCATTTTCCCGTGGACGATGCTACGCGCGTGCTCCGCGGGCAGGGAATCTTGCCGCCATACGACGAGAGCGACGAAGGCGGAGAGGATGCCTGGCTCCGGTGCAACGCGGAGGAAGCGATGACGGCGCTCGGCGCGCGCTACCAGTTCACGCTGGACGATGCCGTCGAGTACCTCGATGGTGGTGACGATGTCACCATCGGGGCGCCCCCCCCTTCAACTAGTGGAGGATACAAAGCATCGAACTTTCCCGAGAAGCGGTGGCAGATCCTAAGCCACGAGCCCAGCTACAAGATGCAGCAGCAAGGAAAGCGCGTGCCCTCGGGGTACCCGTTCGTACATCTAGGAGGACAACACCCGACGTCGGCACGAATGCGATTGACAAGGATGTGTGAATCGTTGTTCTCCAGAGAGCTCCAGGCCGTAACTGGGGTGCACCGAACGCCGCAGCTGCAGCTGCAGCAGGAGGACGGGGACGAGGAGCCAGAGGTGACACAGCATGATCACCAGCAGCAGCAGCAGCAGCAGCAGCAGCAGCAGCAGCAGCAGCGGCAGCGGCGGCAACGGCGGCAGCAGCAGCAGCAGCAGCAGCAGCAACAGCAACAGCAGCAGCACTCGACCGCAGCACCACGCTCGGAGCAGGCGCAGCAGCAAAAGCTGCAAAATCAGGAGCTTTACCGGCAGGCGCGCACAGATTTCACAGCGCTGCTGGTCCGTCACTTCGATGCCGGGATTCTCGGTCCCGAGCAATGCCTGGAAGGCACGGCGAAGGGCGCATTCATGGCCCGTTCTTTGGGGCACCTTGAGCCATCCCTGTGGAAGGGCAAGGATGCCGATCAGCCCTACCGCCATGCGCCCCTCTCGATCTGCCCGCAGCAGACGCGCAATTTGGCGGCGTGCGAACGAGAGCGGCGCCGCCGCCACTATTTGGCGGCACGCGATCACACGTGCGAAGAGCGGGCGAGCGTCCGCCTGCCCTGCCATCCGCAGCCGCTCTTATGCCACGAAGATCCCGCCAATTTTGCAGCCGTCGCCACCAAAAGTGAGAGCGGGTCTGCTGTCGTGGACCTTCGAAGCGCGCCTCGTGTGGCGTTCGTGTTTCAAGACGTTCATTTGGGCTTCTACGCTCCGCCACCTGGCCCACGCATCGCACTCGTCCTCGGCGGCGTGCATTTAGGCTTCCATCGCGCGACCGTGCAACGGACTGGTTGCAGCCGGCAGAAGCGAAAGGCGATCTCCCCGAGCGGCAGATCTAGCACACCCGCTGCCACGAGTAGTCCGTCCAAACGGCACCGTGATTCGCCAAACGCCTTCTCAGAGAGACTTTGGCTGATGGCCAACGACAAGACATCCGGTGTAACGTGGAGTGAAGATGGCGATGGAATCTCTCTTCACGAGGCCACCGTTGGTAGCGCAATGGCCGCGGCTGGCTTCAAAAGTCGCAGCATAGTGTCGCTCAAGCGGTCGCTGAACATCTACGGCTTTCACGGCCGCAATAACCTCTATCAGAACGCGTCCTTCAACCAAGCACTGTCCCAGCCCCCAAAGCTGCAGAAGAAGAAGAAGAAGAAGCAGAAGCCGCGTGCGCGCGCGAGCGCTCGTGATGTGCTGAGCGATGGCGAAGACTCTGCGGAAGACGCCGGCGGTGGTGGAAGTGCCGAGGAAGACGCCGAGGATGCGGGTATGGACGAGGAGGACGCGAGCTGCCTTCCTGAAAGCATTGACGAGCTGCCTACTCTTACTCGTATGGCTAAGAGCAGAATACCACAGGATAGCGACGACCGAGCAATGCAGCCCATCGCGGTATCGAAGTGCGGAATATGCCTGAGCGCCATTGCCGACGACTGCGCCACGCTCGTATCTATGGAAAGCAGCGGCCCTGCACAGTGCCAGCATTGCTATCACGTCGATTGCATTGCACAATGGGCGCAGGTGGAAAACACGTGTCCACTCTGCAAGATGAGCTTTGCGCAAATTGCCAGGCGTGATATGAAGACCGGCTTCGTTCTCAGCCACCAGCTGGTGACACCGCAAAAGCAGCAAGATGGTAATGACACCGAGCAGCCGTCAGATGACGAAGTCGAGCTCGACACATCGTGCATGGTGTGCGGTGAGGAACATCTGCAGGATAACGGCGACGCAAATCTCCTCATTTGCGACGGTGGCTGTGGGCGAATTTGCCATTGCTTCTGCGCTGGTTTTGTTGCTGTGCCCTCGGGCGATTGGCTGTGTGACTATTGTGCGATGCAGCCACCCAAGCTGGGGCAGTGCGTGGAGGCCCAGTTCGATGACGATGTTTGGTACCATGGCGTGATTGACCAGGTGTCTGGCTCGCGCGGCTTTTGCGTGCACTTCGAAGACGGGGACAAGCAGTGGGAGATGGGCTGGGGACCTGCCTTCCGCCTTCTACCAACACGACAGTAAAGCTAACTATAAGTGAAGCTTATCTTATTACTTGAGTAAGCTTTATAAGTAAGAAGGCTTCGCGTACACTCTAATCCGAAGTCAATAAAGTTAAATAGTGCCACTCGTGTTGTGGCCTATGGTTGGTTGCGTAATCCGCCTCCAGTCGTACTCGCCATCGCTGATAGCTGATACAGCTGTAGCATCATGCCCGCGTTGCTTGAGTCTTACCACCGTCCACCAAACCGAGGTCCTTCCGGCTGCACTGCGCAAACAGCTCGTCCTTTTTCACGGTAACTCCGCGCCGCACTACGACGGCCCTGGCCGCACTGCCACATGCCTGGAACCCCCCGCGGCCCGGCGCTAGCCCGTACCTGACTTCGTGCAGCCCCGGCACGGCTCCAGTTAAGCACTCGTCGCCAGAAGGCCCGAGACAGCACGTATACGCCCCAATTGTGAAGGGTCCATTCGGACCACTCATTAACCATTCCCCGGAGAGCGCATCAGCTGTTGGGCTCTCGCTGCGCAGCTTCGCCGCCGTCTTGTGCGCCCCAATCTCCGTGGCCACAGCCCAGACCCCGCCACTGCCACCGCCGTCGCTGTTGTCATGGAACAGAAAGTGCCCGCCGTCCGCCAGCGGCTGTCGGTACACTGGCCTGCCATCGTTCTGCGACTGCAGCAAGATGGTGAAAGCTCCGGTCATCGCGCGGCTGAGGCAGCCCCCTCCGCCAGCGCCGCCGCAGACATAACCCAGAAAGCGCAGCCGTGGGCAGCCGTTGCTGCTCTGCCCACCCACTGCGGCACGATGCGCGTTCAGAACTGCACCCACTGAACCCGGCGCTGGCACCGCCACTACTCGCCCCCGCAGGGCCCGCGCCCCCGGATCTGCAAAGGGGAACCCAGGCGGCAGCGCGATGCATCGCGGGCCCACCGGCAGCACGCGCGGACAATCGCGCACCGCGCGCAGCTCCACCGTCGTGCTGGCCACCACGCCGCTCGCGAGCGTGACCCGAACGAGCACACGCCACATGTCCCATGCACGCGCCGACTTTGCCGCCTCAATGTGCGCTGTTCCCTCGATGACCCCCGTGCTGCCGTCGCAGCTGAGGCCCGGTGGCACCGTAGCGCCGCCTGCGCTACCGTCACCGCCGAGCCGAGTGCAAGTGAACATCAGTGGCGCACCGTGCCTGACCACTGGTCGCAGCGGGTGCAGCGGCACGCCGGGCGCAACGAATACCAGGCCCTGGTTCGCCGCGGGATACGCAAGCGTGGGCGGCAGCGGCGGCGGTGTCGGCGGTGCAGGCGTTGGCGGTGGTGCGCGCCGCACACCAAGCCACAGCTGCATCGACGTGGAGCCGAAGGAATTGCGAACCACGACCTGGTATTTGCGCCGCTTTACCGCCGCCAAAGCCGTCCCACTGATGCTGCCCAAGTTGCGGTCCAGCACCAGACCTGGTGGCAGCACAGGTTCTATGGAGTATGATGTGCCAGACTGCAGGCCCATGTGCATGGCCGACAGCGGGGGCGCAAGCGGCCGCCCGGCGACCGCTTTGACACTCGCGCTGCTGTACATGAGGAACGCAGGCGCCTCGCGCCGGCAGAGCGCGGAACGAGCGAAGGCAGCATCGGCGCCTGGCGGCAGTGCCGCTTGCCCCCGTGGCGCCGAAGCGGCACGCCGAGTCCACCACCAGCGGAATTGCGACAGGCGAAAATAGCGCTCCAGCCTTGCGGAACTGCGATATCGTAGGAAGGAGGTACACTCCGTGTGTGCGGAACAGGCCACAGCTGCCGCGGCCGCGCTATGGAAGCGACCACTGCGGCACAACCCACGACAGTGTAACTGCCGCTTCGCAGCAGTATCGCCGTGACGGCTAAGCGGCCGCAGCAACCGAGCTGGCAGCACAACACGGCGGAAGCACTGGCTGAGTAAAGCCTGCGCGCGCTTCCGGCTGCGCAGCAGCTTCAGTGGCACAGCTGCGGATGCAGCGGAGCGCCTAGCCGTGCTCGGATGCTTGGTTGTCGTTGGGCTGGCACCAACAACACCCACTTCCAAAGCGGTGCTGCTGCGCCCAGCGCTGTTGCGCGACGTGACTGTGAAGGTGCGCCGGGCCAAGGGTGCGAGTGGCGTGCCTCTGATCGCACCTGTGCTCTTGTCGAGGGCGAGCGCAGGCGGTAAGGGGGGCCAGATGCTGAACGCCGTGCTGGAATGCGTGCTGGCCTCAATCGTGCGGGGCGAGAAGGCGTGGTTCGTTGCAATCTGCACGCCCACGGTGTAGTGGCAATCCGAGCACGCCAGGTAGCCGAAAGGCGGCGGCGGCATCGGCGGCAGCGGCGAGGGTGGAGGTGTCGGCGCAGGTGTCGGCGCCGGGGTCGGCGCGTGCGTCGGCGGCGGTTGCTTTCTGCAAATGTACACGTCGAGGTCAGGGGCCTCTGACGCTCCCACCGCATTGAAGGCGGCGAGTCTGAACCTGCCTTTGAAGGAGCATTGCGGCCCACAGAAGCGGCACCGGTGGCGTGCATTCATGGCCACATCCACCTGCACTCCCGGCGCGAGGTTGGCGAGCAGCTTGCCCGTCTGTGCTGACAGCCGAAGCGGATGCGGGAGGCGTGCAGAGGCGGCGAAACTGCTGGGCCGACCCCCAGAAGTGCGGATGCTAGCGAGCGTCGTCGCCACCGTAGCGGTGGCGGCTGATGCGGCATCTGCGGTGCCAGCGGCGCTGTCGCCTGCGAGTGGCGGCAGGATCAGCCGCAGGTCTACTACAGCGCCGTGCCTTGCCGCTGCAACCGCGCTTGCCTCCTCGGGCGTGGCCCTCGCCAGCAGCAGCGGCGCAAACCGCAGCACAGCTTTCCCCGGCGCGGTGTGTGGACCACAATGAGTGTAGCCTGCAGGGCAGGTGCCCTTGAAGAAAGTCACAGCCAGGTGCCCGAACGTGGACCGCAGCTGCGTCGGCGCCTGCGCAAATGCAGCGCACATGTATATCTCGCGGCTTCCGATGGCGCCGACAGAGGTGAGGCTGCGGCAGGGCAGCGGTGACCCAGTCGGTGAGTGCCGCAGTCGCCGTGCATCTCCCCCACCGCGGCGGCCGCTTCTAGCCGCGCCGATGCAGTTGGCGCAAGGCGGCGGGCGCAGCGAGAGCGCCGGGGCGGGCGTCGGCGCTGGGCTTTCAGCCGGAGTTGGCGCCAGCGTGGCGGGAACGCAGGCCGCTGCACCCATTTCGGCGGCCGTGCCACGCTTGCACCGGTAGCAGCTCGTCTGCGTGTTGAGCGGAAACGGCATGAAGCGGCCAGCCCTGCACGGCGCGCAGCGGCCAGCGGGAGCCAGCGCAGACCCAGCAGGGCACACAAGGTGCGGAATTGGCCAGAATGCGGACCAAACCGACAATGCCGCGCAGAGCAGCATGGCTTTGCGCGCGTAGCACCTGTCCTGCGCCAGGTGCTCCGGCGCGATCGTAAGCGTAGATTGCTAAAACCCGAGCCTCACAAAACGCCGAAATTCGTTCTGCTGATGGCCTCGTC
>Ga0308021_10000697_pt1 | contig 15422 bp, 13 predicted proteins | sample Neamet351_FD_201296 | JGI IMG/M metagenome (GOLD analysis project Ga0308021, IMG submission 201296) | Marine microbial communities from water near the shore, Antarctic Ocean - #351 | ecosystem: Environmental > Aquatic > Marine > Unclassified | place: Southern Ocean | collected 2014-10-02
TGCTTTTCATAAATCAACCCTATTTGTAAAGCTGACATAGGCGTATAATAAGCAGTTGATTTCTGCCCTAAATTGTAAGCATCTTGGTAGCTAGCAATTACTTCTATATTGTCATAATCAAGTTTAGATTTGATACGCGCTAAACGGTAATAATACTCAGCATTTACAACAGCATTTGTTTTATTAATTTCAGTTAAAGCAGCTTTATAGTACCCTCCATCATACAACAAGCGTGATTTTAATAAAATAGGGTTAGGAAAATAGCCTTTATTAGCATCCTTCATAGCAACTTTATCCTCATCAATTGAAGCACTCCCTTCTAGCTTTACTTTCTCAAAATAGTTATTATCTTCTCCTTGTAAAAGCCCAATCCAAGCTAACTTATGAAAAGCCGATTTTATGTAATTATTGCCTTTAAAATTAGCAAGAAAAAGAGTAAAATACGCTTTAGATTTTTCATATTCCAGCTTGTATAAATAAGACATTCCCAACAAATAGTCCAGGTAATGAAAAGGATATTTCACTTGAATAGTTGGGCGACTTTCTAATACCTTAATGCATAATTCATTTTTACCTAAAGAATGAGCAAGACGAGCTGTAGCAAAATTCAATAAATAATTTGCAGTGTAACCCTCTCCTATTTTATCCAACAATAGTTGGTAGGCCACCTCATCATTGGTCATATTCAATTGCAAAAAAGCAGTTAAGAATAAAATTTCTTGATGATACATTTTTATTTCCTCATCCTCCAACAAAGATTTCAATTCTGTTAATCCTTGGGAAACTGTCCCCTCCATTCCTACCAAACTAATTACCCACTGGTATTTTTCGGGGATAGCCCCAACTAAAGTATGCAAGAGTCCTAAGCCTTTTTTATTCAACTTAAAGTTAGGAAACAGCTCTAGATTTTCTTCTAAAAGAGAATATGCTTTTTGAATTTCATAGGCAGCCGTTAGGTATTCCTCAAATTTTAAACGCGCGAAAGCCCATTGCAAATGCACCTCAGCCTGAGCGTATAAATAGTATGGAGAACTTTCATCCCCTTCTTGTATTAAATCAATTCGACTAGATTTTTTATCCTTTGCAGTTGTAAAAAAGGCTTCCTCTTCCCCTATGATAATCATTAAGAAATCAATATAGTTATGTTGCAAAACAACAATTCTATTGTCAGAATTTTCAATTTTCTCAATTTCTAACAATTGCTGAGCAGGATAAAATTCCAGATTGATAATATAAGCATAGGACTGTTGCATTCTTTCATTCATCTGAAAAGAAGCAAAAATAGAGGTACTAAAAAAAAGAAATAGAAGTGTTAAAATTCTCATTGCATAAAAAAAGGGATTCCAAAAATATGAAATCCCTTTAAATTAAGTTCGTTTATTGTTAAGCTTCTTGCTCTTCAAATATATTTGAGTCCACCATTATTCTACCACAGTGCTCACAAACAATTACTTTTTTGTGCATTTGAATATCTAATTGTCTTTGTGGTGGGATTTGGCTAAAGCAACCTCCACAAGCATCACGCTCAACAGAAACAACTGCTAAACCATTTGATACTTTACTTCTAATTCTCTTGTAAGCGTTTAATAATCTTTCGTCAATTACTTTTTCAGCTTTTGCAGAATCCTTCATTAAAGCAACTTCTTCTTTCTCAGTTTCCTTAACAATTGTATCTAATTCTTCTTGCTTTATTTTTAATTCTTCTTCTTTTTCAGTAACTTGAGCTGTACAAGCTTCAATGATTTGTGTTTTATGCAAAACATTTGCTTGATTCTGAATTTTATTCTTTTCAGCAATCTGAATTTCTAAGTTTTGAAACTCTACCTCTTTTGTTAAAGAAGTAAATTCACGATTATTCTTGATGTTTTTTAATTGCTTTTCGTACTTTTCAATAGCGTCAGTTGCTAAAGCAACCGAGTTTTTATTAGCATCAATATTACCATTAATAACTGATAATTCATCATTAAATTTCTCTAAACGAGTATTTAATCCTGCAATTAAATCCTCTAAATCTTCAATTTCCAAAGGCAATTCACCTCTGATAATTCTAATTTTATCCACTTCAGTATCTATTACTTGAAGTTGGTGTAAAGCTTTCAATTTATCTTCAACTGAAGCTATAGTTTTTTTAGTCGTTTTTGCCATTATAAGTACTTTATCGGATTTGTGTTCACTTTTGATAATCGGACGGCAAATTTAGTAAAATTTTTGACAAGCAAATCATAAATCAAATCCTTTGTAAATTGCTCACTTTCATAGTGCCCAATATCTGCAATAACAATCTTATTTTCAGCATCAAAAAACTCATGATATTTAAAATCAGCCGATATAAATATATCCGCTTTTGCAGCTATTGCATTCTTAAGCAAAAAACTACCACTACCCCCACAAACTGCAACTGTTTTAATTTGTTGCTTTACCAAAGGAGTGTGCCTCACACAATCTGTTTGCATATTCAATTTTAAATCTTCAAGAAATACTTGTGTTTCAACAGGTGTATTTAACTCACCAATAATTCCAGAACCAACCAATTGATGTTTATTCTCAAGCACATAAATCTGATGAGCAACCTGTTCATAGGGATGAGCAACCTCCATAGCATTTAAAATAGCTCTTTCTTTAAATTTAGGATAAATCACCTCAATCCTATCCTCATTTTCCGTGTGATTTTCACCTATTTCTCCTACAAAAGGAGTGCAATTCTCATTCGCCCTAAAAGTTCCTTTTCCTACTGAAGTAAAACTACATTGATCATAATCCCCAACAGTACCTGCCCCTGCTTCAAATAAAGCAGTTTTTAAAGTTTTAGCATTTGCGTTAGGGCAATACAGAACCAATTGCCTCAATAAATCAGACTTTGGCACCAAAACCTTACAATTTTCTAGTCCTAATTTTTCTGCAATTTTAGCGCTCACACCATTATGAACATTATCCAAGTTAGTATGTATAGCATAAATAGCAATGTCATTCTTTAATGCTTTTATTACTGTACGCTCTATGTAATTGCTGCCATTTAGTTTTTTAAGCCCACCAAAAATAATAGGATGATGTGCAATTACCAGATTGCATCCTGTTGCTATTGCCTCATCAATTATTGCTTCAGTACAATCCAAGGTGATTAATGCGCCTTTAACCTCAGCATTGGCATCTCCAATAATTAAACCGCAATTATCATAACTTTCTTGATACTCGAGTGGAGCATAGCTTTCTAAGAAGTTAGTTATTTGTTTAATATTCATTTTTCAAAAATACAAAACAAAGTCTAATCCCTAACCTCTAGTATCTCAAATCTAAATCATATCTTTGCCCTATGCGTTATTTACTTTTTCCATTATCCTTCATTTACGGTAGCATTACTGCCATCCGTAATTTGTTATTCGACTATGGAATTTTTAAATCAAATAGTTACTCAATTCCTATCATCTGCATTGGTAACTTATCAGTAGGAGGAACAGGAAAAACACCACACACCCAATACATTATAAATTTGTTAAAGAGCAACTACAAAGTAGCTATCCTCAGTAGAGGATATGGCCGTAAAACTTCAACTTTACAAATTGTTGAAAGCACAAGCAATGCTACCAAAGTAGGTGATGAACCCTTACAACTCAAACAAAATAATCCTGATTGTGTAGTTGTGGTAGAAAAAAACAGGAACAAAGGAGTAAAACATATCCTGAAAGATTTCCCTGAAACTAATGTCATACTTTTAGATGATGGCTATCAGCACAGATGGTTAAAAGCAGGATTTAATATTCTCATCACGCCCTACTCTTCCCCCTATTATAAGGACTATCTTATGCCAGTTGGTAATTTGCGAGAAAGCAAAAAAGGAGCCGAAAGAGCAAATGCAATTGTGTTTAGTAAAACTCCTGAGAATATCAACCCAACTTTAAAAAAAGGAATGCTAGAAAGGCTTCATCTTTTTGCGCATCAAAAAGCCTATTTCTCACACATTAACTATTGTACTTGGAAATGCATAAGCACAAATAAGGAGTTCATTTCAAATGAAAACTACAGCATTACTTTAGTAAGCGGAATTGCCAACCCTAACCCACTACTCGATTATTTAAAAAATGAAGGACACAAAGTAAAGCACCTAAAGTTTGCCGACCATCACAATTACACCCCTAATGACATTGCGAATATCTTAAGCAAATACAATAAAGACAGTAGTACAAAAAAACTTATCTTAACCACCGAAAAAGACGCTACAAAATTACGAGTTTTTGAGGAGGATTTTGGCACAGCAAATGTGTACTATCTTCCCATAGAAATTGATTTTGAAGACAAAGAAATATTTGAAAAACAGTTAAAAAATTATGTTGCAAAAAATTAAAGAATCAGCTGAATTCTTACAGAATAAAACAAACTACAACCCAGAAGTAGGAATTATACTTGGTACAGGGTTGGGTGGTTTGGTCAATGAAATTGAGATTGAACACTCTATTTCCTATGAAGATATCCCTAACTTTCCACTATCTACTGTTGAAGGACATACAGGAAGATTAATTTTCGGGAAACTTGGAGGGAAACAAGTAGTGGCTATGCAAGGTCGCTTTCATTTTTATGAAGGGTATATTATGAATAAAGTTACTTTTCCAGTACGGGTAATGAAACTATTAGGGATTAAAAACTTAATTGTTTCCAATGCTAGTGGTGGCGTAAATCCTGACTATGCAGTAGGTGATTTGATGATATTGAGCGATCATATCAACCTAATTCCGAATCCGTTAATAGGACAAAATATTGCAGAACTAGGCCCAAGATTCCCTGATATGAGCGAAACTTATTGCCCAATTCTTATTAAAAAGGCTGAGGCAGTTGCAAAGGCGAATAATTTGCCTGTACAAAAAGGAGTTTACATTGCCTTAACTGGCCCTACTTTGGAAACTCCTGCCGAATACAAATATATGCGCATTATTGGTGGCGATACAGTTGGAATGTCCACCGCACCTGAAGTAATTGTTGCACGCCATATGGATATTCCTTGCTTTGCTATGTCCGTAATTACTGACCTTGGCGTACCTGGGAAAATTAAAAAGGTAACCCATGCAGAAATTCAAGCCGTATCAGAAGTAGCGGAACCAAAACTAACCCTGATTATTAAAGAACTCATAGCCTCAATATAATGAATAAAATTATCCTATTATTCAGCATATCACTCTTTACAATAAGTAGTAATGCACAACAAACTGCTAATCTTTTATTCCATTGGCAGGACACAACACTAGTTGGTTCATGGACATATGACAATACCTATAACGAATGCTGGGGGATGGTCGTAAATGACAGAGAAATCGCAATTATTGGCTCAACTGCAGGAACGCACTTTTTTGATGTTACAGACCCAGAAAATAGTTCTGAAGTTGCCTTTGTTGCTGGAGCATATACTGGAGGAGGGGTAATCCATAGAGATTATCATGATTATGATGGCTACCTTTATATAGTGTGTGATGAAGGTAGTTCTTCAACCCTACAGATTATTGACATCAGCAATTTGCCCGATTCAGTAAATACGGTTTATGATTCCAATGCACTTTTCACTAAATCACACAACATCTATATTGATACTGCAACAGCAAAATTATATGCTTGTGCTTCTACTAGTTCAGCAATGGATGTATATAGTTTACAAAACCCAACAAACCCTAGCTTAATTTATTCATATTCTGCAGTTGGGCATGTGCATGATACTTTTGTAAGAAACGATACTGCTTACCTAAATTGCGGCAGTCAAGGGCTAAGAGTAATGGATTTTTCTATGGTAAATGCTATGGGAGACCAACCTACACAATTAGCAACATTTACTTCTTATCCTGATGCAGGATACAATCATTCAGGATGGCTGAATGATGACGGCACACTTTATATTATGCAAGATGAAAATCATGGTTATGATGTAAAGATATTAGATGTTGCTGACTTGAGTAATATATCCGTTTTAGCAACTTTTAATTCAGGAGTTGACCCACAATCAATGGCGCATAACGGAATAATAAAAGGGGATTTAGCCTACATTCCTTATTACCATGATGGCTTAAGAGTATTTAACATTTCCGATCCAAGCAATCCTGTTCAAGTTTGGAAGTACGATACTTATGCACCTAACAGCCATACCTCCTACAAAGGGGCCTGGGGGGTTTACCCCAACTTACCTTCAGAAAACATTATTGTTTCTGATATGCAAACTGGCTTATACATTTTTGAATGTGGAACACCTACCGCAATAATTGAAAACAAATTAGCGCATAATCTTTACCCAAACCCTGCAACAAATCAGTTTACAATTAATAACAGTAATGTGGAAAGCATCACTTTATTCAACACTTTAGGGATGAAAGTAAAAGAGCAAAAATTAAATGCAAATCAAAACACAATTTACAGAGGGAATTTAAGCAATGGTTTGTATTTTTACACCCTAAATAAAAAAGGAATTTTAGTAGAATCAGGAAAAGTATTATTTGAATAATGAGTTTAAGAGATAAATATGAAGTTGTAATTGGGTTAGAGGTTCATGCTCAATTACTAACAAAAACAAAAGCCTATTCTTCTGACGAGAATATTTATGGGGCAGTTCCTAATACTAAAACATCAGTAATATCCTTAGGACACCCAGGAACATTACCAAGAAGTAATTCAAAAGTAATTGAATATGCTGTGAGAATGGGAATTGCTGTAGGGTCTGAAATTAGAGAAAGAAATGAATATGCGCGTAAAAATTATTTTTATGCCGATTTACCAAAAGGATATCAGATAACACAGGACACTACCCCTATTTGTAATGGAGGAACGATACAAATAAAGGATGCTGAAGGAAATCCTAAGGCAATAAAAATTACTAGAATACACATGGAAGAGGATGCTGGAAAATCAATTCATGATTTAGATCCTTTCCATACTTTAATTGATTTAAACAGAGCTGGAGTCCCCTTAATTGAGGTGGTTTCAGAACCTGATGTACGCTCGTCAGATGAAGCCTATCAATACATAAATGAGGTGCGGAAGTTAGTACGTTATTTAGACATCTGTGACGGAAACATGGAAGAAGGTTCATTAAGATGTGATGCTAATATTTCAGTAATGTTGAAAGGAGCTACTGAATTCGGAACAAAAGTAGAGGTGAAAAATATGAATTCTACCAGAAATGTAGTGCGTGCCATTGAGTTTGAAATTGACAGACAAATAGATTTACTTGAAAATGGCGGAATTATCAGTCATGAAACAAGAAGTTTTAATGCTGCCAACAACAGTACAATTTCTATGCGACACAAGGAGGAAGCAAATGATTACCGTTTCTTTCCTGAACCTGACCTGCAGCCTGTCATTATTAATCAGGAATATATTGCAAAAGTAAAAGCAAGCCTACCCCTATTACCAACTGAGCTTTTCAAAAAGTTTAGCACTGAATTTGGCTTGTCGGAATATGATGCGAATATACTAATTGATGAAAAAGGAATTGCACTCTATTTTGACACTTTGTGCCAGCACACTAAAAACTACAAGTCAGCAGCTAATTTCATAAATGGAAGTGTGAAATCCTACCTCAATGAAAAAGCAATAAATATTTCAGATTTTAGCATAAACCCAGAAAGGCTAGCAAGCCTTATAAAAATTGTTGATGAGGGAAAAGTAAGTAATACTGTAGCAACATCCAAAGTGTTTCCTACAATGCTTACTTGTAACGATACAGCCGATAAAATTGCAACTGATAATAATTGGGTGCAAGAAAGTGACAGTAATGCACTAGGAGATTATATTACACAAGCAATAGCAAAATACCCAGAAAAAGCAATCGCCTACAAAGAAGGTAAAAAAGGACTGATTGGCTTATTTATGGGAGAGGTAATGAAACTTTCCAAAGGACAGGCCGATCCAAAATTGGCAAACCAATTACTAAGAACTGAACTAGAAAAATAATTTTGACAAAAGACAAAATATATTTTGCTTCTGACTTCCATTTAGGGAGCCCTAGCCTTGAAGAAAGTCATAAAAGAGAAAAGCTAATTGTACAATGGCTCACTGAAATAGAAAAAGATGCTAAAGCTATTTATTTAGTAGGCGATATTTTTGATTTCTGGTTCGAATACAAAACAGTAGTCCCAAAAGGATTTGTGCGTTTACTAGGTAAAATTGCCAACCTAACAGATAACGGAACGCCAGTACACCTATTTATTGGAAATCATGACTTATGGATGAAAGACTACTTAGAAACCGAAATTGGCGTCAACATACATCATAGAAATATAATAGTTGAACAAGGCGATAAAAAACTATTTATAGGGCATGGTGACGGCTTAGGAGATGGCGATTATTTATACAAACTACTAAGAAAAATATTTACTTCTAAAGTATGTCAATTGGTCTTTGCTCGTTTACACCCTAACTTGGCACTTACAATAGCTCATACTTGGAGTAGAGGTAGCAGAAAAAGTGGAGAAGAAGCTAATTTCATAAGCAATGAAAAAGAGATTCTTTACGGATATTGTCAAAAGCAACAAGCACTAAATCCTGTTGATTATTATGTTTTCGGGCACAGACACTTACCACTCGAATTAAAGGTAGGTGAAAGAGCTAAATACATCAATCTAGGGGATTGGCTCCAGTACAATACTTATGCCGTTTTCAATAACGGAAACCTTGAGCTAAAAACCTATAACAAATAAAAAAGCCATCATTTCTGATGGCTTTTTTATTATCATTATATAATCGCTTATTTATTAAGGATTAATTTTTCTGTTGTAACAATATTACCATTCGCAACCACTTTTACAAAGTAGATTCCTGTTTCAAGATGAGATAAATCAACACCTTCTATACTATAGTAGTTACTCACTATTTCTCCTTCAAATAAATTCATAACCTCAGCTCCTAATATATTTACTAACTTAACTTCAACATTCATTTCTGCTAAGTTTTCAAGTTCAATAACGGCTATTCCGCTTGTTGGGTTAGGGTAAATTGACAATTTTGAAGCACTTTCTGATGGCGAAAATAAAGCTGACTCCTCACCAATTTGAATATTATCCAAGTAGAAATTATTTGAAACACCACTAGTAACATACTCAAACTTAAATTTAATATTATCACTTTTCAATGCTGATTTTTTCATCACTGTATCATTCCACTCACTTGTTAATGGCTTGAAATTAACTGCATACAACCCTGCATTCGCTACTTGATATTTACTTAAAGAACCTAAAACACCCCAAGAGTTCCCGCAATCATTAGAATAATACACATTCAATTCATTCACAGGAAAAGTATTGGCTGATGCTCCAGAATAAGAAAATTTAATTGCTGGTGAAGTCAATGTACTTAAATCATAAGCAACTGAGATTAATTCATTACTTCCAAGAGTTAAACTACCACCATCAATCATGATTGATGCCGAACCATTAACCGCTACACCTTCTATTCGTTCCCATGAAGAACTTTGATTAACATTAAAATCCCAATCATTATCAGTAGTACTTGTCCCTACCATCCAATCACTAGACAAATCATTTTCATCTTCAAAACTATAAGTATAGTCTCCTGCCGTATTGGAAGGAGATAGTGAATTTACTGAAATAAAGTTTTCTTTCACTGTTGTTGATGTACACGTATTTTCGTAATAAGCAAAATAAGTTGTTTGCTCTATTTGTCCTCTATAAAAAAGAGTATCCATAAAATAAGCGTCATAGGCATCACTACTATACTCACCATAATAATACGTAAGCGTATCATATTCCCATTCCAAAGTTGCAGTATTCTGTGATGCGATTATAGAATCTAAAGACCAATTATTGAAGCATAAAGCTAATCTATTAGTTTCTTCAGTAGTTATATTACCTCCAAATTCAGTATAAAATGTCAATAAAAACGTATCAACTCCAAAGAAAGATGATGAGTGCTCTTTTCCTAAACTATCAACTGGAAGATGTTCAAAGTGAGAATTAATACTTAATGAATCAACATCTAAATGCAATACAATATTTGTCGCTCCCATTACATTTAATTCTGCTTCAGTCCCTTGAGCAATCAAAGTTTCTGGAATCGAGTCATAAGAATCTGCATTATTTAAATCTGATAAATCAGTTGACCTTACTTCTAGTCTTTCATTATATACTATCGTTAATGACACATCAAAACTACCTACCCCATTATAGGTATGTGATACTGAATTATTATTAGAATTATCAGTATTTCCATCTCCAAAATTCCAAACCATTGAATTTATATTTGCATTTCCAAATAAAGTTTTATTCCCTTTAAGTACAATATTTTCTTTATCACAAATAGATGCACCTCCAGTAAGTAAACCAAAATCTGCTTTTTGAGAACAAGAAGGGGTAACAAATCCATCAGCAGTACCAGTCGCCTCAATATTAGTTGCTGACGACAAATACTCTCTATATCCAACACTAGAAATACCTGTAACTTCATCATAAATTCCTTCTAAAGTCTCATTCATCCTATCAACTTGACCAGCTGAAAACATAGTAACATAATTATCATTAGTATAATCCATGAAATTCATAAACATCTCTCCTGCTGGATTCAAAGAATCAGCTAGACATCCCTCACCATCACCATCACCAACATGATAAGGAAAAGTTGCTGGAGAAGGAAATGGACCTGGGTTATCTCCTACTCCATTTGAATATTTCTGAGTTGGTGTATCTTTTACTCCATCATCACCACATTCAGCATCCCCCCAAATATGCCTTAAACCTAGCCAATGTCCAGCCTCATGCGTAAGAGTAGTTGATTGTACATCAGACATTGCACTTGATATTAAAACTACGCCATCAGTTGACATAGCACCCCTATCAGGGAACTGAGCAAATCCTGCTAAGAATCCTTCATCCTGATCAGCAAAACTTTTCAAAGTCCAAATATTAAAATATTGGTAGGAATTCCAGTAACTTAATCTTTTAACTGCATTTCTATTTTCTGGTTTATTTGTTAATTCTGATTGTACTCTTAAAATTCCAGTTGTAGGATTTCCGTTAGGGTCTAATTTTGCTAAACGGAATTCAACATTTGCAACTCCTCTTCTTGCTGCAAAAATATCTGGAGTTAAAGGATTACCACTTGGTTGGTTTAAAAACTTGTCTGACTGACCATTAATATTTTTATTCAAAGCATCAAGTGCACCTTGAATAGAAGCGTCAGATATATTTTCATTTCCAAAATTATGAATAACATGAACCACAACAGGAATGATTCTTTTTCCATTCTCTACTTTAAGATGCTTCATCTTGCTTACAGCTGACTTATAATCCGCTTCCAACTCCGCATTTAAAGTTTCTAAACCTTGAAAAAATGAAGGGTGTTTTTGCTGTTGTTCTTCAAGCGAACCATCATAAGTACCACAAACCTGTGCAGTTAAAGAAGTAGTTGCTAAAAAAGCAAAAATTAAAGGTAGAATTCTATTTTTCATATCTAAGGAATTTGTTTAAATTTTCAGGAAACAAATATAATGATTATCTACTAATAGACAACACCTTAAAGAAAAAAGAAAAAAATGCTAAATTACTAGTGTATATGTTTTTCAGCATGGTAGGAAGACCTAACCAAAGGACTACTTTCAACATACTGAAAGCCAAGAGAAAGACCTATCTCTCTGTACTTATCAAATTGTTCAGGAGTGATAAATTCAACTACTGGCAAATGTTTTTTTGAAGGTTGCAAATACTGTCCAATAGTCATAATTGAAACGCCAACTGATCGCAAATCATGCATAGTTTCAATCACTTCTTCTTCAGTTTCGCCCAAACCAAGCATAATTCCTGATTTTGTTTTAAGCCCTCCTTCAAACAAGAATCTTAAGGTATCCATACTTCTATCGTATTTCGCTTGGATTCTTACTTTTTTTGTCAATCTTTTAACCGTTTCCACATTATGCGAAACCACTTCAGGAGCCACATCAATAATTGGCTGAATATCTTTCAACCTTCCTTTGAAATCAGGAATTAAAGTCTCCATTGTTGTATTAGGATTTTCCTTTCTTATCTCGTTAATTGTTTCCACCCAAATACTTGCTCCTCCATCTTTCAAGTCATCACGATCAACTGATGTGATAACAGCATGTTTCACCTCCATCAATCTAATGGATCGCGCCACTTTTTTAGGCTCTAAAACATCAACCGCCAATGGGCGACCCGTCATAACATTGCAAAAACCACAGGAACGCGTACAAATATTACCCAAAATCATAAAAGTTGCTGTACCAGCACCCCAACACTCTCCCATATTTGGGCAGTTTCCACTTTCACAAATGGTATGTAAATCGTGTGCTTTGGTAATTCCTCTTACATTCTTGTAAGCCTGTCCAGTCGGCAGCTTTACTTTTAGCCATTTTGGCTTTCTTATTTTCTCAGTTTTTTCCAAAAGAAATAGCTTATGCGTTTTTCTCTAATACCTCAACTGAACCAACTCCAGGACATTGTTTTTCATAAACTCCACAGGAAGTAATAGCAGAAAATGCAAAAAATAATAGCGTATATAAAATAACTTTTTTCATTGAAAATAATTTTTGACAAAAATACATTTTTAAAACAGATTAACTATCTTTGAAATAATAAAATGGAAAAAGGAAAATTACATCTAAATTCGGACTGGAAAGCGTTTTTGCAAGAGGAAGTAAATTCCGAAAGCTTTCAAACGATTATTAAGGAATTAGAAATTGAAAGAAAAAACCATACTGTTTTCCCAAAAGATGAAGATGTTTTCAATGCATTTAACCACACAGCAATCAATAATTTAAAGGTTGTGATTTTAGGACAAGATCCTTACCATGGAAAAGGACAAGCACATGGACTTTCGTTTTCCGTTCCGAATACTGTAAAAGTACCTCCATCATTACGCAATATTTTTAAAGAATTACAAGCGGACTTAAACCTTCCTATTTCTACTATTGGAAACCTAAATACTTGGGCAGAACAAGGTGTATTGCTCTTAAACTCTACTTTAACAGTTAGAGAAAAACAGGCAGGCTCTCACCAGAAATTAGGATGGGAAGACTTCACTGACAGCATCATCAAAAAAATATCAACTGAAAAAGAAGGAATAATTTTCTTGCTTTGGGGTGCATTTGCTCAAAAAAAAGCAGTTTTGATTGACGAAAAAAAACATCATATTTTAACTGCAACTCACCCTTCTCCTTTTTCGGCTTACAGAGGTTTTTTGGGATGCAAGCACTTTTCGAAAACAAATGAAATACTTATTAAAAATAATCAAAAACCAATAAACTGGAAACTATGTTCAGACGCTTTATCCTTATTTTAATTAGTCTTTTGAGTATTAGTTCTTTTGCGCAATCGCCACTAAAACTTGCGAAAGATTACTTGAAAAAACCATTTGAAGAACTTCTTTTTATCTCAATAAAACAACAGAAACTCTACCATATAAAGAATGATAAAATCATTAATAAATATATCATTTCAAGCTCGGCTTACGGAATAGGAAGTAAAGCAGGAAGTAACAAAACACCAATAGGATTGCACAGAATAGCAGGGAAGTTTGGCACTAAAACGCCAATAAATGGTAGAATGACAGGCAGAGTTTTTTATGGAGATATCGCTACCATATATACTGATGAAACAAAAAGCAAAACTGATGATGTAACCAGTAGGATATTTTGGCTAGAGGGAATGGAAAAAGGAAAGAACAAAGGAAAGGGAATTGACTCCTTTAGCCGTTATATTTACATACACGGAACATCAGAAGAAGGAAGGTTAGGAAAACCCGCCTCACATGGCTGTATAAGAATGAAAAATAAAGAAGTAATTGACTTGTATAAGCTAATAGAAGTTGGTACTTTAGTCCTCATTTTATAATTCAAAAACTCACCCATGGAATATGCATTTTACCTCCTAATTATTGGCGGATTGGCAGCTCTTTATTTTAAGAAAGAAGCAGTTATTGAAGACAATTCGGAAGATGATAAAAAAAGAATTTCAGAATTAGAACAAAACTTAGCTGCTAAGGAACAAGAAATAAATACTCTTGAAAAAAACAGTGAAGTCCTGAACGCTAAAATGCATTCCTTTGAGCAAATAAAAACAGAGAGCACTACACTAAAAGAAAAACTTTCGAATACTGAAGACGAAAGAAATTCTCTGAAAAACGAAACTATTGCCTTAAAAAAAGAAGAGGACAATAGAAATGATACACTAAGAAAATCAGTTGAGGCAACAAATACTCTACAAGAAAGTTTAACTAAAGAAAAAGAAAGGCTGAATAATGAAAGAGTAGAAGAGATTGAAAAAAAGCAGGAAAAAATGAAAAAACAGTGGAGGGAGCATGAAAAAGATATTGAAACTCATATTCAAATCATCTGTAAAAATCATATTTTAACTTATATTCCACAAGGAAATTTTCCTTACCCTAGAAATAAACCCGACAATACCGTTCATATTTCTAATCAATATATTGTTTTTGACGCTAAAAGCCCATCCAATGAGGACTTAAGTAATTTCCCTAAGTACATAAAATCACAAACTGAAAATCTTAAAAAATACGCTAAGCATGCTGATGTAAAAAAGGATTTATTCCTAGTGATTCCATCAAACACTTTAGGTGTAATTCAACAATTCACTTACAATATGGGGGACTATAATGTCTATGTAATTACGAAAGATGCAATTGAACCAATCATCATTAGTTTAAAAAGAATTCAAGATTTTGATTTAGTAGAAAAATTAAATCCTGAAGAAAGAGATGACATCTGTAGAATAATCGGAAAGTTTGCGCATACTACAAAAAGAAGAATTCAGATTGACCAATATTTTGCTGAAGAATTTTTAGATACTTTGAAAAAAGCGAAAACACAATTACCTAAAGAAATTCTGAAAAGTGTCATAGAATTTGAAGATGCTGAAATGTTAAACCCTCCAATGGAAAAGAGAAATAAAAAAATTCTTACTCAAGAATTAATCGATAAAAGAATTCAACTCACTAAAGAAATTGAAATTAGAGAAATTCCTGAAATAGAAGCAAAAATTAGTTTTAAAGAAGACAATAACAATGAATAACATAGAAGAAAAAAATTACATATTTGGTATCCGTGCCATAATTGAAGCAGTTGAAGCCGGAAAAACAATTGACAAACTATTTATCCAAAAAGGATTGCATAACGATTTGTTTGCAGAACTCTGGAAATTAGTTCGTGAAAAGAGAATAAACTACAAGCATGTTCCTGTAGAGAAAATTAATCGCTTGACAAGGAAAAATCATCAAGGGGTTTTTGCGTTTATCTCTCCTATCGATTTTCATAATATTGAGGATGTAATTCCTAAATTATATGAAGAAGGAAAAAATCCTTTAGTATTAGTCTTGGACAGAATTACGGATGTAAGAAATTTTGGTGCGATTGCCCGAACTGCAGAATGTGCCGGAGTAGACACCATTTTAATTCCTGAACAAAATGCGGC
>Ga0308021_10000702_pt1 | contig 15371 bp, 16 predicted proteins | sample Neamet351_FD_201296 | JGI IMG/M metagenome (GOLD analysis project Ga0308021, IMG submission 201296) | Marine microbial communities from water near the shore, Antarctic Ocean - #351 | ecosystem: Environmental > Aquatic > Marine > Unclassified | place: Southern Ocean | collected 2014-10-02
ATAAACCCTTCTATGTCTGTAAAGATTGCGCTCGTGCTTCACATAACAAAGCGTTTCTTTGTAAACCGATTAAACTTCCATTATCAAATAAGGGCTCAACATGATCAAACAAAACGATGCAATGCCAAAAGGCGAACTACAAGAACTAACGACAGACGGTATGGTTACTCATAACACCGAAGAGCTATTTGCCAATAAAAAGATTGTTTTATTTGCTGTGCCAGGTGCATTTACGCCAACATGTTCGGTTTCACATTTACCGGGTTACGTTGTATTAGCAGACGAGCTAAAAGCAAAAGGTGTTGACCAAATTATTTGTTTATCGGTTAACGATGCTTTTGTTATGCAAGCTTGGGGCAAAGCCAGTAATGCAGAAGTTATTACAATGGCAGCAGACGGCGATGGTAGTTACACAAAACTATTAGGTTTAGAAATGGATACCGCTACATTTGGTGGTGTACGCTCTCAACGCTACGCAATGGTAATAGACAATGGCATAGTAACTAACTTACTTGTTGAAAAACCAAAAGAATTTGAAGCAAGTAAAGCTGAAACGGTATTAGCAAGCTTATAAGCAACACTATTAGTATTCATATTAATAAAAGAAATGAAAACTATTATCATTTTATGTTACTGTTTTTATTGTTATTTTTATTTTTTTAACTTGTAATACTTAAACAAACAGGGCAGAATCTGCGCAATTAAAAAGCAATAGAGAAACATCATGATAAAAGCTCCAATGGTTGAGAAACTAAATACACAAATTAATTTAGAATTTTATTCATCTAACCTTTATTTACAAATGAGCGCTTGGTGTGAAGAACAAGGCTTTGAAGGCGCAGCTCAATTTATGCGTAAACATGCCGCCGAAGAAATGGACCACATGACACGCTTATTTACTTATGTAAGTGAAACTGGTGCTTTACCTATTTTAGGCGCAATTGAAGCTCCACCGCACCAATTTGAATCGCTTGCTGATATTTTTGAAAAAACATACGAGCACGAATGTTTAATTACAGAGCGTATCAATTCATTAGCGCATGAAGCCTTTACCAATCAAGACTATTCTACGTTTAACTTCTTGCAATGGTATGTTGCAGAACAACACGAAGAAGAAACATTATTTAAAAGTGTTTTAGACAAAATTAATTTAGTCGGTCACGATGGCCATGCACTGTTTTTTGTTGATAAAGATTTAGCTGAAATGGCTAAAGCTGGCGGCACTAACGGTAGCGTAATGACTAACGGCTAGGCGGCTCGTTAGAAGTAAAGTTAATGTAGATCATTTATTAAAGGCTTGTTTATCTAACAAGCCTTTTTTTTTGTTTAAATTTTACCTCTAATCTATTTCGCACGTAAAAATTATAATAAATGATTCACTCCACTATTTTTACTCACGTATAATAACGTTCTAAAACTTTCTATTACTATATTGGATTTAACTTTGATTTCTACCGACGTACTTATTATTGGCGCAGGTGCCGCTGGTTTAATGGCTGCTGCAACAGCAGGTTATCGCGGTAAAAAAGTAACCGTAGTAGACATGGGTAAAAAGCCCGGTAGAAAAATATTAATAAGTGGAGGTGGTCGTTGTAACTTTACTAACGAAAACGCAACACCCGACAACTACCTTTGTAAAAATCCACACTTTGTAAAATCAGCACTTAGCCGTTATAGCTCGCAAGATTTTATTGAACTGGTAGAACGCCATGGTGTTGAATATCACCATAAAACACTAGGCCAACTTTTTTGCGACGACAGCGCGCAAGACATCGTAAACGTATTGATGACCGAGTGTGAATGGGCAGGAGTAAGCGTAAACTTACGTAGCGAAGTTTCAAGCGTTACTAAAAACGAACATGGCTATTTAGTTTCAACCACCAATGAGCAATACCAATGTAACTCGTTAATCGTTGCTTCTGGCGGATTAACCATGCCAAAACTAGGCGCTACACCTATGGGCTATAAAATTGCTGAGCAGTTTGGCTTAAAGGTATTACCTACCACAGCAGCGCTTGTACCTTTTACCCTGCATGATTTTGATAAAGAGCGTTTTGACGGTTTATCAGGCATTAGTATTTTAACCGAAGTGACTAGCGAAAATGGCGTTAGCTTTAAAGAGAATATACTCTTTACCCATCGTGGTTTGTCTGGCCCCGCTATTTTACAAATATCGTCTTTTTGGCAAGCAGGCCAAGCCGTAAGCATGAACTTATTACCGGATCATTCACTCGACACGCTTATTGAAGAATGGCGAGAAAGCAATCCAAAAAAATCACTTAAAAACATGCTCGCCACCCTACTGCCTAAAAGCTTTATTGAAGCGATGGTCAGTAAAAACGAAATAACCGACAAAGCAATAAACCAGTTAAGTAAAGACGATACCACTCAAATAAGTGAGTACCTACACACTTGGAAGATAAAACCAAACGGAACCGAAGGTTATCGTACAGCTGAAGTAACCCTAGGTGGCATTGATACCGACGAGCTCAGTTCAAAAACATTTGAAGCCAAGAAAGAACCTAACCTTTATTTTATTGGCGAAGTGATAGACGTTACTGGCTGGTTAGGGGGTTATAACTTCGCATTTTGCTGGTCAGCTGGTGTAGCGTGTGGGCTTGCGGTTTAGCTCAAGGTAAAAAACCTAGGTTATCCTGTCGCGATATTACGGTATTGTCGAGGTGATAGTCCGACTCGCTTTTTAAAATAACGCCCCATGTGACTTTGATTTGAAAAACCACACTGCAAAGCAATATCAGCCGTATTCTCTAACCCGGCGCGCAGGCGTAATTTAACTTGTTCGATTCTAACGGCCAACAAATACGTTTGTGGTGTTTGTGCCAAACTTTGTTTAAACATTCTACAAAAGTGATATTCGCTCAATTGCGCTAAGTCTGCCAGTTCAGCAAGATACACCTGACGATGAAAATTAGCCTGCATATAATCGCACACTAAAGTGGCTACTTTAGGTGATAAACCTCCTTTGATAGGCGCTAAGCGCTTACTGATACCCATGTTCTGTAACATGGAGACTAAGATGGTATTGGTTACTTGTTCCATGGCGAGGTGATTATTAGTACTTTGCCAATCGCTGGTTGCCATACAATGCCTAAAGAGGGCTTCGGTGGCAGTATCATTAGTAAACGTTAGTTCGGGTAGTTGTAACATGCGAGGGTCTATATCAAACACTTTCAATGCGAGCTGTTTGAGGTAGTCGTCAGTGAAATATAAATGCATAAATTGCTGCGTTTGACCGAGTTGCCATTTGCTTTCTGAGTTTTTTGGCATAAGGCAAAATTTACCCGGCGCACCAAAATCAGACTGAACATCGGTACGATGCGTCTCATACCCACCCGACATATACATGCTCAAGGTATGTTGTTTTTCGTTTACATAATATAAGTGGTCGTTTTCATTTTGATAATGCGCCCATGACAATGCATCGGTTAATGACGTTTGTCGTAAACAGATTTTACTGATTGATTGTTCAAAACTGGTTGCCACAGGTTCACTATACGCCGAAGTAGTATCACGTTGCAGAACAGTTATAGGCTTAATTAATGTCATAACAAAATATTACCATTAATGTGAAATAGCTCAACTCAAACCGTAAGAATGCCCGTTACTAAACCGCAATATTGTGTTAGTTTCGCCGGCATTGTGATATTTACAACAGAATAAAGCTTTTATTATGGCTTTATATTACACAAATTAATGGGAAGTAGGATGTCAGCATTACTGTATATTTCAATGGTATTTCTTTGGGGATTTTCGTGGATCTCTATTAAATGGCAACACGGTGATGTACCCATGGAAGTCTCTATTTTTTACCGCTTCGCTATTGCAGCGATTATTATGCTTATTGTAGGTAAGCTGTGGCGAAAACTACAACCAGTAAAACGCCAAGACCAACCTTATATTGCACTACAAGGTATATGCTTATTCTGCTGTAATTTCTTCGCCTTTTACACGGCCACTTTGTATATACCTAGTGGCTTAGTCGCTGTATTTATGGCGACAGCGCCTATATTCAATGCTATTCACAGTAAATTGTTTTTTAAAACACAAACTAGCGCTAATTTCTGGCTAGGCGCAATATTTGGCCTTACCGGAATTAGTTTATTGTTTGCAGGTGATTTACTTAAAACTGATTGGTCGCAAGATACCTTGTACGGTTTGCTATTCGCATTATTAGGTACTTGGTGTTTCTCTATTGGCAATATGTTGAGTATACGTAATACCAAGCATAATGTTCAGCCATTTACTGCTACTACCTATGCAATGATTTACGGTTGTGCTGCACTGTTATTGGTTATTTTAGTGCGTGGCTTACCGTTTGAATTTACGGTTTCGACTCAATATATAGGCAGTTTATTGTATCTCGCTATTCCGGCTTCAGTACTTGGGTTTACTTTTTATCTTATTTTAGTTGATCGTTTAGGTGCGAGTAACGCAGCGTATATATTGGTATTAACTCCCATTGTAGCGCTGAGTGTTTCTGCTGTATTTGAGGATTACCACTGGACACTTTATTCAACACTGGGGTTAATATTGGTCATAGCAGGGAATGTGTTAACCCAACGTAAGAAGCCGTTGTTTACACGATTTAAAAAACAGTTGTTACCTCGTTAGTTGCCAAAACAACGCTTAGGCACTTGTTAGCTTTAGCGCATGTTACGAGGGACTGTTAATATAAAAGTTAACAACCCCTCTAATTTAATTTCAGGTGTAAATTGCACTCATTATTTCAATTGCATGCAATTTGACTATTTATCTAATCCGCCCATGCATAAATATTTTATTTCTAAATAATCGTCTAAGCCATATTTTGAACCTTCACGACCATTACCTGACTGCTTAACACCGCCAAAAGGTGTTGCCGCATTTGAAATAAGACCTTCATTTATACCAACCAAACCAAATTCAAGCCCTTCAGCAACACGCCAAATGGTACCTATATCACGAGAATAAAAATAAGCCGCTAAGCCATATTCCGTGTTATTTGCCATTTCAATTACATTTTCTTCCGTATCAAAAGCAATAATGGGTGATACAGGGCCGAATATTTCATTTACCGCAATAGGCATATCATTTGTTACGTTGGTTAAAATAGTTGGCAGGAAGAAGCTATCGCCTGACGTATGTTTTGTACCTCCAGTCCTTATTTTTGCGCCAGCTAACACTGATTGATTAACTAATGTTTCAACATTATTCACTGCTTTTTCAGAAATCATAGGTCCGATAGTAACGCCTGTAGTTAACCCGTTACCTACTTTCAATGTATTTACAGCAGCAACAAATTTTTCAGTAAACTCGTCTAAAACGCCTTTTTGTACAAAAATACGGTTAGCGCATATACATGTTTGACCCGCATTACGAAACTTAGAGACCATGGCACCTTGTACTGCGGCATCAATATCTGCATCATTAAACACAATAAAAGGAGCATTACCACCAAGCTCCATTGAGACTTTTTTAACGGAAGTGGCACATTGCTTAAGTAAAATTTTTCCTACCTGCGTTGAACCCGTAAAGGTAAATTTAGCGACATCAGGGTGTTGCGTTAAGACTTCACCTATACCATGAGCATCTTTACCAACCACTACGTTAAAAACCCCTGCAGGAATACCCGCTCGCTCAGCTAATTCAGCCATAGCAAGTGCTGACAAAGGCGTAAGTTCAGAAGGGCGAACAACAAAAGTACACCCAGCGGCTAACGCTGCCGCGGCTTTACGAGCAATCATCGCATTAGGAAAATTCCATGGTGTTATTGATGCTACAACACCTACAGGTTGCTTAATCACAATCAGCTTTTTGTCGCCTGAAGGCGCAGGAATAACATCACCGTAAACACGCTTACCTTCTTCGGCAAACCATTCAATAAAACTGGCACCATATGCAATTTCACCTTTGGCTTCGATTAAAGGCTTTCCTTGCTCTAACGTAAGAATACGCCCTAAGTCGTCTTGATTCTCCATGATGAGATTAAACCAATTACGTAATAGCCCCGCTCGTTCATTTGCTGACTTAGCTGACCACATTTTCAATGCATTTTTAGCGGATATAATGGCAAGTTCAGCTTCTGTAACGCCTGCATTATCTACTTGAACAACATCACCAGTGGCGGGGTTCGTTACGCTAAATTGGGTGTTACTACTGTGCCAAGTGCCATTAATGTAAGAAGATTTTTTAATTAATTGATTGTCTTTCAATTCAAAATTTATTGATGTTTGCATGATTATCTCTATGGGAACGACTTCAGCTACGAAGTGATAAATTTAACATTAAAACCTACCTTGTATCTAGGCTAAAAATTAAGATTGATATTAGATTCGCTATCTAACTCGATTAAACTAAACTCAAATTACAAGTTAATACATCCTCCCAATGAGCAGTTAATGTATGAGTAAATTATTTCATGGACAATAATAGTGTAGTGTTAATTATTGATGATACCGTCACTAATTTAGCCATTCTGTCTGAATGTTTAAAAGGCAATTACCAAATTATCACTGCAAATAATGGAAAAGATGGTATTAATATTGCGCAGCAACAGCCAAAGCCTGATTTAATATTATTGGACATTGAAATGCCAGGGTTAAGTGGCTATCAAGTATGTAAGCTACTAAAAGAAAACCCGAGTACATCTGATATTCCAATAATTTTTGTGACTGGAAAATCAAGCTTAAAAGATGAAGAAAAAGGATTTAATTTAGGTGCTGTCGACTACATCACTAAACCGATACACCCTGAAATTGTGCTCGCCAGATCAAAAGCGCAAATCACGTTAAAAAAGCAAACAGAGAAGCTCGAAAAAATGGCTCTTTTTGATCAGCTCACCAATATGTACAACAGACACTTTTTTTTAGAAGCCGCAAAAAAAAGAATATCTGCAGCAGTTGAACATCAATTTCCATTGTCGGCCATGATGATAGATATTGACTTATTTAAATTAATTAACGACCAACATGGTCATATTGCTGGTGATAGCGTAATAAAATCTATTGGTAAGCTACTTAATAATGAATATAAAAACGAAAACATTGCTGCTCGTTTTGGTGGTGAAGAATTCGTGGTGTTACTTGATCACTGCAAAGTAGAAGAAGCTTTTATTGAAGCGAATAAACTCAGACAAAAAATCGAGGAATTAAATCCTATTAACCTTAAAGTAACCGTTAGTATTGGTGTAAGTGAACTTATTAATAATGAAAGATCATTTAACGGTTTATTAGATAGAGCAGATCAATCGTTATATTTAGCTAAAGAACAAGGTCGAAACAGAGTCGTACAATATAAATCCTAATAAACATGATTTTTATGTGACACTGAACAGTATTTACTAATGTTATAGGTATAAATTCAACATTCAGGTTTATTTTCTTTAACACACATCTTAACCAATCCATTATTTAATCACTTCACCATTGAGTCGCGCTCTTATTCTTAAACTCTTATTAACACATGCTCTATACATTTCAATAATATTACCTATTGGAAAAATATTGATTGAAATCACACCTACGATATAAAATGATGAATATGAGTAGAATGTAGTATAAATTTACGATGTATTATTCAGTTATGATTAAATCGTATATCATTTAAGGCCTGTTGAAATGAATCAAAATGCAGTTATTTGTCCGCTATGTAACGCTAAAAATTACTGCGGTATTAATTCACCAGAGTCTTGCTGGTGTATGAGTAAAGCAGTTCCTAAAGCGTTAATTGAACAAGTGCCTGAAGATCAAAAAAACACGTCATGTATTTGCGCTAACTGTATTGATAAATTTAATCGATTAGCAAAAAGCGCAAATTAACGTTACTTATAAATCGGCATTAAACTCAATAGTTTGCGTTGTTAATATATGATCGCTTTCAATGGTTAATACGGGTGTTTCACCGCCTGATTCAACCACAAACAATTGAGAAGCATTAGGTAATAACCCTTTAAGTGAATCAGTTGCCCGTACACCATTTACCGTTATGTAAGCATCATAATACAGTGGTGCTACACCCGTATTTTCAACCACAACTTCTGATGTCGTTGCATTCGTTGAAAAGCCAGTTATTGATAAACTATAACCACTGAAAATGGAGGCTTCTTTTATACGAGAAATAGGTTGTTCGTTACTTGTACCTCGTGTGTAGGTATCGTTGCCTATAATATAAGAAATATGAAATTTTTCAGCAAACTCTTCGTATGATGTACCGTATGAACCTTCGCCAGGTGTTAATGCTGTTAACTGATCAGACACTTCTTCATAGCTAAATTCCCCACCTAAAGGCGCTGCTTTATAACGTTCACTATAGCTAAAAGTATTCCATGCACTTTCATTATATCCCGAATGTTGTTCATGCATGAAAGAGTCATCAAACAAACCAAAATCAATCGACAATAATGCGTTACTACTAATAAATGGTGAATAGTCACTATTAGAGGCATCGATAGAAATAGCCCATGGTAAAGTAGAATACGTTGTTTCTAAGTGTGTTATAAACTCTGTTTGGTACGTTTTTGTTGGAAATGTTTGTCCTAAAATCAAAGTCCCTGGTTTGTCATATATATGATATTCCCCCCATAAACCAAAGCCAAATTGTATAAAAGCCAAACGATTATCGTTGTCGTACCTTTCCGAAAATTGAGTATGAAATTCTTTAGTAAAGCGCTGTAATTCGCTATTACTCCAATCAGGAAAAAACGTTGGTTGATCTTCAGATACACCCTCTGTTTCATTATAGTCAGACCGGCTTTTTATATTATTAGGTACCGTGGTGTCTCGTCCTGGATAGGCATAATACAACCGAAAAATAGCTTGATGATTTCGAGCTGCTATTTCATTCAGCTTATTGTCTAAATAACTCCAATCGTAAATACCTTCGTTAGTAACAATTTCGTTAATTGATATATAGCTAAACTCTAACGAGATCGCCTCACTCATCGCGTTTTTATTTGTTGAATCCCATACTTGATGGTCATCCCAAAATACAATCCCCGTCATCGGTTGAACTTTTTCAATCGTACTTTGTAATGTTATTTTGGTGAAGCCTACAGGGGGTTCAAGGTCTATTACCTGAGGGATAACAACCGCCGGTATAACAACAGGAGCAGTAACCATTGGTTCGCTACCACCACTACCACAGCCAAGAACAGCACAACTCATAAACACTAAGTTTAATACCTTAAGCGATTTTTTTTTAAATAACATAATAATGTGAATACCCTGCATAATAATTAAATAGCGCCTAAGAAAATACTATCACAAAATTACCGTTTTCTGTGATTAGGTTTGTGACCTAATGCTTTATTTCTTTCGTGCTTTTTTGACGTTTTTTTTGTTGAGTTACGTGATGTTGATGGTTTTTTCGTTAAGTCAGGTTCATAACCTGGTAACCATTGTTGCAATAATCGCGTATCAAGTACTTCTTCTACGGCTTTAAGTAACCATTCTTCATCTGGGCTCATTAACGATAATGCTAAACCCGCTTTACCTGCTCGACCTGTTCGACCTATACGATGAATATAATCTTCAGCTATATAAGGTAGTTCGTAATTAATAACATACTGTAAATCAATAATATCAATACCACGTGCTGCAACATCGGTTGCTACAAGTGCTCTTGTTTTGCCTTCTTTAAACTCAGCCAATGCTTTATCACGTGCACCCTGAGATTTATCACCGTGAATTGACTGGGTTTTTATGCCGTCTTTACACATTTCTTTGGCAAGCGCATCTGCGCCTATCTTTGTACGAGTAAATATAAGGACTTGTCGCCAATTCTTAGAACCAATTAAAAAAGAGGTTAATTCACGCTTTCGGTCTTCATCAACGGTATAAACTATTTGTTCAACTTCACTTGCGGCAGCATTACGTTCACCCACTTCAATAAGTTTAGGGTCGTTTAATAGTGTTTTACTTAGTGTAAAAATACTGTCGTCAAAAGTAGCTGAAAACAACAACGTTTGGCGCTTACTTGGCACTCGCTTTAATATGTTATTAATTTCATCTTTAAAGCCCATATCAAGCATTCTATCGGCTTCATCAAACACTAAGTACTGTAGTTCAGACAATGAGAGTGAGTTATTGATTAAATGATCGAGCAATCTACCGGGCGTAGCCACTATAATATTCGCGCCTGCATTTAGAGCCTCTATTTGCGGCTTAATACTAACACCACCGTATACCAAGGCCGATTTAACTGAAGTATGTTTTGCATAAGTCGTTAAACTTTTAAATACTTGCTGAGCTAACTCTCGAGTAGGTGTGAGTATAATAGCCTTAACCGTGTTGGTTAATGGCTCTTTTAACAATTGGTGTAAAATGGGTAAAGTAAACGCGGCTGTTTTACCCGTACCTGTTTGAGCACCGGCCATTACATCATGCCCTTCTAAAACGACAGGAATAGCAGCAAGCTGAATAGCCGTAGGTTCGTTATAACCTGACTCTTCAATTGCTTTTAGTAAAGAGGGATCTAACGCTAAAGAGGTAAAGCTCATACAATTTTCACAACAATATTTATTTATGGCCGCATATAGTAACAGAAATGAAGTAATATTGAGCATTCTTGATAGATTTTAAAATGTATAAATGGCGATTTATTATTAACATTTTATAATCAAAGATTAAAAATTAGGTGTAATAAAAATCATGATAAAGAAAGTGTTAATTTGGGATTTGCCTTTGAGGCTATTTCATTGGCTATTAGTAGCAACAATTGTTGGCGCTTGGTATACGTCAGACCAAGACAACGGTCTAATTGATTACCATCTTATTTTGGGCTATGTAACATTAGGGCTTATTATTTTCAGAATAGTATGGGGATTTTTAGGTACGACTCATGCTAAATTTTCTCAATTTATTCCTACACCGAATAAAGTTATACATTACGTAAAGCATTTTAAGCAACCCCAGGTAACGCCTTATGCCGGACATAATCCTTTAGGCGGCTTAATGGTTATATTTATGCTGATAATTATTTTGTTTCAGGCAATAAGTGGCTTGTTTATGAATGATGATATTTTTACTAATGGTCCTTATTATGGAACCATAAATGAAGAGTTTGAAGCAATACTCACTTTTTTTCACCGCAATAGCTTTAATGTTATTTTAGGCGCTATTGCCCTTCATTTATTAGCCATACTCTTTTATAAGGTGATTAAAAAGAAGTCGTTAGTAACGGCGATGATAACAGGTAAAAAATCATCAAAAGAGGTTGTTAAAGAAGATGTTATTAAACATTCAAAATTAATACTCGCCTTCATTATTACATTAGCCGTGGCTGTTTTTATATATTGGCTGGTTGTTGTAAATGTACCGGTAGTTGAAGAGTATTATTAAAGCCTACTTAGTTATGAATAAAGTAAGCAGGCCTTAAAATAAAAGAGGTTAACTTAGTCTTCTTTAAAGTTTTTGTGACAACCGCCACAAGACTTACCTACGCCACCAATCGCTTTTTTAATAGCTGATTCATTACCTAACTTAGCCACTTTTTGTAAATTAGCTGATGCAGTAATCAGAGCATTGATACGTTTTTCAAACGCTTCAGGCTTTTCCCAAACATCGTTCAAGGCTTCTGTTTCTACCTTAAAGCTTGATGTATCTGTATGTGTATAATCTGCAATCATTAATGACAATTGATTAATACGCAATGCATGTTTTTGTATAGCCTCAATATCAAAGATTTTTTTACCTTTTGCCATAGCACCTAATGGGGACATATTGCTACCCAATAAACTAAAAACAGCTTGGCGGTTTTGTGTCGCTTTTTTAGCGTGCTTTTCTGACTTTGCCGTATCAGCTATAGCCGATGTGGCTACAATAAATGATGCCGTTGCAATTAATGCCGTTATAAATTTTTTCATTCTGATTATTCCTTTAATTTATCAACCTAACGTTAGCTTAAGTTAATCAGCAGTATTGAGTAAACACATTTATTACTGCCAATATCGAACTAACAAGTCATCGTTAACTTTTTTGATTAACTTTTTTGATTAACTTTTTTTCTTAATTCTGCTTCTAACTCATCAGGATACAACACCACACCTTGTTCATTTGTATTTGGAAATACAACAACAGCTAACTCATCATCCATCAAACCTTGAGTCCATCGGCTATACCATTTGTTTAATCCTATAGACTCAGCCTTACAAGTATCCCATTCTTTGTTTATCCACAGCTCAGCTGTTTCTTGTGATGGCCACACCGGAACACAATCTTCATCTTCAGTATTTAACATAACACAACCGTGTTCGTCGGTTAAAATCCAAAGTGTTTGTTGCTTAACGACCTCATTGATAAAGTACTTAACTCTTTCTTCATCACTAAGGTTCATTATTTGTTGTAAATTTTGAACGTCACTCATGTTTAGCCTTATTCTGTTTATTTTAATTAGTGAATATTTCCATTTCATCACCAATTTTCTTTCTCATTTCCATCAACTTAACAGCCGCACCGTGCTGAGAAATATCGTCTTCGTTTTCAGGTATCCACTCCGGTATTTGAATTTTTTGTCCTGTTTCATCAACAGCTACCATAATAACAATACAATGCGTGGTTTTACGGCGAATTAATGATTTAGGATCACAAGCATTTACTTCTAAAGCAATATGCATTGATGATGTTCCTGTATAAACGACTTTGGCCGATACTTCTACCAAACTACCCACGTGAATAGGAGCAACAAATTTAATACCACCTGCGTAAGCTGTTACACAATAACGACCACTCCAACCAGCAGCACATGCGTAAGCCGCTAAATCGATCCATTTCATTACTGCGCCACCATGAACTTTACCACCAAAATTTACGTCTTGTGGTTCGGCTAAAAATCTTAGTGTTATGTCTCTTTGTGGTTTGTTCATACTTCATGTCTCTTTGTAATGGATGATAATTATTTGAATAATCTATCTTAAGCAGTTTCTATTCCACAATAAGAATAACCTGAAAGGGCTAATTCGCCTATTTAATGCTTTAATAACTCGTTAAAAACAGACAAAATTGAACAATACAATAATAACGTATTTACCTTGCACCATAAAGATGCAGAACGTTTTATATTATAGGGATCAAAGATGAAGATATGGGTTGATGCAGACGCATGTCCTGTCGTGATAAAAGACATTCTTTTTAGAGCGGCAGAACGAACAAAAACAGAGGTGACACTTGTCGCTAATCATTTTTTAAAAACGCCACCCTCGCAATTTATTAACTTTATACAAGTGAGTTCAGGGTTTGATGTTGCCGATGATGAGATAGTTAAAAGGCTAGAAGATAATGACTTAGTTATAACGGCAGATATTCCTTTAGCCGCAGAAGTCGTTGAAAAAGGATGTACCGCGTTAAATCCTAGAGGCGAGTTATATACCACTCAAAATATTAAACAAAGATTAAATATGAGAGATTTCATGGATACTTTACGATCGAGTGGTATAGAAACAGGTGGCGTACCACCTATTAGCCAAACAGACCGTCAAACCTTTGCAAACAATTTAGATAAATGGCTTCTCAAACGAAAATAGTTTGAGAAGGTCATATCTATGATTAATTCACTTGTTTTGATTATCTTGAGGCTGAATATGGGTCTTTATTCGTACTGCTTTGTGGATTAGGTTTACTATTAGGATTTATTCTTCTTGATGAAGAGCTACCTGCTTTATGACTTTGGTTTTTACTCGTTGGTTGATTACCTCGAGAGTTTCCACCTGATCGTTGGCCATCTTTATGTTCACCAAATGTTTTTTGTTTTTTAGGACTCTTTGGTTGTAGCTTACGTAATTTTCTAGATTCAGGTAAAGCCATGAAAGGTGCAAAACCATCACATATTTCACGCGGTATGTGCTGTTGAATAACATGTTCTACATCGTTTAATAAATCAATTTCATCTGCACAAACTAACGAAACAGCACGTCCGCTTGCGCCTGCTCTACCTGTTCTACCGATACGATGTACATAATCTTCAGGTACATTAGGCAATTCAAAATTAACAACTTGTGGCAATTGGCTAATATCAATACCCCTAGCAGCAATATCAGTTGCAACCAGTACATTTACAGTACCGTCTTTAAAGTTAGCCAATGCTTTAGTACGAGCACCTTGGCTTTTGTTTCCATGAATTGCCGCCGCTTTAATGCCTTCAGCTTCTAATGTTTTTGTGAGTTTATTTGCTCCATGTTTAGTTTTCATAAACACGAGAACTTGTTGCCAACCATTATCTTTAATTAATTTAGTCAGTAATTCTGGCTTTTTCTTTTTATCTACAGGGTAAACTAATTGTTCAACCGTATCTGCTGCTGCATTTTTTGGTGTTACCGAAATTTCAACCGGGTTATTAACCAATCCTCGAGCTAAGCCTCGAATATCGTCTGAAAATGTTGCTGAAAAAAGTAGGTTTTGTCTTTGTTTAGGAAGAAATGATAAGACTCTTTTAATATCACGAAGAAAACCCATATCAAGCATACGGTCAGCTTCATCTAATACTAAAATTTCTAGGTCATTAAATCGAATAGCTTTTTGGTTATAAAGATCAAGTAATCGCCCAGGAGTTGCAATTAATATATCAACACCTTGTCTTAATTTCGCTATTTGAGGATTAATTTTTACTCCACCGAAAACAACGGTTGACGTTAAATCAAGATTTTTACTATAAGTTTCAACATTCTCTGCTATTTGAGCTGCTAGTTCTCGCGTTGGCGTTAAAATAAGACTTCTTGCTTGATTAGGCTTTGCTTTTTTACCTTTAGATAAAAGCTCAAGTATTGGTAAAGTAAAACCTGCAGTTTTACCCGTACCTGTTTGAGCTGCAGCCATTACATCATGCCCTTCAAGGATCGCAGGGATCGCTTGGGACTGAATTGCTGAGGGGGTTTCGTACCCTTTTTCTGATAAAGCTGAAAGAATCTCTGAAGAAAGGCCTAAAGATGTAAAACTCATATTGTTCTCAATTAACTATAAACCGCGAATTACGGCGGTGCAGCTTACATGATCGCCGCTATTAAGGCAATTAACGAACCATTACACTAGGCGATTTATCAAGTTGTATAGAAAATTAACGATTAAACAACATCCTATATCAGCAATATACACGGAATTGATGTGATTTTTCTTTGAAATAATTGTATCTATGTAAAATTCAGAAATGAGGATAAAAAAATTATACAGTAAAGTGTCTAATAAGAGAGTTAATAAATCATCGGTACTAACAAAATTTTATTATTGATGTGAGAATTTAAGAAAAAACGAAGAAAAAAGATGGTGGAGGGAGGTGGATTCGAACCACCGAAGGCTGAGCCGTCAGATTTACAGTCTGATCCCTTTGGCCACTCGGGAACCCCTCCACAGGGTAACCTATATATATAGGTTTAAATTGGAGTTTAG
>Ga0308021_10000704_pt1 | contig 15361 bp, 15 predicted proteins | sample Neamet351_FD_201296 | JGI IMG/M metagenome (GOLD analysis project Ga0308021, IMG submission 201296) | Marine microbial communities from water near the shore, Antarctic Ocean - #351 | ecosystem: Environmental > Aquatic > Marine > Unclassified | place: Southern Ocean | collected 2014-10-02
GGGTTTTTTCAAGGTTCTTCAGTCGGAACAGTGGGGAGGCTACGCTATGGACCCTCAGGTATTTTACGCGCTGGGTTTGGAAATTGCGCAATACTGCATGTCCAGCGCATGGGTGCTGGGTGTTATAGCGGTGCACAACTGGCAGTTGGCGGTGTTTGATGATCAGGCCGCGCAAGATGTCTGGGCCGACGATCCCTCGGTGTTATTGTCCTCATCCTACGCTCCTGTAGGCAAGGTAAACGTTGTCGATGGCGGTTTTCGCCTGAGTGGTCGCTGGAGCTTTTCCAGTGGTTCTGCTCACTGCAAGTGGGCTTTTTTGGGAGCCGTTGTTCCCACCGCGGAAGCGCCCTTTGATATGGCAAATTATCGTACTTTCCTGGTGCCAATCAGCGATTATAAAATCCTCGATAACTGGGATGTAGTGGGCCTAGAAGGAACAGGCAGTAACGACATCGTTGTAGAGGATGTTTTTGTACCCGAGCACCGCACTCACAAAGCTATGGACGGTTTCCTGTGTAATAATCCAGGTAATGCGGTAAATGATGCACCGCTCTATCGCCTACCGTTCATGCAGGTTTTTGTGCGCGCTGTCTGTACCGCTACTTTGGGCGGTTTGATGGGCTCGCTGGACGCCTTCATCGAAGTGGCTAAAACCCGCCGCGTGGGTCCCAGTAAGATGAGCGATGATCCCGGGGCGAGATTGCTCGCGGCAGAGGTAAGAACGTCTATTGAAGAGATGAAACGCACAATGTTCTATAACTTCGACGCGATGATGGTGTATACGCGAGCAGGGCAGCCTATTCCTTTGCTTGAGCGGGTTCAGTACCGCTATGACTCTGCAGTGGTGGCGGATCGTTGTGCCGAGCTGTCGGCGAAGATGCTCAAAACCTCAGGCAGTGGCGGTATTCGTCACGGTAGCCCCTTGCTGGCAAGGCATCTCGATATACTGACCAGTCAGGCCCATGTCGCTAACGTCTCTCCGCCGTTTGCAAACAATCTGGGTGGAATGATGTTCGGGGAAGAAAATATGGATATGGCAATATGACAATGATCGATCTGTTACCCGAGGGCAAGTACGCCCAGTGTGCCAATGGCTACAAAATGCATTATCTGGATGAGGGTGAGGGTGAGGCTGTTGTGTTTCTGCACGGCTCCGGCCCGGGAGCCAGCGGTTACAGCAATTTCAAGGGCAACTTCCCTGCACTGGTCGAGGCGGGATATCGCTGCCTGATTCTAGATCATATTGGCTATGGTTTTTCTGATAAGCCCGATGATGTGGACCACCCCTTGTCGTTCTTTGTGCAATGTATCAAGCAAACCCTGGATTGCGCCGGCGTAGATAAGTGCACGCTAGTAGGTAACTCACTGGGTGGGGCTATCGCTATTGGTCTTGCGTTGGATTACCCCGAACTTGTTGAAAAACTGATTCTGATGGCCCCAGGTGGATTGAGTGAACTGGCGGAATATCGGCAGATGCCGGGTATGCAAAAGGTGTTTCAGGTGTTTGGTTCCGGAGAACCTGTGACGCCAGCTGTAATGAAAGACCTGTTTGCTACTGGCCTTATGTTCGACACCGCTTATGCAACAGACGATCTGGTGGCGGAACGTATGCAGATTATGCAGATTATGAATGGCCATGCCATGGCGACTATGAATATACCGGTTCTCACTGCGCGCCTGGGGGAGTTGCAATGCCCTGTGCTCGGATTTTGGGGAATGAACGAGTGTATGATGCCGGAGAATGGCATTATGGCCATGGCGCACAATGTAAAGCATTTGCAGCTGGTTCTTCTTACTCAGTGTGGACATTGGGTGATGGTCGAACATGAGGCGCTGTTCAATCGCAGCTGTATCGATTTTCTACAGCACTAGCATCACGGAAACGAAACAATGAATAAACAGAAAATCGCACAGCTGGGTGAAGAGTTACACCGCGCATTACGCAACCAATCCACCTTAGAACCGCTTACCGAGCGCGAGAGTGATATCACGTTAGAAGACGCGTATTACATTTCACAACACTTCGTTGGTCTGCGGGTAGACGTAGATGGTGAAAAAATTGTAGGCAAAAAAATTGGCGTAACCAGCGCACCAGTGCAGGAGATGCTCGGTGTGTATCAGCCAGATTTTGGGTTTTTGACCGATGCTATGCACTGCGAAGATGGCGCAGAAATCCCCATCCAGGGACACTTGATCGCACCACGGGCCGAGGGTGAAATTGCTTTTCGCCTGAAAAGCGACCTGGTTGGGCCAGGTGTTACTGAGCAGGACGTGCTAAATGCCACCGAATCGATTATGCCTTGTTTCGAGATAGTTGATTCACGCATTCGAGACTGGCAGATAAAGATACAAGACACCGTGGCAGACAATGCGTCGTGTGGGGTTTTTACGCTGGGAAACAATGAAGTTTCGCCACACGATGTCGACTTGCCAAATCTTGTCATGAAGGTGTTTAAAAATGGTGAGCTACACAGCGAGGGCCTGGGTAGTGCCGTACAGGGCAATCCATTGACTGCGGTTGCCTGGCTGGCCAATACTCTGGGTGAGTTTGGTATAGAGTTCAAGGCAGGAGAGCTTATTCTGTCGGGTTCTCTTGTACCGCTTATTCCTGTAGTGGCAGGCGATCATATGCATTTGGAGCTTGAGGGTGTAGGTACTGCATCGTGTAGTTTTATTTAGCTTTTTTTGCCATAGCAGCTGTTGTGGGTGAGACGCATTGTTCTGTAGGCATCGTCGCTCAACACAGGGGAGTCCATGAACGACATACGATTGGTGCTGGGCAATAAAAATTATTCCTCCTGGTCGTTACGCGCCTGGTTGTGCCTGCGTAAGTGCAGTGTCGATTTTGAGGAAATTCTCCTGCCTCTGGATACGCCAGAGTTCAAACACAGAATCAGCAACTACTCGCCCACTGGACGTGTTCCAGTGCTGTGGCATGATGACAGAGCTGTATGGGATTCACTGGCTATATGCGAATACGCTAACGATGTCTTCGCCGATGGCCGTTTGTGGCCACGCAGTACAGCAAGCCGCGCGCTCGGTCGTTGTATGGCGGCGGAGATGCACAGTGGCTTTTTAGCGCTGCGCAATAAAATGCCAATGAATTGTCGTGCGATCGCTCGATATGTGCCTCTCGATGAACCGCTAAAAGCCGATATAGACAGAATATGTTTGCTGTGGAGTGCGGCGAGAGCCGGCCACAGTAGCGGGGGCGATTGGTTGCTGGGCGAATTCAGTATTGCCGATGCCATGTTCGCTCCTGTTGTGCAGCGTTTTAAAACCTATAGCGTAAAACTCCCCCAAGTTTGCCAACAATACTGTGAGCATGTTCATGCCGATGGCGACATGCAGGCTTGGGTGAGTGAGGCCTTGCAAGAGAGCGCGATTGTAGAGGCTGACGAGAGGGGGTAATGGCCAATATAGCTGTCGCCGGCTAATTTTGTTTCAGACCAATGAGGCGACACTCTTCAAAATCAAGCGAACCAATTCTGCTTGGCGTGATACACCTGTTTTGGCGAATATAGACTTCAGCTGCGCCCGGGCTGTGTGTTGCGAGATGTTCTGAGCCTCTGAGGACTCCGCGAGGCTTAGGCCGCGAGCGAGCAGTATCGCGAGGTTGGCCTCAGCGGGAGTCAGCCCTAAAATTTCCCCCAGAACTTCTTGTGATGCCCGCTCCTGCAAATCGGGATCGCTGATGAATATGGCTGCGCAGGGGCTGGATTGTCCTTCACTCCACTGGGAGGCAGGCACGGGCTGGACCACGAGGCCCAAATCGGAGCGATTGCCCGAGCGCGGTACGCTCAAGGCCCTCACCACCGATGTTTCGCGCTTTTGCTGGGCGGCAATAATGGTTTTAACAGCACTTTGCAGGCGGCTGTTGGTGTCGCGCCCGCTTATGTGCAGGTATTCACCTCTAAGACTTATGCCATCCGCTTGTTCGAGCATGGCTTTGGCGATTGCGTTGGTGTTTAACAGACGTGCCTGCTCGTCAAGGATAATGGTTGCAACACTCAATTGGTCCACGGCGCCGGCGTAGAGGTCGCGTTCAGAACGGGTTCGATTGAGCTGAGCATAGATCTGTATGGCGCGTTGTAGGTGCGGAGTAATAGTTTCCAGTAGGGCACGCTGACGATTATTGAAGCGTGGTTCACTGCGCCGGCGGGAAAAACGCAGCCGAGCGAGCATCCCTCCCGGTTCTACTGCGTCTACACCCAGAATTCGAAATAGGCCTATAGGCTTGAGATAATGCAAATAATAATCTGAGGCGATGAGCTCGGTGTCGTTCAGTATATCTTCCAGAGCGATAACCTGCCCTGGGGGGAGGTTGAGAAAGGGGTCCAGAGCAAAGAATTCTTCGCGGTATATTTTTAGCTCCCAATCGTCTGGGTCTGCCAAACCATCTGCTCCCTGACTTTTCTTTGCATCGGGGCGCAAGCTGTTTAGTATCACTCCTTCGTCACCGGCAGTTGGGGGGCGCAGTACAAGCGATACTACCTGTGCATCTAGGGCCCGGCGCAGGGCGGGTAGTGCGCTCTGCCAGGGCTGGCTCTCAAGAGGGCCCTGATAGATTAAGCCGATTAGATTGTTGAGGTCTTTGTCCATGCTCTGTTGGCGAAGGTCTCGCTTCCCGAGAGTACTGGAAGTGGTGTTGCTTGTTCCTCCAACGGTGAGATCTTCTGTTTGCATACAGGGGCTGTAATTTATTGTCGAGAGGAGTTTGTCCATCGATTGTATACCCTGATAGCGCGGTGCCACAACATACGCAGGCTCATCAGGACCGACCCATTAGGGCTAACACAATACGCTAATATCTCGTTGGCATTGGTAGGGCTTTTACCCTTCGGGATTTGCCGCGTCGAGAAACGCGGGTTTCTCACCCCCGCCGTGTACAGCAAAACTGGTGCCACTCACATAGGACGCCGCTGAGGAGGCAAGGAACAGGCAGGCGTTGCCTATATCCTCAGGAACGGCCATTCGCCCCAGCGGAATTGTGGCGCCCACGGCTTTGATGCCTTCGGCATCACCATAGTGTAGGTGGGACTGCTCTGTTTGGGTTAGACCAACCACAACTGCGTTGACACGCACCTGTGGTGCCCATTCCACTGCTAGAGAGCTTCCCAGGTTAACCAACCCCGCCTTGGCTGCACCATAACTGGCTGCCCCAGGTGACGGACGAATGTTACTCACGCTGGCGATATTAATAATACTGCCGCCTTCGTCCTGCTGCTGCATTATGGTGTTTACTGCCTGGCTGAAATTGAGTGGGGCGATAAGGTTGAGTTTGATAATGGCTTCCGAAAAGCGTGGTGATACCGTTGCAGCCTCAGCATACGGTGCTCCACCTGCATTGTTGACTAGCACGTCGATACGTCCAAACAATTCTACAGCCCGGGTTACACAGGCTTGTATTTGTTCCACCCTACTTACGTCGCACAGCGTAAAGTGTGCTGTTCTTCCTGCGCTGGTAGGTAACTCCTCTGGCTCGCTGCGCCCGCAGATCAATACATGGGCCCCCGCGTCTAGAAAGCATTGCGAAATACCTCGGCCTATTCCCTTGCCACCGCCGGTGACAATGACTACTTTTCCGGAAAAATCAAAGGGGTTTTTCATCGTGTCAGGCTCCTGCTGCGCGGGGGTGAGATAGGCTTGTGATTGAAGGGTGAATTACTTAAAATGCCTGCCCGTTCTATATCGTAACAAAACTTCATTGGATACTGTAATTATGACGACTGAAAGTTTACCAACACTCGCGATTTTAGGTGGGACCGGCGATCTGGGGACTGGTTTGGCGCGGCGCTGGGCGCAGGCAGGCTACCGTGTCATTATCGGTTCCAGAACGGCAGAAAAAGCCGAGGCCGCGGCCGCTGATCTTCGCGAAGTGATGGCCGAACGTGGGGTCAGTGCAGTCAATGTCAGCGCCATGGAAAATCTCGCGGCAGCTGAATCTGCCGATATCGTTACGCTCACCGTACCGTTTAGCCACCAGGGAAGTACGCTTGAACTGGTCAGGCCTGCCCTGCAGGGCAAAATACTTATCGATGTCACTGTGCCATTGGTGCCGCCTAAGGTCGCTCGCGTTCAGCTTCCTGCCCAGGGTAGTGCGGGGCAAATCGCTCAGGAGATTTTAGGTGAAGATGTCTCGGTTGTGTCGGCGTTCCAAAATGTCGCCGCTCACCATCTGCAAGAGGGGCGAGGCCTGGATTGTGATGTACTGGTATGCGGTAACAAGAAAGTGGCGCGTGCTGAAGTCATAACACTGGTTGAGGCGGCAGGCATGCGTGGGTTTCACGCGGGCATGATTAACAATGCCGCCGCAGCAGAGGCGTTGACGTCCGTGCTGATAACCATCAACAAGCAGTATGGCTGCCACGCGGGAATCACAATCAGTGGAGTGGGCGATCATTAATGCCTGCCACGCTGGAGCTTATCCCACTTAAGAATTTTCCTCTGGTAGAGCCCGGTCAGGACTTGGTTCGATTAATCTGTGACGTGTTGGAGCAGAGCCAACTGGCACTGCAGGAAAACGACGTGCTAGTTATCGCGCAAAAAATCATCTCCAAGGCAGAGGGACGCTATGTGCGGTTGGCGGATGTGGAACCCAGTCCTGAAGCAATGGCTCTGGCGAAACAGGCCGACAAAGATCCCCGACAGATGGAACTGGTGTTGCGTGAGTCACGAGAGGTGGTGCGCGTGAGGCCAGGTGTGGTGATCGTAGAGCACCGCAATGGTTACGTGCATGCTAATGCGGGCATTGATAAGTCCAATATCCCCAATTCCAGTGGCGATGCGCAGGTATTGCTTCTGCCTGAAAACCCCGATGAATCTGCCCACAAGCTGATGACGGCTCTGAATGACCGCTGCGGTGTAGGCTTGCGAATTATTATTAATGACAGTACCGGCCGTGCCTGGCGTAATGGCACGGTTGGGATTGCCATTGGTACAGCGGGCTTTGACCCCTTGTTTAACCAGGTGGGGGAGGCGGACCTTTACGGAAATATTCTGGAAGTCACAGAAGCCGCAGTAGCCGACGAATTGGCCGCTGCGGCGTCATTTGTAATGGGGCAGGCAGCAGAAGCCTGCCCGGTGGTGTTGCTGCGAGGTGCCAAGTTAAAGTCTTCTGCCGCCGATTCCCGCTCCTTACTGCGCGATAAAGCGCAGGACATGTTTCGTTAATGACTACCTCGACAATCCTCGCAATATCCGGCGGAGTAGGGGGGGCAAAGCTCGCTTTGGGTCTGGCCGATGAAGTGAGTGCGGCTCGGTTGCACCTATTGGTGAATACCGCAGATGATTTTGAACACCTCGGTCTGCAAATTAGTCCAGACATAGATACGCTGCTGTATACCTTGGCAGGGCTGAGTAATCAGAGCCTAGGGTGGGGTGTTGAAGGTGAGAGTTGGAATGCCATGGACGCGCTAGAACAGCTTGGCGCAGAGACCTGGTTTCGCCTCGGTGACAGGGATTTGGCCACTCACTTGTGGCGCACACAGACCCTTGCCAATGGCGCTAGTTTTGTTCAGATGGTAGATTTACTCGCGCAGCGACTCGGTGTTGATTGCAATATTCATCCAATGTCAGAAGATCCTGTGAGAACAACACTGAGCACTGACGAGGGCGAGCTGGCGTTCCAGCATTATTTTGTGCGCCGTCAATGCCAGCCATCGGTTTCCGCAATTTATTTTAAGGGTATCGAATCTGCCTGTCCCAACCCTGCGGTCATGCAATTGCTAGTGAGCAATGCACCGGCTGCTATTGTTATTTGTCCCTCCAACCCTTTTGTCAGTGTCGACCCGATTCTGCAGATTCCCGGGATGTGGCAGGCGTTGCGGGATTGTTCTGCGCCGGTCATCGCTGTGTCCCCCATTGTGGCAGGTATGGCTATTAAAGGGCCTGCGGCAAAAATGATGCAGGAATTAAAATTGCCTGTCAGTGCACTGGCTGTTGCAAACTATTATAGTGAGCGTTATCCCGGCCTGTTGTCGGGTTTTGTTATAGATAACAGCGACGCGAACCTGCAAGGCGAGATCGGGGCTCTGGGAATGGATGTGACCGTAACAAATACCATAATGCGAAATCGGGAAGACAAACAAAAATTGGCGCAAACTGTTCTTCGCACAGTGGGGCTTGCCTAGTGATGGTAAGGGCCATTTTACCGCTGAAGGATTTGGTCGAGGCAAAGTCGCGTTTATCGGGCTTACTGCGCCCTGCAGAGCGCCGATCACTGGCACAGGCCATGGTAGAAGATGTGCTCTCTACATTGGTCAGCCACCCACAAATAAGTGGCGTTACTCTGGTTTCAGATGACCCTGCTGGTGCTTTACTGGCTTACAATTATGGCATAGAGCATATGCCAGAATCTGCATTGGGCGCCCGTGGCCTCAACCCGGTTATCGCGAGGGCCAGCCGTTTACTATGCGAAAGAAATGAGCAGCCTATTGTGGTCTTGCACGGCGACTTACCCTGTTTAAATGGTGACGACATTTCTGCGGCTCTGAAGGTACTAGAAGATACGAATGGCTTGGTTATAGGCTGTGACAGGCATGGGCTGGGTACCAACTTACTTGCTTTCAATACCATCAATCAGCCCGAATTTTCCTTTGGTGTGGACAGTTGTGCACGCCACCGCGTGTGGGCGGAAGAGCAGGGGGTCCCTGTGCATATTCTACGGCGGGAAGGAATTGGCCTGGATATCGATGAGCCGCAAGATTTGGGCTTACTATTATCACGCTTAGTCGCTCGCGAGCAGGGGCATTGCGGGCAGTTACTAGTGGCATCGGAACTTGGCAGCCGGGTTCGAACACAGTTGACGAGTATGGGCGTGCTAAGCACAATGGTTTCAAATGAAAAATTAGCGGATGAAGGTGTAGTCATATCATGAGTAACTGGGAGGTATTACAAGCTAAACTCTTGGCGGGAGAGCAAGTTGACTCTAACGAGGCGTTGTCGCTCGCAAGCATTGATGACACCGCCACCCTGGTAAGTATTGCGGGCAGTCTACGAGATCGGGGCCACAACAATCTGATCAGCTATTCACGCAAGGTCTTTATTCCACTGACGCAACTGTGCCGCGACGTTTGTCACTATTGCACTTTTGCTCAAACACCGAAAAAACTCGAACAAATATACATGCCAGTGGATGAGGTCGTGGCACTGTGTCACGAGGGCGCCAAGGCTGGTTGTCAAGAGGCCTTGTTCACTCTGGGCGAGAAACCCGAACTGCGTTACAAGGCTGCACGCCTGGCACTTGCTGAGATGGGTTACAGTACTACACTGGAGTACGTGCAGGCTGTAGCGGGCCGTGTGCTGAAAGAAACAGGCTTGCTTCCGCACATAAACGCGGGCTGCATGACTGCAGAGGAAATCGCAGGTTTGCGCCAGGTAAGTGCGTCTATGGGCATTATGCTGGAATCGGCCTCCGCTCGTTTGTGCGAAAAGGGCCAACCGCACTACGGCTCGCCGGATAAACATCCCGCCCGTCGGTTGGAAACGCTGGAGTTGGCAGGGCAGGCTAAGGTTCCCTTTACTTCGGGCATTCTAATAGGCATAGGTGAAACGCGGCTGGAACGTGTCGAGTCCTTGCTAGCACTGCGCGCAGTGCACCAGCGCCACGGCCATTTGCAAGAAATTATCGTGCAAAATTTTCGTGCCAAACCCAATACACTCATGTCTCAGTCGCCCGAGCCAGACCTGAATGAACTGCTGTGGACTATTGCCGTTACACGTTTGATTTTTGGCAGCGCAATGAATATCCAGGCGCCACCGAATCTGAGCCCCGGTGTGTTACCGCAACTTATCGCTGCAGGTATCAATGACTGGGGCGGGGTGTCTCCGTTGACTCCCGACCATGTTAATCCCGAGGCACCCTGGCCACACCTTGATACCCTTGCACGCGAAACAGCCGCAGCGGGCAAGTTTTTGGAGCAACGACTAACTATTTATCCGCAATATGCGCTGCGCGGTGAGCGCTGGCTAGACAAGGCGTTACGTACACCGGTACTGCGGCAGATGGATGGCAGTGGATTCGCCAGGCGTGACAGTTGGGCACCGGGAGAGGACCTTCCCGTGCCCGAGATCGAAGCTCGCCTGCTGCGCGGGCAAGCAGCTTCAGAAATGATCAGCACAGAGGTGCGGGACATCGTAAAGCGCTGTGAACAACGCGAGACATTGACCGAATCAGATGTCACACGTTTATTCAATGCCAGAGGCGCCGATTTTTCCTTTATCAGCAGTCGCGCAAATGCGCTGCGTCAGCAGGTCAATGGTGACGAGGTGAGCTATGTCGTGACCAGAAACATCAATTACACCAATGTGTGTAGTTATAAATGCCAGTTTTGTGCATTCTCTAAAGGTTCCGGCAGCGAAGATCTTCGCGGGCGTCCCTATGATATCGACGCGGAAGAAATTGCGCGGCGCTCTAAGGAAGCATGGCAGCGTGGGGCCACTGAAGTTTGTATGCAAGGTGGGATTCATCCCGACTATACCGGTGAAACCTATCTGGATATATTGCGTACAGTAAAAGCCGCTACGCCCAATATGCATATCCATGCGTTCTCGCCTCTGGAGGTTTGGCAGGGAGCGGAGACACTGGGCATAGGGTTTGCGCAATATTTTGAACAGATGCGCGAAGCCGGTCTCAGCACGTTACCAGGGACAGCAGCTGAAGTATTACACGATGAAGTGAGAGCCAAGCTTTGTCCGGATAAACTTAATACCCAGCAGTGGCTGGAGGTAATGGAGGCGGCCCACACCGCTGGTTTTAAAACGACGGCCACTATCATGTACGGCCACGTGGATGAGCCTCGTCACTGGGCTAGGCATTTAATTGAGATACGCAGTCTACAACAGCGTACTGGAGGCTTTACAGAATTTGTACCGCTGCCTTTTGTGCACATGGAAGCTCCCATGTACCGCAAAGGAAACTCACGAAGAGGCCCCAGTTTTCGAGAGGCAATTTTGATGCATGCGGTAGCGCGGCTCGTGTTTCACGGTTTGATTGACAATATTCAGGCGTCCTGGGTGAAGATGGGAGAGGAGGGTGTTGCCGCTTGTCTCGAGGCCGGTGTTAACGACTTGGGTGGAACGTTGATGAATGAAAGCATTACCCGAGCCGCTGGAACACAGCATGGGCAGGAGTGGTCTCCCGCTGTTATGGAAGCACATATTCGTGCGTCGGGGCGTGTCCCGCGTATGCGTAATACGGTTTACGGCAAGGTATCATCAGAGCGATACGACACGAGTTTTGCGACGGGCGAGCTCACTGGGGTAGTAGAGCTCAAAGCAGGTAAGCGTCAGAGCAGCAAGCGGCTGGCCAGCATTGAATCCCAGCCTGTTAGGTTAGTGCAATCGTTCGAGCCGTTGTCGTCCCCCCTCACTGGCCAGATTGTTCTGATGGCTGCTTGTAATTGAGTCTGTATCTATGTCTATGTCTGTGACTGGGTCAGACGTTGAGTTAGAAGCAAGTTGGCTAGCGCACTTAGGCAGCGAATTTGAGCAGCCCTACATGAAAAATCTACAGTCTTTTCTGGCGGCAGAAACAGCCGCAGGAAAGAGTATTTTTCCCAAGCGCAGTGAAATATTCAATGCGTTTTCACACACACCTTTAGATAAAGTTAAGGTAGTGGTTTTGGGTCAGGACCCTTATCACGGAGAAGGACAGGCCCACGGTTTGTGTTTTTCGGTGCGTGATGGGGTCCGTCCACCCCCTTCGTTGAGAAATGTTTTTAAGGAAATTCATCGCGATCTGGGGGTCCCGATCCCGCAGCGTGGTGACCTCACCAATTGGGCGGATGCAGGGGTGTTGTTGTTAAACAGCGTTCTGTCTGTGGAGTGTGGTATGGCGGCCAGCCATCAGCGACGGGGTTGGGAGCAATTTACCGACCGTGTCATTGAACTGATTAATCGTGAGCGCGAAGGGGTGGTCTTTATGCTCTGGGGCGCCTATGCCCAGCGCAAAGGTGCCATTATTGACCCACTGAGGCATTGTGTTTTGAAAGCCCCACACCCGTCCCCACTCAGTGCCCACCGTGGCTTTCTCGGTTGTGGTCATTTTTCTGCAGCAAACACCTACGTCCAGGCAAGAGGAGAGTCTGCGATTGAGTGGAGTTTAAGCTAGAGAAACTGTTGTAGATATTCTCAGTTTGGGACGTACTTTTTATAAAGGTTTTACAATCATCACGTTGCCTTCTACGCCTACAATTTTACAGACTGTGTCAGTGGGGATGTTTACCTGTAGGCCCTCTGCGAGTCTGGAATTCCAGTCTATACCGGAGTAGCGGATACTGCCGCTGCTGCTATTTACTTCACTGCGTGTGGTGACCTGTTTTCCAATCATGTCACTGCTAGTGTCAGTCCCACCACCAGAATTCTGAAATCGTTTCAGTGGTTTCCATAACGTCAAGGCGATAACAGCTGTTGAAATACCGACGGTAAATGCTTCTGCCTCCCAGCCGCTTACAACACCTAGGCTAATCAAAACAGCGGTCAAAAAACAGGCCATGGCAAAAAATAGTAGCGGGCCACCCAGCCCCATTAGCGTTAATTCACTGATGAAGCTAAGGCCGGCAACGAGGTACAGAAGTTGGTCGTGATGTTGGGAGAAGTATGTCAGTAGCTCGGCCATAATTATGCGTCTTGACTGGGTAGTTTCAGGCTGCTGGATACTGCTATTGCCTGAGCGACTGTGTTGGCGATGTTCTCACCAGTGTTGCCGTCGGTAAGTACTATAGTGCTGTCGGCTGCAATAGCCTGGTGCGCGGCAATGGCATTCTGTGCCAGCGTCAGTGTCACAGCGGAACGACCTTCAGCAGTAGAGGCGGAACTACCTATGGTTGTCAGGGCATTAGCGTCAGCTTCGGCCACAAGGCGAATAGCCTCGGCTTTACCGGTAGCGTTGAGTATTTGTGATTCACGACTGGCCTCGGCGGCAAGCACCTGCTCGGCCTTGGCGGCTTCTGCATCGAGTACCCGCGCTTGTTTTAGTCCTTCAGCTTGAGTAATTGCAGCTGTTTTTACACCCTCAGCGGTCAAAATAACAGATCGTTTTTCACGCTCTGCGGTCATTTGTTTTTCCATGTCCTCGCGTATGCTCTGGGGCGGTGTAATGTCTTTGATTTCATAGCGCGTTACCATGACCCCCCAAGGTTCCGTAGCCTCGGTCATAGAGCGAAGAATTGTTGCGTTTATTAGGTCGCGACTTTGAAAACACTCATCGAGCTCCATAGAACCAATGGCGTTGCGCATGGTCGTCATGGCTAGCTGAGTAACAGCGATTTTGTAATTATTGACATTGTTTGTTGCAGCACCTGCATCGGTTACTTTCATGAACAGAATGCCATCGATGGTCAGGGTGATGTTGTCCTTGGTAATAGCAGACTGTGATGAAATATCCAGTGTTTGTTCTTTAAGGTCGCGATCGGCAGCAACAACTTGAACGAAAGGCACAATGAAGTTCAGCCCTGCTGAGAGGGTTTTGTCATACTTTCCCAGTGTATATATAACGTAGCCTCTGTTTTGTGGCACAAAGTGTATGCCCTGCTTCAATGTGTAAACTACAATCAGGGCAATCCACAAAAGCGGGCTGGAAATCAGTTCAAGAGCAGTATTCATGAAATAGTCTTCTTTAAGGGCTTACAAATATTCTTGCATGAGCGGATGGGGTGCGCAACAAGTTTTGGCCCAATACATTAATTAGACGCGGTTTGTTTGCTGTATGGCCACTCTATAGCTTTGCACTCAGTAGTAGTTCCAATCTGCCGTCCGGCAACAATACACTGCGATCGAAGTTGAGGCAGGTAAGCATATTTTCCAGCCTTGCCTGTGGTTGGGGTGCATAGGCGGGCAAGAGTGTGCTACGTGTTCGGACTCTAATCCTATTGGCGTCAACAATGCCGTAAAGTTGCTTACTCTGCTCACTTTTGCGTTTATGTACTGCAAAAGCATGACCTAGTGTATTGGCATGTAAGTGTGGTTTGAGTACGGCCATAAATGCGCTAACAGCCTCGTTGCCGAGAAAGTTAAAAAAATCCCAAAACAGGCAGACATCAAATTGTATGTTTGGATCAAAATTTAACGATTGTGTGAAGTATTGCTCGAGGGTGGGCTTGTTGTCTTCGTTTGCCGTTATGGGGAGCTCATCGAATAAGTCTACAAAATAAAGCTTGCAGCGAAAATCTGAAAAAAAATCGATGGTTTCTGGCAGGGCAGTACCTACGTGAAGCACACTAATACGCGCGTCATCTTCGATTTTATGAAACAGCGAAGGTAACAGTTTTGAACTTTGAAACGTGGTCACGAACCCAGCTTATCCCTTAAACCGGCAGCCTTAGCCACTCTTCAGGTCAAATTGTGCAGAGCTTTTTTCGGTACCTGACTCAAGGACCCGCTCTGCGGGTTTCTTCTGTGCAGCGAGTGATACCTTGTTCGAGCTAGCCTCTCCCGGGTCCATATCAATACTACCTTTGAAAATGGCGCCGTCTTCCAATGTTACCCGGGGGGATATAATGTTCCCATGAACATTTCCGGACTTTGAAATAACAACTTTTTCGCCACCGGTGATGTCTCCTTCGATATGACCGTCTATTTTTACCGCTTTGGCTCGGATGTTGGCTTTTACTTTTGCGCTCTCGCCAATAGTCACTTCAAATTCACCCAGCGAAATAGTGCCTTCAACTCTGCCCTGAATGAGCAGGTCTTCTTCGCCGGAAACAGTGCCTTTAATTGATATTTTTGGTCCTATCATAGTCTTATTCCTCGAAAGTACAGCGTCTGATGTGGGGGTTGTAGAGTAGGGGCTAGATTTTTTCCTAGCAGCTGTCGGCTGGGGAGGGACAGCCTGCTTTTGTTTTATTCTTTCAAACATTGGAATGCCGCTTTATTCAATGTGGGTCGAATATGCTACCAGTGTGGCTAAAATTTAACCAGTGCTTAAATAGGTCACCAGTGGTCCCGCCGGATCGCCCAGGTGAAGCGATCGTGTGTCACTTTCAACGGGGGCAACAATGAGTGCTACAGCCTGGCCTGTTTCGTCGATAGCACAGTTAACAATGCTACCTACACTCTGGCTCGAACTGCTGCTATAGAGAGCTGCTCCTGCGTGAAGAGTCTGGATTTCTGTTGATGACGCACGGTATAGACGTTTTTTGGGCTTGCCACGGTAGTGCATTCTGGCGACGACTTCCTGGCCGGTGTAGCACCCTTTGTCGAAACTGATATGTCCGGTCAGGTCATAGTTGAGCATTTGTGGGATATAGTCTCCGGATGTGGCGGCCTCTATGCGGCCAATACCCTGCTCAATTTGCAGAGCCTCCCAAAGGCTTTGATCGGAAGCGCATAGGCCTTCCTCTAGTTGAACGGCGAGATCGGC
>Ga0308021_10000721_pt1 | contig 15222 bp, 9 predicted proteins | sample Neamet351_FD_201296 | JGI IMG/M metagenome (GOLD analysis project Ga0308021, IMG submission 201296) | Marine microbial communities from water near the shore, Antarctic Ocean - #351 | ecosystem: Environmental > Aquatic > Marine > Unclassified | place: Southern Ocean | collected 2014-10-02
CTAATCGATTGACTATTTTGGGCTATTTATAATTCAAAACTTCAAAAACATTCCTTATTTTTGAACTATGAAAAATGCAAAATCTCTTCTTAAAATTCTTTTGTCTAAACTAAAAAGCCCATTTATACTTTTAAGCTTTTTGTTTGTTTTATGGATGTTATTTTTAGATAGTAACTCTTACTTAAGTCACCGAAATCTAAACCATAATATAGAACAGTTAGAAAAAGACCAAGTGTATTATAGAGCAGAAATCCGTAAGGATTCTATTGCTTTACACGAGCTTTCTAGTCCAGAAGGATTAGAAAAATATGCCCGTGAGAAATACCATATGAAAAAGAAAAACGAAGAAATATTTCTAATCGAAGAGTAAGAATATATACTATGGAAAAACTATTCGAAGAGTTTAGCAAAACAAAGCTAGAGCAATGGAACGAAAAAATTGTTTCAGACCTCAAAGGTAAAGACTATACCAGTTTAACCTGGAAAAGTCCTGAAGGAATCAATATATCTCCAGTTTACAACAACGAATCTGTAACAGAGTTTAAAGGAGAAACTACACATCATCATTCTGACTGGGAAATAGAACAAACACTAAACATCCTTACTAATAAACAAGTACTTGCAAGTTTAAATGGTGGTGCAAGCTCTCTCTTAATTCAAAACAGTAAGAGTAAAGAGCTAGAGTCTGTATTAGAGAATGTACTCATTCAGCATATTCAAACATCAATACAAGCTAAAGAAATAGAATGTTCTCTTGATGCTTTTATAGCTCTTATAGAGAAGAGAGGACTAGATAAAGACATAATTAAAGGAGCATTACAATACGACCCATTAATGGCTGCTCTAAAAAAAGGAGAACTTAATAGTTCCTTGTGGAACGAGTTTAACACTATCGTAGAAAAGACCATTCCTTTAAAGTCTTATAAAAGCTTGAGTATTCAAGGTCAAGAATACCACAATTCTGGTGCTACAGCAACACAAGAACTCGCATTTAGTCTAGCACAAATAAGTGAGTATTTTGTCAATAGCACTAATTTAAAAGCTAGTAAGATACAGGTAAGTTTAGGTGTGTCGACAAACTACTTCTTTGAGATTGCAAAATTCCGCGCAATGCGAATTCTATGGTCTCAAATGTTAAAAGCCTATAAAAAAGATGAAACTACCCTAGACTTAAGAGCAGAAACTGGATTGAGAACTAGTACTGTATTTGATCCACATGTAAATATGTTACGTACAACTAGTCAGTGTATGTCTGCAGCATTAGGAGGAGCGAATATCGTAAATGTGAGTAACTTTAACGCCGCATATAAAAACGACGATGAGTTTGCCCAACGAATGGGAAGAAATACAGCGCTAATTTTAAAAGAGGAATCTTATTTCAATAAAGTAAGCGATCCATCGGCAGGCTCTTATTATATAGAAGAATTAACAAGCGAATTGAGTGAAAATGCTTGGAAGCTTTTCCAAGAAATAGAAGCTCAAGGCGGATGGATAAAAGCTGTAAGCTCAAATTCTATTCAAGAAATGATAGCAGAAAATGCTTTAACTCAAGAAAAGAATTTAAGTGAGGGTACAACGCAATTATTAGGCACGAATTTACACCCTAATAATGAAGAAAAAATGAATGCTCAATTAGAGATTCCTATCCAACAAGAAATAGTTGATGGTGTCGAATTTAAAGCATTAAACACAAAACGTTTATCTACCAAAATGGATATTGAACGATTAGCGGAGGAAAAAAATGCGTAGACCAGACTTTTCAAATATAGAACTCAAGCTCGATAGAAAGGATTCGTTAAAGTCTACTAAGACTTGGTTAAGTCCTGAGCACATAGAGATTAAAGAAAGTTATACCCCTGAAGATATTAAAGATACCGAACATATCGGTTTTATTTCGGGTATAGCACCAAACCTAAGAGGACCATACTCTACTATGTACGTAATGCGTCCATGGACAGTACGTCAGTATGCCGGATTTTCTACAGCAACAGAGTCGAATGCATTTTACCGCAGAAACTTAGCCGCTGGACAAAAAGGACTTTCAGTGGCCTTTGATTTAGCTACTCACCGTGGTTATGACTCCGATCATGAACGTGTTGTTGGAGATGTAGGTAAAGCTGGAGTTGCCATAGATTCTGTTGAGGATATGAAAATCCTTTTCAATAAAATCCCTTTAGATAAAATGTCGGTTTCAATGACCATGAATGGTGCTGTGCTCCCAATTATGGCCTTTTATATAGTGGCAGCTGAAGAGCAGGGTGTAGATCCTAAATTATTGAGTGGAACGATACAGAATGACATTCTGAAAGAATTTATGGTTCGGAATACCTATATCTATCCACCCAAACAATCGATGAAAATTATAGCGGATATTTTTGAGTACACTTCTCAAAATATGCCAAAATTCAACTCCATAAGTATTTCGGGTTACCATATGCAAGAGGCCGGTGCTACACCAGATATTGAACTGGCTTACACCCTTGCAGATGGACTAGAATACATTCGCACAGGTTTGGCGGCAGGAATGGATATTGACACATTTGCGCCTCGCCTATCATTCTTTTGGGGTATAGGAATGAACCACTTTATGGAAATTGCCAAAATGCGAGCGGCACGAATGATTTGGGCAAAATTGGTAAAACAATTCAATCCTAAAAACCCTAAATCTCTTGCTTTAAGAACACACTGTCAGACCTCGGGTTGGAGTTTAACTGAGCAAGACCCATATAACAACGTAGCAAGAACATGTATTGAAGCAATGGCTGCGGCTTTTGGAGGCACACAATCGTTACATACCAACGCACTTGATGAGGCGATTGCTTTACCTACTGACTTCTCTGCTCGAATAGCAAGAAACACACAAATATATCTTCAAAAAGAAACAGAAGTCACCAGAGTAGTTGATCCTTGGGGTGGCTCGCATTACGTAGAAAAGCTAACGGAAGAAATCACTCAAAAAGCCTGGAAACTAATTCAGGAAGTAGAGGAACTCGGAGGAATGGCAAAAGCCATAGAAACTGGTATTCCAAAAATGCGTATTGAAGAAGCTGCTGCACGTAAGCAAGCAAGGATAGATAGTGCGAAAGATCAAATTATTGGCGTTAATTCTTACCGACTCAAAAAGGAAGCGACTATAGAAACCCTAGAAGTAGACAATACAGTTAGGGAATCGCAAATTAAGCGCTTAAATGAAATGCGTGCTTCGAGAGATGAAGCTAAAGTTAAGCAAGCTCTAAAGTCAATTACAGATTCCTGTCGTTCAGGTGAAGGGAATTTACTAGCTTTAGCAGTTGAAGCTGCTAGATACAGAGCTTCACTTGGTGAAATATCGGATGCTTGCGAGCAAGAATTTGGTAGATACCAAGCTAAAATACGTTCAATTGCTGGAGTTTATTCTATGGAAATAGCAGACAATAAAGCTTTTAAGAAAGCACAAGACCTTGCAGATAAATTTGCAGAACTTGAAGGTAGGAGACCAAGAATTATGGTTGCAAAAATGGGACAAGATGGACACGATAGAGGTGCCAAAGTGGTGTCTACTTCTTTTGCAGACCTTGGCTTTGATGTTGACATTGGCCCATTATTTCAAACCCCTAATGAAGCGGCTAAACAAGCCGTAGAAAACGATGTTCATATTTTAGGCGTTTCTTCTTTAGCTGCTGGACATAAAACACTTGTTCCACACGTTATAGCAGAACTCAAAGCATTAGGTAGAGAAGATATTATGGTTGTAGCTGGTGGAGTAATACCTGCTCAAGACTACGAATTTCTTTTTGATGCAGGTGTTGCTGGAGTATTTGGTCCTGGAACAGTTATAGCAGAAGCGGCTGCACAGATTTTAGAAATAATGATTAAAAACTGTAAATAATAATGAAAAAACTACTATTCCTTTTCGCTATAATTTCGGTTACTATGGTGCAAGCGCAAAGTACTCGTAACGATAGTTACTCGGCTATGGGTGTCGTAACGAGTTTTAAAGATATTCCAATTGGATTTGGTGTTTACACTCTAGAGAAAGGACAAAGATTTGGTTTTTACACACAATTAAAATTAAACAGACTCTCTTTCGATAGTGACTACGCATACCTAGGAGGTCCTATACCAAGAGATACGCTTAGAGATCGAGTTGAGGAAGGAGGTCAAAATATGATTAAGATGATTAATATAGGAACCATTTTTAATCCACAGCAATTTGGGATTATGCAATGGGATTTTATAGACATCGATTTCTGTTTAGCACTTGGTTATATTCAAGATTTTAGATACCAATTTTACAACGACACTAGAGGCATTGAAGAAAGTGAAGACGGCACCCAAGCTTATGCAAAACCACTCGGTAAGTACTATGTAAATGATTTTAATAAAAATGGATTGAATTTAAATATTGGAACTAATATATCTATCGAAAACAAACGATTGATGTTACATATTAGCTACGACTTCAAACCTAAACTCTTTGCCCTAGGTTTAAATTGGAAGGTTAAATAGAATTGCTATATCTACAACTTAAGTAGTTACTCATAAGTCCGGAAACTAATAGTAGGACTTAGGTTTCTAGAAGCTTTAAAGAGTTAAAATACACTTTAGAAATAATTTAATAGTTCTCTAAATTAGAATTAAACTCCAATATTTGTGTGCTATTCATTTTGATCTGATAACCTTCTCCTGGTTTAAGATTACCAATTCCGTTAAAATCCCAAGAGGGCAAGTAGGCTGCACCTGAAGAGTTTTTCACAATAACAACCTCATTGCTAATAGATTGAATTACAGCAATACAATCTGCTGCTTGGGTACGTAAATAGCCAAATATACTCCAGCCAAAAGGTAGTGTAATTTGCACTTCTTCAGGGGCATAATAATCACCTGAAAGCTCTAAAATAGAGCCTAGCATCATTTTTATTTGGTATCCATCGCCGTGTACTAAATCGCCAATACCATTAAACCCCCAATCGGCTAGGTAAGCATTCCCTTGAAAATCCTTCACAATAACAATATTTTCAAAAACAGGACTCAAAGCAACTTCCACATCCATATTTTCTAAGACCAAATAAGTAGAGAAAAGACTCCATCCCAAAGGAAGTTCTATTAGCTGACTCGTTACCGGAGGGATAGCAGAACCATCTGTAATTGCAGATATTCCATTCGTAGTATATTCACCTTGATTTGGCATAGATGCCAGATAATGAACTATACAGTCAAAGAATAAATCTTCAGATTGATCCCAAACTTTTATTTTAAATGTTCCGCCTTCTACTAGACCATCGATTTCTTCTGTGGTAGCATCATCTCCTTGTACAGCAATAGAATTGGTTGTACTCTGCCATATGGCATAACCAGCACAGTGTTCAGTCCCATTAATATCATCGTAAAAAACACCTATTACATCAAAGTTCGCGAGCGGCGTATTAAGTAGGCTAAAGCTCATATCTTCGGGCAATACTACGGTATGGTTAGCACCTGTTAATTCGAAATTAAATAGACTAGGTACTTGCACATATTCACAAGTATCGTCATCTATAGTTGCCAGTGAATTGTAATTTATCGCAGTCTCGTCTGTACAACCATTTAATATACAGGTGCCATCATCCTCATTTGCGTCAGGATTATAATTCTCAGCATTGTAATCAGTACAGCCTGGAATCAAACAGGTCCCATCGTCTTCGCTAGCTAAGGGGTTGTAATTTGTAGCATCGGAGTTCGTACAACCAGGAACTGAACCACAGTCAGCAACAATAAAACTCTCCGTTGCACCATTACCTGTAGGGTTACTGTTGTTTGCAATAATAACATTATCACAATTTCTAACATTATAATAACCGCCATTCCAACCATCACCATAAGAATCTATAGATTCAAAAGTAAAAGAACCTTGTTCTAAGCACACCGAAGTATAATAGTCTGAATTATCACTGTAAGTTCCACCTCCACCAGCTACACCATCGCCTCCTTGGGTTAATATTACCCAAGAAACCTCACTTGCATAAGTTCCTGTGTGAATTTGAACAGTTACAAGTTCCTCAACACAAGAAGAATCATCTGCTAAACCAGTAGCGATAAGATTTTCATATTGCCATAAGTTTACTCTTCCACCTTGAGAGGAGTGTAATGCAGCATGAACTCTAGATCTCTGTCCGGTAGTAAACATATTAGTGCATTCTGTATAGTCCATATAATTTTGAACATTGTCCAAAGAACCACAAGTAGATTGGTTGGTGTTACAACCATATAGTGTTCCTGTTGTATTTGGAGTATCACTAACGCCATCATCTTCGTTACAATTAGCTTCTAATTCGGCATCGTTAGAATTCCCCCAAGTGTGCGCTAAATTTAAATAATGTCCTATTTCGTGTGTAAGTGTAGTAGCAGAAAAATTAGAGGAGCTAGAAGTCCCCCAGGTTCCAAACTGACTATGTCTACACACAATCCCCTCATTACCACTAGGTGCAGTTCCCGGATAATAGGCGTAAGCTCCTGCACCACTCTCAATATTGTCTACCACCCATATGTTTAAATACATGTCTGAATCCCAATTTACTAAGGCTTTTACATTTTCTCCTGCACTGTCGGTTAAGTCAGATTGTGTTCTGGTGATTCCAGAAGTAGCATTACCACTCGGATCTAAATTAGCGAGTTCAAAGTTTATATTAAGATTTGATTTTACACCACTAAAAGATGAAATTACAGAGCTAAAATCTGAGTTACCCGCATTAAAATCTTCGTTTATTGCAGTAATGGCACTTGCGACTTGACTAGAAGAGATATTTGAATAAGAGTCGTTATAGATTACGTGTATTACTACGGGGATTGTTTTTTGGGCAAAACTAGATTTTGAATTGATGATTTGTTGAATCTCAATTTCGTAAGCCGCTCTCATTTCTAGTAAAGAAGGTTCTTCTGCATACCTATCGTTCATGGTATTTGTAAATCCACACGGATGAGTTTGTGCTATTACTTGAAGGAAGGAAAGAATAAAAAATGGAATGATCAGAATTTTGTGCATAAGAGCTAAGTAAATTTTCATAAAGATACTAAAATATAGACTTGATAAACATGGGCAAAAGCATTAGAAAATTTTTGCGTAACAAAATAAAAAACACAAGCTTATAGTCCTAAAAGAATCACAATATAGACTACACTTATGGGGATTTGTTGTCGTTCCTACTAGTGCATTCTAAATAGTACTACACATTTTCTCAAACAAAAATTAAATATAGCAGACATCACAATTCTGTACAAACTATTTACGTCATTAATGCAAAGCCTAAAACAGCGATAATATGTTAAATAACATCGATAATTAGTTAAAACACTACGATTATACATTTTTTTTAACCGTATGTAAAGCTTTAGTATATTCGCTAGATGCAAAATATAAAAATCCTTGTACTATTTTTACTAAGCACTACTTTCTGCCTAGCACAAGACCACCATTTAACTTTAATCTCCCAAAGAGATGGCTTATCTAATGCCGCAGTAATTACAATTGCGCAAGGTAAGAGCGACTATTTATGGCTAGCCACTCCTTATGGATTAAATAGATACGATGGCAGTTCTGTGAAGACCTTTTACAGAGCCGATGGACTATTAGACAACACCATAAATGATTTGTATTTTGATGCTAGTGGTTTACTCTGGTTAGATACTAAAAAAGGTGTACAAACTTATAATGGACACAATTTCGAAACAATCACAAATTTAGACAGCTTAAAAACTCCTCAGTTTGAGAGTAAGATCATAGTAGATTATAGCTTTTTAGAAAACCAACCTTTTAGCTCTAGAATAGTAGATACACTAAGCTATAAAAACAACTTTTATGTAGCCACTTTCGGTTCAGGCTTATGGACTTACACTAATGGCCTTTGGAAGGAAATTGACAATAAGCTTGGCTTGTTCGATATTAGCATTTACGATCTGTTTGTAGATAAGGATGGATTATTCTGGATAGCTTCCAACCACGGCTTGACTTTGTTTTCAGAATCAGAATTTCAAATAGTTCCTTTCGATACCATTAGGAATAGTTTTGGAATGCTTGAATTTGAAAATGATATTTGGGTTTGTTCTAGAACAGGGATTGATAGAATTAGCGATTCTAAAAGCATTCATTATGGGCTAGAAGAAGGGGCCAGTTTTATGCTAAACATCAATACAAATCATACTAACAAATTACAAAGTGGTGGTATTGGCGAAAAGATATATGAATGGAATGGTAAGGATTTTAAAGTACGGACAGATTTTAATGAATTACTGAAAGGTCAATTTGTATACGATATAGAAACGCATAAGAATAAAACCTATTACGCCTGTGGTGGAATAGTCCTCGTAGACGATGGCCAAAAAGTAACAACGCTCCTACCCGATTCTATTGGTGGTATGTCGTACGATTTACTAGCAGATAATGAGAATTTATGGATTGCAAATTCAGAAGGTATCCTCAGAATAAATGACACCTCAATACAGCGGTATTCTACAGATGAGGGAATGTCTGATTCCAATACAAGGTTGATAGAAAAAGACCCCTATGGTACTATTTGGGTAGGTACTTTTTCTGGTGGTTTGCTTCGATTTAAGGATGACTATTTTACGAGCTACAATGTAAATAATGGCTTAAACGATGAGCTTATAAAATCTATAAAATGGGATAATCATAGAAATGGTCTATGGTTAGGAACCAATAATGGGCTGCATTTAATTAACACCGATAGCTTAGGAAATATAGTGCAAATAGAAATGTATGCTGAACCTACTGGTTATCCCTTTAAATTCTGCCATAACAAAGCATTAATGCTAAAAGAAAATGGCGAAATGCTATTTGCTGCAAATACAAACGACCAAACAAACGAGGAACATATATTTTCCTTATCAGGCAGTACTAAAAGCAAAAAGAGTTCTTCACCGATAGTGCAGCTAGAGTCATTTAAAGTAAATACAAAAAGACTCGAAAATCTTGAACTTAATAATTGGGAGAACTTCCCATTAAATACAACTTTCAATTACAGACAAAATCAGTTCAACTTTCAATTTAACGCTAGTCATTTTACAGCGGGTAAATATTTAGAATACCAATGGTACTTAGAGGGGTTAGATGAAGACTGGCAAAATGTGAGTTCGCAAAACAATACAAACTATACCAACCTAAGTCCTGGTGACTACAGTCTTCATTTAAGAGCAAAAGTTCCGAATAGCGATTGGTCGGAAGAACAGAAATATTCATTTACTATTAGCCCTCCTTTTTGGAGAACTTGGTGGTTTATTTTAATTGGTCTTTCTGTAGTAATTTATACCATTGCATTACTCACTAAACGCAGACAAAAACAAATACACGACAAACAAATACTAGAAATCAAACAAATACAGCAAAAGGCTAGCTTAGAACTAAGTGCTTTAAGGGCGCAGTTTAATCCGCATTTTGTATTTAATGTACTCAATGCAATTCAGGGAATTATCATGTTCAAGGAGGAGGAACAAGCAATTACTTCCATAACCGATTTTGCTAAATTAATGCGATTAGTACTGAATCATTCTCGCAAACAATTAATTTATTTACACGATGAATTAGAATTTATTAAACTTTATATAGGACTAGAGCAATTGCGATTTGAAGATCGTTTTGACTTTGAACTTGACTTACATGAAAACATAATTAGTAGAGGCGCAAAAGTACCACCACTCATTTTACAACCTTATGTAGAAAATGCTATTAAGCATGGACTTCTAGGTAAAGGTTCCCAAGGAAAACTAAGTATTTTCTTTGAGCTAGAAGATGAATCCTTAAAATGCACAATAACAGACAATGGAGTGGGAAGACAAAAAGCAGATGCCAAGAAAGACAAATCACATACTTCCAAAGGACTACAAATGATGCAAGAGCGTATAGAATACCTAAATATAGCCTATGGTACAGAAGGGTTCTCGCATACTATTTCGGATAATATACAAGAAAGTGAAACTACGGTTGGTACTAAAGTAATACTACAGATTCCTTCAAATTTAAATACAAAATAATGATAAAAGCACTAATAGTTGACGATGAAAAAATAGCCAGACAGACCTTATCTGCTCTTATAGATAAATACTGTAAGGACATACAAATAATAGGATTTGCAGAGGATGTAGAAGAAGCCGAGAAACTTATTATTCAAGCAAAGCCAGAAATAGTTTTCTTGGATATTGAAATGCCTGGTAAAAATGGTTTCGAACTCTTGGAACTATTCCAAAATCCTACTTTTGAAGTAATATTTACCACTGCCTACCAAGAATATGCACTTAAAGCTTTTAGGTACGCAGCCATAGACTACCTACAAAAACCAATAGATTTCAGACTGCTTATTCAGGCAATAGGACGCTATAAACAGAAAGCTGAAAACCATTTTCAGAAGGAACGCTATGAACTGCTCCTTAAAAATATGCATTTCAATAATAAGGAGCTCGTGAAAATTGCAATTCCTACAAGCGATGGCTATACATTTACACAGTTAGCAGATATTGTTTTTTGTAAAGCTAGCAAGGTCTATAGCGAAATAAGCTTACTTAATGGAGACACTATTTATGCTTCCAAATCGCTCAAAGACCTAGAAGAGTTATTTCCTAATAACATATTTTTTAGATGCCATAAATCGTACCTCCTAAATTTAAACCATTGTATTGAGTATACAAAATCAGAAGATATGATTTTGATGCTCAACCACGACTTAATTCCTCTTTCTCAGCGCTCAAAAGCAGAATTTTTTGAACGTTTTAAATAGCCTTTTTCTGCGGTAATTTGCTAAATGGCATCGGTAAATCTCCAAAGCCTATCGTTGGTATAGTTTTTATTTTTGTGTTGTTTTAGTGGGTATATTAGTACTGTTATTAAGATTCCTAAATCCCTCTATTATGAAAGCTCTAAAACTTATTTTGGTTTGCTTGTTATTTATTTCTCCTAATTTATTTTCACAAACAACAATACACGGATGTACAAACTCATTAGCAACAAATTATAATTTTGATGCAACTGATAATGATGGCTCTTGTGAATTCTTATCTGTAGAATGTAGTGGTGATCAGATTGGTTATGTTATTTACATGGAGGACACATACGGAGATGGTTGGAATGGAGCAGAATACTATATGATTAATGCAAATGGAGACACTGTAGAGACAGGAACATTTGAGACTGGTTACTCTGCAATAGATACTGTATGTATTGAAAACTCTTGCTATGGCCTTACAGTTAGTTCAGGACAATATCCTACAGAGGTTTCCTGGTCTATTGCAAGTGAGTTTACTGGATACACAATGTCAGATAGTTATGATGTTAACTCAGTAGTTGTAATTAATAACGAAGAGTCAGACTGCTCAATAATTGGTTGTATTGATTCAGTCGCTCTTAATTATAACAACTCTGTGGTAATTGACGATAATAGTTGTGAATACCAACTTTCAGAAACTTGTAATGAAGCAATTCTAATTGAACCAAACTCAACTCTAAATGGTTATTTTGGAGAACAAGTTTGGTTTTCATTTACACTAGAAACTGAACAATTAGTAGAAATTAATTTATTCACATATGGCTATAATTATTCTTATAATTCATTTGAAATCCATTCTTCATGTGACATTAATAATCCAGTCATAGAACAAGGATTAATAGAAGCTGGAAATTATTTTATCTCCGTAAATAGTTATTATAGTCAACACTTCGGAGATCTATATAGTTTGATTTTGAATACTTCAGATATAATTTTAGGATGTACAGATATAGTTGCAGAAAACTACAATAACAATTCAGATGTAGATGATGGTTCCTGCTACTACTCTCCAGGCTGTACAGATTCCACTTATTTAGAATTTCACACACAAGGGTTTATAGCAGATTTTGACGATGGTTCTTGCCAAACAACAATAACACTAGGCTGTACCAACCTAGAATCTACAAACTACAATGCCAACGCAAATATAGACGACAACAGTTGCTATTACTCTCCAGGCTGTACAGACTCCACATATTTAGAATTCCACACACAAGGATTTACAGCAGATTTTGATGATGGTTCTTGCCAAACAACATTAGCATTAGGCTGTACCAACCAAGATGCTACAAACTACAATACCAACGCAAATTTAGACGACAATACTTGCCAAAACCTTTACCCAATAGAAGACCCAAACTTTTTAGCATATTTACAAGACACTTACCCACTATGTATAGTAAATGATTCTTTAAATATATTGGGTACTGGTGAGATTTCCGAGATTAATGTATATAATAATAATAATATCTGGTCGCTGGATGGAATACAGTATTTTGAAAATTTAGAAGTACTTAACTGTTCCTACAACGATTTAGTTAGTTTACCAGAATTACCTAGTGGATTAACAGATTTGAACTGTAAAGGGAACGATTTAATTAGTTTATCCGAATTACCAAGTAATCTGTCATATTTAAATTGTGAGTTTAACGATTTAATAAGTTTACCTGAATTACCAAATAGCTTAACAGATTTGAACTGTAAAGGGAACGACTTAATTAGTTTACCAGTATTACCATCTAATTTAACATATTTGAATTGTTACAATAATGATATAGTTAACTTACCTGTTCTACCAAATAATTTAACTTATTTGGATTGTCGTTTTAATCACTTGGTTAGTCTACCTGAACTTCCAAATAATTTGACAAACTTGAATTGTTATTATAATGATTTAGTTAGTCTACCAGAACTTCCAATAAATTTAACATCCTTGGATTGTAGTCACAATGATTTAGTCAGCTTACCTGAGCTACCTGTTAATTTGACATCATTGAGTTGTAGTAGTAATGATTTAAACAGTCTACCTGAGCTACCAGTTAATTTAACTTCCTTGTATTGTAGTAGCAATGATTTAGTCAGTCTACCTGAGCTACCAGTTAATTTAACTTCCTTGTATTGTAGTAGTAATGATTTAGTCAGTCTACCTGAGCTACCAGTTAATTTAACTTCCTTGTATTGTAGTAGTAATGATGTAAACAGCCTACCTGAGCTACCAGTTAATTTAACTTCCTTGAATTGTAGTAGTAATGAATTGACGAGTCTACCAGACATTCCTCTTTCTATTAGTAATTTAAATGTTGAGAATAATCCGATACAATGTGTTGGTACTTATCCAATACAATTTGAAATTTCTTTAAGCCAATACCCAAACTGTACTAACTGTACAGATAGCATAGCGGTAAACTATGTAGATGGTGCCATATACGATGATGGTTCTTGTCAGTACAATATTGCAGTAGGATTTGAAATTGATACAAATACCATAATAAGTACTGCCAATATAAGCAACGAAGCAAGTGTGCAAATAAACAGTTCATTTTCTCAAGACTTAGAAGATGGCTTTTTAGTGGGTGGTTTTTACACAAACGAGCAAGGAGAATTAATATGTGCTGGTTATACCATTTGGGATACTAATGGAGGGAATTCAATAACACTGTATGGAGATGATTCTACGAGTCCTGAAATTAATGGACTACAAGAAGGAGAGGAAATAATTTGGGTAGTTCAAGATGCCACTACACAAGAGAATTTCTATATAAATGTAGAATTAGTAGATGGAATTGTTGGTGCGGTATTTAATTCAAGTGAGACACTAGAAATTTCTACTTTCTGGTTATTAGAAGAAGGTTGTACCAACGTAAATTCGTGTAATTATAATGCAGCTGCAGATGTAGATGATGGTAGTTGTATAGAAGAGTATTTAAATTGTGAAGGACTTTGTAACAACGATACAGATGAAGATGGTATTTGTGATGAAATTGAAGTTGTTGGTTGTACATCCACAATGGCATCTAATTACAATACCAATGCAACTGATGATGATGGTACTTGTATTATTTGGGGCTGTACAGATGAAAATGCTAGTAACTATTATTCTTTAGCTACTGCAGACAATACCTCATGTATATTCTCAAATTCGTATTTAAACTTACTATACACTTCACTAGACAGTATCCAAAGCTTGTACACTAACTTAAATGTAGCCTACAATAACAATGTGGACACTTTGAGTATAGTAACAACAAACCTAACTGTTCAACAAACTTTAGTAGAAGATTATATTTGGACAACAGATTCATTAAATAGTCCAATAGAGATCGATTTAATAGGTGGTTGGAATATGATTGGTTTTACCCGATTAGAACCTCAAGATGTAGTTGCTACGTTTAGTTATATTACGCCTAACATACTGTTACTTAAAAATAATGAGGGTAATGTATATATGCCTGAGTATGGTTTTAATGGGATTGGAGATTTAATTCCTGGACAAGGTTATCAATTAAAACTTTGGGAAGCCATCGAAAACTTTACCTATCCAAACACTAATGGACAAAGAATAGAGCTTTTCCCTACTGTTCCTCAATGGGCAATAGACATGGAGGTTGAAATGCATCCAAATGACATAAGAACGCTTGTAAGAGTAGTTAATATGTTAGGGCAAGAAGTAAATCCAGAAAATCAACCAGAAGGCACTACTCTATTGTATTTGTATAATGATGCAAGTGTTGAGAAGAAAGTAAATATAAAAAAATAAGCTAAACATGAAAAACAAGCTCATCATATTCATCTGTATAATAGGTCTTACAGCCTGTACAAATAAAGGTCCATCAGCTCTAGAGATGGACAATATTAGTACTAGCTCTGTAATGGATACAATCGAGTATCAAGATATAGATACAGGAGAAATTTTCACCGAAATTTTCTCAACCAATATTGAGACTGAAGCAATTGACGAATTTGTAATTGTAAGACTAGAAGGGAAAGAATTTAGGTTAAACACAATAGAGAATACTATACAAATTAGGATTAAAGAAGGAAAGTACACAAAAACTTTTACTAGAGATTTATTCAATCCGTGTGAATAAACAGAACTAGATAAATCTTAAAATATAAAAGCCCCTATAAACGAAATCGTTTATAGGGGCTTTTATGTTAGGTGTGAAAAATTAGTTAGCGACTAATACTATAGTAGCTGGAATACCAACACCATCGAAGGAATAAGTAAACAACAGATCCATAGAACTAGGAGTTAAGTTGGCAATAGTTAAAACATAAACCTCCGAACCATTTTCGATTGTTAAAACAGAACCATCAACCGTCCATGTTCCACTAAGATCTAAAACAGACTCTTCACCATCTTCACATAAAATGAGGTTATCTTCCATAGAAACAGTGTTGTCTGCGTGGAAAATAAAAAGATTGTCGTGAGTAC
>Ga0308021_10000736_pt1 | contig 15022 bp, 10 predicted proteins | sample Neamet351_FD_201296 | JGI IMG/M metagenome (GOLD analysis project Ga0308021, IMG submission 201296) | Marine microbial communities from water near the shore, Antarctic Ocean - #351 | ecosystem: Environmental > Aquatic > Marine > Unclassified | place: Southern Ocean | collected 2014-10-02
CCTGTCGATTGTGGTTAAAACGATTGAAGAACATGGCGGTACTTTTTCATTGTCTAATGCCGAGCCTTTTGAAGATGGTGCAATGCCCGGAGCGCAAGCGGTAATTAAACTGCCAAAACTCAAACATACTACCGCACAGAACGTAGCCTTAGGAAAAACAACATGACTGATATTCTGATTGTAGATGACGAACGAGATATCCGTGAGCTGATCTCAGATATTTTGATCGATGAAGGCTACAAGACCCGCTTGGCAGGTACATCTGATTCCGCGATGCGCCAAATCGCTGACGAACGCCCTGCTATGCTCGTCCTCGACATCTGGCTCAAAGACAGTGCCATGGATGGCATAGATATTCTGAAGTCGGTCAAAGCCAATTATCCTGACATCCCGGTAGTAATTATATCAGGCCATGGGAACATAGAGATAGCAGTTGCAGCAATCAAACAAGGTGCTTTTGACTTTATTGAGAAGCCTTTCAACATTGACCAGTTAATCGTAGTTATACGGCGAGCGATGGAAGTCGCTAATCTCCGCAGTGAGAATACGGCCCTCCGCAGCCATTACCATCCTCCACTTGAACTTATTGGCCAGAGCTCTGCGTATAAAACGTTAAAAAACAATCTTGATAAGGTAACAAAATCCAATGGTCGGGTGCTTCTGACTGGGCCGTCAGGGGTTGGGAAAGAGACTTCTGCTCGCTTTATTCACTTCAACTCAAACCGTGCAGATATGCCGCTTGTTGTGGTTAACTGTGCCTCTTTGGATACTGAAAATGCTGACTTAAAGCTATTTGGTGGGGGGGCGGAATCTGGAAATTTACACGTTGGTCTGCTTGAATCAGCGCATAATGGAATATTGTTTTTCGATGAAATTGCAAATCTGCCTTTTTCGGTACAGGGCAAGCTGTTGCGAGTTTTGGTTGATCAAAGTTTCACTCGCGTGGACAGCAGCACTGAACAAAAGATAGATATTCGGGTTATTTCAGCAACCGCACGTAATTTGGAACATGAAATTAAGGCGGGTACCTTTCGTGAAGAACTATTTCATCGATTGAATGTAGTTCCGATTGCAGTGCCAAGTCTTGAAGAGCGTCGTGAAGACATTACTGTATTGGCTGAGCACTTCTTGATTGAGTTTCATGAAAAACTTGGTCTACCGAAGCGGGCGCTTAGCGATGCTGCGGCTACAACACTGCAAAGTATGGTCTGGCCTGGAAATATCCGTCAGTTAAAGAATGTGGTTGAGCGGGTATTGATTATGGGGTCATCAAAAAATTTAATTGAGCCTGAAGAGTTGCCTAGTAGTAACGGCATCATTGACAGCAAAGACGGCCAAATTGTCCTTTCCGGCAGTGTTGCAACTTTCTCTTTACGTGAAGCACGTGAGTTGTTTGAGCGTGAGTATTTGTTGACACAAATCAATCGCTTTGGTGGTAATATCAGCCGAACTGCCAGTTTTGTGGGTATGGAGCGCTCCGCGCTACACCGCAAGTTGAAATCTCTTGGGGTAGTGACTTCAAACAGAAGTGGCAGCCTCATATCTGGTTTAGATGAGTAATTAATCCAATAATTGACCTGCCGTGTCTTGTCTGACACACCAAGAGAAAGAATTATTTAGATCTCAAGGGGCCTAAAACATGAAGGTGATCATTTGCGGCGCAGGCCAAGTTGGATGGCAAATTGCACGCCATCTTGCCAGTGAAAAAAATGACGTTACTGTTGTTGATCGTAATCCTGACCTAGTGCGTCAGGCGACTGATACTCTTGATGTACAGGGAATCGTTGGTTTTGCTAGCTATCCTGACATTTTGGCACGCGCTGGTGCGGATGATGCTGATATGGTGATTGCGGCCACTCATTCTGACGAAGTGAATATGGTCACCTGCCAAGTTGCGCATTCCGTGTTTAACATTCCGCGTAAGATTGCTCGCCTGCGTTCGCAAAGTTATTTGGATGCCATCTACTCGGATCTCTACAGGCGTGATCACCTACCGATTGATGTGGTGATTAGTCCTGAGAAAGAAGTTGCAGAAGCCGCATTGCGGCGTTTGCAGACGCCAGCAGCTTTTGAAACTGAGTTTTTCTTTGGTGGTGAGATACAGATGTTGGGTATAACAGTTGATGACAAATGTCCGGTATTGAATACGCCACTCAAACAACTTTCCGATCTATTCTCAACACTTTCAACCGTCGTTGTTGCTATTCGACGTCAGGGCACTTTATTTGTACCCAGCTCCGGTGATCAACTTTTTGCCGGTGATTCATGCTATATTTTTATACAAAAACATGACGTCCAGCGCGCGCTTGAGGTATTCGGTAAAACCACTCAAGCTCAGGACCGGGTTGTGATCATAGGTGGTGGTAATGTGGGCTTTACTGTGGCCAAACATCTTGAAAATCGCAGTAGCCGTATCCGTGCCAAGGTGATTGAGATAGATCGCGATAATGCTGAACATGCAGCAGAACTATTAGAAAAAACTATTGTATTGCATGGTGACGGCTTGGATGCAGAGATGTTGGCTGAGGCTAATATTGAGCGTTCTGATGCTATTTTAACGTTAACTGATGATGATAAAACCAATCTCTTGGCCGCTATTCGGGCCAAGTCAATGGGTTGTCCCTTAGCTATTTGTTTGATCAATGACCCTTCGATGGTGCCTCTTTTGCATGCGATGGGCATTGACGCCTATGTAAACCCAAGAGCTACCACAGTGTCATCTATTTTGCGTCATATTCGCCATGGTCGGGTGCGGGGGGTGTATTCGATTGGTGATGCTGAAGGTGAAGTCATTGAGGCTCAAGTTATGTCAACCTCAACCATTGCTGGCCAATATATCCGAGATATTGAGTTTCCTGAGGGGGTTCTGGTGGGGGCAGTGCGCAAAGGCACCAAAATCCTGAAACCGTCTGGGTCTCTACGCATTGAGGATGGGGATCACGTGGTGTTATTTGCGCTTGCAGCAGACGTAGGCGAAGTAGAGCGCCTGTTGCAAGTTACCGTCGACTTTTTCTGAAGATGTGGAGGCGTTTTCAGAAATTACCACTGGCAATCTCCCTGCCAAGTATACTTATATTGATGATGATGATCCCATCACTCCATGGATTTTATGCAGGCAATGTGCATCAGGGTCGCACATTTTTTTATGCTGTGCTTTTGGGACTTTTTGCACTAATTTTTTTGAGCTTTTCGCTAAAAGGAGCACATTTTTCTGCTCATCAGAATACGCAACTTTGGTCACTTATCGCTTTTTACCTTGGGTTCCCCATTCTTTTAGCTATTCCGTTACATGAGGTTGCAGAATCTGGGAATTTTATTAATTCTTATTTGGATATTGTAAGCACTGTAACTACCACTGGCTTGCCAATTTTCCCAACCAGTACTTTAAGTGAAACCTTAGTCATTTGGCGCGTGTGTTTGGGTTGGGTGAGCGGATTTCTTATCTGGGTGTTTGCTTGGTCAGTTTTTGCACCCTTAAACCTTGGCGGGTTCGAGCATTTGGGTTCACACGGCTCGGCAAGTGGTTTTTATACAATTGGATCAACGGATAAAATGCGCTTACCAGCAGAAAAGTTTTGGCGTGAAGCCTTGCGTCTTGCGCCTATTTATTTTTTGATCACAGCTGCTACATCATTAGCGCTCTTAATTTTGAGTGGTGACCCCGCCTTTGCAATCTTGCGTGCGATGGCTACTATTGCAACCTTTGGTCTAGAAATTCCAGGACATTCTGGAGCCGGTTGGTCTAGTGAAGCCATTTTAATTGTGGTGATGGTATTTGCTTTGTCGCGTGCCACTTTTTCCACTCCTTTTACCAAAACTCAAAAATGGTATTTTTCTCGTGATCCTGAACTTCAAGTAGCAGTTGTTTTAATAACGATCGCCGTACTTTTATTGTTTTGTATGCAGTGGCCTAAATTAAATGGAGTGATGGGCTATGTCAAAGCAATATGGGGTTTTCTGTTTACCAGTTTTTCGTTTCTCAGTACTACTGGTTTGATATCGGAATATTTCCCAAGCGCACTGCTCGAGTCTAGTAAAGCCCACTTTGTCATTGGTGCTTTGGCTATGTTTGGCGGTGGTGTGGCTACAACGGCTGGTGGTATAAAGCTTCTGCGGGTTTATATTTTGGCTAGGCACTGCAAGGCTGAAGTGGACCGATTGATTGCCCCCACTCAGGTGATTTCAGGTCAGAGTGAAAAACTATTAACTTCGCATCATAATGCAATGTTGGCTTGCGTATTTTTGATGCTGTTCATTTTAGTTTTTGCGGCCATAACGTTGGGCTTAACGCTGACAGGTAGCAGCGTGGATGACGCGCTGCTACTCACCCTCGCTACTCTAACGAACACTGGGCCTATAGCGCAGGGTGTGGGTGCTCTGACGAATACGGGTTTAGAGCTAGGGACTGATGCAAAACTAATTTTAGCTTTAGCGATGACCTTTGGTCGACTGGAGGTTTTCGCTCTTTTGGCGCTGTTGAACCCTGACATTTATCGCTAGTGCAGCCATCTAAGTTGCATTGGCACTGGAATCTCCCCGAAAACACCTACATAAACGCTCAGATAGTATAATTATTTTTGTATCTCAGAAAACAAGAGGGCTAATCAATGGCTTCAGATAAACAAAATTTACAAGATGCATTTCTTAATCAAGTGCGAAAAACTAAAGTACCCGTTACAATTTTCCTGATCAATGGTGTTAAATTACAGGGTGTTATTACCTGGTTTGATAATTTTTGTGTACTGTTGCGCCGTGATGGTGCCTCCCAATTGGTTTATAAACATGCGATATCAACAATCATGCCAGCACAATCCATTTCGCTCTATGATGGTGAAGAATAACCTTTGATGGGCAACGGATTGGATATTGAGACCCACGCTTGGGTTTTGCACCCTGACATCAAAACAGATTACTCACCGCGTTCAGCTGTGGATGCATTGGCTGAAGCCGTTGCTTTGGCACATGCGTTACCAGGATTGAGCTTAATGGGTGAGACGGTTGTGCGTTTGCCTCGGGCGCACCCCGGTAAACTATTTGGTAAGGGTAAGATTGCTGAACTGGGTGACTTGTTTAAGGGAGCTGATGTTGAATTAGTTTTGGTTGATGGTCATGTATCCCCTGTGCAGCAGCGAAATCTAGAGAAAGACTGGGGCGTGAAGATTCTCGATCGTACTGGCTTAATCCTTGAGATTTTTTCTGACAGGGCTCGAACGCGTGAAGGCGTACTTCAGGTTGAGATGGCTGCTTTGAGCTATCAACGCACCCGTTTGGTGCGTGCATGGACCCACCTTGAGCGCCAACGTGGCGGGCTTGGGTTCGTGGGCGGTCCTGGTGAAACCCAAGTTGAATCAGACAAGCGTGCAATTGATATTCAATTGGTTCGTTTGCAAAAACAGCTGGATAAAGTTGGTAAGACTCGTAAGCTGCACCGTACTGCTCGCGCCAAGGTACCCTATCCGATTGTGGCTTTGGTTGGCTATACAAACGCCGGTAAGTCGACATTATTCAATCACATGACCGGAGCTAAAGTTTTTGCCAAAGATATGCTATTTGCAACTTTAGATCCAACTATGCGCGCTCTGGAGTTGCCTAATGGAATGGATATCATTTTGTCAGATACGGTTGGATTTATTTCGGATTTGCCGACGGAACTTGTAGCATCATTTCGTGCTACCTTGGAAGAAGTAACAGCGGCGGATTTGGTGGTGCATGTTCGAGATATTTCTCATCCTGAAACGCTGGAACAGGCCAAGGACGTTGAGACCATTTTGGAAACCCTTGGTTTAGCTCAAGATGTTCCGAAGATTGAGTTGTGGAATAAGACTGATATGCTTGACGAGGGGGCTATTGAAGCTTTGATAAATTCCGCAGAGCGAGCAGAGAATGTGTTTATGACCTCTGCCCTAACGGGTGTAGGAATACCTGAGTTTTTGAGAGCGGTGTCCCTTACTCTGACACCGGATAAATCCTCATCAGAGTTGCTTTTGAGCTACTCAGAGGGCAAGCAACGAGCGCGATTATTTGACCAAGGTATAGTTACTGCCGAGCGGCAAACAGACGATGGCTTCGCAATAACAGTACTATGGACTGCACGGCAAAAGAAAGTCTTTATGGACCAATATTTGCCAAAGTTGGACTAAGTGTAGTAACGCCTGTGGCTCCGGCCCGTGCCAAGCTTTCATCTAATGACATGGGTACATATTCGCCCCGTCGCCACAGTTCAGCTAGGTTGTCATAATGGCGTGAAAGTGGGTGGCCACTTTGCCCAGTTGAAATGATAAATACAGAACTGTCAGGATCTGCAAAGTCATAGACGCCACGGTAAGCACCTGCATGCACGTTTAGGTACGGATTTGGGCCGGTACCAATTGTCTTTCCGCGTTGAAGAGTATTGTCTCCGCCGGAAGTGGAATGACGAATGTTAACAAACCATTTTAGTACAGGGATTTTGCCCAAAACTGGGTGATCGTGCGTAGCTTGATGCGCCTCGCCCCAACGCAATCCATCGATATCATTTGAATATGTGTTTAACAATTCAGTTAGAGCATCATCTAATGCCAACTGTGCCATGGCCGCACAGGTTTCGATGGGTTCGGATTGTACAACGTCACACCATTGTCCGGCGCCATCAATATTGCGGTAGACCCGTTCGATAAATAACGGTTTTACTTGTGAGAACTCTTTAGACAAAGGTCCAAGCTCATCCTGAACTAGTCTGACTTGTAGGGCTCTCATCCAGGCTGAATATATCAAAGGTTCCGGTAAGTGCTCATTCATTTCACCGTTCCAGTTGGCTAAAAGGTTTAGCGCGACCTTCCGCTGCTCTAGTAGCTTATTAAAAGGTGTTCCCTTTGATTGAAACCACAGTTCTGCACCGATCAAAGGCAGAATCGTGCGCGCAGTGGAAGAGATACTGTCCAACTGTGCTTCTATGAAACTATCACGCGTATGCGCCTCACGGTTTTGCATTAAGCGGACCCAGCGTTGCACGCGCTGCGTATCGCTCCAATCGTAACTGATATGCTCAGGAAACGGCCGGTCAATGTATTTGTTGTTAGTATTTCCTAATACGCCGCCAATTGGGTTGAGGAATACCGGATTGACGGATTGATCAAACATTCCTTGCCAGCGGTTTACTGAAAGCCAACCCGCAGTAGGCATCCGTCCCCTTGATTGGTTCCGTGGATCGCGTTTTGGTAAGGCACCAATGGTGCGCATGGCGATCTGATTTCTATCTGCTAAGGTTAGGTTTTGGCCTGGGGCTATATAGGTACGGGACGCTTTCATCGCTGATTGTACAGAGTGTGATGCCATAATATCAAAAGCTGCTTCAATCGAAGTGTCATTAGCAGAGAGCAATGTCCAAGCCACTGAAGTTACATATCCCTCAGGCGTAATAGCGCCCAAATTATAATGGCTGGAGGGCAATACTGGGCCATTTTCTGTCCAAAGGAGGTCGATGGTAATCGATATGCTATCTTTAATCTTGATAATACTCTGTTTTTTAATAAAGGGCACAAATTCATTCAAAGATAGGTATTCGTTGGGATTATTTGGATTTACTTTTTCTATATAGACATCGGTATCATCTATGTTTGCAGTCGTTAGACCCCAGCCGAGATGTGCTGACCGGCCTACTAAGACTACTGGAACCCCTGGGATAGTCCCTCCAATCACACCACCGGTTTCAAGTTCTAGCCGAGCCAAATACCATATCGATGGCGCAGTCAGGCTCAAATGTGGATCATTAGCCAACAAAGTTCCACGGCTGGCGCTACGGCCTGGCAAGGCCGCCCATGCATTTGATGCTCCAGATAAGGCGATGGGTTTAAATGGTGAAAAGGCCTGCTGTGGCATATTTTCGTTAGCTTGAAGCCTCGGTAGGGTGGGAAACAGGCTGGCAAAATCGTTTAATATCGCCTGACCTGGCCCAGGCACATCGGGCAAGATATCCTTGAGCCGGTCGTTATCAAGGATCAACGATAATCGCGCGCGCAAAACTTCACTTTCTAAATGGCTTGACATCTGTAGGCCCATTAATTTGATAATTGCTAAACTATCGGCTGGAGACCAGCGTGCTATCGCATTTGAAAATATAAAAAACTCTGGAGCACCGCGTCCTAGTGCCTCAGAATTAATTTCTTTTAATCGCGCATTAACACCCTGCGCGTAAGCATTAAGTTTTAGCTGCGTACTAGGGCGGAGTGCAGAGATAGAATTATGTGCAGCACTATATATTCCCAAGCGACGCACAACCTTATCAATCGATAATGTTTTTTCACCAAATAGTTCTGAAAGGCGCCCTTGTGCTGTCCGCCGCAGCATTGTCATTTGCCATAGTCGATCTTGTGCGTGTACATATCCGAGAGCAAATAAAGTATCATGGTCATTGGTACCAAAAATATGTGGAACGTTGGCTGTATCGCGGACGACTTCAGTTTTGGCTATCAAATCTGAAAACTGAACTGTTTTATTATAATTTGGCAAAGACTGTGAAAGAAAAAAATAGATAAAAAACAGAATTAAAACGCTAAAAGCTGCAACGCTTAGAGTGATGCGCACGAGCCATACAAAAATGCGTTCCATAGTCTACTTTCATTTAAGGCTACATTTAAGAGTTTAATTGATCGCACAATCCATGGTCACCACTAATTAAAAATTTATTACTTATAATTAACATTAATTTTGAAAAGCGTTATGACATAGATATTTATAGTCAAAATAAAACTGGACGTATTGCTCTCCACAGTGAGATTAAGGGATAATTCGGGTGTACTTCGTTCCGTCTAAAGTGGCGCCAAGGCGAATGCCCGCTTGTGCAAACATTATAGCGATAACTGGGCTTGAACTCGTTGTTGTATTAGCCGAGAACGAATCAGCACTATCTTGAAATACGTACTCAACATTTGCGCCTACTGCCCAACCTCTGGATGTTCTAAAATCACGCAAGGCATTATCCGTCATGAAAAATAAGACATGTGAATACTGCTGTGATCCTATTTGAAACCCTATACTTGCGCTTGCAGCAGAGTAGTAATCTACGTTAACATTGTTTATCTGTAGCGCTCCACGGCCAAATCCAGCACCAAGACCGAAACCGGCTTCCGTAATCAAGGGCATGACTAACATAGCACTCGATTTTTCCGCAAGTTGCTGAGTTCCAGGATACGTTTCAAACATCGCGCTTAACGTGGCGTCTACGCGAGCATCCATTTTTGTTGTGTTGTTGGACTCGATGCCATTGCTACAAGCCACAATTCCACTCAAAGCAAAAAAAACTATTAATAAATTACGTATATTGTGAGATCTCATGAGTGTTCCGCCTATGTCTGCCCGATTTATTCGGTTCTTTATATTAATTTATAGTAAAGCGTCCGGCCTGTCACCAGCTAGCAGCCATCACTTTTATGGTGTTATTAATTCAGCAACCTCTGGCGCGAAGTAGGTTAAAATACCATCGCAGCCAGCGCGTTTAAATGCCATAAGGCTTTCCAACATCACCTGTTGCCCATTTAACCACCCGTTTTGATCAGCCGCCTTCAGCATCGCGTATTCGCCCGATACTTGATAGGCAAAGGTTGGAACCTGAAATTCTGTTTTTGCCCTTAGACAGATGTCGAGGTAGGGCATGCCCGGTTTAATCATAACCATATCTGCCCCCTCGCGAAGATCGCGGGCAATCATCCGCATGGCCTCATCGCTGTTGGCAGGATCCATTTGATAAGTTTTTTTGTCGCCGATTAGTGCTCCACTCGCTCCCACTGCGTCACGAAACGGACCATAAAACCCAGAGGCGTATTTGGCTGAATAGCTAAGAATATTAATATTGTGAAACTTATTTTTTTCTAACATTGCGCGAAGTGCGGCAATGCGACCGTCCATCATGTCTGATGGGCCTAAAATATCAGCACCTGCTTGGACTTGGACTTCACCCATTTTGACAAGCGCTTCAACGGTCTCATCATTCAGAATCTCACCGCCGCGCACAATACCATCCTGGCCATTGATATTATAAGGATCCAGTGCGATGTCGGTCATCACCATGATGTCAGGCACAGCAGCTTTAATCGCCCTTATTGCACGGTTGGTTAGATTGTCTGGATTCCATGCTTCAGCGCAGGTTTGAGTTTTAAGTCTTGGGTTAGTGTAGGGAAAGATACATATAGCTGGAATCCCTAGGCTGCGAGCACGGGCGGCCAACACGGGCAGTCGGTCAACTGTATGGCGGAAGACACCGGGCATAGAATGTATGGGATGTGCGTCATCTTGGCCGTCCATTACGAAAACAGGCCAGATCAAGTCCCCTGGGGCCAGAGTGTTTTCGCGAACCATCTCGCGCAATGACGGGTGCGCGCGCAGCCTACGGGGACGATAAGCTGGGAAAGGAGCCTGATTTTGTGAACGCGCCATGATGGGACCTCTTTTGCACAAACAGTTTGGGTTTTCTTCTGAGCGGCTTAGGTGTAGCACGGCAGAAATGCAAATTCCAATTTAATGTGGACTACGATGAGTATCATTGAACTGCTTTCATGGGACGCCTTTGGTAGCGGTTGGTTTTGGGCCCTGCTGCTGCTTCAGTTATTAGTAAATAGCTCTCGGGTTATTGGAATTCCTGTGGATATGCTACGCACGTGCGACATGGATCAGATTGGTCCAATCTTAAAATGGCGCATATCCCGACTTGTTGAACTGGTCGAAGGACTACATGTGCTCGTGATCTCTGTAATATCTTCTGCCATGTGCGGCATTCTAGTATTGGGGTTTTGGTATCAGATTGAGGTATTTGCAGCGCTTTGCCTTTTAGTTTTGCCGGAGATAGCAATCCTGCGCCTGGGCTATCTGACTGCTATTAAGTTGCGCTATGATCAGGCTTACAGTTTAAATACAATTCAGCTTATCAATAAATTACATTACAAAATTCAAGCTCTAGGAGCAGTCACCCTGCTGTCAGCTGGTTTTTTGGGGTACGGCTATGAGGTGTTGCTATGAGACGCAACAATAAAAGGTTTTATACAATAAATGACGTCTAATCATATTTTAATGAGCGGTGCGCCTGAAGGCTTTGACGCTACTATTGTACAAAAAGAAGCGTTACTAGGGGGCGTAATACATGTGGCGCGCGATGCGGGGCGCCTCCAGGCCATGCAAGCCGCTCTTGGCTTTTTTGCACCAGAATTACCGGTCTTTGTGTTTCCCGCTTGGGATTGCCTGCCGTTTGACCGTGTATCGCCCAATGCCGATATCAGTGCCACCCGCATGGCTGGTTTAGCCAGTTTTATAACTGACATGCCGGATAACTATGTGGTTTTGACCACGCTTTCCGCGGCGTGCCAAAGGGTACCCGCCCGTGCCATTCTGAAAGGTGCGGTCTTTCGTGCTGCTGTGCAAAATCGCGTGGACGAAAAAGCCCTGAGGGCATTCCTGGTCCGTATGGGATTTGTTCAAACACCCACAGTTATGGAGGCAGGCGATTATGCAATTCGAGGTGGCATACTTGATATTTTTCCACCAGGTAATTCAGGTCCAATAAGATTAGATTTTTTTGGGGATACTTTGGATGGCATTCGCCAATTTGATCCTGCCACTCAACGAACCACCAAATCGCTAGATTATATCGAACTTTCGCCAGTATCTGAGGTTATTTTAGATGAAGGTTCTATCAGAAGGTTCCGGCAAAACTACCGGATCGAATTCGGTGCTGCCGGTACTGATGACCCACTTTATGAAGCTGTTTCAGCGGGCAACAAGCACCAAGGTGTGGAGCATTGGCTGCCGTTTTTCCACGAAAAAATGGAAACCCTTTTTGATTACTTGCCCAGTGCATCTGTGGTTATGGATGATCAATCGACTGGGGTACGGCTCGCCCGCTGGGATACAATTGCTGACCAATATGACGCGCGCAAAACAGCTCTGGATCAAAAGGGCCGCCTGGATACTGTCTATAAGCCTGCACCGCCAGAGCTACTTTATCTGGACGATGCGGCATGGCAGGATGCGGTTGCTCACCGCAGGGTTGTGTCATTATCAGTTTTGCCACAACCTACGGGCCTTAACGCATTGGATGCCGGAGCCCGTATCGGCCGCAACTTTGCACCAGAGAGACAAAGTGAGGCCCTTAGCCTGTTTGGTGCGGTTTCGGACTACATAAAGCAAAAACGTAGTACCAAAACGGTGTTGATCACCTCTTACTCGAGCGGCTCTCGCGAAAGATTGTCGGGACTTTTGCAAGACGAGGGTCATTCTGAGCTGATAGACATTTGTGATATCACAGGTTTACGCGGAGTAGGCTCATATTTAGCGGTGTCACCCCTGGAACATGGGTTTGAAACCGACGACCTACTGGTTATTTCTGAGCAGGATATTCTTGGGGATCGTCTTGTACGCAGAACTAAGAAGCGCAAACGTGCTGATAATTTTCTTACTGAAACTCAAAGCCTCAGCCTCGGGGATCTCGTGGTGCATGTGGACCACGGTGTCGGGCGTTTTATGGGACTTGAAATTATTAGCGCCGCTGGCGCGGATCATGAATGCCTTTGTTTGGAATATGCTGATAATTCCAAGCTCTTTTTACCAGTTGAGAATATTGAACTGCTGTCGCGGTACGGCCATGATGAGGGACTACTTGATCGTTTGGGCGGCGGCGCCTGGCAAGCAAAAAAAGCTAGGCTCAAAGAGCGGATACGCGAAATGGCAGAAAAGCTTATTCGCGTGGCTGCAGAACGTGCGTTGCGTAAAGCACCGGTTGTTGATCCTCCCTTGGGCATGTGGGATACGTTTTGCGCACGCTTTCCTTATCAGGAAACTGATGATCAGTTGAACGCTATAGCTGAGGTGGTTGAAGACCTTGGGGCGGGTAAGCCCATGGATCGATTGATTTGTGGTGATGTTGGCTTCGGCAAAACCGAAGTGGCTATGCGCGCAGCCTTTGTGGCGGCTTGTTCCGGCCTGCAGGTGGCAGTGATTGCACCCACAACCCTATTAGCCCGCCAACATGCCAAAAGCTTTGTGGAACGGTTCCGAGGGTTTCCGTTGGAAATCCGGCAGCTGTCGCGGTTTGTCAGTGTCAAAGAGGCTAATGATACACGCGACGGCTTAGCGCGTGGCACAGTGGACATCGTGATTGGCACCCATGCAGTTTTGGCAGATCAGGTGAAAATTAGAAACCTTGGGCTTTTGGTGATCGATGAAGAGCAACGCTTTGGTGTGAGTCATAAAGAACGTCTCAAGCAAATGCGTTCGGACATCCATGTGCTGACACTCACTGCGACGCCCATTCCCAGAACGCTCCAGTTGTCACTCACCGGAGTGCGGGATTTGTCGATCATTGCAACACCACCTATCGACCGTCTGGCTATCCGCACCTATGTAAGCGAGTTTGATACTATCACCCTGCGCGAGGCCTTGCTGCGAGAACATTACCGTGGTGGTCAAAGTTTCTTTGTGGTGCCTCGTATTAAAGATATTCCAGATATAGAAGCCTTCTTACGCGACCATGTGCCCGAAGTTAGCGTTGTGGTAGGTCATGGCCAAATGGCCGCTGGTGAACTCGATGATAAGATGAATGCTTTTTATGATGGAAAATATGATGTACTTTTGGCGACAACAATTGTTGAATCGGGTCTGGACATCCCGACTGCCAACACCATGATCATCCACCGTGCCGATATGTTTGGCTTGTCGCAACTTTATCAAATTAGGGGCAGGGTTGGGCGGTCCAAGACTCGTGCTTTTGCATATTTGACCACAAAGCCAAAGGGTAAACTCACTGCAACCGCCGAAAAACGACTACGCGTGCTTGGATCATTGGATTCCCTAGGGGCGGGCTTTACATTAGCCAGCCAAGACCTGGATATTCGTGGTGCAGGAAACCTTCTTGGTGAGGAACAATCTGGTCAGATGCGTGATGTAGGCTACGAACTTTATCAACAGATGTTAGAGGATGCGATTGCCAAAATTCGCTCGGGCGAAACAGAAGCGAATATCGACAGTGATCAATGGGCGCCACAAATCAATCTTGGGGTATCTGTTCTTATTCCTGCGGCCTATGTGTCGGACCTCGATGTGCGTTTGGGGCTATACCGCAGACTGTCAAGTCTTGCCACCAAGGTTGAGTTGGAAGGCTTTGCCGCAGAATTGATTGACCGTTTTGGACCACTTCCAAAAGAAGTTAATACTCTCATGTTGATCGTGCGGATTAAAGCCATGTGCCGCAAGGCTGGTATTGCGAAGCTGGACGGTGGGCCCAAAGGGGCGACCATTCAGTTTCACAATGAAAAATTTGCCTCTCCAGGCGGTCTAGTGGCGTTCTTGGAAGATCAACGCGGTCTTGCTAAAATTCGAGATAATAAAATTGTGGTACGCCGTGACTGGGCCCGTACCTCGGATAAAATCAAAGGGGCCTTCACAATTGCTAAGGATCTGGCGGCATTGGTCGTTGCTGAGGCTAAACGGAAGGGTTAATCGGCTAGTTGGGTTTGTAGCTCGGCGATTATTGAGGCCCAAACCTCGGGAGTTTGTGAGCCGGGTACAGCGTGTTGGTTTGCTACTATAAAGGTGGGCACGGCATTTACACCCATCTTGCGGCTGTGGGAATCGCGCTCCTTAATCATCGATATATCTGAGTCACTGTTGAGCAGCTGGGTGGTTACATCTCGCTGAAGCCCCGCTTTTATGGCAATGTCACAGAGCGCCCCAAGATCACCAATATCTATGCCGTTACAAAAATAGGCGTCAAACAGCGCATCAATCAGAAGCTGCTGCTTTTGCTCAAGTCCTGCCCAATGGATCAAACGATGTGCGTTAATAGTGTTTGGAGTGCGCTTTATGGCGGCGAAGTTGATTGGTAGGCCTAAAGCCTGGGCTTGGCGCTCGATATTGCTATAAACCTCTACAGCAGCGGCCTTGCTGCCGAATTTGCCCTCAAGGTAAGCACGCCGGTCCATGCCTTCAGCTGGCATGCTAGGGTTTAGCTGAAACGGATGCCATTCGATGGTGAAGGGATGATCAGGATTGGCAGCCAAGG
>Ga0308021_10000738_pt1 | contig 15006 bp, 9 predicted proteins | sample Neamet351_FD_201296 | JGI IMG/M metagenome (GOLD analysis project Ga0308021, IMG submission 201296) | Marine microbial communities from water near the shore, Antarctic Ocean - #351 | ecosystem: Environmental > Aquatic > Marine > Unclassified | place: Southern Ocean | collected 2014-10-02
TTCACTTTAGTTGGTCTTGATTCCTATGAGCAAAACACAGGTATGCGGTCTGTTGAAATTATAGAAGGAACTACTCCGTCTCTCAATTCTGATATTACTGAAGTCATCATGGATGAAGGAGCAATGGCTTTCCTCAGTTGGAAGGTTGGAGAACAACATCAAGTATTGCTGAATGGTGATGAACACGATGTGGAAATCGTTGGTTCAAGTCGAGGAGAAATGGCTCGAACAATGTATTTCCTTCGTTCTGATTTGAGTGATATCGTTGGCGTCAATGCTACATCGGTTTACCTTGACCTGCCCGATGGTGTTGAAGTTGACAACGAATTGGGAGAACTTTCTGCTGGACTTGTTGGGCGCCAAACATTGTTAGATGGAATTGAAAGTATCCTCGAACAGCAAACACAAATATTCCAATCCATGATGTATCTTGGACTGATGTTTACCATTGTTGTGATGTTCAATACCATGGTCATGAATGTGGCTGAACGTGACTTTGAATTGGCAACGTTACGGGTTTTAGGAGCCTCACTCAAGAGTTTAGGACTCATGTTGTTATTCGAAAGTTTGATGATTGGACTGCTTGGAGGTTTGGTTGGAGTATTGTTTGCCTACGGTGGGGCGGTCGGTTTGGCTGCATCCTTTTCGACCTGGCAATTCCATGTTCCCGTCGTACTTGTTCCAAGCGTTGCCTACCAATTGATGGGTGGCGTTCTTGCTATTGCTGTGGCTATGACGCCTATTGGCGTATGGCGAATTCTTAGAATGGACCTCATCGAGAAGGTCAAGGATTTATCCAATTGAGGATTGTTTAATCGGTTTTACTTTTCTTTTCAATAAAGAATTTTGTTCCTGTTCCGGTAATAAGAACTTCATCACTCATGTGAGCTGCAATAGCCTTTTTCAAACCCTTTGGAAGTTTATATTGTTTGAGAAACTCTGTGGTTGGGTTCTTTTCTATACCTGCAGCCATCATCTGTTTGTTAATAATTGTAGCAAGACCGGCTATTGAAATTTTTCTGTCCGGAAGTATTTCCAAGATCTTAGATTTGAAATTGGTTATCTCTGAAGAAGTATTGTTAACTTGTTTTGACTTATTACTCTTGTTTGGATTTTGTTGGGGTTGAGGTTTCTTTTGTGGTGGTTTAGCCTGCAATGATTTTTTGCTTCGAGGATTTGGTTTCTTTTCCTTCGCTGCACTCTTTGGTGTTTGTGGCTTGGACTTCTTTTGTTGTGGTTTAGCCTGTTTAGGCTTTGCAGTTTGTGGTGGTTTTTTACTTTGAGAATTAGGTTTCTTTTCTTTTGATGCTGCCTTTGGGGCTTGAGACTTGGACTTCTTTTGTTGTGGTTTTGCCTGTTTAGGTTTTTGAGTTTGCGGATTCGTTTTTGCTTTCGGTTTCCTTTGTTGGGGCTTGGACTTCTTTTGTTGCGGTTTAGCCTGCGATTTTGTTGAGGCTTGAGATTTTGATTTCGTTTGATTATTTTGCCGTCTACTCACTCTCTTTTGAGGTTTTTGCGCCTTTTCCTTATTATCAAATATTAAATCTAATACCTTGATAAATACACCTCGCTTTTTCTTTTGTGGAATGTTATTTGCATTGTTATTTGCCATCTTTTTGGCACGATTTATTGGTAATGTTCCTGTTGGATTTGATGGTTGAGTGGGCTTTTTCAATAATTCTGGCATGAAGAATTCGTCCTCAAACCACCACTGAACTAATTTGTCATCAACCAAATCCCAATCGATTTCAAATTTGGTTTCTTCAGTTCCATCTTTCCATTTTCTAAATCTGTCATTGGTCAGTATTAATGCTCCACGTTGTAATGCATGGTCGATCATTTCATCGTCACGATTCATAAATCGCATTCCCTCTTCATCGATTAACTTTACAAAATCTTCGATGCTGCCCTCTAGGGGTTTCTTTTGCTTTTTTGCTTGACTATATGTTGATCTATCAATGCAGGTTAAGGGGGTATATCCCAGTAATTCCACTTTGCGGATTGCTTTGATTAAACGGCTTGGGATTAGTTTAGTTACACCTTTTTCAGCATGATTAATCAAATTAGAACCATCGATAACAATATCATATTCTGCGTTCAAAAATATCGCTCCTTTTTCCTTATCGCTTTCAATAATACTTTGCTCGCGGTAACGCCACTGATAGCCAACTTATTTACAATTTGCAATAATGTTCAATCTCAAGTGCTCATTTGAAATTGAATCAACATTGGTTAGGAGCGTTCAAGGTTGATGCAAATACCACTCACTACCGCTTGCTTGTAAACGATACCAATTGGTGCCGTTTTGCTCAGTAAACCATTCATATCCGGATTCATCAGTTGATGTAGGAATCGCGTCAATAGCAGGGGTCAATGGTTGATTCTGTTGTAGCGTCGGTTGCGGTTGTTGCTGTGGCTGTTCTATCGGTTGTTGTTCGGCAATCTCTTGTTCTACCTGTTGAAGTTGCGGGGATTGCGCTTGGTCAAATTCTGAAGTGAATCTTTTTGTATCATCTTGAACTTCATCCGCTTTCCTTAGTTTCAACAATCCGATTGTACCAATGATACCGATAACAGCGATTATAGCAACTATTATTGCAGTCATGCCCATTGAAGATTCGCTGTTGCCTTCAGTTGTTATTTGAGTAAGATTCTCATCCTGTTGTTGTTCAGGAATAACTGTAAACGATGTTGAAGATTGGTTCAAAACTGAAACTTGACCAAGGCGATTGGTAATGGATAGAACCCAAGGTTGACTCCAAGTTCCTTGCTCAGACCCTGTGTTTATCAGGAGAGATAGTTCCAGTTGACCTTGGCCAGGAAGTTCTCCCTCAGATGTACCGTCTTGAACGAATGATGACGCTTGCAATGCCGTTAGAACTACCTGCATCGGATAGGTTCCATTTGAATTAACTATGATGCAACTGACTAGAGTTTCGCTTGTATTCATTTGCAAAGATCGAGTGACTTCAGTACATTGAATCTCTACACTAAATTGAATGCTTGTGGATGCATTAATCGAAGTGGAATATTGTTCACAATCATTACTATCGGTTGCATCACAGACCCTAACTTGTAGTTCTATCGTCTCTTGTAATATTGAAGATAATGATATTTCAAGTGACCAATCCCCATCTTGAATCGATTGGTTGTCAAGTAGAGTAGTGCCTGCACTGGTAATGGTGACCAGCCCTTGTGTGAAGCGGAATTGGTGTTGTCCCGAAATTGTTAGATTCAAATTATTTGAATCAAATTGCCATCCATTAATTTGGCCTGAAACAAGAGGTGCTAATGGAATGATTTCAAACATTGATGAGTTAATACCAATTTGACTTGGATTCCCATGTTCATCAAAGAGGAATACCGTAAGTTGATAAAATCCAATCTCCCAATCTGTGGTTTGCAATAGAAGTGAAGACATTCCCGTATTGATTGGGGATATTGTTTGGTTTTCTAGCGAACTACCATTGAATGTTACAATAACATAACCATTTATCAATTCGGATGGCTCACTCAACCATTGTAATTGCACTAAGATTTCATCGCCAATTAATATTATTTGGTCGTGAGTGATCACCGTTAATACCGGTCCTGTGGCATCTACTAAACTAAAAGAGTAATCAACACCATTCTGGTATCCATCCAAATCTTCAGCCATCTGCCCAGTTGTCTCTGAGAGATCAACCTCTAATTGCCATGACTGCAAGTCATCCTGGTCTGCAGCCCAATGTCCAGTATAGACACTATCGTTTTGATCCCAATTAAGCATTATTAATTGTGAGTTTCCTTCTGAAGGTGATAAGGTGACTGATGCCAATAAATCACTTCTATTGTGAAGTGAAGTAACAGAAAAAATGAATCCATCATCATCTAATTCCCAACTACTAGAATCTTCAGATTCGGATATTGCGCCATGGCTATTATTCGCTGCCCTCATCGCTATTGAAGTGACCGATGGACTCACAGGTCCGGTTTCAAATGCATAGGCTTGCTCGACCAATAACAGATTTCCATGTGCATCGATTAACTCTAGTGCAATATAGTGTTGAGTTGTGGTTGAAGGGTCAAATTGGCTAGAGTCAAAAGTGGTGTAATATCTTCCTAGAGCGGAAAAATAAGCTAATTGATTAGTTGTTGCGGGTTTGGTACTATCACCCTGGTGTATCCATGCTGAACCTGAGAGAGTTGTCTCCCCGATTACATCACCAAGAGTTACTGCAAATGTATTTCCAACGCGAATAGGTTGTCCGATACTTCCTGATATTCTGTGATCTACAGAAGATAGTTGAGGAGCAATATCGTCAATCCATTGAACTGACAAATTGCTAAGTGTCACCGCGTATCCTTGGAAATTAAATGGCACTGTATCACCTGAAAGTTGTAACAGGAATTGTGGCAAACAAGAGAGGGTTGCATTATACCAATCACTACAAGAAGCAAATGCATGCTGTGTTAGGCTTGATTTCAAATCTAAATTATGTACCCAAGACCAAGATAGTTGAGGATGTTGGGCATCCAGTTGAACTGCCATAGTAGTTGAAATATCGAATATTAATTGACTCATTTCAATTCCATCTGTTCCAATAATACCACTGCTCGGCCATGCATTGATTAATTGTTGAGCAGTGAATTCTACGTCGACGCCACCTAATTGTGAATCCATAGTTCCCGAATAGACTGTCGAACTACCTAGCATTACCTCAATTGTATCTGAGGCTGAATTAATTGGCCAATCTATCCATAAATTCAGAGATGATGTCGCTATTGAATTTGTTGGAATTGAAATGTTAACAGTATGCGAGTTAGAATTACTTACCATAGTTGCAAAATCGGAATAACCTATCGATTGTGAAAGTGGCCCTAATATTGTGTTTCCACCTGATAATGCCACCTCAAGATTATCGACGACATGCGCGCCATCCCAGTTCAAGGAAATACCACTCAGTGAAGGTGATAACGTACCGGTGCGATTGAATTGGTAAGAAAATTGTAAAGCTGTTAAGCGTGGTAAAATTTGAGAAGATAAATTACCAGTATTCCAATCACTCCAATCTGTAGAAGTGTTATTTGCTAAGCCTGAAATTGTATATCTATAAGTGAATATTAGACTTGAATTAAGTGGAATTGTAGAGGTATGATTTACCCACCCATCAATTATTTGCCCTCCATTTGGCAACCAAGGGTCTGTGATGAAAGTTCCATCATCAACACTTACTCCACTTACAATTGTATAACCTATCCAAGTTGAGGAACTACTGACACCAACAGTTCCCGAGGCACCCACAGTTCCCATTACACCAGTTCCGTATGGTTGGCCACCTCCTCCACCACTACCAGCCGAAAGCGAAATAGTTCCACCATTATTGAAATTAGATACTTGAGTCATGATGTTAATGCGGCCACCACCGCCGCCGCCGCCGCCATCTCCTCCATCGTACATACCGATGCAGGCACCATTACAGAAACTACTAGCACCATCACCACCATCTCCGCCTGTTGCTTCAATGAGGCCATTTTGACCTACATTAACCGTATTTGCTTTGATGAAAATTGAGCCGCCACTGCCGCCTCCAGCACCTGAGCCGCCTGGACCAGAGCCACCGGTGATCGCTTGTCCATTTACACCATTTCCTCCATTGGATTGAATAGTGCCGTTGACATCAATTTGGCTAGCAATTATTGTGATATATCCGCCGCCATTTCCTCCGCTTGCAGTAGCGTGATTTGAACTAGTTACTGAGCCACCTTGTGAACCTGCTTCGGTAGAATTTCCATATGTGGACCCGCCTGTTCCAGTGCCTCCGCCACCACTGCCTCCACTGCCGCCATGACCAGCGCCACCGCCACCATCACTGTAGCCATTAGATGTTGCAGATACTGAACCTCCAGAACCACTGCCACCAGAACTGAGTGCATTTGCTGAAATTGTTGTTCCAGCTGCAACTACCAATGTTCTGACATAAATTGTCAAACTTCCAGTAGCAGTAATTGAGCCGCAAGCAGCGATGCCGCAACGTAGGTCAAGTGAATCATAACTATGGCTACCTGACCATTGTACTGCGGTTAGGATGGTCGTTGAATTATTTCCAGAGCCTGGTGGCCCTGTGTTTGTATTTGGTAATCCAACACCAGAAGATGTTACCGATGTGTTGTTGAGTGTTCCAAGCGATTGAGCATTTATCATATTTTGATACATGGTTTGAGTTGTAGAATAGGGCAATGTTTCTATCGCAACGCTCGCATTGAGCAAGCGATAGCCTGCTTGATGAGGTATTGCAGCGGCCCCACCAATATCTGCCATTATTGTTTCAGTTGATGAGCCGCTGGAGAAAGTGCTAACATCAACTATTTGGCTGACTTGTGAAGACTTTTCTGATTCTAAGAATGATGAATCAATAAACAAGGGAGAGAGTGATGAAATAAGTAAAATAATACTTAGGAAAATAATTTTCCTAACACTTGCTGTCTCACTCATATATTCCCTAAGAGAGACTTGTTAATGAGTATTAGCATGAAATTAAGTTTGATTTTCGTGGAGAAAATCTTTTTTATGGCGATAAATTACAATGCAAAAAATGGTGGTTACTATCAGCATTGCAATAATTGCAATCGCTGAATTAACTCCTTGTGAGCCTTGAGTAATTACAATTTCATCCGAATTATCTGCTGTGCTATTACGATCCCACAAAGCCATAGTTGCGATTATGTCCATTCCTGTTTGTAATCCTGATTCAACATTGGTTCTACCTCCTGCCATTGTATTGAGTGTAGTAACCGAATCGGTTTGTGCATGTTTAGGAGTCTGTTCACAAGTATCTCCTTCCTCAAGAATATATTGATGCTGTCCCCTTAACCAAGTAGCGCTATGACCGTTCATGATGAAGTTATAATGGTCTGAATTACCTTTGGTATCATCGACTACGCTAACCCACTCGGTCGGATGGCTTAGATTGTGGTTTATGTCCTTTAATTGACTTTGTAAAACAACGGCATTGGCCTCCATTTGCTCAGTTACATCCAAGCCACGATCCTCATAATAAGACCAGTCATCAACCGGAGAAGTGAACATGTATAGGGTCCAATAATCCTCATCACATCCACCCAATTGCATTGCAGTTGGCATTTCAACCGGCCAATTTAATGCAAACATGTCTAAGTTCAGATAAGTTACATTAGTATTTTCAGGAATCTGTTGCTCAACGAAATGTAAACTACCCTTTCCCCCTCCTTCAGACGAGCCACTTCCCTGCCACTCTTCATAATCCCACCAGGCTAATTTCCAAGTGTGTTGAGGGGTGATATCCCATTGGGAAAATGTGCGGGCTAATTCCAATAATGCACCCGAACCAGTAGCGTCATCATAAGCCCCTGATGAAGTACAAGTTGGATAAGTAAGTCCGATTAGTGGAGGAGGGGAATAACAAATCGCATCATGATGAGCCCCTACTACAATCCACTCATCTTCCAATGTACCATTGATTGTTACGACGATATTTTGACAGTTAGAACACTCGTCGGTAGTAAATGATTGACGTTCAACTTGATAGCCATAAGATTCCAATTCACTCGCAATCCAATTGCGAGAGTTTTCATTTGCAGTAGTGTCTATTTTACGATAGCCAAACTGTGTCATTGTCACTAGGTTATCATAGGCACTACTGCCTTCTGGCCAATCGTTTACCTCTGGAGCATCAGCCTCTAAGATAGGCACATTGTTGATGCTTCCTTGGAGAAAGGAAAACATAAGAGTCAACAAAATGAACAAGGCCATTCTGTTTCGCATAGCATCGCCTATACTCAATACATGATTTAGTTGACCCCAACCATATAACCCTACAAAGGATTAACAAAGGTAGGAGTATTTACATTGAGCAATGATGACAATATCTGGTGATTTTACTCTTTGTGAGGAAGAAAATTTACTGTTAAAATCGCTCTCTTTGAGAGAGTGGCATACTACGCGGTTAAGTATGGTTAGTGAAGCCTTGAGAAATAGGAAGTGAATGGATGGGACCGAACACATCTTCCAAGTCTAGTGCAACTGGACAAGATAAAGCATTAGCAGATATGATCGCAGGTCTTCGTGAAGAAACGATTACCGGTGGTGCAACCGCACTCATGGATGAGGACTTAGGCTCCTATGGTGTACCTAATCCACGGATATTGATAGTCGGTTGCGGAGGCTCTGGTAATAACACTCTAAACCGAATTACTCACTTGGGTGTTGAAGGAGCTGTAACAGTTGCAATCAATACCGATAAGCAACATTTAGACCATACAAGAGCATTACAAAAGTTGCTTGTTGGCCGGCATATTACTCGCGGATTAGGTGCCGGTGGCGACCCTGCAACCGGTCGACGTTGTGCAGAAGCAGGAAGAGAGATGATCAAGAGAATCGTAACTGGTGCAGATTTAGTTTTCATCGCAAGCGGATTGGGTGGAGGTTCCGGTACTGGGATTTGTCCTATCGTTGCTGAAGAAGCAAAGGCTGCTGGCGCTTTGGTTGTTGGAATTGTTACTACTCCATTCCATGTTGAACGACGACAAAGAATGGCTCGTGCTCTCGAAGGATTAGAGGCACTGCGAAGAGTTTCTGATGCAGTATTGGTACTGGATAATAACAGATTATTACACTATGTTCCTAACTTGCCTTTGGATGAAGCATTTTCTATCATGGACCAATTGGTCGCTGAAATCGTAAAGGGAATTGTTGAGACCATTACCATGCCTTCACTAATCAATTTAGATTTCGCTGATGTACGAGCGATTATGGCAAATGGCGGTGTCACAATGATGCTATATGGAGAATCGGATAGAGGCCCTGAAGAAGTAGTTCATGAAGCCTTAAACCATCCATTATTGGATGTTGATATCTCTGGTGCAACCGGAGTACTGATACATGTTACAGGTGGTAAATATATGACTCTTGAATCAGCTAGTAGAGTTGTTGATTTGTTAACTGCAAAGGTCAGTGAAGATGCCAATGTAATTTGGGGTGCTCGTCAAGATGCTGGATTTGGCGATACCATCAAGGTGATGGCAATAATAACTGGAGTTGGCGGTACTGATTTGAGAACTGCAAGAATGCAACCAGATGCTCTTGGTGATGCTCTTCGTCTAACCCGTAATCAAAATGATGCAAATCGAGAAAACACCGGTTTCCAACGATTTGACTGAAATTATCAGATTGTCATAGTATGCAATTTATGCTGCTATTATTAGCAAGCGTCAAATGAGACGGCATACGCCCTTAACACATGCGAGGTAAGACCATCGTAGTGATTATACTAGTGGCAATGTTACTGACTCCTGTTCAAGCAGGTGACATTTCTGCATCCCAAAGTGAACCTGAAGAAGATACTCGTCAACCGAGTATGGGGAACACATCTCTATTCATATTCCATGATGGATTGAATAATGAGTGGAGCCATTTTAATTCAACTGATGAAGAATCTACCGAAGAGAATGAAACTAGAGAAGAGAAAGACCGAGGTGTCATCGATATCAAATATAGATTCATGATGAAGCCTACTCTTGAAAAGAGATTGAACATGACCGTCGGTGGAGAAATCCGTGGTAATTTCAATGTCTATTATGAAGGCGATAACGAAAATGGCGGCGATGGAGATTGTAATAATGACTGTGAATGGTTGAATATTACTATCTTCAAAGGCGCGGCAGAAATTTACAAGCACACCGAGCAGTCTTGGATTGCCGGAAATTGGAAGAATATTGTTTTCTCATATACAATTACTGAAGAAGATGCAGTTTGGGATTCCGTCAATGATAATCCAATCGTTGAAATAACCATGAAAGTCAAAGGTGATCGCCAAAACTCCGTTGTACCAGGATTTGTGGAAGGAGAACCAGCGGTATTTGCCTTAAGATTAGGTGCTGAGGGACATGTAGAGTTCCCAATTGATGATTCTTCTTGGAGTGAAGATTTCCAAGCGGGCATAGAGGAAACACCTGCTGAAGAAACTCCTGGATTTAGTTTAGTAATCGCCTCAGCCGCTATTGCAATGGCTGTATTCATCAATGCAAAGAAGCCTGAAGAAGACGAATAATCTTCAAAGGTTTGCGATAATTGTCGCAGAATCGAATTTGACTGATTGTTCAATTCCAGTTTTTAGATTCTTTAGCATAGCAGTCCCCGATTCTAGTTCTCGCGGACCAACAATCAGCGTATATGTTGCTCCGATTTTATCTGCCCAAGTGAATGCCTTACCTATTTTCCTGCCACGTAATTCTAACTCAACCAATTGACCAGCATCACGAAGTTGCCTAACAACCTGAAGAACTACTTGTGCATCGACGTTGAATGGAATGACTGCGATTAATCCTCTACCATCTTGTTGCCCTGGAATAACCTCGTCTCTGCCCTCTGCTTCGGCTTGTGCTTCAAGTGCCAGCATTACTCTATCAAATCCAAGTCCGAAACCACAGCATGGGTCAAGGTCTGCTAATCCAAAGAGATGCATTAGATTGTAACTACCACCACCTAAGACTTGACCTTCACCACCCAATTCTTCAACCTGAACTTCAAAGACCATTCCGGTGTAATAATCCAATCCACGAGCAACTGTCAAATCAACAGCTAAACTTGGAGGTGCTACTGCTAAACTAGAAACAGCATCCAAGGTGATTTTCAATTCATCAAGAGATTCCAAAGATACTCCATCGAGTGCAGATAATATTTCTCTTGCAGATTCAAGTGTTTCAGCACCACCTTGTAATTGAGATAATTGACGCAGTGGTTCACTAAATGATGGGTCTATTCCATTGCTTGAAAACAACCTAGCAAGTCCTGCATCATCGCCTTTGTCAAGGAATCTCATAGCGCTTGCAACTGCCGCCTCATTAGCCCCTTGTTCTATTTGGTCTGACAAACCTAAACCGGTTAATGCATCCTTCAAGATTCCAACATGGCCTATTCGTATTTGCCAATTTTTCAATCCGCACGAGTCTAGCATGTCGATTGCTAAAGCGATCACCTCTGCTTCTGCAAGTGGGCCGGAAGCCCCAACCAATTCCACACCGTATTGGAAGAATTCACGGTAGCGGCCTTTTTTGAATTCTTCATAGCGATAACATTGTCCAAAATATGACAAGCGCAGCGGTTTGGTATCCATTCGCATTTCTTCTGCGACCATCCTCATCACAGGTGCGGTTAATTCTGGTCTCAGTGTCAATGGTCGCCCGCCTTTATCCTCAAAGGCGTAAAGTTGTGAAACCACTCCCTCACCAGACTTTGCAGTAAACAACTCAAGTGACTCAAAAATAGGAGTTTGAACTCTATTGAATCCATGCCGTCTTGCTCTTTCCTCTAGCAGTTGCTCCAAAGCCATACGACTCTTCATCACCACGGGAGTGAAGTCGCGGGTACCTCGAGGCTTTTGCACCATATTGCAATCCAGCCGCTAGCCGTTCATCACCTCTTCGCTTTTAGTTAGCGCCAAACAAGGCTTTTTGCAATTCATTCTAAATTGCAAACTCAAGCGATTTGATTCAATCCCAATTAACTTCCCAACGGTCACCTTTGACAGTGGCTTGTTCGGAATCCCAAGTAACAGAATCCCCTGGCATTTGTTTTTCTTCAACCAGCGCTTCTAAGGTTGGCAAGGCTTGCTCAACCTCTAACGGTAGAGGTTCTAAATCTGGGGCTTGTGGTAATTCTGTGTCTGGTGCCAAATCAAGGTCTGTGGGTAAATCTGGGGCTTGTGGTAATTCGGGATGAGGTACTTCTTGTGTGACTTCGGACTGGGATAATTGACTTAATTTCTCTACTAATTGCCAATCCGGAGGAGCGTTTGGTGCCTCTGCAATTTCTTCTTCAGCGGCCTCATCAAGTGTCTCACCATCTTGACGAACTTCTGCAGAAGTCTGTACTAGTAAAACATCGGAATCATCTTCTTCCTCTATTTCCGATTCACCTGTCGATATTGGTCGGTTTGATTTATTGGAACTATTATCTTCAAAGGTTTTTTCCTCTTCGATTGGAGAGGTGGTAGATGCTATATTTTCAATACTCTCCATACCAAGTGAAGCCCAAGCATTGCTAACAACTCCTTGCTCTGGAGGCTTTGCCCTTTCTCTTTCATCCGCTTTGCGTCTTTGATAGATTGCTTCTTGTTCAGCAGTTGCTTGTTCACTGGTCATTTGTGCTTCTACAGCGCGCCACATCTTACGCTCATGTCTCAACTTTTCCTTTGACTGTTGATTCTCGACCATCTTTTCTGTTGGTTTGTCAAATCTTTTCCAAAAGAAGTATGATATCGCGATAAAGACGATGGAACATATTAATCCGATGAGAAGTGTTCTTACCAAATCTTCCATCGTCTGGCCCCCATAATCAAATTATAAATCTGAACTTATTGTGCTTCGGGAACTGTCTCTCCAACCAATACTACCATTGGGTCATCGCCACCAGGTAGCATTGAGATATCACAAACAGCACCTTCTGGAACGTTTCTATACAATGGTCTGCTGACTAATAGTTTATTGAAACCGATGAATAAACCGCCAACGACTCCCCAGAACATCAAAATTATTCCAAGGCCGTGTGGGTTGGATGGATTCCAAACATCATCAGTATTGGCGACCATGTCTGCGAAATAAGATCCCATCAGTACGATGAATAATAGTGGGAATGCAATATACATTAGAATATCCCAAATTCTGTTAACATACAAATCGTTATCTCCAGTATTGATGAAATCATTTCTGAAGGCTGGTACACCGGTTGTTAGGTAACCTCTGAAACCAGGGTCAGCCAAACCAGATGCTACATCAGCCTGCCACTTTTTGTAACCATATTGCCAAATGGTGAAGGCGATAAATAATCCGGAGAACATCAAACCATATCCCCAAATGTGGTCTTGAACTTCTAAGAACTCAGGGAATGCTACACCAGCGGAATCTAATTTCACCCACATTACTGCAGATGGAAGTCCAAAGATGAAGATTGCAGCACCTGTAATGAATACCGAAGTTTTTCTATCGTATCCATGGTCAACGAAATTTCTCACGCATAGTTCAACTGTGGATATCATCGAAGTCATTGCTGCGAATGAAAGCGCTAGGAAGAAACCTGCCATCATGAATAGCGGCCCAATATTTCCTCCCGGTGCTTGAGCAAATATTGTTGGCAATGCTATGAAAGTTATCGCTGATGAACCTCCAGTAACGGTTGCAAGTGGGTCATCGCTAACTGCAAATATTGCAGATAATACCGCTAATCCTGCAATAATTGAAATGCTGTTATTTGCAAGTCCCATTGTGAAAGCATTGAGAACTGTATCTTCGTCTTTGCTCATGTAAACTGCATATGTGATACACATACCCATTCCAGCTGAACAAGACCATGCTGATTGCGATAAACCATTTATCCAAACCTCGGGCTCGGATAACATATTCCAATCAACGGTAAACATGAACATAGCACCATCGAGACTTCCATCAGAAAGATCCATCCAAAGTGATAGGAATAAAGTTAGGAACAATAGTGCAAACAAAGAAACCATCAGATAGACGTTGACTTTTTCAATCGCTCTAGCACCTTTGAGAATTGCTACCAGAGTTAATGCAATGACGAGGAATTGGAAAAATATTACTTGGTCAGGTGATTTTAAGAAAGAGTTCCAAACTTCAGTTGTATCAACACCTTCACCATTCAGAGCGCCGGTAATTCCAAGTTGGAAATATTTGATAGTCCATCCTGCAACAACTGCGTAATAAAAACCGATAGCGGTTGAAATCCATGCTGTCCATAGACCCATCCAAGCGAATTTTTTACCAGCGAAGATTCTGAAGGTTCCAATAGTTCCTGTACGACTGCGCTTACCCATTGCATATTCTGCAATTACTAATGGAATAGACCATGCGAACAAAAATATTAACCAAGGGATTAGGAATGTTCCTCCTCCATTTGCACCAACCATTCGCGGGAAACGCCAGATATTACCGGTTCCAATCGCTGCGCCAATACTGGCAAAAATTAGACCCATACGGCCACTAAATTGGTCTGATTTTCCATCTTCAGACATGGTTATCCCTCCGTCTTTGTTTCTTCTTCAAGAACCGCATCTGCCAAATTAATCAATTCTTCATCATCCGATAGCATCATTCTGAGGCAGACTGCTAATCCTCCCCAAACGAAACCAGCGACTACCATGAACAAGAATAGTGAACCAAATACACTACCATATGCTTCTCGATATGAGAGGTCAAGAGTGTAGTAGGTTCCTTTTTCAGGATATTGATATAAATCTCCACCAGAAAGTGTTCCGAGCATGACTTTGTAATGTAATTGTCCAGTTGTTGTTTCTGAAATATCCAATGTTGCTCTTAGAATTGTTCCGTTCTTTGAGCCAGCGATAAGACAATTCTCGTCTTCAATCAACTCGAATGCTGCACCTGTCCACTCGGTTGTAGACCATTCACGTGGGCCATAATCGCTTTGCAAACGACTCGGCTTTACCGTTCTCCACATTAGGTGGGAGTCCGATGAGTCGATTGAATATGGGAAATTCTTGTCAATACACATGTCGATTGGGATTGCTCCTTTGGCAGGAATATTTACTTCATTAGGAGTTTGTAAGGATTGGTTTGTAATGTCAGATATTGCTAAGTCAGCACGTTCTCTTGGATTATCTGCTATCTCTGTCATGTAGAATGCAACACCGAGATTGCGTACAGCGATATGATCAATATCATCTTCGTGCTGGTGGAATGCTGTTCCGATTTCCATAGTATAGCAGTAAGAGCCATGGACTCCATAATGCCAATCGCAGAAGTCTCCAGATGTTGGATAAAGGTCTGATGATTGCATATTTTCATACTGGGTCATTTCAGCCAACTCATCACCATGGTAGATTAATTGTTCATGGTCTGGAGATTCACAACCAGTACAATGTCCCCACGGGTAGAGAACTAATTCAGAATAGGAGTGGAAGGTTAATGTTGACTTGAAATCAGATGAAAAGTCTGCGTTATCATCATTCATTT
>Ga0308021_10000739_pt1 | contig 14997 bp, 16 predicted proteins | sample Neamet351_FD_201296 | JGI IMG/M metagenome (GOLD analysis project Ga0308021, IMG submission 201296) | Marine microbial communities from water near the shore, Antarctic Ocean - #351 | ecosystem: Environmental > Aquatic > Marine > Unclassified | place: Southern Ocean | collected 2014-10-02
GATTTTTATGGCCTACCCCGTAACTCGGCGACTATTGAGCTGGAAAAAAAGTCATGGCAGATCCCTGATAGCCTGTCTTTCGGAGATACTCAGCTAATCCCTCTAGGCGCTGGAACAACTTTAAATTGGAAACTAGTCGAATAATGCAAATTTTAGAAGAAAGCTCTGATACCTTTATGGCAAAACGCTTTCGTGGCTTTTTACCAGTAGTAGTTGATGTTGAAACCGGCGGATTTGATTCGCACAGTAATGCCTTGCTGGAAATAGCGGCTGTTATTTTAGAAATGGACAGTCAGGGTAACTTACAAATTAAAGAAAGCTACAGTAAAAATATCGAACCCTTTCCCGGGTCTATCGTCGAAGAATCTGCACTAGAGTTTACCGGCATTGATCTCTACGACCCCGAACGTGATCCTGAAGAAGAAGGCGAAGCTCTGAGGGAAATTTTCCAACCAATTCGCAGAGAAGTCTCTATTACTGGCTGCACTCGGGCCGTAATGGTTGCACACAACGCCCACTTTGATCTTGGTTTTGTCAATGCAGCGGTTGATCGCTGTCGTATTAAGCGCAACCCATTTCATCCGTTTTCTTGCTTTGATACCTCTGGCCTAGCTGGGCTTACCTATGGCCAAACGGTTTTAGCTAAAGCCTGCAAAGTGGCGGGTATCGATTTTAATAACCATGATGCTCACAGCGCACTCTACGACACTGTTAAAACTGCAGAGCTGTTCTGTAACATTGTTAATCGCTGGAAAGAATTGGGTGGTTGGCCGTTAAAAGATTAAAGCTCTGATGTGACTGCTGGAATAAGTAATATTACGACTCGCCACATCAATCACATCAAATAAAAAAGGCCGCCTATTGGCAGCCTTTTCTTGAAAAACCTGATGCCTATTCAGCCTTCTTTTTAATCCAAAAATCAGCCTTCTTGATACCCACTGCCTCGGCATCAAATACTGGATCAACGCCTTCTTTAAGTTGCGCTTCGTAGTCCTTTAAGGCCAACAATGCGGGCCGCTGTAGAATCAAAATAGCCACAATATTCAACCAGGCCATAGCGCCAACGCCAACGTCACCTAGCGCCCATGCCAAATCAGCGGACTTAATGCCACCATACATAACTGAGGTGAGTACCAGCCATTTAAGGAATATCATCAACCAAGGTCGGTGCGCAGAGCGATTGATGTAGGTCACATTGGTCTCAGCAATGTAGTAGTAGGCCAGAATAGTAGTGAAGGCAAAAAAGAATAATGAAACTGCCAGTAAACTAGCACCAAGCCCTGGCAATATAGTCTCAAAGGCACTTTGCACATAAATAGGACCCGCCTCAACACCAGCTAGGCCTGTGTAAAGCATCGCGCCATCAGGGCCTTGCACATTGTAAAGACCGGTAAGCAAAATCATAAAGGCGGTGGCAGTACAGACAAACAAAGTATCGATATACACTGAGAACGCTTGTACTAAGCCCTGCTTAGCTGGATGAGAAACTTCAGCGGCTGCCGCTGCGTGAGGCGCTGTACCTTGACCCGCTTCGTTAGAGTAAATACCGCGCTTAACACCCCACTGGATCGCCATACCAATAATCGCGCCGTAGCCGGCATCAAAGCCAAATGCGCTGTTAATAATAAGGCTGAACATCGCTGGAATTTTTTCAACATTGGCCGCCATCACTACCAATGCAATCAGAATATAACCTATGGCCATCACTGGCACCACGACTTGGGTAAAGCGAGCAATCCGACGAACGCCACCGAAGACAATAGCCGCAACACCGATAGCGATGATCGAGGAGCTCACCACTGGCGAGACACCCCATGCATTTTCCGCGGCAGCAACGATGCTGTTGGCTTGAATACCCGGCAGACAAAACCCAACGGCAATAATTGTGCACACAGCAAATAACCAGGCGTACCATTTTTGACCCATGGCTTTTTCAATGAAGTAAGCTGGGCCGCCACGGTACATGCCGTTTTCATCTTTCTCTTTATATATTTGCGCCAGTGTAGCTTCTACGTAGGCAGTAGATGCACCAAGAAATGCAACTAACCACATCCAGAATACTGCGCCTGGGCCGCCCATAGCTATAGCTGTGGCCACGCCAGCAATATTACCCGTACCGACACGGCCGGAAAGTGAGATTGCTAGCGCCTGGAACGAGGACACACCAGACTCAGAACTTTTACCCTGAAACATCAATTGAATCATGTGCCTGAAGTGTCGAACTTGAAGAAATCGTGTGCGAATAGAAAAATACAAACCAGTGCCCAGACACAAATAGATCAGTAAAGGACTCCAGATAATACTGTTTAGATAATTTACAAATGCTTCCACAATGGCTCTCCATTTTCATTATTATATTCATCAACAATGGTACAGCCCTGTTGACGCTGGACAAAACATTAAATGCCCCTAATACATACTAATCACAAGCTTTTAATATTAAGTCTTAAAGGAATATCTATATCGAACTGCGTATGTTCTTTGACTCTTCCAGCTAAGTTATCAAAAAAAGACTCTTTCATTTCAGTCGTTTTCCTTAACTTCATGTCAATGTTCCCCAGCACCGTTTCATAGATTGCACACAAGTCATCCTGTTCATTGACCATAACAGCAACCAGATGGATAAGTTTTTTATTTACTTTGTGCAATCGATACCGAGTAAAAACTGACTCACCCAAAAAACATTCTTTGAGATATTTGATGTTATCTTCCAGAGTGAAAGAAGAAAACCCAGAATCAAAATAGGCTTTTGAAAACCCTAACTCCTCGCTATAAAAGTCCTCTATTCCCTGACCAAAAACGTGGGAGTAATAAAGCACATTCATATGACCATTTTGATCACACATGTCTTGAGTTATAACAGCCGGCGCTGAAATATAAGGAAAGGTATTTTGTAGAGTCATAAGTTTTTGGATAATAATACTGTCAGTCTGTAGTTAATATTCAATCAGAAGAAAGAACGCGTAGCTCATTATCGCCTGAGCAGACTAACAATAAAACAGCATCGTCTATTCTTTTCCTAAATAGTCTCGATTACAAGCCTATCTATCATCAAATTAGTTATTTAATGTCTATCGGCATTAAAATGCCAGACGCTAGACTCCCCCGTAAATTGTTATTTTTTTTGTAGTGATAGTGCCAGCTGATAAAGCTGTTTCTTGTCGCCGCCAGTGATCTTGGCGGCGATAGAGGCGGCCTTAGTTAGAGGCAGTTCTTTCATCAATAGTCCTAACAGCTTCTCTGAATCGGCAGGTGTAGTCTCGACTGTTTTTTCTTGACCAGCGACAACCAAAACGATCTCTCCTCGTTGCTGATTGCTGTCCTCTGTCACCTGCTTTAATAGATCAGTGAGATCTCCATGTAAGTAAGTTTCGAAAGTCTTAGTAATTTCACGTGCCATAAAAGCTAAACGCTGAGGTCCGAAAATATCGCTAAAATCTTCAATGGTGCTGGCTATACGGTGAGGCGCCTCGTAACATACTATAGTTTCTGTCACGCCTTTTAATGCTTCAATAGCGGTTCTACGCTGACTTGATTTGGAGGGTAGAAAACCAATAAATCGAAATTTATCAGTCGCTAGCCCAGATACGCTCAACGCGGCTATTACCGCACTTGCACCAGGAATAGGTACCACCGAAAATCCATTTAAACGTGCTTCGTGCACTAGTCTGTAACCTGGGTCAGAGATCAACGGTGTACCCGCATCAGAAATTAGGGCAATATCGTCTCCAGCAGCTAATCTTTTAAGTATTTTGTCGGTGCTGCGCTTGTCACTATGATCGTGGTAAGCAACACAGGTCGTTGTGATCCGAAAATGATCGAGCAACCTTTTGCTGTGACGCGTATCTTCACAAGCAATTAGACTGACAGACTGGAGAGTGGTGACCGCGCGAGGTACCATATCCCCTAGATTGCCAATGGGTGTGGCAACAACATACAACGTACCGGATTGATTTGAATTCATGAATAAAAAGTTTCTTCTACAGATTGTTGGTTTAGGTTGTATCTTAGCCTTTATTGCCGGTTGTACGCCAACTGCAACGACACAGAGTGGCAGAGTACCCGTTGCTTTTATCGCGGCCACCGAAGATGCTTCGCTTTATGAGCAAGCCGAGGCCTTATTTGCAGGGGCGCAATCAGTCGAAGTGCCAAGCGAAATTATGCTGCAAGCAGCAATTATGTTTGCTCAAAGTGGAGATCAGAAAAGAAGCTCTGAATCTCTGGCGCTAATAGATACTGATGAACTAACAAATGTCGACTTTATCGACTACACCCTACTTGGCATCGAGCTAAATATACAGTCTAACTCTCCAGCTGATGCATTGCTGAAATTAGAAACTACCCGTTTCATTGCACTTAAATCGTCATTTAGAGGGCAAGCTAAACTGCATGTGTTAAGCCTTGAATCAGATATTAAGGCCGAACTTGGCAACATCGAATCAAGCCTTGAGGCCTCCATAGAGCTAGCTAAACTACTCAACAAAAAAAGTGATGTCGTTAATGTACACAACAAGATTTGGCGTCAACTATCTGCGCAGCCTTATAACTTTTTGCAGCACTGTTTTGGTGGATCTGAATCTGTGCTCGGACTTTGGTGCAACTTAGCCGCGGACATACGTCTTTTTCAAAATAATTATCCGGGTCAACTAAACCAGTTTAATCGCTGGAAGATTACTAACTTTTCTCATCCCGCGGCTCGAATCCCGCCATCATGGTTCGACCAAAATCGCAAGAATATGGCACCCTCATCCCAGGTAGCTCTTTTATTACCACTTCAAGATGACTACAGAATTCCCAGTCAGACATTTCTCGATGGTTTTATGGCGGCCTATTACCAACTGTTTGAGCAAAGCAATACGGAACCACCCAATCTAAGGCTTCACGACACATCAAACCAAACAATGCAGCAAGCTTACGAAAACGCTATCGCCGAAGGAGCCGATATGGTGATAGGAGGTTTGAGGGAATCAGAGGCTAAAAGCCTCATGCTACTGCAACTAATGCCGGTTCCAACCATTAGCTTAAATCGACTAGATCGCGCTGAGACTCAGCAACCAGAAAACCTTGTTCAGTTTGGCAATTCACCGGAGGATGAGATGTCTCAAATCGCTGATCTGGCATGGCGCAAAGGTCATCGTAATGCTCTAGTGATAGCACCAGACAATAATTGGGGAGTTCAGGCAACAAGTTCTTTTGATTCCTATTGGAAGCAAAAAGGCGGTCGACTCTTAGGTCAGGTTAGCTATCCCACTACGGTGAAAGATTTTACCCAGTTTCTTAAGCCATCATTGCAGATTGATCAAAGTGAAGAGCGGGGCGTTCAGCTTAAGCGCTTTGTTAATAGCAGACTAATTTACACTCCCCGACGACGCCAGGATATCGACTTCGTTGTGGCCTTAGGGTACCCGTTAAATGCTAGGCAAATCAAACCGGCGCTGGAATTTTTGTATGCGGCTGACTTACCCGTCTACTCTATTTCAAAAATCTACAATGGTATTGAACAAGCTGGCCTTGATCGAGACCTGTCCGGAATTCAGTTTACGGCAATGCCTTGGACTCTGCCTGGGCAACTACCAAATGAATTAGTGTCCGATGAATCAATGCACACTGCCTATAAACAGCTTTATGCGCTCGGGTACGACACATTTTTAGTCCATCGAAATCTAGATATTTTAAGTTCAGTAGCGCAACCATCTATTTTTGGATCGATGGGGGTTCTGTCGTTAAGCCGAGGAGTTATAACGCGGACGGGCCGGTGGGGACAGTTTAAGCAGGGAAAAGTAACTGAGGTTACTCCGTAACGAATTTACTCAAAGGAATGGGTATAAATATGTCACGCCATTATAATGTTACTGGCGATCTAGGAAAAATTACACTATCGTCACTCAAAGGAGCCGAAGCCGAACAAATAGCCTTAGAGTATTTAGTAGACAAGGGTCTTGTGCTTTTAACTCGCAACTTTGGTACTCGCAGGGGCGAGATTGATCTCATTATGAATGACGGGGATCATTTAGTGTTTGTTGAAGTACGATTTCGTCGATCTTCTAGTTTTGGTAGTGCTGAAGAGTCGATTACTAAGAAAAAGTGTCTGCGCCTAACAGCCGCTGCGCTTAGTTACATGCAGATTAATAAATTATCTAATCACGTCCAAGCAAGGTTTGATGCAGTGGCGGTTAAACCAGACAAAAATAGGCCCTCGGGCTATAGTGTAAACTGGATCAAAAATATCCTGACAGACTAAACTGGCGCCATGATTAGGCACCAAAAATTACTAAAGACAAGGCTGTGAGCGCAAAAAAATGGATCAAAAAATATTTACTCACTTCCAAAATGTGATTGAAACAACAATGGTTGTTGGCGACACATATTCAGAAGCTATAGCCAATTCAGCAAAGGTGATAACCGCAGCGCTACTTAATGGTCATAGTGTATTCAGTTGTGGAGAAAAATCAGGGGGTCTTTTAGCCCAATTATTGACAGACCATCTATCATTTGGGTTTGAAATTGAGCGACCCGCTTTCCCCGCGTTAAATATGAATAAAATGTGTGCAAAAACAACAACCCAAAATCGTTTTGCTAATGTGATTGAAACTCATGCTAGGAGCTCTGATGTGGTAGTTGTTATTAGTGCAGGTGGCGATAGTTTATCGCTAATTAAAGCTGTCGAATCTGCCATTGAAAAAGGTATGGTGATAGTGCTATTGTCCGCAGAGAATGATGATCACTTGTCTGCCAGTATCGGTTATAATGATGTTAACATTGCGTCAGGAGAATTCTCAGGCCAGTTAGTGGCTCAAGCTCAATTTCAAACAATACAATGCCTTGGCGCTTTGATTGAAAATAAAATTTTTGGAGGCTCATAAATGCATCACTTAGTCGTAGTCCTAACTCTTCTTATTATGTTATCTGGATGTACCTCTTTTGTTGACTCGGTGACCGACGAGCCTATCCAGCCAGATCCAACCGGGAAAAGTATCGGTAAGGATTACGAAGACAATAAGATGGAAACCTTTATTGGTGTCAATATTAGAAAAGCTGATCCAGCACTAGCGGAGTCTCATATCAATGTGACTGTCTATAATGGGCTGGTGCTTATGACGGGAGAAGCGCCAAGCCAGGAAATGAAAACCCTTGCAGGTGATATTGCTCGTGATTATCACGGTCAGCGCAAAGTGTATAACGAACTGCAAGTAAGAGGTAAAACCTCCGTCGTATCAAGAACTAATGATTCGATCATCAGTGGAAAAATTAAAACCAAGTTGGCCTTTACAAAAGGGATTGATTTTTCTGATATGAAAGTCGTTACTGAGGATAGTGTAGTTTACCTACTTGGGACACTCTACGAAGACATGGCTGATATAGCCGCAGAAGTCGCCCGTAATACACGAGGCGTAAGAAAGGTCGTTAAATGCTTTGAGTATGTTGAAAAATCAGAACCCACAGAACCATTAGAACTAATCTAATCCGCGAACTAGACTAATTCAATAGCCATCGCTGTGGCCTCTCCTCCTCCAATACATAAACTAGCGATGCCCTTCTTGCCACCTCTAAGTTGTAGCGCATGAATCAAAGTAACCAAAATTCGTGCACCACTGGCGCCAATTGGATGGCCTAGCGCGCAAGCACCACCATGAACATTAAGTTTTTCGTGAGGAATATCTAACTCCTGCATTGCGGCCATAGCCACCACAGCAAAAGCTTCGTTAATTTCCCATAGATCTACTTGATCTACTGACCAACCCACTCGCTTTAAAGTATTTTTGATCGCGGTCACTGGAGCGGTGGTAAACCATTCAGGTGCTTGAGAAGATTCGTCATAGCCATGAATTAAAGCAATAGGCTGGTACCCTCGTGCTTGGGCTTCATCTGCCATCATTAAGGTCAAGGCCGCTGCCCCATCCGAAATAGAACTAGCATTTGCCGCTGTGACGGTACCGTCTTTTTGAAACGCAGGCTTAAGCTGGGGGATTTTATCAGGTCTCGCATTACCCGGTTGTTGATCAGTATCGACAACAACCTCACCACGGCGACTGGAAATAGTTACCGGCACAATTTCAGACTTGAAAAACCCTTGCTCAATAGCGGCATTGGCGCGGCGTAAAGATTCAATAGCAAAGGCATCTTGCATCTCACGACTGAACTGATATTTAGCCGCACAACTCTCTGCAAACTGTCCCATCGCAAGGCCCTGATAGGCATCCTGCAACCCGTCGTACTGCATGTGATCTAACATCTCGGCATGTCCAAACCGATAGCCTTGGCGGCCCTGAGGAATAAGATATGGCGCTCGACTCATGCTTTCCATGCCGCCGGCAACAATGATGTTCGCTTGCCCTGAACACAGTGTATTACCAGCAACCATGACAGATTTCATGGCCGAACCACACACTTTATTTATCGTGGTGCAAGACGTCGACTGAGCTAAGCCAGCCCCCAACGCAGCCTGTCGCGCCGGTGCTTGCCCCTGGCCTGCAGTCAGTACAGAGCCCATCAATACTTCATCAATTTTAGCCGGATCTGCGCCGCACCGCTCAATCGCAGCACCAATTGCGATAGCGCCAAGGTCAGGCGCTGACAACGAAGACAAGGTCCCCATCATGCCACCGATAGGCGTGCGAGCAGCAGATAATATAGCAATGGGTTTTGACATAGTAATTTCCTTGGTAGATAAGGTTGTACTTGAGTTATTTCACCACTCGCAGCGAGGGCTTAGGCTTAACTGATTTATCTTTAGGATCAGATCGTGTAACCATTTTTGGACCAGGAGGCAGCGGCTCAGTGCTATCATCTTTTTCGAACACCATACCCTCCCCATTTTCTTGGGCATAAATCCCAAAAATACCGGCAATAGGAACATAAATATCTACAGGCACACCATTGAACCGCGCAGAGAACTGGACAGCGTCACCATCCAAACTTAAATTGGTGACGGCCCTCGGAGCGATATTCAATACAATTTGGCCGTCCTTCACAAACTCTTGCGGCACCTGAACCATAGGATGGTGCGCATCAACAATAATATGAGGCGTACACTCATTATCGACTATCCAGTCAAAAAAGGCTCTCAAAAGGTAAGGTCGATTAGATCGCATTTTATCTCTGCTAATTAGTCGCGAATTTCTCGTTCTAAATCCGTTAAACTCTCTTGAAAGGATGGACGTTCAAATAAACGATCCATATACTCAAGAAGAGGCTTTATTTGACGGTTAGTTGGCAGAGTGATACCCAGTTCTGGTAAGCGCCAAAGCATAGGTGCCAAGCAACAGTCTACTAACGTAAATTCTTCACTCATGAAATATGGGACTTCTTCGAACATACTCGCGATTGTCATCAATGATTCTCGGAATTCTTTGCGTGCCGCTTCAGCCCCTTTACTGTCTGGGCTGGTAGTGATTTTATCGACTAGGCCACACCACTCCCGCTCAATACGGTATATCCAAAGCCGGCTTTCAGCTCTAGCAACTGGATACACTGGCAACAGCGGTGGATGAGGAAAACGTTCGTCCAAATATTCCATCACCACTTTTGATTCGTAAAGAGCTAGATCGCGGTCAACAAGGGTAGGAAGTGTTCCAAAAGGGTTAGCCTCAAGGATTTCATCAGTCACTGATTTAGGGTCAACATCTTCGATATCAACCGTTACACCCTTTTCCGCGAGAACAATCCGCACTCGATGACTGTATTGACTTGTAGGGTCTGAAAATAATGTCATTGAAGATCGACGCACAACTACCTCTCATTTTATGATTATTAGTGAAGTGAGGAATGATTTATTCCTCGCTGAAGTGACAAATAAAGGGCTATCTACCACCAAAAAAAACAGCTACAAAGACTAGTGGATGCCCTTCCAATATTCTCGATTTAACAGTATTACTGGAACCATCAACAACAATAAAAACAATAATACCATTTTACCTATGTGCTTACGTTGTTCCGCCATAGGCTCCGCAATATAGGCCAGGAAATTAACCAAATCAAAAACGGCTACATCATATTCCTCGGGCGACAGGCTACCTGCTTTATTAATCTCATAACCACCGCAGGGATTATCTAAAATATCTTCACCGGTGATCAAATTACGCTTAATACCGCCATTGGCCGCTATAGTAGAACCTGGAACACATTCAGGTAACCCTTGTAGGCTAAGAAGCGCATGGGGCATGCCGACATCTTTGTAGACTTTGTTGTTTACACCAAGCGGACGAGATGGATCCGCGTAAAAGTGGCGTAGGTAAGTATACACCCACTCTGGCGATCGAGATCTTGCCACCAGTGTTAAATCAGGTGGAGTAGCGCCAAACCATTCCTTCGCCTTATCCGGCGGCATGGAAATATTCATTAGCTCACCAATTTTTTGACCGGTAAAAACCATATTATCGAGCATCATCTGATGAGGGATATTCAGATCATCGGCAACACGCTCCCATCGAGAGTACTTAAACGAGTGACAACCCATACAGTAATTCACCGCTAATTGAGCACCTCGTTGAAGAGAGGCATCATTAGTAAGTTGGGCCTCAAATGGATCACAGTCGATAGTCCCGCATGATTTGCCTTCAGAGCCAACCGCCTTAATAGGTATGACAACCATAGCCGCAACCGCCAAGACCGCTCCCATGGTCTTCCACGCACCAATACCGCCATCCATAGTTATACGGTCAGGCTCTGGCCTAGTGCTTTCAATTCGAGTCCAGAAATAGATTCCAATAAAGTAAGCGAAATATAAGGTTGTACAGATCTGGGTAAGGACTGTACGTGCAGCGGTAGGCGCTTTGACACCTAGATAGCCAAGTATAATAAACACCGCAGCTAAGACCAACAGAGCTACTCGACTGAAATTACCCTTATATCGAATAGAGCGCACGGGGCTTCGATCCAACCATGGTAAAACGAACAGGATAGCTATAGCTGCGGCCATAACAATAAAGCCACCCAGCTTGTCAGGAACTGCGCGTAACATTGAGTAAAAGGGCGTGAAGTACCAAACTGGCGCAATGTGCTCAGGGGTCTTTAAATTATTGGCTATCTCAAAATTAGCATACTCTAAGAAAAAGCCACCCATCTCAGGCATAAAAAAGAGAATGGAGCAAAATACAAAAAGGAACACCACAATGGGGACCAAATCATGGATAACAAAATAAGGGAAGAACGGGATACCATCAATGGGATTACCACTTTCATCTTTATACTTCTTGATGCTGACACCGTCAGGATTATTAGATCCTACGTCATGCAATGCGATAATGTGCATCACTACAAGTGCTAAAAGTATGATTGGAATTGCAACCACGTGCAGTGACATAAATCGGTTTAGAGTAATACCAGAAATTAGATAGTCGCCACGAATCCATTGAACTAGATCTTCACCCACCACTGGAATTGCGCCAAATAGAGAGATAATGACCTGTGCACCCCAATAGGACATCTGCCCCCAAGGTAGCACATAGCCTAAAAATGCTTCAGCCATTAACGCGACATAGATCGTCATGCCAAAGATCCATACGAGCTCGCGAGGAGCCTTATAGGACCCATACATGAGACCTCGGAACATGTGCATGTAAACCACAATAAAGAACGCAGACGCACCGGTGCTGTGTGCATAACGAATAACCCAGCCAAGCTCTACATCACGCATGATGTATTCGACCGAAGCAAAAGCTTGTTCTGCTGAGCCCTGATAACTCATTAATAGCCAAATACCAGTGATAAGCTGAATCACTAACACGACCATTGCTAGTACGCCAAAGTAATACCAGAAATTAAAGTTTTTGGGCGCGTAATACTGGGACATATGCTTTTCCCACGCTTCCTTGAGCGTCGGCATTCTGGAATCTAACCAAGCTGCAAAACCTTTTTCTTCACTCATAACTAAGCAACCTCCGTGTCAATGCCAATAACAACAACACTATCTGACTCATAACTGTGGGGTGGGACTTCTAGGTTTGTAGGTGCTGGAACACCCGAAAAGACGCGCCCGGAAAGATCGAACTTAGAACCGTGACAGGGGCAGAAGAATCCGCCTAACCACGAATCACCACCGAGGTCAGCCGCACCGACATCAGGACGATATAAAGGCGCGCAACCGAGGTGTGTGCAAAGCCCAACTAAAATTAAATACTCTTCTTTTCCGGCCAATGTCCGGGCACTACCGTTAACATAGCCAGGCTGTGACGCCTCCTGAGAGTCGACATCTCTTAAAATATCACTACCAATAACATCAATTGCCGCAAGAGATTCTGCAGTTCGCCGAACGATATAAACCGGCTTACCTCTCCATTCAACAACCATCCGCCCGCCAACCTCAAGCTTTGAGATATTAACCTTTACAGGCGCTCCAGCAGCTTTAGCTTTAGCGCTGGGCTGCCAAGAGGCTACAAAAGGTACGGCCGCGCCTACCACTCCAGCTCCTCCGATTACAGAGGTCGCACCCAACAAAAACTTTCGGCGGCCCTCATTCACAACGTCACCATTCATGGCGCTCCCCCAGATAGAGATAGATTATTGATTAGAAAAATCAGAAAATGGACACTCAAATTTTCACGCGGCTATAGTAAATGAAATGAGTTTTTTACGCAACAGACACCAGATAAATTTAACCTTAAGTCATTGATTTTATTAGACAAAAAAAAGCCCGACCAATGAGTCGGGCTTTTCAATAAACCTTTAAATTAACGCTTCGAGAACTGCGGGCGCTTACGAGCTTTATGCAAGCCAACTTTCTTACGCTCCACCTGTCTCGCATCTCTGGTCAAGAACCCAGCTTTGCGCAATGGTGATCGCAAGTTTTCATCATAACTAACTAGAGCTCGAGCAATGCCGTGACGGATTGCGCCAGCCTGGCCAAAGTTACCGCCGCCAGCAACCGTAATGTTGAGATCAAACTTCTCAACCATATCAACCACTTCAAAAGGCTGACGAATAATCATCCGGGCTACTTCGCGACCAAAGTAAACTTCAATGCTTCGGTCATTAATTTTAATATTACCATTTCCAGAGGTCATGAAAACGCGTGCCGCTGAAGTCTTTCGACGTCCAGTGCCATAAAACTGAGTATCTGCCATAATCGCTTTCCGTTACAGGTCGAGTGTTTGAGGCTGCTGTGCAGTATGCGGGTGATCCGCCCCTACATAGACCTTCAATTTTCTAAACATTTCCCGGCCCAGAGGACCGCGGGGCAACATGCCCTTAACTGCTGACTGAATCGCACGCTCAGGCGCCTTCTCCATCAATTGCTCAAAAGTAATATCTTTAATCCCACCTGGGTACCCAGTATGAGAATAATAAATTTTACCCTTGGCCTTGTTACCGGTAACGCCGATCTTTTCAGCGTTCACAATCACTATATAATCACCAGTATCAACATGGGGTGTAAATTCCGGCTTATGCTTGCCACGAAGACGTGAAGCAACTTCGGTCGCCAAGCGGCCTAAAGTTTTTCCGGCCGCGTCAACTACAAACCAATCGCGTTCTACTGTTTCTGCTTTTGCACTAAATGTTTTCATCTTTTCCTACCTGGATTTGGGACATCCCCAAAAAGGGTGCGAATTGTAATGATCAGAGTGCCCTAATACAAGGCCTGTTTGTCGTAAAGTTTAACTTTTTTATATTAGAATCTAGGGGCAATGAGGTCGAGCTAAATATTCATGGCTCTGCATCTCTAGTAATCGGCTCTGAGTTCGCTCAAATTCAAAGGCTAAACGGGTGCCAGAATAGAGGGTTGGCAGGCTTGTGGCAGCCGATATCGCAACTTTCACATTGCGATCATAAAACTCATCGATCAGATTAATAAATCGTCGCGTCGCGTCATTATTAAGATCACTCATCATTGGGATATTCGTTATGATCACCGCATGGAACTCTCTAGCAATATCGATATAGTCGTTTTGGCTACGAGGCCCCTCACAAAGAGATGCAAATTGAAACCAAACAATGTCTTCCGAAAGTTTGACTACTGGTATTGATCTACCTTCAACCTCTAAATCAACAGCCAGTTTAATTTCACCCTCGACTGGGACTAAGCGACTAAAAATTGCGTCTATATTAGCATCAGCCTCATTTCCGAGAGGGCTACAATAAAGTGGTGCTTTTTCAAGCGCCCGAAGACGGTAGTCTGTACCTCCATCAACATTAATCACCGCACAGTGTTTTTTAAGTAGGGCAATAGCGGGTAAGAAGCGTCGCCTTTGAAGTCCATCCCGATATAGTAAGTCAGGCACGATATTTGAAGTCGTCACTAAACATACCTGAAGGCGAAATAACTCATCCAACAATCTAGCAAGAATCATTGCATCTGCAATATCGCTGACAAAAAACTCATCGAAACAAATGATACAGGTCTCATCTGCAATCTTTCCAGCGACTTTTCGAAGAGGGTTAATCTCACCTTCTAGCAACCTTAAGTCTTGATGAACCCTGCGCATAAAGCGATGGAAGTGGACTCGCATCTTGTTATCAAAGGGAATACTTTCATAGAAAGTGTCCATGAGATAGGTTTTCCCCCGACCCACACCCCCCCAGAGATACAAACCTTTAGGTGATTCAGGCGGGGGCTGAAACAATTTTCTAGCTGCACTGCGCAACATGCTCTCATCTGAGAACTTCTGTTTTATCAGTAACCGCTGGTAGAGATCTTCAAACGCAGTTACCGCCAGTTCTTGAGAGGGGTCGGCAACGAATCCCTCTTGATTCAGGTCAATTTGATAGCGCTCTCTAGGGGATGACATTATTTAGACGTCCATGGTTAAGATTTAACTTTAACGAGCAAAGTAATTTGTTACAACCAAAATCCCCAAGCGCCATAAATTTAAAATCTGCGTTATAATACTAGGACGCGTAAAGTGAATAGAGGTTGCACCTGAGGCGACTAGTCTCTAATGTTCTTTTTAGTTAAGTAAAGTTTAAGTTAATCGAGGTTTTAAAGTTGGCAATATTGACTACATTTATTATCACTACCATCGCCTTTCTGGCTGGAGCTGGTGCAACTTTTTTCTATCTTCG
>Ga0308021_10000744_pt1 | contig 14962 bp, 11 predicted proteins | sample Neamet351_FD_201296 | JGI IMG/M metagenome (GOLD analysis project Ga0308021, IMG submission 201296) | Marine microbial communities from water near the shore, Antarctic Ocean - #351 | ecosystem: Environmental > Aquatic > Marine > Unclassified | place: Southern Ocean | collected 2014-10-02
CAAGGAAGAAATCGTTACGCTTTTTGTTTAGTGTTCTGCTTATTTTTTGAAAGCGTTCCCATAGTTCTTCTCTCAATTCTCTCTTTACAGGACCTACATTTTTCCAGTGTTCGTGTAGTTCTTGTAGGCTCTCGTGCATGTTGTTGAATGATTTTTCATTCAATAAATCTTCTGCTTTTTTGCAGATTTGTATTTTTTCCTCTAGGTTTCTTATAAAATCTAAATCCCTTAAGTCATTATTTAACTTAATGTAGTCATAAAATAATTCCACATGGTGGTGATAGGATTGCCAAAGGTCATTGTTTTCGGTTTGAGGCACATGTCCTGTGTTTTTCCATTGTTCTTGTAGGATTCTAAAATGCTCAAAAGTCTTTTTTATAGACTCGTCTTCCTGAGTAAGTTTATCAATATCCTCAATAATTGTCTTTTTTGTTTTTAGGTTTTCTGCTTCCTCCTTTTCTCTATTTTTTCTGAATTCAAACTTTATCTTTTTGTATTTTCCGTAAATTTGTTTGAATTTAATCTCAAGGGGGTGAAGTGTTTTTTCTTCTTTAGGGACCTCTTCACTTTCTTCTTTATCATCAGTTGTACTTACGGGTGCTACCTCTTCTTTTTCAGTTTTAGGTTCCGCTTTCAATTTCAGATAAAATATTGATTTTAGTTCTTCAATCTCCTTAGATACCGTGTAAGGATTTTCATTTTCTGCTAATAGATCAATTTTATCAATCACCTCTTCCATGCTTAAGTCAGTATAGTTAATAGGGTTTAATACCTCTATTATTGGGGTAGGAATTGATTCCTCTGTAATTTCTTGTTCTTTGTTTTCGTTCACTTTTCTGATATTTGATTGCAAATTTACTAATATTTAACGACTTAACTATTCCAAATGTTCCAAGATACTTCAGCTTGTATTTGTAGCATTTCCAATCCGTTCTTGGTACGGGATTTATATGCTCTTCCGTATTTTAAAAATAAGGTTTCTGAAGGGTTATAAATCAAGTCAAAAAGCAAATGTTTTTCAGTTAATCCTTCATAAGGAATTTTAGGATAATTTTTAATTTCTGGCGACATTCCTAAAGGTGTTGTATTTATTATAAGTGTATTAAACTCAATATCTTGTATTGATATATCTAAATAATTAAATAAACCATTTCTGCTTACTGTTTTGTGCGCAATATTAAGTTGTTTTAGTGCATGTTTTACTGCTTTTGCACCACCACCATCACCTAATACTAAAGCTGATTTTTGTCCTTTCAAAATTGGAGAAATACTTTGTTTGAAACCAATAATGTCGGTATTGTGTCCAATCAATTTGTTGTCCTTAAATTGAATAGTGTTTACGGCTCCAATGCTTTTTGCGTCCTCACTTAGCTCGTCTAAAAATGGGATTATACTTTCCTTGTAAGGGATAGTTACATTGAGCCCAGAGAGCTTATTGTTTCTTATTAACTGTGGGAATTCAGAAATATCTTGAAGTTCAAAATTGAGGTATTTAGTATTTGTGATTCCTTCTTTAAAAAACTTCTCATTAAAAAAACCACCAGAGAAGGAGTGTGAAAGACTTTTACCGATTAACCCAAAAGTTCGCATTTATTTCTTTTTTGGAGAAAAACTTTCTAGTGCATAAACTAATACTACTCCTAGAATAATTAGTCCTATTGCGCTAATAGTTTTGGTGTCAAGTTCTGCAGGCAAGTACCAATCGTAGGATATTACTTTTTCTTTTCCTTTTACAAAAATTCTTTCTGCAACTGATTTCCAAGGCCAAATAATACTTAACGACCCTAGTATAAATCCTGTAAGTACTGCTAATGCAGTGTTTTTATAATGTTTGAAAACCCATGAAAGTAGGTGTGAAAAACTCATAAGTCCAAACATTGATCCTAGGATGAATGTCCCAAGAAGGACTACTCTCAATTCGGTTACGGCTGTTACCATTAATAGTTGATAGTTTCCCATCAGTATCAATATAAATGAACCTGATAATCCTGGAAGCATCATACCGCTAATCCCAATTATTCCACAAATAAACACAAAGAATAGATTGCTGTTTTCACTTGCAGGAGTCATAAAGGATAGAGATACTGCTATTGCTGTACCAATTACTAAAGCAATAATGCTAGATAAATTCCATTTTTCAATTCGCTTACCAACAAAGTAGATGGAAGCTAAAATGAGACCGAAAAAAAAGGCCCAAATTAAAATAGGGTAGCTGCTGAAAAGGTATTTAAAAAGACTAGCAATGCTGAAGATACTTGCTATACTTCCACCAAAAACGGCTAGTAAAAAGTATAGGTTTGTGTGTTTTATAAATCCTGAAATATCAAATGAGATAATCAATTTTAAAGCCTTGAAATCAAGTGATTTAAGGGAGTTTATTAGCTCTTCATAAATCTCGGTAATAAGTGCAATTGTACCTCCTGAAACTCCAGGGATAACATTTGCAATTCCCATTGCCATTCCCTTAATGAAAAGTATAAAATAGTGTTTCATTTATTTTTTGCTTAAGTAGTCAAAAAATGTATCTCCTCTCAGGCCAATTCGTAAAGTTTCTAGTGGAATTATTTCATCCCAAGCAATATTTCCTAGGTTTACATTAGGTCCTAAAAGTTTGATAAACCAAACTTGTTGTGGTTTTTTTGGTGCTTCCCAAAGTATATCTTCACTAGGAATTTTTGTTAAAATCTCATCAATTAAATCCGAACGCACATCACCACCTTTGTTGAAAATACCAACATTTCCACTTTCCCTAGCTTCAGCAATTACTTTCCAAGCGCCAGCTTTAAGTTCCTTTTCCATGAGTTCAATCCATTTGTAAGGAGCAATTAAAACCTTTTCATCCTTTGATCCTACTTCCGAAAGCACTGTGAATTCTGTAGCTAATTCAGTAATATATTTACATTTTTCTTCATGTGGAATTTCAATGCTTCCATCAGAAACTTCACACATAGTTAGGTTCCATTTCCTAAGTAATTGTTTGTATTCTTCAAACATCCCTCTGATAATGAAGGCTTCAAATAAGGTTCCTCCTAGGTAAACCATTAGTCCTGCATCCTGATAAAGTTTTATTTTTGTTTCAATATGAGGGGAAATAGCAGAAGTTCCGAACCCTAATTTTATGATGTCAGTATGGGGCAGACACATGTCAATAAAGTTTTTAGTATCATTGATGCTCAGCCCTTTATCCATCATCATAGTTAAGCCATTTTTTCTTGGCTTTTTTGTTCGTTCAGGAATATCTGTTAAAAAGAAGTTCATATTTTTTGGCTTATTAATTTTTACAAAGATAAAAATATAAGATTATTGTTTTAGTTTTGTAGCGAAAAATCAATTCTAAATTATGACATTAATTAAATCAATTTCTGGAATCAGAGGAACGATAGGTGGTGAGGTTGGAGATGCACTTACTCCTTTGGATATTGTCCGTTTTACGGCTTCTTATGCGACTTTCATCCGAAAACAAGGAGGTAGTTCCAATACTATAATAATTGGGCGTGATGCTCGTATCTCTGGGCAAATGCTAAGTAGTATTGTTTCAGGAACACTGTTGGGCTGTGGTTTTGATGTGTTGGATATCGGCCTTTCAACAACTCCTACGGTAGAAGTTGCTGTACAAATAGAAAAATCAGCCGGTGGGATTATTCTTACTGCAAGCCATAATCCTAAACAATGGAATGCTTTAAAATTGCTTAATGGTGAAGGTGAGTTTTTGTCAGCAACTGATGGAGAAGATATTTTAGCGTTAGCAGAAAGTGATAATTTTTCATTTGCGGAAGTAGATGATTTAGGAAAATACACCTTTGATGATAGTTTCAATAATAAACATATTGATGCTGTTTTAAACTTGAAACTAGTTGATGTTGACTTGGTGAAATCGGCAGGATTTAAAGTTGTGTTGGATGCTGTAAATTCAACAGGAGGTTTTATGATTCCTAGGTTGCTAGAGAAAATGGGAGTGGAATGTGTGAAATTATTTTGCGAACCAAACGGACAATTCCCGCATAATCCTGAGCCATTACCAGAAAACTTAACTGAAATTTCAGCATTAGTGGTAAAAGAAAAAGCCGATTTTGGAATTGTGGTTGATCCTGATGTGGATAGATTGGCAATGGTTTGTGAAGATGGAAGTATGTTTGGAGAGGAATATACCCTTGTTGCAGTGGCTGATTTTGTATTGAGTAAAACCCCTGGAAATACGGTTTCTAATTTATCATCCACTAGAGCGTTAAGAGATGTTACGGTTTCGCATAATGGTAGTTATCAAGCATCAGCAGTAGGTGAGGTGAATGTGGTGGATATGATGAAAGCAACTAATGCTGTGATTGGAGGAGAAGGAAATGGAGGTGTGATTTACCCTGAAATGCATTACGGTAGAGATGCCTTAATTGGAGTTGCACTATTTTTAACGCAATTGGCAGAAAGAAAAATTTCAGCAAAAGCGTTAAGAGATTCATACCCTAATTATTTTATTTCAAAAAATAAAATGAAATTAACGCCTGAAATCGATTTAAATTTTATTTTTACGGCCTTAAAAGAAAAATTTAAGGATGAAAAAATAACAATTATTGATGGATTGAAAATTGATTTTAAAGAAGGTTGGGTGCATCTTAGGAAATCGAATACTGAACCTATCATAAGGATATATTCAGAAAGTAAAGGAGAAGATAAAGCAAATGCTTTAGCAGAAAATATGATTTACGAAATTAAGAAATTGATTTAATGAAAAGAGTTTATTTAGATAATGCTGCCACTACACCAATGGCTCCAGAAATTATCGAGATGATGAGTGAGATGATGAAAACAACTTTTGGAAATCCATCCTCAGTACATGAATTGGGGCGTAAATCAAAAATTATTGTGGAGAATGCTCGTAAAACAATAGCAGGTTTATTGAATACAGCCCCAAAAACTATTTTCTTTACTTCAGGAGGAACAGAGGCTGATAATATGGCGATAAAGTGTGGAATTGACGATCATAATATTACGCACGCAATTACTTCAAAACTTTCCCACCATGCTGTTTTGTATCCTTTAGAGGATTTGGCTGCTGAAGGAAAAATTAAACTTTCCTATATTGATACGGATAAAAATGGAACAGTTTCTCTTTCTCATTTAAAAGAGTTATTGGAAAATAATGAGAGAACATTTGTGTCTATTATGCATGCGAATAATGAGATTGGAACCATTCAGGATTTGAAACAAATAGGAGAAATTTGTAAAGAATACAATGCTATTTTTCATTCGGATACCATACAAACTATGGCGCATTATCCATTTGATATGCAAGAATTAAAGGTTGACTTTATGGCTGCTTCTGCACATAAGTTTCATGGGCCAAAAGGAATAGGATTTGTTTATATTTCGGAAGATATTCAAATAAAACCTTTGCTAAGAGGAGGTGGACAAGAACGCAATATGCGTGCCGGAACCGAGAATATTTATGGTATTGCTGCTTTGGCTATGGCTATGGAAATGGCTTACGAGCATTTGGAAGAAGAAACAAAATACATAAAAGGATTAAAATCCTACATGATTGAAAAGTTTAAAGCTGAAATGCCAGAAGTGGAGTTTTATGCAAAATGTACTGACATAGACGATAGTTTGTATACCGTGTTGAGCGTAAGTTTCCCAGTTACAAAAATTGCAGAAATGTTATTGTTTAACCTTGATATTTTAGGAATTTCTTGTAGTGGAGGTAGTGCTTGTAGTTCTGGAAGCAGTAAAGGCTCGCATGTTCTTACTGCAATTATTCCTGATAGCAATCGTCCTGGAGTTCGTTTTTCATTCAGTAAATACAATACCAAAGAGGAGATTGATTATGCCATTGAAAAGTTAAAAGGACTTTTTGCTTAATTAATAATTATCTTTTTCTCCACTACACCATTATGGTATTTGTAAAATAGGGGAGTGTTGGTTTTTTCTTGTGTTTGTTCTCCTAAGATATTTGTGATGTTGATTAGTTTTCCTTTAGGAACATTTATATCCTCAATCCCTGTAATAGTACTATTCCAATAAGTAAGCCAATTGTTTGGATTCCAATTAATAGTAAGTTCCTTAAAACTGGCAATTTGCCTTAGAAAATTTTGAGAGGAGTATACATAAGAGCTTGTTGTATCTACTTCTGTTCCATTATTTGTAAATAAAATTGCAGGAGTTCCTTTTGTAGTAAGGTATTTAATACTTCCATTTTGCCAAATATCCAAATACCCTTTGTAGGAAAGGAATATGCCATACTTCAGAGTGTCTTTCATCATCCCCCAGCTTATTGCCGATTGGGTGTTTTCATAATAACTACTCGTGTATGCGTCATAAGTATTTGGCATAAATATGGAGCTTTTAATCAGATTAAGTCCTTTTTCAAATTCTAATTCTCCATAATAACTTCCGTATACATTGTCGTGAATGTTGCTGCAAAAAGTTGTTCCCACAAATTTGGAATCTTGTCCAGCAAAAGCAGTGATAGTTGCATTGTCAGTAAGTTTAGATTTTAAAATATTTCCGTTTGTAGTGTTATTCAAAAAAACGTTTAATGTACCCCAGTTATTTGCATAAAACAAGATTTTTTTTGGAGATGAAAAATGATAAGCAGATAAAGTACTTGCCGTATTGATATCAATGGTTTTATAATGAGGAAGGCCTAATCCGCTAAGGTAGCTTTCTAAATTACTAGCTTGGTTTGTATTTGATGTGTAGATATAAATTGTGTCTGTTATTAGCCCTTGTATATTGTGCAGTAGCGTTAAAAAATCATCCATGTGTTCTAGGCTATCACTTCCTGAAACAAGTAGTATATTTGTGTAGTTTTGGTATTCTATTTGACTAGGAGGATTCAATTGAAACGCGCCATTAGTATTTGTGACTTGAAAATTATTGAAATCAAACTCCTGCCCATCAATTAATTGAAGATATTTTTTATTTAAGTTAACAAAACCTTCTACTATTGTGATACCTGCCGAACCCATTACAGTTCCAATATTATTGCTATCAATGCAGATTGTTGTTCTATCATCTACTCCTATTCCGTGTACATTAACAAGCTGAATATTTTTCACAAATGCAAGTAATCTTCCTAACCTTCCTCTTTCTACAAAATGAGTGTCAAAAATATAATTAGGAAAGATACTGAGAAAATCATTTTCAATCGTAATATTAGGATTGTTGTAGTCTTCTAAACCTTCATCAGGGTATACACTCCCATTTTCTGCTGTAAAAATGTATTCTGATAAAATAGCCATTCCAGCAGAAGTTCCCATAATCACTCCTCCCTGATTGAACTTATCAGTTATAGCATCTTCTACTTTGCTGTCCTTCCAAGTATTGTAATAATCCCATTGATTTCCTCCCTTTATGAAGAATACATCATAGTTCATTAGGCTATCATAAATTGCTTGTGAATTAGCTAAGCTAAGATTGTCAATATCAAAGCGAGCAGTATCGCTAGCGCCCAAATCCATAAAATATTCAGGAATCCAAGAAGTAGAACTGCTATAATAAATTACAGCTACTTTTCTGTTTTGTGATTGGTCAAGTGCCCAAGTATAAGGAGCATCACTCCAACCACCATTACTTTCACCACCGCCACCGATAAGGACTAGGCTTCCTTGCGAAAAACTAAAAAGTGGAACAAAAAATAAAAGGAATAGACATTTTCTCATACTTCAAATATAAATTTATTTAGCTGATTTTTTTGATTTTAATTCCAAAATAACCATAAGCAATAGTCATAAGTGGTGAGATAAGATTGAAAAAACAGAAAGGTAAATAAGCTAAGGTTGCCACTCCCAATACAGCCGATTGTGTTGCTCCACAGGAATTCCAAGGGATAAGTACAGAAGTTACTGTCCCACTATCCTCTAATGTCCTAGAAAGGTTTTCAGGAGCTAATCCTTTATCTTTATAAGTGTCGGCAAACATTCGCCCTGGCACTACAATACTCATATACTGATCGGAAGTAGTAATATTAAAGAAAAGACAAGTACAAGCGGTGGTCGCAATTAGGCTACCCGTGTTCTGTGCGTACTCAACAATCGGTTCTGCCATTCTTTTTAGCAAACCAGTGGACTCTATCGCCCCACTAAAAGTCATAGCGCAAAACATAAGCAGTAAGGTGTTTAGCATTCCGTACATTCCTCCTGATTTTAGCAAATCACTTCTGTCGGTATCAGCAACATTAAACACATCATTGATACTTGCATTTACAGCCGTAAAGTTGATGTCGCCAATCATAGCATTCAGCACACCCATATAGTAGGAACTCATTGACCTAACGGATGCTCCTGACACTTCCACAACAATATCCGGTTGAAAGAAAATGGCAAATACGCCACCCAATAATGTTCCGAAAAATAAAGCAGGAATAGCCGCTACTTTTTTTATAATCATAACAATAACCGCAATAGGAACTAAAAATAGCCAAGGGGTAATCGTAAATTTTGTGGAGATAATACCTAGTGCTTCTTCAATTTGTCCTGATGAAATGTCGGTTGTAAAATAAAATCCTATTCCTAAAAACAAAATTAAAGTAATGATGAAAGAAGGGACAGTTGTGTACATCATATATTTTATGTGGTCGAACAAATCCACACCACTTAAAGCGGCAGCCATATTGGTTGTGTCGGAAAGTGGCGACATTTTGTCTCCAAAATATGCCCCAGAAATAATTGCTCCACCAATCAATCCTAAAGGTAGGCCAATTGCTGTTCCTATTCCTAAAAGTGCGATACCTATTGTTGCTATGGTGCTCCAAGAACTACCGGTTGCAAGCGAAACAATAGCCGTTATTATTGCTGTGGCAAATAAGAAAATAGTAGGATTCAGAATTTGTAATCCGTAATAAATCATTGTTGGGATTACTCCTGAAATCAACCAAGTTCCTGCCAAAGAACCAATCAGTAAAAGCATAATTATTGCCGGTATTATGGACTTGATGCTATTGCCAATTCCTTCCATAATATCCTTCCATTTACTGCCATAGTAAATACCAATCATAGCCGCTAATGCTCCTGAAAATAATAAGGCTAACTGATTAGAACCGCCAATGGCGTCATCATACATTGTTACATTAACGGAAAGCAATACTATTAAAAATAGAATGGGTGCTAATGCTATGAAATAGGGAATCTTCTTATCGGTCATCTTAGGTTTTTATAATTAAGATGGTAAAGATAGAAGAAAATTTGATGTGCTAATTTAATGATGAGGTGATGTGCTACTGAATTCTGACTACTGAATTCGAGTTTTACAATACCCCAACCTTTTTCATACAATCCACCATAGTGTAGTAAGTTCTTTCAATGTCGTTATCCAGCCCAATTGATATTCTTACCAATCCATCAGAAAGTCCCATTGTTTCTCTTTCTTCTTCAGGTATTTCGGATGATGTAGATAAACCAGGAGCCGAGAATAATGTTTTGTAGAATCCTAAACTTACTGCCAAATAACCAAGGTTGTTATGCTGCATTTCTTCCATAAGTTGATTTGCTTTTTCTTTCGTTTTTGCGTCTAAAACAAACATTCCACCAAAACCAAAACCATCATTCATACTGTTTTTCATCATTTCGTGCTGAGGATGATTTTCAAGTCCAGGATAAATTACTCTCAATCCATCTGCTTGGAATTTTTCGGAAAGAAACTGAGCATTTTCTGAATGTTTTTTCATTCTTAAGTGTAGCGTACGGATATTTTTAAGAATACTGGCAGCACGTACAGCATCCATTGTTGGTCCTAATAACATTGCGCTTCCTGAATTCACATCAATCATACTTGCAATAAATTCTTCATCAGAACAAACAACACCACCAACCGTGTCGGAAGTACCGTTAATAAATTTTGTTAGGGAGTGAATTACAACATCAGCACCCATTTTAGAAGGTGAGAAAATCATTGGCGTAAAAGTGTTGTCAACAACAAATTTAATGCCGTGCTTTTTAGCCACTTCAGCAATAGCGTTTATATCCGAAACCTCCAACAAAGGATTGCTGATAGTCTCGCAATAAATAACTTTAGTTTTATCAGTAATTGCTGCTTCAATTTCTTCCAGTTTAGTTGTATTTACAAAAGTTGTTTTGATGTTAAACTTTGGTAAATAATTTTTCATAAAAGCATAAGTACCACCATAGATTGTACGGCTACTTACAATTTCATCACCACTGCTACACAGTTGTAAAAGGGTAGTAGTAATCGCTCCCATTCCTGATGCTGAAAGAATAGCACCTTTTGTGTATTCCATTCCTGCAATTGCTTGTCCTAAATAGGAAGTGCTAGGGTTGGTGTGACGAGAATAAAGGTAGCACCCTTCTTGTGTTCCTTCAAAAACATCTCCCATAGTTTTTCCTGCTAAATAGGTAAATGTTGATGAATCGGCAATGGATGGATTTACGCCTCCAAATTCCCCAAAAAATTGTAAATCTTGTATTTTATTTGCTGGTGTTCCTTTCTTGTTGCTCATGCTTTTAAATTTTTTGCAAAACTGCTAAAAATAAAAGGATTATAAAAAGAAAAAGCCCAATAAAATTGGGCTTCTTATATTCGTTCTATTTATTCGGATTCTTCTTCTTCATAATAACCATAGCCTGAGGTTCCGTATCCGTATCCATACCCGTATCCATATCCGGATGCAGAATGTTTAAAATCATTAATAATAATATGAACATTCTTAACCTGTTTTTGATTATATAAACTATTAATAATATTCAGAGCTTTAGTATTAGAATAGTTGTGCCTAACAACATATAGGTTAATATCAGCATGTTGCATAAGTATTACTCCATCAGTTACTAATGCAATTGGAGGAGTGTCAATAATTACATAGTCGTAAGTTTTATTTAGCTCTTTAATGAGCTCTTTCATTTTTGGGCTATCCAGTAGTTCTGCAGGGTTTGGTGGGGTAGGGCCTGAGCTAATTACATGTAAACTTGCAATTTCAGTTGTTTCAATTACATCTTCTAAAGTTGATTTGTTGATTAAATAACTACTCAACCCCTTATTAGGATCTACTTTAAAATCTTCATGCAATTTAGGTTTCCTTAAATCACCTCCAATTAATATTGTTTTGTGTCCTGATAACGCAAAAATTGCAGCAAGGTTCATAGTGGTAAAGGTTTTTCCTTCTCCACCAACTGATGAGGTTACTGTAATCACTTTCTTGTCTTTATCGGCTGCTAAGTATTGTATGTTGGTTCTTAAGGAACGAAAAGACTCAGCAATAATTGATTTAGATGAAGTAGGAACAACCAAACTTCTAGCATTATCGCTATGCCCTATGAGTCCTAGTACTGGGATGTTTGTGCAGTTTAATAAATCAGACTTGCTTTTTATTGTGTCACTAAAGAAGTCCCTTAAGGATATGAAGGTAATAGGGAGAAGCATACCTAAAAGAATAGCCATAAAATAAGCTAAACTTTTTCTTGGTTTTATTGGTCTTTCACTATCAAGCCTTGCTGGGTCAATTACTTTGTGATCCGATTCTGTTCCTGCTTTTGCTAAAGAAGCTTCATATCTTTTTTGTTGTAAATAGATAGCTGTTTGTTCATTATACTCGTGCTTCCTTTTTAAAATAAGATAATTTTTTTCTGCTTCAGGTAATTTATTGATTTTAGAAGTAAATGTATTGATTCTCTTTTTTAAATCCTTTTCATAAATTGAAGCAGAAGCAATCAAGTTTCTTACATTTTCAATTATTGTTTCTTTGGTGTGATTTATTTGAGATAATACTGCTAAATAAGTAGGGTTCTTATTGGTAGTTGTTAGTTGTAGCTCTCCTTTTTTAGCATAGAGTTGTAAGAGTTGATTAATTAAACCATTTAATTCAGGATTACTAATTCCCATTGAGGTTGGTGAAACAATACTATTTGCATTTTTATCATCCTTAAGATAAGAAAGTAAGGAACTATAGTATTTTATATTTACTGTCTGTTCTGATAGGGTATTATCTAACTTTTGTTTTTGAAAATAAGTTCCATAATCTTTATCTACAATTGCTAGGTTTGGATTTTTTGAACTGAATATTTCCAATTTATTTTCAATATTTCTTAAAGAATCTTGAATTATGTTTAATTGCTTATCAATAAAATAAATAGTATTGATTGCCATTAGGTTTTTTTCATCTAACCCACTTCTTATGTATATGTCAGTAAGCTTATTTAGGATTTCTATATTCTTTTTAGGTGTTCTCCCTTTGATATTTAATTTCAGAATTGATGTTTCTTTATTAATAGGGTTAATAGTTACTTCATTGATAAGCTTGTTTGCTAGTTTATCTGTTTGATGTAATCTGAAAGAATATCCTTTTTCGTTTTCAGTTATTTTTTCTGTGTTAAAGAAATTAGTTTTTTCTATTGAGAAAGAAAAAAAACTATTTTCAATAAGTGAATTAAATTGATAGGTTTCTTCAATATCAATATTTGCTAAAGAGGTTTTATGTAGTTTCTCTTTTTGTATATTATAGGCAAATTTATCAGCAGCAGAGACTGTCAAAGTAAACTCATTCTCATTTATTACTACTAGTTGGAAATCAATTCCTGTTAATTGAATATGTGAGGAATCAATATTAACTTTAAAAGGAGAATTTCCAAATAATTCATTTGTCTGAATAATACCGTGCTGATAATAAGATGTACCTAATTCTAATTCTTGAATAACTCTTTCAGCTAATGAGTAAGAATTAAGGATAACAATTTCATTCTTTAAGTTCTTTTTACCACTAAACAGTTCAAGTCCTTCCAGTAGGTTTTCAGCACCTAGTTGAGTATTGTTATCATCTCTAACTAAAAGAGTGGTAGACACACTGTATTCTGGCACTGTATACCTGTTGTTTAGAAAGGCGATAAATCCAAAAAAAAGTATTGAAATCATAAAATAATACCAATACTGAGCATATTTTAAAATTAGGGCTTTTATGTCGATTGTTTCTTCTTGGGTCACTTGTTTTTCCTGCATATTTTTATTCCGTTATTTTTATGTAAACATTAAACAGTACTGCAAATGTTGTTATTGCTGATAGTAAAAGTTGAGATTGTGATTTTTTAAATCCTTTAAATTTAAGTGGTTGAACATAAATTAAATCGTTATTTCTGAGGTAGTAGAAGTCAGATGTTAAAATATCACTTGAAGTTAAATCAATTTTATGCACTTGTTTCTTATTGTTTTCTGAACGGATAATTTTTATTTTAGATAAATTACCATAATCATTAACTCCACCAGCCATTGCAATTGCATCATAAATTGTGAGTCCTTCTTTGTAAACAGGGAAGTTTCCAGAGGTATTTACTTCACCAAGAATTGTAAACTGAAAGTTAGCTAATTTTACAACCACAAAAGGGTTAATCAGGTAGTCCTTAGCTTTTTGTGAAATTGTTTCTTCAGCTTCTTCTAAGGTTTGGTTAAGTATAAAAATCTCTCCAACATTAGGAATGTCAATTGTTCCTTCTTGGCTAATTGTAAAGCCATTTAAGTAAAGGTTGGCGGCAGTTAAAGTTGGACTTGAGCTATTGGTATTGTTCTCAATATTAAATAGGTTATTAGATTCCTCATTCCTGCTGATTACCTTTACCATTAATATATCCCCAATTTCCAGATGATGTTTCGGTGGAATAGGAGAAATATCCCACTCTCCAGGCTGACTATCATTCAAATAGGTGATTTTATGCATTGGCGTACATCCTTGAATAATCAGTGCAATAAATAATACCTTAATAAATGAACTTATTTTTAATTTTAACATTATTTTCGTTTTGTTGCAAAGATAGGGAATTTACCTCCTAAAAAAATGATTTTAGTTGTTCGTATAATTCTGATGTAGGTAAGCCTACTACATTGGAATAAGAACCTTCTATTTTTTGTATCCCTATTTTACCTATCCAATCTTGAATTCCGTAAGCTCCAGCCTTGTCAAATGGATTGTGGTTGTTTATATAATAATTAATTTCTTTTTCGGTTAAATTATTGAAAGTCACCATTGTAGTTTCTGAGAATATAATTTCTTTCCCCAAGTTTTTAATACAAACTCCTGTTATTACTTTGTGTGTGTTTCCTGAAAGTTTACTTAATGTATTAAATGCCTCTTCTTTGTTTTTTGGTTTGTTTAACAACTCACCTTTAAAGGAAACAATAGTGTCGGCTGTAATTAGTAAATCATTATTTTTTAAATATTTAGATAGAAAATATGATTTTTGTTTGGCTAAAAATTCAGCTATTTCTTGCTCTTTCAGTTCCTCTGGAAAATCCTCTTCTTTGTTAGTAGTTTTTATTGTAAACTTTATTCCAATATCTGATAAAAGGTCTTTTCGCCTAGGAGATGCTGAGCCTAAAATAATGTTGTATTGTTGTAGTTGTTGGTTTAACATTTAACTTAGGTGTAAGTAGGTGAAAAGGGGTATGGATAGTATCCCAATTATCATAATAAATTTACAGAGTTGACTAATGAAATAAAAATCAGCTTTTATTTTAGAAAGATAAATCTTTAACCCTAAAAACAAGAATAGTAGTTGTAAGAAAAGCGTGTAAAAAATCGCAACTTTATTTATTCCCCACATTGAAAATTCATATTCAAACTCGGTACTAATAATACTGTATTGAAAGTATTGAAAATAAGCAATTCCTAAAAAGGTAAGTGTTGTGAATAATAATGAAACCCATTTCGTTTTTTCAATTCCGTAAGTAATGGCTAGTGTTTTGGCTTGTATTTTTTTGTCGCCTTCTATGTCTTCTAAGTCTTTAATTATTTCACGAATAAAAGTAGTAATAAAAGCAAATACAGTGTAGAATAAAATGATTTTTAAAATCATTATTTCGCCATTATTTTTATTTATTCCATTAGGGATAATATCGAATAAAGCAACATTAAAAATGCTAAGTGCGGTCAAAAATGAAACCTGCAAATTTCCTATTAAAAACAAACTTTTCATACGTTTGGAATAAGTCCATAAACTAAAAACACAATAGAAGAATATTAAACTGAAAAGCG
>Ga0308021_10000748_pt1 | contig 14914 bp, 12 predicted proteins | sample Neamet351_FD_201296 | JGI IMG/M metagenome (GOLD analysis project Ga0308021, IMG submission 201296) | Marine microbial communities from water near the shore, Antarctic Ocean - #351 | ecosystem: Environmental > Aquatic > Marine > Unclassified | place: Southern Ocean | collected 2014-10-02
ACGATATTGCCCTGCTAAACAGCCTGGGTATAAAGTTGGTATTGATTCACGGCAGCCGACCCCAGATAGCGCAGCGTTTGGACAGAGCCGGCATCACCAGCCAATTTCACAAGGGCCTGCGCATCACCGATGCCGATGCCATGGAGCACGTCAAAGACGCGGCCGGCTCACTGCGTGCCCAATTTGAAGCATTGCTCTCAATGGGCCTGCCGAATTCCCCCATGCAGGGATCGCGCATGAGAGTCTGCTCCGGCAATTTTGTCACCGCCAAGCCTCTGGGTGTCATCGACGGCGTCGACCTGCTGCACACAGGAAAGGTGCGCCGCATTGACAGTGCCGGAATACACCAACAGCTGAATGAAGGCTCCATTGTTTTGCTGTCACCACTGGGCTACTCCCCCACCGGAGAGATATTTAACCTCGCACTGGAAGACATTGCAGTACAGTGCGCAACAAGTATAGGTGCCGACAAGTTAATGCTGTTTAGTGCTGCACAAGGCATCAGTGGGCCAGACGGAAAACTCTTGCAGCAATGTGCGGTGAAGGATATCGACACATTGAACGTCACAGCCCCAGAGCAATTGTCATTACTGCAAACAGCCCGTCTAGCCTGCAATGCCGGGGTAGATCGCTGCCACATTATTGGCTTTGAAGACAACTGTACTTTACTGGAGGAGCTGTTCACCCACGATGGTAGCGGTACTTTAGTTGCCAAAGACGACTATGAACGATCACGCACCGCCACAATTGATGACGTAGGCGGCATTATTGAATTAATTGAGCCCCTGGAAGCAGAGGGTGTGTTGCTCAAACGTTCGCGAGAACTGCTGGAAACCGAAATCGGGCACTTTCGCCTGCTGGAGCGCGACGGCAGAATTATCGCATGTGCCGCGCTCTACCCCTTCGCCGAAGACAGCAGCGGTGAGATAGCCTGCGTTGTGTCACACCCGGATTATCGTGGCGGTCAGCGCGGCCAACGCTTACTGCAGGAACTAGAAATTGAGGCGCAGCGTCAAGGCTTAAGCGCCGTGTTTGTTCTGTCCACCCAAACCGCTCACTGGTTCATCGAGCAGGGGTTCAACGAAACCAAGCATGAGTCTCTACCCAAACAACGCCAGGCGCTTTATAATCTGCAGCGTAATTCCAAGGTTTTTATCAAAGTCTTAAGCTAGCGGCACATATTTGCTATCCTGTAGGGCCTGCACCGAGTTTTAATACACAGAGACACGCCAATGCCTGAATATCGTTCCAAGACCTCCACCCACGGCCGTAATATGGCCGGTGCACGTGCGTTATGGCGTGCCACTGGTATGAAAGACGGAGATTTCGGCAAGCCTATTATTGCCGTAGTGAACTCTTTCACTCAGTTCGTACCCGGACATGTGCACTTGAAGGACCTAGGCCAGCTGGTTGCCAGGGAGATCGAGGCCTCAGGGGGCGTCGCCAAAGAATTCAATACCATCGCTGTGGACGATGGCATTGCCATGGGCCATGACGGCATGCTCTATAGCCTGCCCTCGCGGGATATCATTTCTGACTCAGTGGAATACATGGTAAATGCGCACTGCGCCGACGCCATGGTGTGTATTTCCAATTGCGACAAGATTACTCCCGGGATGCTCAATGCAGCCATGCGCATCAATATTCCGGTAGTATTTGTCTCCGGCGGCCCCATGGAAGCGGGCAAGACAAAGCTGAGTGAACACAAACTGGACCTGATCGATGCAATGGTTATCGCAGCGGATGATTCTGTTAGCGATGAAGATGTTGCTGAAGTGGAACGTTCCGCCTGCCCCACCTGCGGCTCCTGTTCGGGCATGTTCACAGCCAACTCCATGAACTGTTTGACCGAGGCACTGGGCCTGAGTCTGCCCGGCAACGGCTCCATGCTGGCCACCCATGCAGATCGTGAGCAGCTGTTCCTGCGCGCTGGCAGCACCATCGTAGACCTCTGCAAACGCTACTATCAAGACGATGACGAGTCTGTGCTACCGCGCAACATCGGTAATTTCGAGGCTTTCGAAAATGCCATGTGCCTGGACATCGCCATGGGTGGATCTACCAATACTATTCTGCATTTACTGGCCGCCGCACAAGAAGCAGAAATTGACTTTACCTTGGCAGATATCGACCGCTTGTCCAGAAAAGTGCCACAGCTATGTAAGGTTGCGCCCAATACACCAAAATACCACATGGAAGATGTGCATCGTGCAGGGGGAGTCATGGGTATTCTAGGCGAATTAAACCGAGCAGGACTGCTGCATAGCCATTGCCCTACCATTCACACCGCCACCATGGGTGAGGCGCTCCAAAAGTGGGACATCACAACCACCACGGATGAGAGCGTGCGCAAGTTTTACAGCGCCGGCCCAGGGGGCATTCCAACCCAGACAGCTTTCAGTCAGAACACCCGTTGGCCCAGCCTGGACGATGACCGTGAAGAGGGGTGCATACATTCGATTGAGAATGCCTTTTCCCTGGAGGGTGGCCTCGCGGTTCTGTTTGGCAATATCGCCGAAGATGGCGCCGTAGTAAAAACCTCCGGTGTGGATGAGGACAGCCTCGTATTTTCAGGCCCTGCCTATATCTGCGAGAGCCAAGACGATGCCGTTGAAGCGGTTCTTAACGGTAAAGTTAAAGCCGGTGATGTCGTCATTATTCGCTATGAGGGCCCAAGAGGCGGGCCGGGTATGCAGGAAATGCTCTACCCCACCAGTTATCTTAAAGCTAAAGGCCTGGGCAAAGCTTGCGCCCTGCTAACCGACGGTCGTTTTTCAGGTGGTACTTCGGGTTTGTCGATTGGCCATGCCTCACCAGAAGCCGCTGGCGGTGGCGCTATAGCCCTGATTGAAGCCGGTGACATAATAGAAATTGATATCCCATCCCGCTCTATCAATGTAGCGCTCAGTGACCAGGCGTTGGCAGCAAGACGTGCAGCGATGGAAGCCAAGGGGGCCGGTGCCTGGCAGCCCGCCAAGGTGAGGCCACGCAAAGTTAGTGCCGCATTAAAAGTCTACGCAAAAATGGTGACCAGTGCAGATAAGGGGGCGGTTCGGGATTTATCACTGCTCGATTAAGCGCCGCCTAGCCTGCCTCGGCAGACTTGTTAATAGCCCCCAGAATACCAGCCAGAGAGGCCTGTATAATATCGGTGCTGCGGCCCACGCCACAGTAGCGCTCGCCGTCAATGTTCAGCTGGATATAACAAATCGCCTCTGCATCGGCGCTCTGGCTGAGAGCGTGTTCGCTGTACTCCACCAGAACAATCTGCTGACCAATCAGGTCCTGCATCGCCTCGACAAAGGAGGCAACCACACCACTGCCTGAACCAGCCAGCTTATGTTCTTGAGTACCTTCGCTCAGTTGTGCCTGCAGCTTGTCCACGCCGTCTTCACGGCTCACCTGATAATTGCCCAGCGTCCACCGGCCACCTCCAGACAGGTATGTTGACTCAAAAAAGGCAAAAAGCACTTCCGGGGCAAGCTCCGATTTCTTCTCTTCTGCAAGCGCCTGCACGGCCGTACTGAAATCAATCTGCAACCAACGAGGCAAATTCAATCCGTAGTTCTGTTCCAGCACATAGGCCACACCGCCCTTACCGGACTGGCTGTTAATACGAATAACCTCCTGATAAGAGCGCCCAATATCCGCAGGGTCAATAGGTAAATAAGCCACTTCCCAGGGCTTCTCCAGGTCGCGTTTTGACAGACATTTATTTATCGCATCCTGATGGCTACCAGAAAACGCAGTAAATACTAACTCACCAGCATAGGGGTGCCGTGGATGGACTGGAAGCGAGGTACAGGCTTTCACAGTCTGAATAATCTCATCCATATTACCCAATTGAAGACGCGGGTCTACGCCCTGACTATAGAGATTCATGGCCAACGTAATAATATCCACATTACCCGTGCGCTCACCGTTGCCCATGAGGGTGCCCTCTACTCGGTCAGCTCCCGCTAACAAACCCAGTTCTGAGGCTGCCACACCACAGCCGCGATCATTATGTGTGTGTAGGGAGATCAGCAGGCTGTCTCGATTGGCCACATGGTCACAAAACCATTCAATCTGGTCGGCATAGACATTGGGTGTGCTTACTTCTACCGTCGCGGGCAGGTTGATAATAACGGGGCGCGCCGGCGTGGGTTTCCAAACCGCTGTAACCGCGTCAACCGTCTCGACTGCAAAATCCAGTTCGGTCTGAGTAAAACTCTCTGGAGAATATTCGAAGACCCACTGTGTCTCCGGGTGCTTGTCGGCATGGGCCTGCACCAGCTTCGCTCCTTTCACAGCAATATCCATAATCCCGGTACGGTCAAGGCCAAAGACCTGCTCTCGCTGCACACTGGAGGTAGAGTTATAGACATGAACAATGGCGCGCTTCACACCTTTTAAGGCTGCGAAAGTCTTTTCAATCAGGTCTTCTCTGGCCTGGGTTAGAACCTGGATGGTTACATCCTCAGGAATCCGGTCCTGTTCGATTAACTGCCGTACAAAATCATAATCATGACTGGAGGCTGCGGGGAAACCGACTTCAATCTCCTTGAAGCCGATTTTCAACAGCTGGTCGTAAAGCCGTGACTTCTGCCTCACGGTCATCGGCTCCAGCAACGCCTGATTACCATCCCTGAGGTCAACACTGCACCAGTGAGGTGCCTGCGTAATCTCCTGATCTGGCCAGCGTCGGTTTTTCATCTGCACCGTCGGAGAAGGCTGGTATTTATTGTGGTTAAAATTATTCATTGTGCGCTACCAAACTGTGGAATCAATAAGCACAGTATAGGCGATAGCTTGTAGAGAAATATTGCAAATATAGCAAATTATCTTCACTTATAAGCTATATTTCACTATTTTTATCCTCTATAGTGAAGTTATTCACTACTATATTACTAGAGTAAACTATGAAATAGTATTTTCACTCCGATAGAGTAGGCTGTTATGGCACTACATCACAAGGGAGTGGGGTTTCAACCAAATGGTGTAATGCCCATGACAGCCTGCGGGCCGAAGCCCCCACTACACAGGACCAAACACAGGACCAAGCAATGAAACTCGACCGGACAGACCGCCGTATACTAGAAGTGATGCAAACCAGAGGCAATATCAGCAATCTAGAACTTGCCGAGATCGTGGGTTTGTCGCCCACGCCCTGCTCGCGCAGGGTAAAGCGCCTCGAGGAATCAGGCATTATTAATGCCCACGTGTGTCTGCTGAATCAACCCATGCTCGGGTTGAAGCTCACCGCCTATATCGGCATCTCCATGGATAGACACACACCCGATCGCTTTGAAGAATTTCAGGCCAAAGTAGGAGATTTCCCTGAGGTTATGGAATGTAGCGTGGTCACGGGGCAGTCCGCCGACTACCTGTTAAAGGCCGTGGTACCCGACATGGAATACTATGAGAAATTTCTGCTGGGTAAACTCACCCGCATCGACGGTGTTGCCGGAGTGCATTCCAGCTTTGAGCTGCGTCGCGTGGTATACAAAACAGCTCTGCCACTTGAGCACATTCACCAGAAATAGTGGCCGATTCGGAACTTGTTGCCTGCTCACGCTGGCACCAATATAATCGCCACAAATCGAATTTTATCAATAGGAGTTAGCATGAGTGATATGGCCGGTAAGGTGGCCCTGGTAACTGGCGGCGCCAGTGGCATGGGCCGCATCATGGCCTTGCGCCTCGCAGCGCGTGGCGCCAAGGTCGCTATTTTTGATGTCAATGAGGCCGGTCTAAAGGAAACTGCCGAATGCGCCGATGGAATATCACCGTTTCATTGCGACATTTCAAGCGTTGCAGACGTAGAAGCCAAAGTTGGCGAAGTCGCCAGCACACTGGGGCCCATCGACCACCTCGTACACGCTGCCGCGCTGATGCCCAGCCACCAGTTGATCAACGAAACACACGAGAGCATGGAGCGCCTGTTTCGCATAAATTACTTTGGCGCCACCTATCTTGTTAAGAGTGTGTTGCCGGCCATGATGGAGCGGAAATGCGGTCGAATCATTGTGTTCGGCTCTATAGCAGGGCATGCGATGATTTCCCATATGGGCGCCTATTGCGCCACCAAGGCTGCGGTAAACACCTACATTGAAGTTCTTCAAAATGAAATCCGGGGCTCAGGCGTAAACGTCCATTTAATTTGCCCCCCGGCGGTGAACACCCCTCTAATAGACCAATCACTGCAAACAGATGCGGCGGGCAGCATAAAAGAGGCCAAAAAATCGGGCCGTCTAGCAGACCCAGAAAAAATCGTCGATGCCATAGACAAGGGCGTGTCCAAAAATCGCGATATTATTTACCCCGGTGAGGCGAGAATTCTCATGCTTGTTCACGCCTTATTCCCTAAACTCTGGTGGAAACTGGTGCTCAAATTCGACAAATAGGCTTTTTGTAGCGAGTCTATTCCTGGGCTGTGCTAGCATCGCCAGCCCATGACTAAACACACACTAAACTCCGACTCACCCTGGCTGCTGCCGATACTCGCTTCGCTGGTTGCACTGGGCCCCCTAAGTGTTGACATGTACCTGCCAGCCCTGCCCACCATGCAGGTTGCACTAAATACCACTGTCAGCCAGATGCACCTCACTCTCAGCGTCTATCTCATAGGTTTTGCAGTCTTTCACCTGGTATGTGGCCCCTTGGCCGACCGCTACGGGCGCAAACCTGTGCTTACCTATGGCACCGCCATTTTTGTCTTGGCCAGCATCGGCTGTAGCCAAGCCGACACCATCAACGAATTTCTATTTTTCAGGGTGTTACAAGGCGTTGGCGCTTGTGTGGGCCCTACTTTGGCGCGCACCATCGTGCGCGATATTTTTGGCCCCACGCGTGCGGCGAAAGCACTGTCAGTTCTCGCTATGCTGATGGCCGTGGCGCCGGCTCTGGCACCCACTCTGGGTGGAACCATGCTGCTATTTTTGCCCTGGTCGAGTATTTTTATATTCCTTTCCCTATACGGCTTGGCCACTATAATCCTGATACACCGTTACTTAAACGAATCGTTACCCCAGAAACAAAGCCTTCATCCCATCGAAATAGCTAAAAACTATGCCCAGCTGATACGTGACCCGCTTTATCTGTTAGTGACCCTATCGAGCGCCCTGTTGTATGCGGGCCTGTTCACCTACTTGTCCTCATCCTCCTTTGTCTATATCAAGATGCTAGGGGTACCGGTGCAGTATTTCGGCTACATCTTTCTTACAAGTGTAGTTGGCTACGCCCTGGGAAGCGCACTAAGCGCCCGTCTCTCAGGGCGCCATACGCCAGAACAGCTGAGCTTGTTGGGTACGGCAATGGGGCTGACCGCGTGTCTTTTAATGTGGCTGAGTTCGTTTTTCTACCCTGATAAAATTGCCGCCTACATGGTTCCAATCGCATTTTTTTCCGCCTCACTCGGTCTGGTACTGCCCAATTCAATGACAATAGCCCTGAGACCCTTTCCTCACATTGCGGCGACAGCTTCATCACTACTTGGATTTATCCAGATGTCGATCTCGGCCATAGCCAGTGCTCTGGCTGGCCTATTACTCACCACCTCTCCACAGCCCATGGTGCTAACCATGGTAGGTACGGCCACCCTATCTCTTATACTGAATTTCATAATGTATAAACGCCACCAGAATTCAGCAGGGTAGGTGCACTGTGTCATACTCACCTCATTGTATTAAAAACGGGAGAGAGCGATTGCATACTGTAGCAAACGTTACCGATCTAATTGGCAATACGCCCCTGCTGCACCTTCGCCAAATTTCTCAGCAGACAGGCTGTACTATACTGGGCAAAGCCGAGTTCCTGAACCCTGGCGGCTCCGTAAAAGACCGCACCGCTCTGGGAATGATTCGCGCAGCAGAACAGTCCGGTGAACTGCGTCCGGGAGGGCGAATTGTTGAAGGCACTGCCGGCAACACTGGTATTGGCTTAACCCTCCTAGCAAACGCTCTGGGCTATAAGAGCTCGGTCGTCATGCCCATCACCCAGAGCAAAGAAAAAATCGACTCTCTGGAAATTTTGGGTGCCGACTTGCACCTGGTTAATGCCACTTCTTACGGTGATCCCAAGCATTACGTTCACACCGCTGAGCGCCTTGCTAAAAAGCTTGACGCAAAAGAAGACTGCGGAGCGTTCTGGGCGCGCCAATTTGATAATCTTGCCAATATGGAAATACATCGCGACACCACCGGCGCAGAAATTTGGCAACAGACCGAGGGCAAAGTGGATGCCTTTGTTTGCGCCGTGGGCACAGGTGGCACGCTTGCCGGCGTTTCCTGTGCGTTAAAAAAGCACAATAAAAGCATACAAATCGGCATCGCAGATCCACAGGGAGCTTCCCTGTATCAGTACTTTAAAAACGGTAAGCTGGGGGCCAGTGAAGGCAGCTCCATTGTAGAGGGCATAGGTATTAATCGTGTCACGGAGAATATCGCCAACGCTCAGGTAGATGAGTCCTTTAGCATCACCGACAAAGAAGCCCTGCCCTATATCTTCGATCTGTTAGAGCATGAAGGCCTTTGTCTTGGCGGCTCGTCTGCGATAAATATCGCCGGCGCGGTGCGCATGGCAAAACATCTGGGGCCTGGCCACACCATAGTCACCATACTGTGCGACTACGGCAATCGCTACCAGAGCAAATTATTTAACCCTGTTTTCCTCGAGAACAAAGGTTTACCCGTGCCAAAATGGCTACAAATCTAGCCCCACTCCCTCCCAGTAATTAAAGGTTAGTTATGAAAATAGGCATTATCTGCGGCAGTCACCGTCCTGTCTCACAAAGTGGCAAGGTTGCGCGCTATATCGAGAAAGCTCTTTTAACCCAGGGTATCTGCACTTCTACCTGGCTGTACGACTTGGGTGGAAACCCCCTGCCTCTGTGGGACGAAGCCATTTGGTCAGGTGATGAGCAGTGGCAGAAAGTATTACAGCCGCTCACACAAAACGTTACAAGCTGCGACGCATTTGTAATCATTTCACCCGAGTATCACGGTGCGGTGCCAGCGGGCCTGAAAAATTTTCTACTGATGTGGGCTGGCGGTGGTGAACTAGCCCACAAACCTGCACTGATCGTTACTGTCTCGGTCGCAGATGGAGGATCATACCCTGTGGCAGAGCTACGCATGAGTAGTTACAAGAACAACCGCCTGTGCTATTTACCAGAGCACTTGATTATCCGCAACGTAGAGTCTGTGTTTAACGAAGATCCTGAAAAAAACAACCCCAGCGCCCAGCCCTACTTTGAACAAAGGCTGGCCTACTGTCTAGAACTGTTGGGAGAATATGCCGCTGCCTTCTGCCATATCAGAGCCAGCGGTAAGGCTTCTTTGGAAAATTACAGTAGCGGTATGTAATCTAGCCAGCTTTTTCAGCTCGCTCCTTTTCAATCAGGAAGTCGACTACTTTTAACATTTCGCCCTGGCTTAAACCCTTGCGTGTGGTAATTCGATATTTGCCATTTACCATCATCTCGGGCGTGCCGCTAATTTTTGCAGCTCTAGCACGAGCCGTGGACTGACGTACCATACTGCTAACACCAAACGAATTAAACGCTTTGCTAAAGTCTTCTTCGGAAACACCATTAGCCACAAACAATTCGGTAATTTCGTCTTCTGAAGAGAGCCGCTTACGATCGACATTCATAGCCTGAAACAAAATCATGTGCATTGTATCCAAAACCCCGAGCACTTCGGCGGCATAGAACATTTTGGAATGCAGCTCCATTTGTGGTGCCCAGACTGCTGGGGAGCCCTTGAACACCACATCTTCTGGTAGGGATTTTTTCCATTGGCTAACCAGAGGTTCGAAATGGTAACAGTGCCCACAGCCGTACCAGAAGAACTCTACGACTTCTATTTTATCCGGGTTCGCTGTGCGAATAGTGGGCGTAATCAAATCATAGTCTTCCCCCTGTTGATAACTTTTTGCCTCTTGGGCAGCAACAAGTGGGCTGGCGAACAAAACAACCAGGGACAGCAGTAAAGACTTCAACATGGTTTTCTCCTAATATCTTGAACTATGTATGACAACGCAAGGGCTTGATTGTTCTGTCGCAGAAAAAAGTGGCTCAAAGCCACTTTTTTTAATCGCAAAATGCTACCTCAAGCCAGCGATAAAACTCGATACCGCTTCGATTTGCTTGTCACTTAAGCCAAATGCAATGGTGCGCATAATTTTCGCATCACCGTCATTGGTGCGGCCGGTCTCATCTTCATAACCCTTGCGGTACATTTTGAGCTGAGCGGCAATATACTCTGGATGCTGACCTGACAGAGAGGGAAAGCCCGCTGGAGCATTGCCATGACCCGATGGTGAGTGGCAGGCGCTGCAGGCAGCAACATTGCGCGCTGCCACTCCGCTACGATAAATCTTGGCACCGAGCTCGAGTAGTTCGGGCTTGGTTTTGCCCCCCGATTTAGTCTGGCTGGAATAATAGGCCGCTATATTTGCCAGATCTTCATCGGACTTACCATTTAATTGGCCTGCCATGGTGGCGACAGGTCGGGCGCCATCGCGGATATCACGCATTTGCTTAATTAAATAAGCATCGCCTTGACCGGCAAGTTTGGGAAAGCTTGGTACAACGCTGTTTCCATCTGCGCCGTGACAGGCAGAGCAAGCGACGCTCATAGCTTTACCGGCAGCCGCATCTGCAGCAACGCCAGCTTGCGTCCATGCTATTAACAGACAAAACACTAATGCTAGGTTTTTCATCTCAATTCCAGGTAACGAGTGGGTAAGCCGTATTATTTAGCAGGTTTAGACATGAATTCAATCAGCGCTTTGTAGTCATCGGCTGAACAATCGTAGCACATGCCCTTGGGCGGCATCGCATTCAGACCAGCGGTGACAGCGGCAACCAGTACATCCATACCCTGGGCCATACGGGGCGCCCACGCAGCGACATCGTGAGACACGGGAGCACCAGCGGCACCAGAAGCGTGGCAAACGGCACAACTCTTGTTGTATTTGTCAGTAATGGGGTCAGCAAAAGAGCCTGTGGCGCCCAGTAATAGTGCAACAGCAAGTATTTTTTTCATGTAAAGCCTCTAATAAAGTAAAATAAAATAAAATAAATGCCGTTTCCGGCAAAAAAGCTGTGGCATTATATACGAGATACTCTTCCGCAACAAAAGGCAAAGTTCGGCAATGGATAACCCGCAGCAAAGGCCCCAAGTTTTGGCCCCCAACTACCGCCAAGCGCAATTTCTTACCAGCGCAAGCAAGGTTTCACAATGCCCTATAGATCAGGGCTGGGAGGTCGCATTTGCAGGGCGTTCAAATGCGGGAAAATCAAGTGCAATTAATAGCTTAACTGACAATAAGAAGCTTGCCCGAACATCTCGCACGCCGGGCCGGACACAGCTGATCAATTTCTTTGCACTAACCGAGACACAACGTCTGGTGGATCTACCCGGCTATGGCTATGCCAAAGTGCCCATGGCGGTCAAAAACGCCTGGAATAAACAGCTAGAAAATTACCTACGACAGCGCGAAAGCCTGCGCGGCATGATTCTCCTGATGGATTCAAGGCACCCCATGCAGCCCTTTGATGAGCAAATGATAGGCTGGGCGCTCCAGGCCCATATGCCCGTGCACATTTTGCTAACCAAGTCGGACAAATTAAAAAAAGGCCCTGCTAAAAGCACATTGCTTAAACTGCGCGAACAGCTCAGCGAGCACAAGGAACTAGTGAGTATGCAGTTGTTCTCGGCACTTAAGCACACCGGCCATCAGGACTTAATAGCCGTGCTGAACACATGGCTCACCGAAGCCAGTGTTTACGAAGATTTAGAACCGATAAGCGAATCGTAGCGCAAAAAAAAGCCCGACTGCCAATAAAAGGGAGGAACGGCAATCAAGCTAGATAGGAACCTCCGTAGTAGAGGCCTCCGTTAACGGGCAAATAGAGGACGCCAACCTGGGGCGTAGCATCTGCTTCATAAGATAAGACCGAGAAGTCTTAACAAAGTTCAACTGAAGAAGCTTTTTTCGATTAGTTCTACATGTGTACCTCGGCAGCCCTCAACACAGGGCGCCCGACAACCCTCTTAGTGCGCTTCGTCCCAGTTATCGCCTACCCCGGTATCTACTACCAAGGGTATCGATAAGTTTGCTGCACCAGACATCAATCGTGACAACTCCTTTGCAACCGTGTCTACTTCCGCGGAAGCCACCTCGAGAACCAGCTCATCGTGAACCTGCATAATCGTGCGGGCATCGACATTGCTCGATTGCAGCCAATTATCTACGGCCAACATAGCGATTTTAATAATGTCTGCAGCGGTACCCTGCATCGGGGCGTTGATCGCAGTTCGTTCGGCGGCCTGCACTCTCATTTTGTTGCGCGCGTTGATTTCCGGCAAATACAATCGTCGCCCAAAAAGGGTTTCAACGTAGCCACGCTCTTTCGCCAATGCGCGCGTATCATCCATATAGGCCAGCACACCCGGATAACGCTCAAAGTAGCGGTCAATATAGTCCTGTGCTTCGTGGCGACCAAGATGAAGCGCCTTGGCTAGCCCAAATGCAGACATGCCGTAAATCAGGCCAAAGTTAATAGCCTTCGCCTTGCGCCGTTGGTCGCCGGAAACCGAGTCCAGAGGTACATCAAACACCTCCGAAGCAGTCGCTCGGTGCACATCTTGGCCTTCGTTGAAGGCTTTTAACAAGCTCTGGTCTCCGGACAGGTGCGCCATTATGCGAAGCTCTATCTGGGAGTAATCGGCAGCGAGAATTTTGTAGCCAGGGGGAGCAATAAAGGCCTGACGAATGCGCCGGCCCTCCTGTGTTCGAACAGGAATATTTTGCAAATTGGGGTTGGCGGAAGACAGTCGTCCCGTTGCCGTTACACCCTGATGGTATGACGTATGCACTCTGCCCGTGCTGGGGTTTATCATCTCTGGAAGCTTGTCGGTATAAGTGGATTTCAATTTGCTGAGGGTACGATATTCCAGCAGTAACTTTGGCAGGGGATAGTCCAGAGCCAGCTCTACCAAAACCTCTTCGGCAGTAGAGGGTGCGCCCTTTGGGGTTTTCTTAATAACGGGAAGCTCGAGCTTGGTAAACAGTATTTCACCCAATTGCTTGGGCGAGCCGAGATTAAACTCCTCCCCTGCCAAATCGTATGCATTCCTTTCTAGTTCAAGTAAACGTCCCCCCAACTGCGCGCTCTGCCCTACCAGTAACTCTCGTGACAGCAGAGCGCCTTGGCGTTCAATGCGGGACAAAACTGGAACCAGAGGCATCTCAATGTCGGTAAACACGTTGCCCAGACCCGTTTTTTCTTGTAGCTGCGGCCACAACTTTTGGTGCAGGCGCAGGGTAATATCGGCGTCTTCTGCTGCATAGGGGCCCGCCTGCTCCAGATCTATCTGGTTGAAGGTGAGTTGCTTAGCACCCTTTCCTGCGACATCCTCGAAGCGAATGGTCTTAACACCCAAATACTTTAGTGCCAGGCTGTCCATGTCATGCCGGGTGGCCGTTGAGTCCAGCACGTAGGACTCCAGCATTGTATCGAATGCAATACCCTTAAGCGCTATGCCGTGGTTAACTAGAACGCTGGCATCGTACTTGAGGTTTTGCCCGACTTTTGCCTGACTAGGATCTTCCAGCAGAGGTTTTAATTGGGCGAGAACCTTCTCGCGGTCCAGCTGGAACGGCACTCCCAGATAGTCATGAGCAAGGGGCACATAAGCAGCCTCGCCAGCTTCCACCGCGAAAGACACGCCCACAATTTTTGCCTCCATGTAATCCAGGCTGGTGGTTTCCGTGTCAAAAGCAAAAAGTGGCGCAGCGTATAAACGTTCCAGCCAGACATCCAGTGCACCCTGGTCAGTGATAATGTCATAGTTGCCGGAGGCGCTCTCTGGCTCAACCTCTTCCTCTGTGCTCTCCAGTTGCTCTTCAACCCAGGACCTGAACTCTAGGCGTGTAAACCATTCCAGCAAAGCCTGCTGGTCAGGTTCTGCATTGCGCAATTGTATCGGCTGTAAAGCTAGCGCCACATCCGTTTTAATGGTCGCAAGGGTATAGGACATCTGTGCTTGTTCTTTCTCGGATTCAAGCTTGGCGGCCATTTTCTTGGCTCCCCGAAACTCCAGCCCCGCCACCTTATCCAGGTTGGCATAAATTTCATCCAAGCTGCCAAGGCCCTGCAGTAATGCGACCGCTGTTTTTTGGCCCACCCCCGCAACCCCAGGAATATTGTCGACTTTGTCGCCCATTAATGCCAAAAAATCGATAATAAGGCTGGGTGGAATACCAAATTTTTCCTCCACACCCGCCTCATCCATCACCGTTTCAGTCATGGTGTTTACCAGCGTGACATGCGCGTTTACCAATTGGGCCATGTCTTTATCGCCGGTAGAAATAACCACGTCCAGGCGCTGTTCACTAGCCTGGCGGGCAAGCGTACCAATAACATCATCTGCCTCGACGCCAGGCTCACAAATAAAGGGCAAGCCCATAGCCTTTACAATTTCGTGAATTGGCTCAATTTGCTCGCGTAATTCATCCGGCATTGAGGGGCGATTGGCCTTGTACTGCGGAAAGATCTCGTCTCTAAAGGTTTTACCCTTGGCGTCAAAGACAACCGCAACGGGGCTATCAGGATAATCCTTTTGCAGTCGGCGCAGCATGTTAATCACGCCTTTTACCGCGCCGGTAGCCTCGCCTTTAGAGCTGATCAGCGGGGGCAGGGCGTGGAACGCGCGATAAACATAGGATGAACCGTCAACCAGCACGATTGGAGGCGTTGTTGTTGTAGCGTCAGCCATGTGCGCTATTCCTCTTAGCGATCCCACCAAAGGCGGGCGGATCGATAGGTTAATTTCATCTTTCCCAGGTCCAAAGGAGCCCGAAAAAAACCGTGGTAATCCCCCCGGGGGTTAATGAGCACCACGTTAGCGCTATGGTCGATCTG